>Ga0172364_10000068_pt1 | contig 54925 bp, 37 predicted proteins | sample LakKivSesite10cm_FD_114545 | JGI IMG/M metagenome (GOLD analysis project Ga0172364, IMG submission 114545) | Sediment microbial communities from Lake Kivu, Rwanda - Sediment site 10cm | ecosystem: Environmental > Aquatic > Freshwater > Lake > Sediment | place: Rwanda: Western Province, Lake...
GCCGGCCATGCGGCAGAGGCACTGGCCCACTTTGAGGCCGCGCAGAATTACCCGGAAAACCTGGGCGAGGGCAAATTCTGGGCCACGCCCGAGGCGCATCTCCAGTATTTCGCCGGCCTGGCCAGGGAAGCTTTGGGAGACTGCGAAGGAGCCGCAGCAAGCTTCCGGCAGGCGGCTCAAGCGCGAGACGGCTTTTCGCCCGAGACCTATTACCAGGCGCTGGCTCTGAAAAGATTAGGCGAAGAGGCAGCCGCCCACGACAAACTCCGGGCGCTTCTCGACCATGCCTCGCGAGAGATGGAGGCAGGAGGTACGCTGGGTTATTTCGGCCCTTACGTGGCGAACTTTTTGCTGTTCGAGGACGACCTACAAAAACTCAACCGCATCCACTGCACGTATTTGCTCGGCCTGGCTCATCTTGGACTCGGGCAGGTCCCCCAGGCCCGGCGTGCGTTCGAGGAGGTGCTGGCGCTCGACGTGAACCACCTGGGGGCCCAGGAAGAGCTACAAAGGCTATGAACCGCCTCGTCATTCCGAGCGCAGCGAGGAATCTCGCTATCATTCTGAGCGTCCGAGTTCCTACGAGTTCCCACGAGTTCCCACGATCATGGATTGGCCCGCATGGCCGCCAACTGGATGATCTGGATCAGCGTTTCCGTCTCGGCGTTGATGGGCAGGAAGAACGCATCGTTGTCCCTCACCACGTCACCCTGGCCCGCAAACTCGCGCAGTTGCTCCGAGTTCATGATCCAGTGACGCGCAACCTGCTCCGGCCCGCCCAGGTCCTGCAACACGGCCAGGTTGTCGTAGGCGGCCTGGAGCGCTTCTTCCAGCCCGGCCTCCGTCAACGGCTCCGGCGTCGCCAATACCAGCGTGTGGCTGCCGCCCGTGTACCACAGCGTCGCGTTGGGGAACACGCTCTGGAACGTGCGCAAGACCGAGAGATAGTCCGCAATCGCCATACTGTGTAGCGGCACCCACTGCAAAAAGACGCCCCCGGGGGCCAGGTGCCCCTTCACCTGGCGGTAGAACTCGCTCGTGAACAGCGTCCAACTGCTGGCGTTCGACGGGTGCGTGGCGTCGGTCGTGATGACGTCGTACTGCCGGTCTGTCTGCAACAGAAAGTTGCGCGCGTCTTCGACGTGTATCCGCAGCCCGGGGTATTGCAGAACGTTCCGGTTCTCGCCGGCATAAGTTTGCGCCGCCTGGACCATCTCCGGCGCCAGCTCGACGACCTCAATCGAAGGAATCTGGTGCGTCGAGAGCGCCCCCGTGGCGATGCCGTTGCCGAAGCTCAGCATCAGCCCGTTCCGTGCGTCCGGGCGCAGGAGGGGCGGCAGGTGCCCCAGCAAGTAGAACGCGCGCATGCTGAGCACGTCAGTCGGCACCTCCACGCGCCCGTTCACCGTCGAGAACTTGGGATTCTGCGCGGACGGCGCGAAGACGGCCACCGTCGTCTCAACCCCCTCCTTGTAGAAGATGAGTTGGTCGGCGATGCCTTGCCAGTAGCCCAGGTACCGAGGCGGCGGGAGCAATACTGCCGCTATGATCGCCACAATGAGCACCGCCGCCGCCGCCAGCCGCCGCCACGCTATCCGTTTATCCGTTCCCCATCCGTTGACACACCACACCGCCGCAAATCCGATGCCCAGGTTGAGCGCTGCCAGCACCAGCGCCGAGCGTTGCAACCCCAGCGCGGGGATGATGAGAAAGCCCGTCAGCAACGAGCCCAGGATAGACCCGGCCGTGTTCAACGCCGTGACCTGGGCCACCTTCAGCCCCACACCGGTGGCCTGTTCAGCCGTGTACAGGCTGCTGACGACGGGAAAGACAGCCCCGATCAGCACCGTCACTGGAAAGAGCGTGATGAAGGACAGCAGTCCCTCGAAGGCCATGTCCGCCATGGCCGAGTATTCGGCGAAGAAATTCTCCAGCCTGAGCTTCGGCAGTTGCGCAAACGCAAACAGCGCCAGGATGGCCAGCAGCCCGATCCCCAGCTCCAGCCCGCCAAAGTGAACGGCCGTCGTCCGCCGCCGCTCGACCCACCGCGTTCCGATCAGGCTGCCGACGACCAACCCGCTGAGGTAGACGGCCAGCATGATAGAAAACGAGTAGATCGCGCCGAGCGTGTGCAGCGAGATGATGCGCGCCCAGACGACCTCGTAGCCCAGCGAGACGAACCCGGAGAGTGCGTAGGCCCACAGCACAAAGCGCAGCGTCGCCGGGGTGGGGGAGGGCGGAGTTACGGCTCGCCTGGCCCGCGTTGGCCCCGGCCGGGGACGGACCGCCTTGGGGCTCGGGCCGGTCCTCTTGGGGCTCGGGCCGGTCTCCTGACCGTGCCCGCTACCTGTTAGCCGCCACGCCACAGCCGCCACTACCAGATTGATGGCCGCTGCCAGGAATATCGTCTCGCGCAACCCCAGCACCCGCATGAGAAAGACCGCCGTGAGCGCACAGCCCAGCACGGAGCCGAGTGTGTTGGCGGCGTACAGGCCCCCGACGTCGCGCCCAACCCGCCCGCTGTGCCGGGCGTAGGCGCGGCTCATCACCGGCAGCGTCGCCCCGATGCAGACCGCCGGTGGGGTCAGCGCCAGGAGCGCCATCCCCAGCCGCAGCGCCGTCAACGCCGCCAGTCCCGGCGTAAGCTGCCGGACCGCGGTGGCGTAGAGTGCTGTCAACCCCTGCAGCGCAAACGGCGCCAGGAGCCCCAGGCCCGCCATCCCGACCTGCAGCCAGGCAAACAGACGCAAGGGACGGGCAACCCGGTCGGCCTGCCTGCCGATCAGGTAGCCGCCGAGCGCCATCCCGCCCATGTACGCCGTCAGAACCGCGCTGTAGGCGTAGATGCTCACGCCGAACGTCAGCGTCGCCTGCCGTACCCAGCAGATTTCATAGATCAGCGCGCTGACTCCAGAGAGAAAGAACAGTGCCAACAGTGATTTTCGGTACATTAGCTTGTCTCCATGTTTCTCATCGTGATCCAGCCCCCAATTGCAATAATCGCAATCTATACTATAATTAACTCAGGCCCAACGCCTGAGAGAACGGCAAGGCTGATAGCATAGTAATCGGCACGGAGATGAAAGGTGAGTACACAAACGGTTACCATTCACCTGCCTGACGCGCTTTACGAGCGAGTGCGGTGCGCAGCCCAGGTCCAACAGCGCCCCATTGAGAAGTTGCTGCTCGACGCAGTGGTCACCGGTACGTCTCTGCTCGACGATCTCCCGCCAGAACTGGCGGACGAGATGGCCGCCCTGGCCTTGTTGAACGATACTGCTCTGTGGCGCGTGGCCCGGCGCACGCTGCCTTCAGATCAGCAGGAGCAAATGGACACGCTCCTTCAAGAAAAGGGGCGCGGGCAGTTGCTCCCAGAAGGACAGCAAGTCTTAGATCAACTGCTGGCTGAGTACGAACGTGCTGTCTTGACACGTGCTCATGCTGCTGTGCTGCTTCAGCAGCGAGGCTACGACGTATCTGACCCCTCCATCTTCAACAGGTCAGCCGAATGAGCCGCGCGTTCATCCCAAAAGCCGTGCGGGAACGTGTGGCTGCCGAGGCTCTTTATCGCTGCGGCTACTGCCAGACTCAGCAGGTCGTCGTCGGTATTCCGATGCATATTGACCACATTGTCCCCGAAGCCGCTGGTGGTTCATCAGAGGTAGAGAACCTCTGGTTGGCGTGTTCCCTGTGCAACAATTACAAAGGTACGCAGATCCATGCGCCGGACCCTGTGAGCGGAGATCAGGTGCCCTTGTTTAACCCGCGTACCCAGGTCTGGCGTGAACATTTCGCGTGGAGCGATGACGGCACCGAGATCATCGGGTTGACACCGATAGGACGTGCCACAGTGGTTGCCCTCAAAATGAACAAACCTTTTATGCTTCGCGCCCGCCGGCGCTGGGTCAAGGCTGGTTGGCATCCCCCGGCAGATTGAAGAAGCCTTTAATAATTGGCTCTACGGACCGCAGACAGATGACCAGTTCTCGCCCGTCCTCTAGTAGAATGCGGCCACCCCAGTCTGTGTCAAGTCGTATGATCATGTTAACCTGCGCGTGTCCTCCAGAATGGCTTTCTCTTCCTTAGCCTTGCCCTCTGTTACGGACAAACAAATACCAAAAGCCTGACCAGGGAATCTTCTGTTTAGCTTCCGCCAATTCTCTGCCAAGTGCCTCGCTGCACTTCTTGTGTGCTCTTCACCATTTCCAAAGGCGAAAAACACCACTTGGCTTTCCAAGATCATCTTCACCAGAATTGCCACAATGCTGGAATCGTTTACTTCTTGGTATTGTTCCCCTACCCGCTCTAGTTTGACAATGGCACATTACGGTGGTGCATTTGCGTTGGGTTGAAGCGCAGGTTTCTGGTGCTTCAGCCGACTTGCACGTGAGCGAGTACGGTTGACGAAGTGCTCAACAACCCGCGCGATGGCTTGCTCGGGTGTAGGCTGCGGCAGAGGCATAGCAGCGCGCAGCAAGAGTCGGATGTTGGCCATCGAGAGCAGCGGCAGCACGTCCACGGCGAGTTGTTGGGCCAGGGCAGGGTCACGGGTGCTCTCTAGCGCCCATGCCCACTTCGTTTGGGCTGCGAACCAAACAGCAAGGATGACCAGAGCGAGATGATGTTCCCAGCCGCGATACTTGCGAGCTTCCAACTCAGCCCAGCCTGCTTCGGACTTGGCATCTTGATTGGTGCGCTCCACGAAGTAGCGTTGGCACTTGAGCCAGGCCAGGTGCTCGATGGTGGCATCGGCTGGCGCATTGCTCAGCGAGTAGTTGTAACGGTTACTGGCCTCACGCCGGATCACCAGCCATTCTTCGACCGGTTCCGTCTTGCCATCCCGCAGTGTCCAGACTCGTCGTACGGCGAAAGGGTCGTTCAACTCACCGCGCTCCACAGGTCGCACTCGCACACGGCTCCAGGCAGTATCGCCACGCTGGGCAACGCGATGGACTGGGTACGGCCCGACGCCGTTGAGCACTCGTATGCGAGTTGGTTGCGGTCCCCGATGTCCCGGCTGAGGTTCAGGCACGCCCAGCATTGGCTTTTCCAGGTAGACCTGGGTGAAGCAGGGGATATCGGCCATATAGAGCAGTCCCGCTTCATCCATCTTGTCCCGCAACCAGGTGCTGCGTCCGTACAAGTCGTCGCAGGCCACGGCCTCGAAGGGCAACCCTTGGGCTTGAACGCGCTGGATCATCTTCCAGCCCTTTTCGACTTTGGTTTCAAACGCCAGCTCGGGCGGAATGCCCAACCGCTCGCGCAGGTCAGCCATCTCTGGCGTGAACCACTGCTCTTGCAGGAACAACTCCCCATCCACCCACGCCCACACCGGTCTGGCGAGGTGCATCAAGTTCACATAGGCCAGGAAGGCGCCCACCTGACTCATGTCTACCTTCCCCAAGCGCCCGTTGTACTGCCGTCCGGCACCCGCCTTCTTCTCCCCCGCTTGATCGGCGCTCTCATCCAGCACCAATACACCACCTCGTTCCAGGCCTGGCGTGGCCTTGATCTCCTCCCGCACCTGTTCCAAGACCTTTCTCATCGGCCACGGCGAGTTCGACATGAAGTGTTGCAGGTTCTCCCCAGCAATGTCCGTCACCCGGCCAATGTTGGTGTAGTTGCGTCTGGTCTCCAAACGCAACAGGCCGCTCAGGTAGTGATAGGCATACTCGCTCGTATCGCGGGTCTTGGTCTTGAAGCACTCCGCATACCGCTCCCACAAGCTGTGCAGACGCTTGGGCAGCGCTTGACTCAGTTCAGGCGTCAGCCCCCAACGATGGGGGTCGAGCACGCTCTCGTGCTTGACCTGCTGCGCTTCCTCTGTCTGCCTTTCTTGCTCCTCCCCCCGTGCTCCCCGAGCACACGGGCGGCGAAACAGCGGTTTCCTGCCACCCCGCCGACGCCGGCAGCGGGAGCGGAAGCGAGAAAGCGGCCAAAGCGCTTGGGGGCGGGTTTGATAGGTCACCAGCGCAGCCAGATCCTCTGTCAAGAACCACATCGCCCGGCAGGGCGCATTTTGAACTGGCTCCAGACTAGGAGTCCATTCCCCTACCCACACCAAGAGGAGTATAATGAGCCAGAGACGGGTACGCATAGCAGGCCTCCTTTGTCCAAGGTGATGCCTACTAGCGTGCCCGTTCTTGCCTGTCTTGTCAAGGTCCCAACACTGGCAAAAAGATCTCGACTAATGTGCCATTGTCAAACTAGGTACTTTCCTGAATCCAGTTTTAGCAGGGGTTTCCGTTCAGCGTAGAACTTGGTCATCTGATTGCGTAGTGGCCCGCCTATCAGAATAACGCTCTCAAAACAGACGGGCTCTCTGACTTCTTCCAATGGGCTGGGTTCTATGTCCGGTTCGGGTAGCCTCGGATCTTGTCCAATCAACCCTGCAATCTTGCGAACAAGTTCCCTCCCTGAAAGGTCCCGTAAGATGTTTTTCACCTCAACGGCGGCCTCATATTCTGCAGCAGTAACAACTTTCTTTGATAATGTCTGCTTATCCTCGTGTGCTGATATGTACATCCTGACCTGTGCTTGCGGCCGTCGATCTACTCACTCTCCCACTCGTTCGGGATGGGGTGTCCCTCTTGCCTGCTCAAAGCTCGCGCATCTTCGTAGAATGCCTGAAACGATGGAGAACGCTTGAGCCAATCGCGGAGTGGCGCGTCACACACGGTTGACGCAATTTCCTCTTCCTTGCGTTCGTAGCTGGTAATGCCCAAGGCGCGCTCAAATATGCCTTTGGGATCGGGTCCGTCTAACGCTTGTGATGAAACGCCCAGCCGTCGAGCCAGGTAGTCCTGGTCAACTGCCAACCAGCATTCGACGTTCCGGTCGGCCACACCATAAAGCGTGATGTGGCGGAACTCTATCGGCACGAATTCGCTTTCGCGTCGTTTAACCTGACGCCAGTCCTGTTCGTTCGCATCGGTCAAGAAGACGATGACCCTGGCTCCTTTGTGGCCGAGTTCCCGACAGATACGCGGAATGTCACGGCGTAGCGAAATGCCAGAGGCTCCCCGAAAGGAGCCTTCCATCAATATGGCATCCGGACACCAGCGTCTCCGCAGCCCCTCCAAAAATGCCCGGTCGGTTGCCCCTTCTACCGAATACCCGATGCTCATGCCAGCATCTCCCGAAAGTGCAGTTCGCCGAGGGGCATCTCTTCCAGGTACTTGCGCATCTGGGCTGGATCAGGCTTTACCAGGTCCGAATACGTCCCCCGGTCTTCCATCAATGTAATATTCTCCAGTTGAGTGTCGAACAGGTCAATGAAGTAAGGTGAGTGAGAGGTAAAGATATACTGGCCACCAGTTCCCGTTGGGTCGATCAACTCAAACAGTGGCTTCAAGCAGCGCACGTAGAGACCGTTCTCCGGTTCCTCGATAATCGCCAGAGGGGAGTTGCTTTGGCGCGCATTGTTCAGAATGATGTAGCACAAGGCCATAAAGCGCAGCGTGCCGTTGGACGCGCCGGACAATCCGAAAGGGTGCCCCTGTGCATCGATCAGTTCCATCGCAATGCGCTCCCCGGCAAAACTAAAATGGAGCGCATCTAGTCTCTGTTCTACCTTTTGTGCCAATTCGACCAGACGCCGGTAACGGCGCTCGTCACGGTTCTTGAGGTTAAAGAGTACCGAGGCCAGAGCAGAGCCATCTGAGTTAAGCACAACCGCTTGGCGGTCGAATCGGTCGTCTCGCAAGCGATGTGGTTCCAGGTCATAGTACTGCCAACTGTTCAGATAATTGCGGAAGGCTAAGGCCCTTCGGCTTGCCTGCTGATCGTGTAGATGAGAAAGCATCGTAGTGCTGACGTTGGTAGTAGTGTCCAGGTAACAAGCGTCTAGAGGTTCGCTATCCAGATAGCGTGCTTCGTCCAGCAAGCGGACTTGGCCGTCCTCATTCTCCAATAGTGTCACGCCACCCAAACCAAATGGTCCACCAGAGGTTTGTAGTCGCTCCGCGACTACAGTGAGTGGGCCGAGTGGGGCAGCGGGTAGGCCAAGAGAGTAATGAAATCTCAATGGCTCCTCATCTACAATCAGTTCACAAGTGCAGCTCAGATCAACAGTTGGATGGTCAAAGTAGACGTTTTTCACCGGGATCATTCCTGGCCCCTTTACACCTTGCCAGGCGTCGAATAGTGTCCCCCGCTCCTGGACTGCCCGGCTGAGAAAGTGTAGCGCCTGGCAGAGGTTGGTCTTGCCCGAGTTATTCACTCCGGTGAGCAGGTTAACCGCTCCCGGCTCATAGGTGACGTTGATGAGTGACTTGAAGTTGTTTACTGTGAACTTGTGTAACATTGTCCATCCCTCCTGTCTTCCTTCGCTATTTTACCCGCTGTCCCAGATATCTTCAAGGGGTGAGGACCCCCTTACCTAAACTCCGCCAGCGACCGCCGGATCTCCTGCAACTCCCTGTCCGTGATGCCCCACAGTTCCGCCGCCGCCTCGTCCACCTGCGCCTCGACCGCGGCCAACTGGCTGGAGACTTCGGAAGTCTGGCGCGCTGCCAACTGGTGCGCTTGCTGCGACAGCGCTGCCAGGCGGGTGTGGAGGGGGTTGTGGGGATCATACTCTGGGATTGGAACATATTCCAGGATAGATGGAGTACCGAATCCCCTGCCCGAAGCCGAGAAAGAGGATACCAGCATTCCTGCAACACTGGAATTCATCAGGCTGCAAACAAAGTGAGCCTCTTCTGCTATCTTGGTATCAACCAGAGTAACCGTATCAATCGGTACAAGCACCTTGTTCCCAACAGTTTGACCATCCACCACACCAATAACAGCGGCTCGCAGGGTATTGTCCATCCTTCGCCACACAACCTTGTGCTCAGCAAAGGTATAGGCCCCAATTGCAAACATAGCGTAGAAGGCGCTACGCTCCATGACCCGCTGAACAGCTCTTGACCCTCTTCTCTTAAGAACTTGCTCGAATTCCTTGAAGTACGAATACACATCTGGATGTTCGATTTTAAGCCACGCCTCATCATAAGCTGTCCGTGTCTTAACATCCTGCACCATAAGAACATATGCACGTGGGGTAACCTTCCACCGTAACACGTCAGCACCCTTGATAGCCGGGAAAAGGAGGTCAGGCTTGATAGCCTTCCTGACGGTTGGCAAGCGAGTCTTGCTCATATCAGCCAAATTCTCGATCACTACTCTGCCATCGGGGAGTGTCTCAAGAATACGCACCCAATAGACGCCGTAGGGATCAGTTCTGGCGCCTATATGAGCTGTATATCTGGCAGGGCCGGCGAGTCGTTTAAGGATGCGCAAGAGCCGTCTACTACCCGTCTGCCAAGGGCCTACCTCGCTCCCACCTACTGGCTCAGCATACAAGTTTCGACGCCTCGTTGCTTCTGTTACCTGATCCAGGGACATATCTTCATCAATCGCTTTAACCTTCGACCAGCGTGTGTAGGAAACAGGATATCGAGTGGCCTTATATCCCCACCGGACCCACGGCGGATTGCCCACCACGAAGTCGAACTCCCCCACCAACGCCGGCGCGAAGGCGTTCTTGATCAGCCGCGCCCAGATGCCGTTGCGCCCTTCCTGCTGCAGCGTGAGAAAGCGCCGGTAGAGCGCCTCCAACACCGTCTCGCTCATCGGCTGGCTCACGCTCAACTCGCGGCGCGCACGGGCCAGGAACTCCTCCGGCGCGTAGCCGTTGCGCACGCAACTCTCCAGCAGCGCTGAGAGCGCGCCCATCTCGCCTGCTGCCACAATCTCGCCGGGGATCTCGAAATCGCCGACGACGGTGTGCAGCCGGTAACTCTTGCCGAACATGTCGGTGCGCTCGGTGGGCGTGAGGATACTATCGCACATATAGACCGGCAGATCTACCGGGCCGCGCCGGTAGCGCAAGAGGTCGCCCAGCGCCAGCAGGTAGTTGGTGCGGGCGGCGATGACGCTGAGCGGGTTGAGGTCGAAGCCGACGATGTTCTTGAGCGCCGCGTCGAGCACGTCGGCGGGCGGAATGAGGTGGTCGGCGGCGTACTGGCGCAGCCGCCGCAGTGCCAGGATAGGGAACGTACCGCTGCCGCAGCCGGGGTCTATCAGCCGCTTGTCCGGTTCCCCCGTGTAGCCCACCTGGTTCAGCAACCGCTCGGCCAGCCAGTCGGGCGTGTAATATTCGCCCAGGTCGTGGCGCAGTTTGCGCGGCACCAGGTACTGGTAGAGCTTCTTGAGCAGGTCGCGGGTGTGCTCTGGCTCCAGCGTGGGGGTCGCAGGCTCGAAATCGGCCAGCCGGCGGGCCAACGTCCGGATGCCACCGGCCAGTGAACCTCCCGCAGGCTCTGAGCCTGCGGGAGGTTTAGCCCCCCATGCATCCAGATACCAACCGAAAAAGTCACCCTCCAGAAAGTTGTTGATACCCAGCAGGGCAAAGGTGCCGCCGTTCTCCAGGTTCGCCAGCTCGCGGCGCAGCGCGTCGTCGGGCAGGGCCGGCAGCGCCGCGACGAAAGAGCCTACCAGCGCGCCGCCCTGCAGCGACGCCAGCTCCACCGCCAGGAACTTTATCAGCAGCGCATAGTAGGTGTGGATGGCGAAAAAGAGCGGCTTTAGTAGGGGCGTACCCTTGCGGTCGCCCTCTGGCGAAGGGCTGGGAGTGCCCGGCTTCAGTAGGGGCGTACCCTTGCGATCGCCCTGGGGGTAAGGGCAAGCCTTACCCCTACCGTAGAGCGCGGCCAGTTCGGGCGCGTCCTTTTCTGCCTGGCCCAATTCTTCGCCGTAGACGATGCCAAAGATGCGCTCCCATTCGGCGAAAAAGGTCGCCACGCGAGGGTGGTCGCGGTGGGCCTGCAAGGCGTTGTAGAAGAGATTGACCAGGTGGGGGGCCACGTCGCCCTGGGGGCCAAAGTCAGCCGCCAGCGCCTCCGGCGTGAGCGGCTTGCGCGAGAGCGAGCGCAGGTACAGGAGCAGCAGCTCGACGCTCTCCCGCCCCACCGGCACCGGGCCGACCATCTGGAAACTGCCGGGGAGTGGGCTGGCCGCGATCTGCCCCCCCACGCCGTGGGGGGTTGCGAGGAAAGCCGCCATGGGAGATTCCCGCATCCGCCCGCTGGCAGAGTAGCGCAGGAACAGCATCTGCTCTCCATCTGTCCCTATGCCGATCATCTTTTCCAACGCTTCGACCTGTTTGGCCGGCCCCCCGGCGTGACTGGCCTGGTCGGCCAGGTAGCGGGCGATCTGGGCGGCCAGTTTGGCGGGAAAGCCCTTCTCGGCCAGGCGGCCCGGTCGCTTGTACTCGATGACCGCGTGGCCGTAGACGGCATCGGCGGAGCCGCTGAGCGTGGTTTTCTCGTATTCGGGTGTGGCGGTCAGTCCCAGCGCCTGCAACGTCGCGCTGAGCGCATGCTCGACGCCCACGCGCAGGTCCTCTTCGGAGTGGGCGTGCCCGGCCACCTGGTGGATGGCTTTTGCCAGAGTCTCAGCAGCAAGCAGGTTGGAACTCATGGCCGTCTCCTTCTTACAGAGTAGCAGGCGTTGAGGGTACCCTTGAAGCCCGGTTTACCGGGCGCTGCTCCAAAGCCGGGCGAGTTCATCGCCCGGCGGCCTGATACTGGAAACCAGATTATAGCCCAAAGGCAGCGCCCACACAATTGGCTATGATGCCGCCTGGTGCATGTCCCGCCGCCCGCGCAGCGGGATCGTGCGGAACTCGCGCACGAAGCGCACGAAATTCTCCACCGTCGTCTCGAACAGCGCCTGCCCGAACTCGGCCGTCGCCACAGTCGGATCGCCGCACACGCCGCTCTGGCTCATGCGCGACCACCAGTCCTGCCAGGCCAGGATACTCCGCCCAGGATGGTCCCAGTTGAAATACTCGAGCGTGAGCTGGCCGAATTCGCGCACTGCCTGGTCCATCTGCACCAGGTCGGGCCGCAGGTGGAGCATCATGGCCGTCTCGTACTCGCCGGCGTGCGCCACGCCTCCCGGCGCCGAGCGGCGTATCTGCGAGAAAGCCGGCTCGGCCAGCGTCGGGTCAATCGCGGCATTCGGGCTCATCGCTCCGCAGATGATGCCGGTCTCCAGCACCACGCGGCGGGCGGCCAGGTCGGCGATGGAGGCGTTGGAGCCGTGGCCGTTGACGATCAGCACGTGCGTGAAGCCGTGACGGGCCACGCTGATCGCCACGTCCGACACGTACGCCATCAGCGTCTGCACGTCCACTGCAATTGTCCCCGGAAAGTCCATGTGATGTTCGTCCAGCCCGTAGGCTACCAGCGGCATCACCAGCGCCTCGTCCGGCGCGCGCCGGGCCACTTCCAGGCAAATCGCCTCGACGATCACGTTGTCGGTGTTGATCGGCAGGTGGGGGCCGTGGTCCTCCACGGTGCCAAAGGGGAGCAGCACGGCTGGCTGCCGGGCGATGGCCTCGCGCATCTGGGGCCAGGTCAGTTCCTCGTAGCGGCATTTCTGGGGCAAGGCGCAACCTCCATTCAGGATGATCGGCTGGGAAAATTATAGCCCAGAACCAGGGGACGGCAACTTGGGCGCAAGCCCCCCACGCAGCGGGGGGTGCCTCAGCCGGTAAAGAAATGGCAAGCCCTCCACGCAGTGGGGGGTATCGTGACCGCCAGCCTAGGCTGTTTGACAACCTGTTGGATTGTGGTACCTTTTCGGGGAACGCATTGAACCGATCAGGAGGGTGCCTTGCCTCGCGACTTTTTAGACCTGGAAATGCTGCTCAAGATCCCTGCTGTAGAGACCGACCTCGGCTTCGACCTGTCCCCCGACGGGACCCGGGTCGCCTTCTCTTCGAACCGGACTGGCGGGTGGGAAATCTACGTGATGCCGTTAGACCGCTCAGCCCCGCCCCGCCAGGTCACCGGCGGTGCCGGGGCCAAGATCGCCCCGCGCTGGGTGGGTGACCGTCACGCTGCTCGTCTGGCATACGTCGTAGACCTGGACGGCGGCGAGCAATATGACATCTGCCTGTACGACCCGGCCACGGGCCAGCACACCAACCTGACCCCCGACACTCCCGACTCGCTTCAGCCCGACTATTGTCCTGCGCCCGATGGCTCGCACGTCGCGTTTATCTCCGACCGCTCCGCTCGCTTCGAGACCTACGTCGTGTCCCTCGCCGGTGGCTCGCCCCGCCTGGTCCTTAGCCTCCCCTATCCCGCCTGGAGCGTGCGCTGGTCGCCCGATGGTCGCTGGCTGGCCGTGGTCGCCCACACCAGCGGCCAGGACAGTGGGACCTTTATCGTGCCCGCCGAGGGGGGCGAACCACGTGCGATCACCGGTGCCAGCGGCATCCTGTGTGCCAAAGACCCCTGCTGGTCCCCCGATAGCTCCCGCATTGCGTTCGCTTCTGACGTGCATGGCTTCTACGACGTCGGCATCTACGAGCTGGCGACGGGGCACATCACCTGGGTAACTTGGGGAGAGGGGGACAAAGAATATCCGGTCTGGTCACCTGACGGCCAGCGGTTGGCCTATCTCGTCACTCACGGTCCGACGACGGCCCTGGTTGTGCTGGAGCTGGGGCCAGGCTCCCCGGTCGTGTACCAGGTCGAGCCGGGCGTCCATTACCGTCCGCGCTTCACCCCCGACGGGAACCACCTGGTCTTCCTTTTCGACAACCCTCGCCATCCGCCCGATTTGTGGTCGCTCGCGCTGGCCGGCGGCCACATGGAGCAACTGACTCACTCCCTGCCGGTTGACCTGGAAGACGGGCCATTCGCTATGCCGGCCGCGGTCTGCTACCCGGGGCTGGATGGCCGCAGCGTGCCGGCCGTGCTCTACCGGCCGCGTCAAAATAACGAGGGCTTGCCTCCCGCCGTCGTCTACGTCCACGGCGGCCCGAACTGGTTGATCCAGTTCACCTGGGACCCGCTGGTGCAGCACATGGTCAGCCGGGGATGGGTCGTGTTGGCCCCCAATTACCGGGGTTCCACCGGCTACGGCCGGGAATGGCAACTGGCCAATCGCTTCGATATGGGCGGCGGCGACACGCTGGACGTCGTTGCCGGGGCCGACTACCTGGTTCGCCAAAGGCTGGCCGACCCCGCCCGCATCGCCGTCACCGGCCGGAGCTACGGGGGCTACCTGGCGATGACCGGCCTGACCGGTTACCCCGAGCGCTGGGCGGCCGGTTCGGCGGTCGTGCCCTTCCTCAACTGGTTCACTGGATGGGCCAGCGATCGACAAGACCTGAGGCACTGGGACCTGGAGAACTTGGGCGATCCCGAGAAGGACCACGACCTGTTCTACGAGCGCTCTCCGTACTTCTTCCTCGACCGCGTCACCGCGTCCGTGCAACTGATCTGCGGTGCGCACGATCCGCGCTGTCCGGCCAGCGAATCCATCCAGGCGCGCGATAGGCTGGTGGCGCTGGGGAAGCCGTGTGACTTTGTCCTCTATCCCGACGAGGGCCACTCGTTCCTGAAGATCGAAAACGTGGTAGACGCCAAGAGACGCTGTATCGCCTTCCTGGCGCGCGCTTTGGCAGGCCAGGCACCTAATCTCTAAAATAGCTCTCCGGATACGGCGCCACCAGCGGCGCGTCGTCGCGGATGGCCATCCCCAGCACCGCGTCGCCGGGGTAGTAGTAGATGCCGTGCGAGCGGCCGATGACGAACCCCTCGTGCTCGGAGTGCAACACGCCGTCGCCGAGCGGCCGGCCCCACACGTCGCACACTTCGGCCACCGGGTCACCAACCTTCACCAGCTCGCCTGCCTCGACCAGGTGCAGCACCACGCACGCCTCGTGCACGCGCGGGGTGTTACGCCGCCGCACGCGGAAGCCGGGCTCAACCACTTTGATGCCTTCGATCGGTTCCGGGTCGCCATCCAGCATGCCCGCCCAACGCATCACGTTGCGCGTGCCAGCATCCGAGGCCGCCACGATGGCCGGGTCCGGCATGTGCCCCGTGCCCAGTTCCACGGTGAAGGACGGCATCCTGCCCACCAGCAGTGTGGCGGCTGTCGTGGAGCGGTGCAACTTCTCCTCGATGTACTTCTCGGCCGGGAACTCGGTGATGATCGTGTGGCCATAGGCGCGCAGCATCTCCTCTTGTGTCGCAGACAGCGCCTCGGCTTTAGCCTTACGCTGCTCCCCGTCCTGATCCGTGCGATACATCACCCGGTCGCGGAAGGCAAATGAGATAGAACCAGTCCAGGCGTTGTGGTAGTCAATCACATAGTTCGCACTGGCGACCATCTCTTCGAATAGCCGCCCGTAAGCTCGCTCCAGCGAGGAAGGTGGGTCTTTGTCCGGGTCCTGGGGTTTCTCGGGTTTGCCGTCGGGCCACAGCCGGTTGGGGTCTGTCTGGGCGTGGTACGGTTCGTGCTTCATCGTGCGCAGCCCCGCCGGGTTCAGGGCCGGGATGGCGACCACCGTTCCGCTCAGCCGGTCCACCAGGTCCTGGGTCATAAGCCTGTAGATCACGGCCGGGCCGGCCTGTTCGGGGCCGTGGATGCCAGCCGTCAGCCACAGGCAGGGGCCAGCGCGCTGGCCCTGGGCGATGATGACTGGCAGGAACTCAATGTGCCCGGTGGGATGGCTCAGTATCTCCCACCGGCCATATTGGATGGTGCCTGGTTTTGCAGTAGCAGTGCCGATGGTGATGGTGGGCAAAGGTACGCTCCTACTTCAGTGTGTAGTGCATTGGTTTCCCTGTAGGGCGGTCAGGTGCAACCGTACTCAGCTTGTGCAGCAGGCGACAAAGTGTCCCCCGCCCGTATCTTGCCACACTGGCTCCTCGTGAAAGCAAGCCTCCCTGGCAACGGGACAGCGGGTGCTAAAGTGGCATCCAGGGGGTGGGTCGGCTGGACTGGGGACGTCCCCCTCCAGGATGATGCGCCTGCGCTTGCGCTCGACAGGCGGGTCCGGCACCGGGACGGCCGAGAGAAGCGCCTGCGTGTAAGGATGGATCGGATGATCGTAGAGCTCATTCTTCTCGGCCATTTCCACGATCTTACCCAGGTACATCACGGCTACCCGGTCACAGATGTGGCGGACCATGCTCAGGTCGTGCGCGATGAACAGATAAGTCAGTCCCAGTTGATCCTGCAGGTCCTCCAGCAGATTGACCACCTGGGCCTGGATGGAGACGTCGAGCGCGGAGATGGGCTCATCGCAGACGATGAATTCCGGATTGGACGCCAGCGCGCGGGCGACGCCGATGCGCTGCCGCTGCCCGCCAGAGAACTCGTGGGGATAGCGGTTGATATACTGAGGATTGAGGCGCACCAGGTGTAAGAGCTCCTGAACCCGCTCGACCTGCTGCTTGCCCGAGGCCAGCTTGTGGGTGCGCAGGGACTCGCCGATGATGCGGGCGATGGTCATGCGCGGGTTGAGAGAAGCGTAGGGGTCCTGGAAGATCATCTGCATGCGCCGCCGCAGGCGCCGCAGTTCCTCCGCCTTCATGGCGGTCAGCTCGCTCCCATCGAAGACCACCCGGCCTGCCGTGGGCCGGTACAGTTGAAGGAGCGTGCGGCCCGTCGTCGTCTTCCCACAACCGCTCTCGCCCACCAACCCCAGCGTCTCCCCCTGATAGACCTCGAAGGTCACCCCATCCACCGCCCTGACCGCACCTACCTGCCGCTGAATGAGGATGCCGCGGGTGATGGGGAAATACTTCTTGAGGTCCTCCACTCGCACCAATACCTGGTCGCCGTTCATCGTTCCCTCCCCGTCGTCACGTTTATCCAGCACGCAACCTCGTGCTCTAGCCCGATGGGCGCCAGCCTGGGATTCTCCTGGTAGCACTGCTCTACCACGTAGGCACAACGCGGGGTGAAGGGACAGCCCGGTGGAAGTCCCAGCAGATCCGGGGGTAGGCCAGGGATGGTGGCCAGCCTCTGGTGGCTGCTGCGGTCTACCCGTGGCAGGGACTTTAGAAGCGCCAGTGTGTAGGGATGGCGGGGGGCACCGTAGATGTCATCCACATTTCCCCGTTCGACGATGAAGCCTGCGTACATCACGATCACTTTCTCCGCCAGCCCCGCGATGATCCCCAGGTCGTGGGTGATCCAGATCACCGCCATCCCCAACCGGTCGCGCAATCCCTTGACCAGGTCAATGATCTGCGCCTGGATTGTCACGTCCAGCGCCGTGGTAGGCTCGTCAGCGATGAGCACGCTGGGGTTACACGCCAGCGCCATCGCGATCATGGCGCGCTGGCGCATCCCGCCAGAGAACTGGTGTGGATAGTCGGCGTATCGCTCGGCTGCCTGGGGAATGCCTACCGTCTTCAACATCTCAATCGCCCGCTGGTGGGACTCCTCGTGGCTCATCCCCAGGTGCACGACCAACACTTCGCTGATCTGGCGGCCAATCGTCAGCACCGGGTTGAGGGAGGTCATCGGGTCCTGAAAGACCATGGCGATCTCCTTGCCACGGGTGTGCTCTATCTGCAACTCGTCCAATTGCAGCAGATCCTGTCCGCGGTAGAGGACCTGGCCGGCCACGATCTTGCCGGGGGGCTCGGGGATCAGGCGCATCACAGATAGCACGCTGACGCTCTTGCCACATCCGCTCTCCCCGACAATGCCGAGCGTCTCTCCCTCCTCCAGCGTGTAGGAAATGCCGTTGACGGCGTGGACGATGCCATCCAGCGTATAGAACCGGGTGGTGAGGTCTCGAACTTCCAGCAGTGAAACCATAGTGCTCTCCTACTCCGCAAGCGTCCGGGGGTCAAGCGCGTCGCGCAGCCCATCGCCGACAAAGTTGATGGACAGCACGGTCAGGACGATCAGTATACCTGGGAAGATCCATAGCCAGGGCGCGGAGTCAATGTAGTTGTACGCCCCGTCGAGCATGTTGCCCCAGGTGGCGGTCGGCGGCTGGACCCCCAGGCCCAGGAAGCTGATGTAGGCCTCGGAGAGAATGGCGTTCGCCATGCTCAAGGTGGCCGAGACGATGATGGGCGCCATACTGTTGGGCAGAATGTGCTGGAAGATGATCGCCATGTTGCGCGTTCCGATGGTACGGGCGGCCAGGACGAACTCGCGCTCTTTGAGCGAGAGGAAATCGGCGCGCACGATGCGGGCCAGGTACATCCAACTGGTCAGCCCGATGATGAGGATGATGACGATCACGCTGCCACTAAAAGACCGCCCGAGCAGGTTTATAGTAGCTATTTTGTTGCCAAAAAACTTGGCCATCACCAGGAGCAGGAACAGTTGTGGGATGTTGAACATCGCCTCGGTGAAGCGCATCAAGAGGCTATCTATCCAGCCTCCGTAATAGCCTGCGATTGCACCAATGAGTACACCGATGACGACCTCGACCACGACAGCAAACAGGCCGATCAACAACGAGATCTGCCCCCCGTAGACCGTGCGCGCCAGGATGTCGCGTCCAACCGTATCGGTGCCGAAGGGATGCACGCGGGAGGGCGGCAACAGCCTTATCCCGGTTTCGGTATAGTTGGCGTAAGATTCGGTAAACAACGCAGTCCCGCCGACCGCGTACAGAACCAGCAAGAAGAGCATGACGACACCGGCCAATGCCATCTTGTGGCGGCGGAAGCGCCGCCAGATCAGTTCCCGCGGGGTAAGTGGCGGCGCCTCCACTTCTTCTATGCCTGCCATAGGCCTTTCGATTGCAGTCTCCATAAGACGCTTTCCCTTCAATTCACTACGTATAGCGAATACGTGGGTCCAACCAGGCGTACACGATGTCGGTGATGAGCTGAGACACGATGACCGCCACGGATATCAACATCAGGATACCCATGACGACCGGCGTGTCGGCACGGGAGACGTGGTCGAGGAACAAGCGGCCCATGCCGGGCCAGGCAAAGATCTTTTCAGTGACGACTGCGCCTGCCAGCAACAGCGGGACGTCCAGCCCGACGATGGTCACCAGCGGCAGCGCGGCGTTCTTCAGGGCGTGGCCAAAGATCACCATCCGCCGGGGCAGGCCCTTGGCGCGGGCCGTGCGGATATAGTCCTCACTGATGACTTCCAGCATCTGGGAACGGACGTAGCGGCTGTAGCCAGCCATACTGATGAAGCTCATGCTAAAGATCGGCAGCACCATGTGGAGCATGATTTGAGCCGGCGTCTTGCCGACCTGGGGATCGAACATGCCGACGGTGGGCAGGTACGGTAGCCCCCACCGTTTGAAGTTGACGGCGAAAATGTACATGGAGACGAGAGCGATGAAGAAGATCGGCATGGAATAGCCCACGAAGGAGATGGCCGTGACCACGTGATCCATCACTGAGTACTGGCGTAAGGCCGAATAGATCCCGAGGGCGAGCGAAAATAGGATCACGACCGTCTCTGCCGGAATCATCAACATCAGCGTATTGGGCAGCCGCTCCCCGATGATTTCCAGCACTGACCTGCCCCGGGCGACGAGCGACGTGCCGAATTCGCCGCGTAGCACGCCGCGTCGGTCGCCCTGCGTCTCAGGAATGCCGTCGCCGTCCACGTCTACCCTGGTCCAGTCGTTGCCGATCAGCCAATACAGGTACTGGATGTAGAGGGGCTGGTCGAACCCCAGCAGGCGCGACAGGCGCGCGCGGTCCTCGGGACGCGAGAGGTGGCGCCCCCCCATCGTGGCGAGGGGATCGCCAATGTTGCGCATCAGCGCGAACAGAATCAGGCTGATGACAAAGATCAGCGGGACAGCCTGCAAAAGTCGCCGGATGATATAGCGGGTCATCGTGCCTCTCTTGAGATAGAATGAGAGCCGGGACGGGACGAACCCGTCCCGGCCAGGCGTCACAGGTACAGGGCTATTGGGTGATGTCCCACTCCAGGATGGTGTAGAACGGCGTGACGCCAGAGAACTTGACGTTGGTCAGGCGAGATCCGACGATCCAGTAGTCAGGGTCGGAGTACAGCCCCAGCCAGTAGACCTGGTCGTGGATGATGCGGGTGATCTCCTGGACGACCTGAGCACGCGCGTCGGCGTCTATGGTCGTCAGTTGCTGGCGGAAGAGCCCGTCGAGCTCCTCGTCGCAGCCAAAGTAGTTGTAGCCCCAGGGGTTCTCCTCGTTGGGAATCTGGTCGCATAGCCAGTAGTCGGTGTCGGGATCGGGGAAGGCCGTGGGCAGGTCCGACCACTCCATGATGTCCGCATCGCCCACGGCACACGGGCCGGCGTCGGTGTAGGCGCCGAAGAGGATGTCGGAGTCAAAGCTCTGGATCTGCAGGTCAATGCCGACCTCTTTGAGCTGCTGCTGTGCGACAGCCTGGATGTCCTGGCGGATCTCGCGGATGGTGGTGCTGTGCACGAGCGCGAGCTTGTTGCCATCTGCATCCTCGCGGATGCCGTCGCCGTCGGTATCGCTCCAGCCGGCCTCCCCGAGCAGTTGCATGGCCTGCTGCGGGTCATACGGCCAGGGCTCAATGTCGCCGGGGACGTATTCCGGAATGCCATCCCAGTAGGTCTCAGCGACGACGGTCAATCCCAGCAGCAGGTCGTCAATGATGGCCTGGCGGTCGAGCGCCATGGCGATGGCCTGACGGACGCGGACGTCGCGAACGGCGGGGTGGGCCATGTCGCGGAAGTTGAAGAACCAGCCCTCGTTGTAGCCCGACGGCTGGACCACGATCGTGTTGCCAGCATCCTGGAGAGTGGGGACGTCGGACAACGGCGGGAAGGTACCCAGGTCGGCATCGCCTGCCACCAGCGCGGCGGTCTGCGAGGCGTCGTCTGGCACGAACTGGACAAAGATCTCGTCAATCTTGGGCTGGCCGAGCCAGTAGTTCTCGTTCTTGACGAAGCGGATAAAGCTGCCGGACTCCCACTCGGCAAAGTCGTACGGGCCGCAGCCGACGGCCGGCGCACGGTTCCACTCGGCCTCGGCGATAGAGCCTTCGGCCTGGTAGACCGGCTCCAGGACGTGCTTGGGCAGGATGCCGTGCCAGAGGATGCCCTCCCAGGGAGTGAAGGCCTCGCCGAAGGTAATCACGACGGTGCGCTCGTCGGGCGCGACGACGCTCTCCATCAGGTCGTAGGGGTACATGCTATCCACGGCGTTGGCCGTGTCCACGGTCATGTCGTAGGTGAAGACAAAGTCCGCCGCAGTGATGGGCGTGCCGTCGGACCAGACGATGTCGTCGCGCAGGTGCATGGTGATGACGCGCCCGTCCTCTGAGACGCCGCCGTTCTCGGTGGTGGGCATCTCGGTCACCAGGCGCGGGAAGGCCACGTTCTGATCGTCGTATTCCCAGGCCCAGCACAGGTAGAACTGCTGGAGGATGGCCGAGAACCACATGCTGCTGTAGAGTGGGTTGAGCGAGTCAGCCTCCTGCGTGAAGATGATCCTGAGGATCTTGGGCTCGGCGGGCGGCGCTTCGGTAGCGGGTGGCGGGGGAGCTTCTGTCGCGAGAGGGGCCTCGGGTTGGGGTGGCGGAGTGGTGGGTTGAGGCCCGCAGGCAGCCAGGATGACTGTGGCACTGAGCGCCACAGCTAATACAGCGTAAAGCCAGTTGCGTTTCATGGGTCAATCTCCTCCTCTTAGGTCGAGCTTCTGGGGGCTGCTGGCTTTCCGCTTGTTACATGCCAGCAGCTCAGGCAAATAGCGCCCCTGAAGACCGGGGGCGGGCCTTCCCCGTGGGAAAGCAGGATAGGACCGGCAGGTCCTTTCACACAAGAACCCGGAAACCGCGATATGCACCACCTCCTTTGCTATCTCTTCCAGAGGGATGGTAATGCCCGTTAGAGGAAAGAACAGGCTCTCGGGGGATGTGCTCCCTCTGGGGGTTCAGGCATATACTATCCAAAAATATGACAGTTGTCAAGTCTCAGTACATCCAAGTTTCAGACCTGCCGGGTCTTCCGAGACCCGGCAGGTCTCGCTAGCCTCCTGCATGATGGCGTTCAGTTCCTGTTCCTGCTCCTCCGTCAGCGGTGTAACCTCGTGCTCAGCCAGGAGCCGCTCTGCTTCCGCCTGTGCCCGTTCAGCGAGCCCATCCCGCCCCGACCGCTCCCATTCCTCCCAGGTGCGCCGGTCCGCCAGGCGCGTGAGCAGTATCTCCCCCGCCCGCAGGGTGCGCACGGTGTGCCGCTCGCCTACAAAGTTGCGTGGGCCGTCCATCACTGCGGCGATGACGTTCACTGCCAGCGCGTCCTCGTCGGTCGCGAAACCCCGGCGCAGCCGGCGGACGCTGGCGGCGATCTCGTCGTCGCACATCATTTGGGCGTAGGAGCCCATCACCCCCGCCTCCATCTCGCCGATGCCGGAGAGTTCGTCTGCCCCTGCCAGCGCTGGCAGGATGGCGTTGAGCGCCCGTTCGTAACCGTTCTGCAGGTCCAGCACGTGAGCGTTGGTCGAGAACCCGTAGACGTTGACGGGCAGGCCGTAGCGGTGGCTGACCTGTACCGTGGCAGCGGAGGCCAACCCCAATTCCACCCCTCCCCACACCGAGAGCCCAGTCCTTGGCTCCATCATCGCCAGCCGCCCACAGTAGACGATGGGCAGCCCCGGCCGCACCAACTGCGCCAGCACCACTGAGGCCAAAACCTCCGCGTTCTGCTGCACCAGTGACCCCGCCAGCGACATGGGCGCGGTGGCCCCGGCGATAGGGCACGGGAGTGGCCCCAGCGGTACTCCCAGCCGGGCAGTCTCCATCATTGCCTCTGCCACGTCGTCAGGAAAGAACAGTGGGCTGACGGGAGAGATACCCAGCGTGAGCACCTCGGCAGGCGGACCGACGACGGCGGCCATGCGGGCGGCGTAGCGCACTTCGGCGGCCGTCTGCGTGCCCGGCCCCTGGACCGGCTTGGTCGTGTGCGGCAGGGTGTGCCGGTACATCGCCAGCGACATCAGCGCTCCCGGCACGTCCTGGGGAGTGAAGAACGGGGTGACGGTCGTGACGCTGTCCAGCGCGTCCAGCAAGTGGGCGGCGTTCTGAACGTCTCGTACGAGGGCCGGACGGCGCTGGCCCGTCCGGGGATCGTAGACGTCGCGCGCGCCGCCCAGGTTGTGCCAGTGCAAGGAGCCATCTCTCAGCACTACGCTCGCCCCGCTGCGGCCGTGGATGGTTACCTGGCGTGGGCATTGGGCCACTGTTCGTTCGACCAGGTCGGGGGGCAGGTGCATGCGGTCGCCCCGCACCTGTGCCCCGGTCCCCGCCAGGATCTCGCGGGCCTCCGGCTGGGTCAGCACAATGCCAACCTCGCTCAGCATGCGCAGTGTGGCCTGGTGGACAGCTTCGACTTCTTCGGCTGTCAAAACGGTGAGTTGAATCATGATGCTGTTGCTCCTGATGCTAAGGCCCGCAAGAAAGCCACTACAAAGCACCGCAGGGTCAGCGTAAAAAATCGTCTGCGCGCCGGGACCTCCTCCACGACAAAGGGGTGCCCCTCGCACAGAACCTCGTCGGTAGCGTGTAGTTTGTGCCGGTCGGTGTAAACGGTAGGCAGGGCCCGGTGTTTGGTCACTATGCTTCAGAACTGTGTCGTGCCCTACAGGTGGTACGCAACGTACTCTCCCTCGCACGGTGGGCCGGGTGCAGCCCATATCGCGCGCCCGGTAAGGTCCATCACCAACGAGACCAGCGTCAATCCTCGTTCGTAGGGTGGGTCGGCCGGGTCTTCGTGCGTGCAGATAGAGTCCGGCCAGCCGACGTGGTCCCGCAGCAGTTCCTGGAGGCTTTCTACGGTCACTTCTCCTATCTGCTCCTGCAGAATGCGCCGGGCGCGGTTGAACCGCACGTGGGACCCGGCGTAGGTCCCGGGTGCTTCCAGCGCCTGCATCTTCGGAGAGAGGTAATGGTTGGTGTGCACCAGCCAGCCGGCTTCGCCGTACAGGATGTCGTGGGTCGTGGCTGAAGTCTCGATGTTGTACAGTTCACCGTTGGGGTCGGCCAGCAAGTAATTGTACCCTCCTGCCCGCAGTTTGGGTGCACAAGCCCGGATCGCCTCACCGATGCTGCGAGTATTCAACACAGCCCGCGAGCATAGAACGCGCGGCACGCCCACCCGCACGTCGGTGGGATAGACCGAGTCAATCGCGACCCCGATCCCCTCGGCATTCATGCCGATGTTGAGCAGCAGTGGCCCGTAGGTCATGCTGATAAAGTCCGGCCCATCGTCCGGCTTGGCCAGCACCAGGTAGACGTTGTCCCGGTCCGCACTATTCCAGTCCTCGTTGTGGCCGATCAGGATGTGGCCGTTGGCAGTATGCTCATTCCTGACGGCCACGGAAGTGCAGCCCCATACGTCCTGCCGGGAATGCGCCAGGCCTTCGTAGCAGTTGAGTGTCCAAACGTCTTCGAACGATACGTTGGCGCCGGCGGCGACGCCGCGCAGTTCCTCGACAAAGTGAGGGACAGCCTCCTCGCTGTAGGGCAGGAACTTGCGCGACTCGCGTTTTCCATCCTTCCAGGTCATTTTCATCTCTTGGGGAAGAATCTCCCGGTAGATCGTCAGCGCCCTCAGAATCTGGGAGCGCGCCCCTTCACCTTGTTGCCGTCCCCGTTCGTAGGGACTACCTTTAATTTCGATGATCGGTATGGTGCGTGGACTGGTCATGAGATTCCTCGCTCCGCTCGGCATGACGTGTATTGTAGGGCATATTTTGGTTCTTGACAAGCGCCATTTGCCAGAGCGTGGCGCCCAGCCTTGCTTTGACAAATCGGCCCGACTGCCGTACAATCGCCGCTACTGTGCCACCCGCCGCGTGCGCTCACTTGCTCGCACCGGATTGTCAAATCCGGTGGTGTGACTGCGGATTTGACAGTCCGCGGCGAACAGGCAGGATGGCGCGGTAGAAAAGTTGTATCAAAAGGGAGAGACGAACATGGCAGACAAGGTCAAGTCTATCACCAATCCGCGCTTGAGTTTGAACGTCCTCAGCCCGGAAGACGTGCGAGGTATCCACATCGCTACCCTGGACGTCATCGAAAACGTCGGGATCCGATTCCCCTCCAGGCGGGCGCTCGACATCTGGGAGGCCCACGGCGCGACGGTGGACCGGGACACGATGATTGTCAAGGTCCCCGGTCAGGTGATTGAGGATGCGCTCAAACAGGCCCCACCGGTCTACACGCTGGCCGCCCGCGATCCGGCGCAAGACCTGCCGTTGGACGGCAACCACGTCTTTTTGGGCACTGATGGATGTGGTGTGCAGGTGATTGACGTCCATACTGGCGCACGCCGGCGCTCCGTTTTGCAGGACGTGGCCGACATCGCCCGCGTGGCCGATGACGTGGAAGAGGTGGCGTTTCACTGGGTGCCGGTCTCGGCGCAGGATTGTCCACCTCGCACGCGCGGGCTGCACGAGCTGCGCGCGATCTGGGAGAACTCGACCAAGCACGTACAGACGGAGAGCGTCTACTCCGAGCACGAAGCGCGCGCCGCGGTCGAGATGGCGGCCGCGCTTGCCGGCGGGCGGGAGCCGCTGCGCCAGCGCCCCGTCCTTTCGATCATGCAATGCACCGCCTCGCCCCTGGGCCAGGATGGCGGCAGCGTGGATGCCGCGCTGATCGGCGCTGAGGCCGGTCTGCCCGTGGGATTCATGACCATGGCGGCGTGCCTGACGACCGGCCCGGCCACGCTCGCGGGCAACCTGGTCGTCGGCAATGCCGAGGTCATCAGCGCGACGGCGTTGATCCAACTGGCATACCCCGGTGCGCCGGTGTTCTATGCGGCAGCCCAGACGGCGTCGGACTTGCGCACGGGCGCGTACACGGGTGGCGGGCCGGAGGATTTCCTGTTCGGCGCGGCCACCAACGTGCTGTCGGACTTTTACAGCGTGCCGCTTTCCATGGGCTCGTTCGCCACAGGCGCCAAAGAACCGAACTGGCAGGCCGGCGTCGAAAACAGCCTTTCGACGTTTATGGCCTCCGTCGTCATGTCAGATATGTTGCTGGGTGTGGGGCTGTTGCACGGCAGCCGCATCTGGTCCTACGAGCAAATGCTGATGGACTGTGAGATCTTTGACCTCGTCTACAAGATGATGCAGGGCATCGTCGTAGACGATGAGACGCTGGCCCTCGACGCCATCCGCGCCGTGGGGCCGGGCGGCAACTTTCTCACCCAGAAGCACACCAAGAAGCACATGCGCGACCTGTGGATGCCCCTATTTATGGACCGCCGCCCGTACGAGGTGTGGGAGGAAAAACGGGACGGCGCACGGGACTGGGCGCGCGAAAAGGCCAGGCACATCCTGGCCACGCATCGGCCGGAGCCGCTCGCCCCGGGGCTGTCCGCGGAGCTCGGGCGCATCATCGCCGCGGTCGAAAGCGCCTGGCCCGCCTAGTGGGGCTTCGTAGTGGCGACTTTAGTCGCTCCTGAACAGGAAGGGGAGTTTGGCGTGAGAGTCGAGGTGGAGTGCGGGCGCATCCGGTACAATGCCGAGGCCGTCGTTCAGTTCTGCGCTGCCCACGGCATCCAGGTAGCCGGAGTGACCAAGGCCTGTTGTGGCCACCCTGAGGTGGCCCGGGCCATGTTGGCCGGTGGCGTGTCGCTGCTGGCGGACTCGCGACTGAGCAACGTACGGCGGCTGCGGGAGGCGGGGATCCACGGCCCTGTCATGCTCCTGCGCCTGCCGGCCTTGAGCGAAGTCGAGGCCGTGGTCGCGCTGACCCAGGTCAGCCTCAACTCACAGGTGGAGACGGTGTGCGCGCTTTCAAAGGCGGCGCAGGCGCAGGGCGTGAGCCACCGGGTGATTCTGATGATAGACGTGGGTGACCGGCGCGAGGGGGTGATGCCCGACCAGGCCGGAGCTGTGGCGCGAGAAATGGTGGCGCTGCCTGGCATCGAGTTGGTGGGCATCGGCACCAACCTGAGGTGTATCGGCGGCGTGTTGCCCACCCGCGAAAACACCCAACTGCTCGTGGACGTAGCGGAAGAGATCGAGCGCAGCCTGGGCCTCCATTTCGACGTCGTGTCCGGCGGCCAGACCACCAGCCTGTCACTTCTCCAGCCCGGCGAGATGCCGCCGCGCGTGAACCAGCTCCGCATCGGCGAAGGCATTCTCCTGGGGTACGACAGCGCGACCAACTGGTCTTTACCTGGCATGGTTCGAGATGCCTTTACCGTGATCGGCGAAGTGATCGAGGTGATTACCAGGCCCTCGCTGCCCGCCGGAGAGATCGCGTTGGATGCCTTTGGCCGTGCTCCGCACTGGGAGGATCGCGGCCTCAGGCGGCGGGCCATCCTGAGCTTGGGCAACCAGGACCTGCGGACCGATGGCCTGCGCTGCAAGCGGCCTGGGGTAGCCGTCGTCGGCGCCAGCTCCGATCACCTGATAGTGGACGTGACCGATGCCTCCCCCCCTGTCCGCTTGGGGGAGGAATTGGAATTCACCCCCGACTATGCCGCCCTGGCCACCGTCATGGCCAGCCATCAGGTCACGCAGGTCGTCAGACCTGTGTGAAAATCCTGCTCTTGTAAAGCTCCCCCTCGCAAGGGTTTTTCACCTCAGTGACAAGGAGAATCGAGAAATGGGATACGCCTTACAATCCGTGGGCCTGCTTGGGCAGCATCAAGATATCCCGAGTAAAGTGCACGTCCATGCTCTGGACCTGATCGAAAATTGCGGGATACGCTTTCATTCCGCCCGGGCGCTGGAGATATTGCACGGCGCAGGCGCGGAAATCGTCGGCCACACTGCCAAAATTCCAGGCCACGTCGTCGAGTCTGCGCTGAAGAAAGCGCCTGCCTCCTTCACGTTGTGTGCGCGGGATGCCAGGTTCGATCTCTACCTGGATGGCAACCATACGTATTATTCCCAGGATGGGTGTGCTGCCTTCGTCATAGATTTTGAAACGGGTGTGCGCCGGGCTTCTCGCAAGGAAGACGTCGAAAGGATGGCCCTGATCGCCGACTACCTGGACGCGCTTGACGTCGTGACTGCCACGGTGAGCGCGCAAGACGCGCCAGCGGCGGGCATCCCTGTCCACGGCCTGGAGGCCTGCTTCAGCAACACCGGCAAGCACGTCGTCACCGAGGACGTCGCCAGCGCCAGGGCTGCTCGATCACAGATAGACCTGGCCGCCGTCATTGCAGGCGGCAAGGATGAACTGCGAAAAAGACCCATATTTAGCAACTTTGTGTGTACTATCTCCCCGCTCAGCCAGGACCCGGGCGGCATGGAAGCAGCGCTGGAGTTTGCAGAGGCCGGTATACCGATCGGCATATACAGCATGACCACCGCCGGGCTCACCTCGCCCGTAACGCTGGCCGGCACTTTGGCCGTACTCAATGCAGAGGTAATCAGCGCTTTGGCGCTCTTGCAAATCGCCGTTCCGGGAGCTCAAGTGTTCTACGCAGGCGGGCCGGCCACCATTGACCTGCGGAGCGGCGCCTACGTCGCCAGCTCTGCCGAGGCGCTGTGGCTCAGGATGATGGTCGCCGAGATGGCCAGGTTCTACCAATTGCCCTCCATCGTCGGCGCCGGCGCCACCAGCGCCAAAGTTCCGGGTGCGCAGGCGGCGTGGGAGAATACGGTCTCTTTTATCCTGCCCTCCCTGGCGGGCGCGAGTGTCCTCTTTGGACTGGGACTTCTGCATGGCTCGAATTTGCTCGCCTACGAAGAAATCATCCTGGACGCCGAGAGTGCGGCGATGGTCAGGCGGACGTTGAGCAAAGTGGACTTGACCGACGAGGCCTTCGCCACAGACCTCGTCAAAACGCTAGGACCCGGCGGCGTCTTTGTGGGCCAGAAGCACACCGTCGCCCACATGCGGAAGGCGCTTTCGTTGCCGGTGCTGAGCGATCGGGACAGCTACGAGGATTGGTATCGCAAGGGGCAACTCAGCCGCGTGGACGTGGCCAGGCAAAAGGTCAGAGAGATTCTGAGGGACCACCGGCCTCTGCCCATACCGGAAGACGTAAGGAAAGAAATGGACGAGGTCGTGGCAGCATATTCGGAATCATAAGACCTCGGAGGTCTGAAAAGGTATTGGAGTTAGGCATCCTATGAATCTGGACATCGTGCTTGCCAACGCTAGAATCGTGGATGGATGTGGGAACCCCTGGTTCTGGGGTGACCTGGGCGTCCGGCAAGGCCGCGTCGCTGCCATCGCTCAGCCCGGGACGCTCAGAGGCGTGCATACCATCCACGTAGATGGCCGCTTTGTCGCGCCGGGCTTCGTGGACGTCCATACCCACTCCGATCTCTCCATCCTCGTCAACCGTCGTGCGGAGAGCGTCGTCCGCCAGGGCGTGACGACTGAGGTCATCGGCAACTGCGGCATGTCCCCGGCTCCGGTAGACGAGGGCCGTCTCGACGAAATGCGCCATTACTGGGGACGCCTCTCCGCTGCGCCGGAGGTCACCTGGCAATGGCGCACCTTTGCGCAGTATCTGGACGCGCTCCAGGCCGGGGGACTGGCCATCAACGTCGCTGCGCTCGTGGGGCACGGGGCGTTGCGCATCGCCGCGCTGGGCTTTGACGAGCGCGAGCCTGCCCCGGCGGAGCTGGCCAGGATGGAGGACTTGCTGGCCGCAGCGCTCGAGGCCGGAGCCTTCGGCATGTCCACCGGGTTGGTGTACCCGCCTGGGTGCTTTGCGCGCACCGAGGAAGTCGTCGCCTTGTGCCGCGTGGCGTCTCGCTACGGCGGCCTGTATGCCTCCCACGTCCGGGGCGAGCGGGAGACCATCCTGGAGGCTGTCGCCGAGGCGATCCGCATCGGGCGCGAGGCGCACTTGCCCGTGCAGATCTCGCACAACGCGCCCAAGTATGGCGCGCCCTGCGACGCCACCGCGAACCTGAGGCTGGTGGACGAGGCGCGGGCGCAGGGCCAGGACGTCACGGTAGACAACGACGTGCACACTGACCTGGGTGTGTTGCTGATAGAGGCTCTGCCCCAGACTGTCCAGGAACGGCCCACGGCCGAGATTGTCGCCCTGCTCCGTGACCCGCCCGCCCGCCGCCAGATGCGGGAGGAAATCGTCCTCGACCGCCGGCCCGCCTTCGGCCCCGCCGGGCTTCTGAAGCACGCTCGCTGGGAGCGCATTACCCTCATGCACGCGCCCCGCTGCCAGGATGCCATCGGCAAGACCATCGCGTGCCTGGCCCGCGAGCGCGGCCAGGAGCCCTTCGACGTGTACTGCGACCTGATCGTTGATAACGGTGACGAGGTGGAGGCCATCTTTGACTACATTGACGAGGCCAACGTCCGCATCCTGCTCCGGCATCCGGCTTGTATGATCTGTTCCGACGGCCAGGTGCTGGCTCCCTATGGGCTCCTGAATGACCCATCGCCCTATTCCCCCTGCAGTTATGGCGAGTTCCCGGGTGTGCTGGAGCGGTACGTGCGGGACGAAGCGGTGCTGACGCTCGAAGAGGCCGTTCGCAAGATGACGTCCTTCCCTGCCCAGCGCTTCGGCCTGCTGGATCGCGGGGTGCTGCGACCTGGGGCGTGGGCCGACGTCGTCGTCTTTGACCTGGCGCGCATCCACGACCGGGCGACGAACCTCTACCCCCACACGTATCCCTTTGACAACTACCCGCACCAGTACCCGGAAGGGATTGACTACGTCCTGGTGAATGGCGTTTTGGTCGTCGAAGGGGAGCGCCACACGGGCATTTTGCCAGGCCAAGTCCTCAGACATCTCAATCGGAGTGTATCGGAGTCCCGAACTTGTTCGGGTTTCTCCACTGGGTAGGGCAAAATTGCCCCCACAAGTTGGGGATTCCGCTGAGGAGGTGATATGGCAATAGATCCCATCCCTGTAATCCAAGTGAGTGGCCCCCACCGCCAGGTGGGCCAGCAAATTGGGGACCACATGCGGCCCCAATTGCAGCAGATGATGGCCAAGATGCGCGAGGACTTGCCCCCAGGCCGGACGTGGAACGAGATGCTGGAGCAAGGCCGGCTCTGCCTGACGTACACCCGCGCCGTCTACCCGCAGTTCGTCGAGGAACTGGAGGGCATCGCCGAAGCGGCCGGGCTGCCTTTCGACGAGGTGTTTCTGGCGATGTGCGAGGAGTTGTGGGACAAGGCCGCGTGGGGCGGCTGCACCGACTTCGCCGCGCGAGGCCGGGCGACCGTAGATGGCTCCACCCTGCTGGCGCATACCAATGACCTGGGGCCCGAAGTGGAGCAGGACCTGCTCATCCTGAGGGTGCAGGCGGGCGATGAGCCCGAATTCCTGGCCGTATCCATTGACGGGCTGGGCTTCTGCGCCGGGTTCAACGCGGCTGGCATCAGCCTGACCGGCAACGAGGTCTCGTCCAACGACGTGCGCCCCGGCGTGCCACGCCAGTTGGTCGTCCGCGCGATCCTGGCGGCGCGGCGACTGGGCGAGGCTATGGACGCCTGCCTGCTTTCCCAGCGCGCATCAAACTATAACAACGTCATCGCCGACGCCAACGGCGAGATCTACAGCATGGAAGGGGCGGCCACCGACTGCGAGCCGATCTACGCCGAAGGCGACGTCCTGGCCCACGCCAATCACTACGTCAGCCCGCCCATGCGCTGTTTCGAGGCCGACCGCAGCGACATCGGCGGCTCGGTCATCCGCCACAATCGCGCCATGCGGTTGCTGCGCGAGAACTATGGGCAACTCTCGCCGGGACTGTTCCAGCAACTGCTGGCCGATCACGCTAACTACCCGGCTTCAATCTGCAAGCATGGCCTCGACTCGGTGACGGTGTTCAGCATGATCATCAACCTGAACGAACTGCGGGCCTGGATTGGGCGCGGGCGGCCGTGCCAGACGACCTACGTCGAACATAAGCTAGCCCGCTGGACCCCGCCGGATGATTGGTCCAGGCCGTAGTGTTACCGCTCCCGCTGGACCACAGTCCAGCGGGTCGGAGACCCGTGCTTCACTCAAGGAGACCCAGCCTTTCATCTACTCCAACTACAGCATGGCCGGCATGTCCGCGCCGATCACTCCCGCCGGAACGATGGCACTCTTGAACGCCGAACTGCTCGCCGGGCTGACGCTCAGCCAACTTGCCAGGGAGGGGACGCCGATCATCCTCGGCAGCCTGCCTGCCTTCTTTGATATGAAGGAGATGACGAACTTTTACGACCCGCACAGCCTCTTGCTCAACCTGGCCTGTGCGGAGATGATGGCCCACTATTTGGCTGGCTAATCCATTATGAGTGCATTGCAGGACAGGACAGTCATCAAAATGTCAGGAACAATTCCTAAAAATGACGGCGCAGGATACCAAAATACCGTGTCAAGTCAAATGATAATGTTACCGAGAGCAGATGGTTCTACCAAATGATAATGTTACCGGGACGCCGTCATCGCTTTGAGAGGGCGAGCGGTCGCAGTTTGTTGCGCGTGGGAAGGTGTATCGAAATTTAGGTTCTTGGTGTGCTCAACCTGGCACTTGTGCGAAATTAAGGTTGATCGTACTGGGTGGGGGAGTATTCCGTTCAGTCCACATTGCCACACTGTGCAGCGTTGTGATCTCTTCACTGAAGGCCTTGGTAGCCAACTTAATTGAGTGAGCCTTGCATTATAGGTGATTGGGCTTACGGGAAATGCCTCCCGTAAGCCCTGTTTGTTTCTGAGGGATGCTCGCGCCAAATGCGCGAGTATCTATCTGAGGCTTTTCCAGCCTCCGAGTAAGACAGTGGAATAAAGTCGAAGCCCCGCACGGATTGGGACCCACGGGGCTTCGACATTGGGCGGTTGCACACCCAACGCTTTTTATTATAGCATATAGTGCTTGTTCTGGCAACCTTGCAATAGGTCTGCGAGTTCTATGCCTCGCTCCCTATGACTGAGAACAAGCGGGTTGGTCGAGGGTGATTCTGTGATCCCGGTTGAGAACCGAACAACTCCAATCTGGCATGTTCAAATGGCCCTGCCGATTGAGCGATGTGAGCCCCGTTATCCAGACCGGTATGCTTCGGTTCTGGTGATCATCCCTGCGTATAACGAGGAGAAGAACATCGCCCATGTGGTCAGTGGCATTAAGCGAGTTGTGCCCTTTGCCGACATTCTGGTGATCAACGATGGTGCCTTGGATGCTACGGCCGAGGTGGCCCGGCGCGATGGGGCCGGTGTGCTTAACCTTCCATATAACCTGGGAATCGGCGGCGCGGTACAGGCGGGCATTAAGTTCGCTGATGCTCATGGTTATCCTTTCGTGGTGCGGGTGGATGGAGATGGACAACATAACCCGCAAGACATCCCACGCCTGCTGGAGGTCGTGATGCAGGGTCGAGCCAATGTTGCCATTGGTTCTCGCTTCTGTCCTGGTCAGGAGTCCTGGTGTCCACCGCTTGCCCGACGTCTTGGCATCTGTTATTTCTCCTTATTGGTCTCACTGATAGTTGGTCACCGCGTGTACGATACTACTTCTGGCTTTCAGTGCATGGATCACCACGCTATCCGGTACTTCGCTCGCTACTATCCACAGGACTATCCTGAGGTAGAGGCGCACATTTTGATGAGTAAGGCATGTCTGAGGGTCGTGGAAATCCCGGTGAAGATGCGTCCCCGCAGGGCAGGGATTTCGTCAATTGATTTTGCTTGTTCTATCTACTATGCAGTCAAAGTAACACTGGCGACTCTGATGGCTGCTTTCCGCACTATGCCACATCTTCGCTCACCCTTTGAGGAGCTAAGTCATGTCTGTCATCTTGTGGATATTGGCACTATCAGTCAGCTTTCTACTGGTGATAGCTATTTTGGAGCTGGTTCGTAGGGGGAAGCTGCGTGAAAGGTACTCGCTGTTGTTCTTGCTGGTTAGCAGCAGTATCTTCATCCTGGCGATCTTTGGGAAGGTACTGGCTGGAACAGCCAATTCTCTGGAAGTCAGTTACAGAACATCGCTCCTTGTTGGTGTGGCATTCATTGTGACCTTCTCTATTCAGATTGCCCAGGGGGTGATCATTTCTTCCCTGTCTCTTCATTGTCGTGACCTGGCGCAGAAGGTGGCTGAACTTGAATGGCAGATTTGTCAACTTCGTCACTGTGCTCGGATGTGGGAAAAACAGCAGAAAGAGCATGTCATTGCCTTACCGACAACTATATGTGATGTTCTGACGCCGGCGGGGGAAAACAAATAGGAAACAAGCAGTATGCGTTTCAAGTTGTTTGTTGTAGGGCTGGACGGGGCGACTTTTGATCTGCTCCGCCCGTGGGCTGACCAGGACTATCTGCCCACAATACGGCGGTTGATGCAGGACGGAGCTTGGGGAGAACTATGCAGCACTATCCCCCCTATGACAGCTCCTGCCTGGACCTCGTTTGCCACCGGCAAGAACCCGGGTAAGCACGGCCTTTACGATTGGATTAGCCGACAGCGCGCCAGCTACGATGTGTCGCCATTGACCGCCCAACACATTACCGAACCTACCCTCTGGTCCCTACTTAGCTACAGCAACCGCCGACTTTGTGTCTTCAACGTGCCAATGACCTATCCTCCACAGCCCATCAATGGCCTGCTGATCTCTGGGATGCCCGCGCCCTCGACGCGCGTCACGATCACATACCCTCCATCGTTGTTAGAGGAGGTTCAGCAGGCGGTGGGCGAATACCTGCTATACCCCGACCCGGGGCAGGCATATTCTGATCAGGGCGTGGATGCGTTTCTGGAGCGACTTTACCGCACAACTGACACACGCCTTCGTACCTTGGACTACTTGCGGAAGTGCGAAGCCTGGGACTTTCTCATGGTCGTCTTCAATGGTACCGACACGGTGCAACACGCGCTCTGGAAATACATGAGCCCGGCACATCCACTGTATGATCCAGCAAAAGCTGGACGATATGGCGACGCCATCCTGCATTACTACCAGTTCCTGGACGAAGCTTTGGGCCGACTGGTAGATTGCCTGGATGACGACACAGTGTTGCTTATCATGTCTGACCACGGCTTTGGTCCATTCCACAAGTTCATTCACGTCAACAACTGGTTGTACCAGTGTCGCTGGTTGCACCTGAAGCGGACCCTCACAACGAGGGTCAAGTCGGCGTTGTTTTGTCTTGGCTTCGCCCCTATGCCGATTTACAACCTGCTGGTGCCATTGGGATTGGGTGGGCTGAAACGCGAGGTCGTCCGGGGCAAGGGCCAGCACTTGCTTAGAACACTCTTTCTTTCGTTTGATGATGTGGACTGGCAATGTACGGTTGCTTACTCCTTGGGTAACGTCGGCCAGATCTATCTGAATGTGCAAGGGCGTGAACCGCTAGGTACGGTGGCGCCTGGGGTGGAGTACGAGACACTGCGCGACGAAATCATTGAGCGTCTGCGAGAGTTGCGTGACGCCGAGACTGGCGAAGCTGTGGTCGAGGAGATCTATCGTCGCGAGGAGATCTACCATGGCCCTGCCCTGGCGCAAGCGGCTGATATCCTGTTCCTTCCGACCCGCCTGGAATACTTCGGCTTTGGCGAGTACGAGTTTGGCTCCAACCGGGTCATTGAGACGTTGAAGCAGGGCATATCCGGCACTCATCGGATGAATGGCGTCCTGCTGCTGCACGGCAAGCCAGTACGGCCCGGCATGCAGCTCAGAGGCGCTTCCCTGTGTGACCTGGCACCGACTATCCTGCATCTGATGGGTGAGCGGATACCATCCGACATGGATGGCCGGGTGCTGACCGACGCATTGATACCTCAATATGCTGATTCCTCCCTCATTCGCTATGTGGATCTGGAGGGGAGCGGTCAGAAGCTGCCGTTGGAGTCGGGGCTGGATACTGAGGCAGAGGCGATTATTGTCGGGCGGCTCCGCGATCTGGGCTACGTGGGGTGAATGATGTCTGCGTCCAATGCTTTCACTGTAGACCTGGAAGACTGGTATCACGGACTGACCAGCACGAATCGTCAACCTCACCTGTGGCCCAGGCTTGAGAGCCGCGTTGTCGCCAACACTGAGCATTTATTGGACTTTCTAGCTGTACATAACGTGCAGGCTACCTTCTTTGTGTTAGGCGAAGTAGCCGAACAGTACCCCGATTTGATCCGTCGTGTAGTAGCGGCTGGACACGAGATTGGCGTCCACGGCTACGCCCATGAGGATATCCGCCGCCTCACACCGGAGCGTTTTGCCGCTAAACTCGATCGTACCCTGGAAGTGCTAGCATCACTGGTGAGCCAGCCGATCATTGGCCACCGCGCGCCCTACTTTTCCATCGAGCGCTCCACCCTGTGGGCTCTGGATATCCTAGCCGAGCGGGGGTTTGTGTACGATAGCAGCGTATTCCCCACGCGCAATATGCTATATGGCTACCCCGATGCACCTCGCTGGCCCCACCGAGTGCAGACGCGGATATGCACGCTAGTCGAGTTTCCGGCTTCGACCGTTCAGGTGGCTGGCCTGACATTCCCGGTCGTCGGTGGCTTCTACGCGCGAGCAATGCCTGGCCGGCTGACGCGCTGGGCGGTTCGCCGCTTGAACAGCGAGGGTGTACCGGCTATCGCCTATGTGCACCCCTGGGAATTGGATACAGGACAGCGTTATAGCCGGGTCACGCCCCGAGAGCAGGTGACACACTATCACGGCCGACATGGCCTGCAGGCCAAACTACATCAGCTCTTCCAGGATTTCGAGTTCGGCCCTTTGTATGACCTGCTGGACCTGGTGGATGCACCGGTACACTGTATGGGTTGTTCCATCTCGTAAGGAGCTAGGGGCTCCAAAGTACTGAAAGGTCTGGAACACGTTGTCTCATTGTGCACTAAAAGCTTCTCGCTGGCTAGGAATTTCGCAAACACTTTTCACTGCACCAGGTCGGGCTGGTCGTTTTACCGCCATTGGCCTTGTACTGGTGTTTCTAGTGGTCGTTCTTGGTTTGTCAGTCCGCCTGCCCACTCAGGCTGCAAGTTGGCTGACTTTCATAGCCTTGGTGATTACACCAGGGTACCTTTTGGGCGAGATTGTCACCTGGCATCTGAACTTGGACTGGCTTGAGCGGTTGGCTCTGGCCTTGCCCTTGGGCGTGTCCGCTATGGCTCTGCCCGGCATAGTGGCCCTGTTGGGGCACAAAACTATCCATGATCTGGCTGCTGGCTGGACGCTGACCGTGGGCTTGATCATCACCGCCTGGCTGTTCCACAGTCAGTGGAGGCGAAAACACCCGCCCCATCGCCATTTGCCGTGGGCGTGGGATGAGATCACTATGCTGCTTCTGCTGACAGCCGCCTTTGTTTACATGCTTCCCACCCTTTCGCTATACAAGATGGACGGTGATGCCTATGCTACCGCCGCTTTCACGAGCGATGCGCTGACAGGCAACCCAATGAACGTCACCGAACCTCTGCTCGGAACTGGCAAGGGGCCTGGTGTGCGTATGGCTTTTAACCAGTTGTTGCCCATCTACCATCTATGGGCCTATCTGTCAGGAGTAGGCCACATAGAGCTTACGGCTACCGCTTCTCGTTCTATGATCGCCCTGTGGGCGATGCTGGCATCTTACATGTTGGGCAAAGCGGCCGGGCACGGCATTCGTCGTCTGGGACTGTTTACCGCTTCAATCCAGGTGCTCATATACCTGGCTGCCCCCTTCTTGCGTAGTGACAACGTGAGCATCTTTTTCTTCGAGCGTATCAACGCCGATAAATTCACCGTGGCGGTCACGATGTTGCCGGTGGTCTTTGCACTCTCTATCCGATACCTTCGTCAGGGCCAGCGTGGTGCATGGATCGCCGCTGCTATCGCCACTTTTGCGGTTTCGAGTATTCACGCGCTTATCGCTGTCATGCTGGCCCTGGCCCTTGCGGCGTTTGCTGGGTTGCATCTCTTGCTCAACCTGCGCCGTCGCGAAGCTTACGTACGCGTGATCGGCCTGGCGATTCTGCTAGGCATCGTCATGACTCTGCCTGTTGTCCAACTTGTCATGGCACGCAGCAGTGACCCGCTAGCTCCTACCTATCCGTCTAGCTTTGAGGGGTGGCCTATCGGGAAAAAACTCACACCAGTCTTACCTTTTTTCTTAATGCAAAATATGGACGTGTATGGTCCCCTTCCTGACCTCGCCCATTTGGATGCAGACCAGGCCAACACTGATGCCAGTCCCTTTCTCATCTGGCGCTTCGCAGTCAATATGCGCCGACGGCGTCTCATTTTGTTCGACCTGAATCATTACATCTGCGATCCCAGTTTGGTTCTGGAGCCCCCTTATCTGCTCTCTTTGGTGCTACTCCCTCTGCTCCTGCGGCGTCTCCGTTCCTCCTTAGGGGCTCAGTTTGCTCTGGCCGCCTCTCTGGCTGTCCTGTTCATCATGTTCAACCCCATCCTGACCCCCATGGTTGGGAAAATGGTTGTACCTTGGTTGTTATGGCGGTTTGTCTGGTTGCTCCCCTATGCTCTCACCATCTCCCTGGTAACTCAACGGCTGTTGACCGTGCTAGCCAAAGTATTGGCTCGCTTGCCCAAACTCGGATCCGCTCAGGCTGCACTTATGACAAACGCGCCGTTGGGCTTTGTCATCGTGACTGGCCTGCTCTTGCAGCCCATCATCGTCGCAAACATCGAGGAAGTACACATGCGATCAGTCGGCCCCGTCGTTTACGCGACGCCGGAGAAGATCCTGGACCGTCTGGAAGAAGAGACCTCATCCGGCGGCCCGGTCATAGTGCTCGCCGACCAGAACCTCAGTGTCACCATCCCGGCTTACGTCGGGAACGCCGATGTACTGGCCCATCGTGTTCTGACCACCAGCGAGATCTTTCCGGCCGACCAACAAGACCAGGCTCTCCAGCGGCACATTGATCAGTACCACTTTCTCCATACGCCCTATCTCACTACTGCCGCTGTTGAGATCCTGCAGCGAAATAGCATTCGCTATGTCATTGTCTCAGGTGGCAGCGATCTGGACACACAACTGCGTCTCTCCCCCCGGTGGTTCGAGTGGTTGGTGGACGACCAATCTTACAGCCTTTATGCCGTGCGTAAGCTGCCCACCCTCACGGCCAGTGTCCAGGGCAATACCGCCATGGTTGAACATCAATGGAAAACGGCGCAACGATATTATCGCACTGCTCTCGAGCAAGATCCTTCCGACTTGTTGGCTCGGGTGGGACTGGCCGAATGTTATCGCATCGAGGGGGAGTTCGACTTGGCCCTCACCACTCTACACCAAGTCGCAACCCAGGTGGAATCGCCCGTCCTTCATTACCGCTTGGGACAACTCTACGCCGAAATGGGCCAGGTTGAGCGCAGCATCTCCGAATTGGACAAAGCCCAACAGAGCGCCCCCTCTGTCTCTCGATTCCACGTAGCCCTGGGCGACGCTTGCCTGAGCACCGGACAGAACGGCTGTGCCCAAGAGCAGTACGAGGCTGCTGTTGCTACCGAAGAATTGCCTGACGAATCCTGGAGTTTTATAGCACTAGCCAACCTTTGGCAAGAACGGGGCAACGCCGACCTGGCGCTCACCCTCTACGAACGAGCTGCAACCGCCAAACCAAACGAATATAGCCAACTCTTGCTGGCGAGCGCATATCAGCGCATGGAACAGTTTGACAAAGCCGAGATACTACTACATAGTTTGCGTGAAAGATACCCTCTTTCCACCGGGGTTGTGGCCGGCATGGCCAGGTTGATGGCGGCCAAAAACGAGACCGATCAGGCCGTTGCCCTGTACCGTCATGCTATCTGGTTACAAGCCCTGCAAGCACAGGATAGCCTCTTGACCCGCCTGGCTTTGGCTCAAGTGTTACTGGAGGCCGGTCGTCTGAACGAAGCTCACGGCGAGATCGAGCATGTGTTGACTCTGCAACCTGCTAACGCCTCCGCCTATATGCTTCTGGGCGACCTGTACCGCAAACAGAACCGTCCTGATGTGGCTATGGAGGCCTATCAACACGCCCTTCAACTGGACCCCACAGAAGTCGCCGCCTATACCTCTTTGAGCAGCCAATACCAGCAGCAAGCCATGCCGCCTGACGAGACCCTGGGACTGCTTGAAATGGCCATAGAGGTCAACCCGGAACAGGTTGCCTTGTTCCTCTCCCTCGGGGACCAGTTGCGGCGTTACGGCGATGTCGAGACGGCCATCACCACCTACCAATTGGCGCTTGATTTGTTGGAACCCAATATCCCGTCTCTTCGCCTTGGACAGCCCTCGGCCGGGCATAATCGGGCTTTGGCCTATTCTCGGTTGGCCGCGCTGTACGAAGACATCGGACAATTGGAGAGCGCCATGAATTATTACCATGGTGCCGTCGTGGCTGCGCCAACCGAGTCCTGGACACGGGTATTGCTAGGTGACGCTTTGCGGCGACGCAACGACGCCGCTGCTGCTGAGATGGCTTATCGCCGGGTCATTCGAACGGATCCCACTTATGTAGCTGCCTACTTACGTCTGGCCAATCTGCTCAGTGCCCGTGGCGACAATGCCTCTGCTTTCGAGCTTTACCAGCAGGCACTGCAATCCACTTCGCACGAATTTGACCCGATACAAAGATCCAATGCCTGGCTGGGCTTGGGTGATTTCTACAGTCAATCCCGCCAGCCGAATATCTTTCTGGGATCCGACGAGGAACAAGCCTCAACGCCGAATTTACCCGATCCCATCACACGCCAGGCCTTGGACGCCTATACGCAAGCTTTAGAAGCTGACGAAAACCTGGCTGCAGCACACGCACTAGCCCGCCTTTATCAAGAAATTGGTGAGGCTGAACAGGCCGTCCAGCTATATCAGCACAGGATCCGGTCAGGGGGACAAGAAAACCTGTCTCCCATTATCCTTTCAAGATATTACAAGGGCCTGGGCGACGTCTATCTGGCCGAGCGCCGATTTGATCAGGCCATACTCACTTATCAGCAGGCCATTGCCCTAGATGGCTGGTGGCCAGCAGCGCACCTGAGTCTGGCGCAGGCGCTGTCTGAGCAAGGCGACCGCGAGGGTGCCCGGGCCGAACTCAGAAAAACTGCAGACATCGCGCCGGGTTCTGTTGAGGCCCAAATATCCCTGGCTAATATCCTCGACCAGCAAGGGGAGAAAGAGCAAGCGTTGGCTGTCTACCAGGCGACAGCGCAGGCTCATCCTGGCAACACGATTGCCAACCTGGCCCTGGCCCGTGCCTTGCAGGTACGCAACCGTTGGGACGAGGCCGAACAGAGTTACCGCCAGGCCATACGTATGAACGCTGATAGTGCTGAGGCCTATGCGGGTCTAGCCGATCTCTACATGGTGCGGGCTCGCTATGCTGAAGCCGAATCGCTGTTGGAACAGGCCATCCAACTTGACCACAACTATGCTGTGGCCTACATTCGCATGGGTGAGCTTAAGGTCCGTCTGGGCCATTACGCCGAAGCGCTGACCTTCTACGAGCAGGCATTGCAGGCCGAACCCAGCGATTGGCGTCTCCGCGCCGCACTGGCTGAGGTACAACGCTCGCTAGGTCAGATTGATCAGGCGACAGGCAACCTGAGGAAAGCTGCTGCCGTTGACCATACCGCCCCTGCCCCACTGCTAGAGTTGGCTTCTATCTATCGAGAGCAAAACCAACCCGATCTGGCCGAAGAGTTGTTTCTCCTGGCCCTCGAACGTTCCCCTGGTGATGCCACCGTCCGCCTGGCCCTGGCAGAGTATTACCAGTCTATGGCTCGCAGTGACGAAGCCTTGACACAACTGCGTCTGGCCGTGGAGGAAAATCCCGACTCGATGGAGGCGATAGTCAGCTTGGCCAACGAACTAGGTCTGCAAGGTCACGACGAAGAAGCCCAGGGGTATGATCAGCGGGCCCTTCAGACTAAGGAGCCCAGTTCGGCTGGCTTCCGTGCATTGGCCATCGCCTACCAGGCCCAGGGGCGACGGGAGGAGGCGCTAACGCTAATTGAACAGGCTATAGCCTATGCCCCCAATGAACCGATGAACTGGATTGTCAAGGGCCAGATGCAGGCTCAAATGGGGAATCAGGATGCTGCGTTCGCTTCTCTGCGGCAAGCGACCTCACTGGGCCCAGCTCAGGGCCAGACCTGGCAGGCTCTGGGCAATCATCTCCGCTCAATTGGCGATACGGAGCAGGCAATCGTTGCTCTGAAGAAGGCTATCGCCGTCGAGTCTACCTATCTACCCGCTTACGAGTCCCTGATTCAGGCATATCAAGAACTCGGCCAAGACGATCGCGCAGCCCAGGTTGTAGGGTTGGTTAGAGAGACTGTCCCTGGCAGTTATCTGACTGACATCTATGTCGCCCATTTCCTGGAAGACCAACAGCTCTGGGACGAGGCCCGTGCTGCCCTGGATCAGGCCATTGCCAAAGCGCCTGGTGTGCCCGATCCCCTCACCGCCATGGGTGAACTTGAACAACTCCAGAGCAACACTGCTCAGGCGATTTCCTGGTACGAGCGGGCAGTCAACCTGCGCCCTGGTGACCGGACCGCCAACATAGATTTGATAGACTTGCTACTTCACCTGGGTTACAACGACCAGGCCCTGGCCCGGGCCAGGCAAGCCCTGCAAAGCCGGCCAGGCGATAGCGACCTGCTACTGCGGTGGGGCAAGGTCCAACGTAACCTGGGCCTGTTTGCGGAGGCCGAGTCTGCCTTTCTGAAAGCTGCGCGTTTGAACTGCATTGACAGTAGCCCCTATGCTGAACTGGCCACTCTCTACATGGCGCAGGGCAAGCCGGAGGCCGCGATTGCTGCTTATCAGCAGGCTATTGCTCTCAAGCCGGACCAGGAAACCTATTATGTGGGACTCAGCCAGGTTTGGTCCATGCAAGGGGAACTGGATCAAGCATTGACTGTGCTCAAGGACGCACTGCCTCAGGTGTCACGTCCGGCTCTGCTGTACGTCGCCATATCCAACCTGTATCTGCGACGAGGAGAACCTTATCTGGCCCTGGCGACCCTCCAAAACGCTATTCAGCAAATTGGTGAGGATAGCCAAGTTCTGCAGTCTTTGGCGTTGTACTATCGCTTTCAGGCCGATTTCGATCGAGCAGAATGGGTATACCACCGTATGCTGGCGTTGTACCCCGACGAGGCTGCTGTTCACATGGCGCTGGCCGATTACTATCTGTCCCGTGGACGTACTGGAGACGCGCTGGCCCGCTGCAAACAGGCGCTTGTCTTAGAGCCCTTTAACTCTGCTGTGTACCTGGCCCTCGGCGATGCCTACCGCGCAGCCGGGCAATCTGGCCTGACGGCTTACTATCTCCAGCAGGCTATGCGCCTGGAACCGAACTCGCCTGAAGGATATCTGGCATTGTCGGACCTTTACCTTGCGGAGGGGCTGCCCCAGCAAGCCGAACGGTATGCCCAACTGTCTCTCAAGGTCTCGCCTCGCAATCCCTCCACTTACATCTTGCTGGGCAACATCAATCACTCGCTGGGCAACATCTCTGCTGCCGAACGCAACTACAAGCGTGCCATCAGCCTCGATGTCACAAGAACTGATGGCTATCTAGCGCTGGCGGGTCTGTATGTAGCCCTGGGGCAGTATGACCAGGCTATTACGGCCTACCAAAGGGCTCTCGGTCCAAGTCCACTGGATGAGTCTCTGTGGATCTCTTTGGGTGATGTGTATGCAAAGATGGGAAAATACGACGATGCCATGTCGGCATTTGAACAGGCCACCGAGATGAACCCCGCTCTTCCCAAGCCATGGTTGCGCAAAGGTGACATCTATCTGGCCCAGGGCAACGGGGGAGATGCACTGGCCTCTTATGAATACGCAAGGACACTGCGTCCTAGTGAGGCCGAGCCGCTGCTTCGTCTGGCAGATTTCTTTGAGCAACAAGACAATCCGGTTGAAGCGGAACGTTATGCGCGGCAGGCCATTGTCGCTGACCCTTTCGACGTCGCTGGCTACATAACACTGGGGAGACTGCTCATCAATAGATCTGACCGCGATGGAGCTATAGACAGCTTTTTGGCAGCGATTCAACGCGACCCGCGACAGTTTACCTGTTACGAGAACTGGATCCGTCTCCACCTAGACATATGGCATGGCTATGTAGACACGAGCCGCCTGGAAGCTGCACTCACCGAGATTGCCAACGGTTCCGACTCCGAGACGCTATGGGCTCATGTGCTATTGGGCCTGGGTTATCTGAGGCTCGAGGGAGCGACGGACCAGGCTATTAGCCATCTGAAAGAGGCCAATCTTCTGGACCCAGTCTACGCTGAGTTGTATCGAGAGTTGGCCCAGGCCTATGAAGAGCGGTCGGATGGTCGGCTCGCCCTGGATGCCTGGTATCGTTACCTGTACGCCGCGAACCGCCGTGCCGACACCAGCACAGCTCAAGCCCACATTGCCTGGCTGCTACAGAGGCGGATTGACGAGCCAGCCAATGGTGCCCGTCTGTCTGGGTTGGTCAAGATCATAGGCACGGCCACGGGGAAGGATTTCCAGTTCTACAAGTTGGAGTACAAAGCGGTTGGTTCATCTGGCGAGTGGGCCGTGATCGGCGAACTGGTGTATCAGCCTGTGGAAAACGGCCAACTAGCCATCTGGCCAACTATGGGGCTCAGGCCCGGCGAGTATCGCCTCCGCCTGACCGTAGTGGACACCACTGGCAACTATGCACCGTATGACGAGATCGTGATCAAGATCGCAGCAAGAAGTAGTCAATGACTCCATGCCAGACGAGACTTGCTGTAGTATGAGGTGATGAGGAGCAACGGGGTGATAAGCGTAGCGGAGTTGCCACCACAAGATGGGGAAATCTGGGACGAATACGTATATCACACCAGAAGCGCGCTTCCATTTCACCTCAGCGGCTGGCGAACTGTGATGCAGAAGTGCTACGGGTTCCCCTCCTGGTATCTGGTTGCCCGGGAGGGAGGCCGGATCGAGGGGGTGCTGCCGCTATTCAAGGTCACCAGCAAGCTTGTCGGTACATCTGTCTCCTCACTGCCCGGAGGGGTCTGCACGGAGAACAAGACGGCGGCTATGGCGCTTCTGGAGCAGGCTAAGGAAATCACACGTGCGGCCGGCGCTACCTGCCTGGTCATCCGAGACTCGCGATGTCGCTGGTGCGACGAAATGGAGTGGCGCGATGACTGTAGCGTCTCCATCCGCGAACTGCCGGCAGACTGCGAAATGCTACGCGAACAATTGAGTCGGCAGATCCGACAACATGTCCGTAAAGCCGAGACATGTGGTGTGTGGACTGACGTCGGAATGGAGTATGTTGACGAGTTCTACACCGTATTCTGTGACCTGATGCACGAGAAGGGCATACCAGTTTTCAGTCGTGTTTTCCTTGATGCGGTTGTGGAGGCATTGGCCGGTCATTTTGTCGTAACTACAGCCCGCCTGGGTGGAAAGGTTATTGGGGCCATCTTCCACTTCACACTGCGGGATACCATGTTTGCTGTCTGGGGAGGTGCGCCCTCCCGATACTTAGAGGTCCGTCCGAACCATGTCCTGTGGTGGGGAAGCATGAGACATGCCATTGGGTGTGGGTATCGTTACCTGGACATGGGACGCAGCCTGCGTGGCTCTGGATTGGAGACGTTCAAAGAGCGATGGGGAAGCAGTACACAGCCAGTCTATCGCTCCTTCTTCCTTGTCGGCAGCCGGACAGCGTACGACCCATTGGTCAGAGGTTGCACCAATCCCACATACCGGCTCTTCACGCAGGCTTGGCGCCGTATACCCGGTCCTGTGGTTCGTTTTCTCGGCCCAAAGCTGCGTCGTCATATGCCATTTGGGTAGCCTGGGGTATTTGTAGTAACAGGGTCTCACCACCTCTTTCGTTTGTTCTGGTTAGAGAGCGACAAGTGAGATTGTCATACCATGAAGCGTGAACTACTACTAGGCAACGAAGCCATCGCCTTGGGGCTGGTTGAGCAAGGATGCCGGGTTGCTACAGCTTATCCTGGCACGCCCAGTTCCGAAATCCTGTCTGGCGTGGTGAAGTACGGGAAACGGCTTGCCCGCCAAGTGTATACCGAGTGGTCGGTCAATGAAAAGGTCGCCTTTGAAATCGCCCTGGCGGCCAGTTGGACTGGGCTGCGAGCTGCTGTGGCGATGAAACAGGTGGGCCTGAACGTGGCTGCCGATCCCTTGTTCAGTGCCGCTTACACTGGGGTCAACGGTGGTCTTGTGATCATCCCGGCTGACGATCCGGGCCCTTACTCTTCCCAAACTGAGCAAGATTCCCGCTTGATGGCGCTTAACGCCAAAGTGCCGGTCTTGGATCCGGCGACCCCGGTCGAGGCCCGGATGATGGTCGAGCAGGCTTTTGTGTTCTCGGAACGCTTCCGTTTACCGGTCATCCTGCGCCCCACCACGCGGCTGTGCCACGCCCGCCAGAGCATGACCGTGGAGGACGTCCCGTCTCCCGACCCCCCTATTCCAGCCGCCAAGTTTCGTAAGGACCCACACCGCTGGGCAGCTACGCCCACATTTCGCTACCGGCTGCATACTGAACTCAATGATAAGTTGCACCAGATTGAAACAGAATTTGCTGAGTCACGACTTAACTACGTGGTGGACGATGGTACCTCCGACCGGGTTGGGGTGATCGCTTCGGGTGTGGTCTTCCACACAGCACGGCAAGTGCTGCTGGAGCTAGGTGTACCAGTACCGCTGCTCAAGATTGGTACACCCTATCCGTTGCCGAAAGGACTGGTGGACCGGTTCATGGCAAGCTTGCGGACCATGGTGGTGTTGGAGGAACCAGACACCTGCATCGAGCTGCAATTGTCGGATCGCGGTCGAGTTCGGGGCCGGTTGGATGGTATGGTGCCAGCCGCCGGTGAACTCTCACCCGAAGCCGTTTCCGCTGTGCTAGCCAAGGTGCTCACTGATGCAGGTTATAAAGTCAACTCGCCCTCTGATGATTTCGAGCTACACGCCCTGATCGAATCGCTCTCCCTGCCCATGCGCAAGCCGCGTCTGTGCCCAGGCTGTCCACATCGCTCGGTCTTCTTTGTCCTCAAGCGTGAATTTGGCTCTGAGGCCATTTTCCCAGGTGACATTGGTTGCTACACGCTGGGCATCAACCTGGGTGCCGTGGATACCTGTGTGGATATGGGTGCTTCGGTGGGCATGGCTATTGGTTTTTGCCAGGCCAACCGGTTGGTGGGAGATGCCCGCCCCATCGTAGCTACCATCGGCGATTCCACTTTTCTGCACGCGGGCCTGGAGCCACTGGTCGATGCTGTCCACACCAGGGCACGTTTTGTGCTTATCATCCTGGACAACCATACGACTGCTATGACTGGCTTTCAACCCACTGCCGCCAGCGGAATATTGGCCAATGGCGATACCGCTCGCAAGGTATCGGTTGCCGACCTGGTGCATGCCTGTGGTGTGACCTTTGTCAGAGTGGTTGACCCCTATGATCATAAGGCTTTCCACAACGCCATGCGCGAGGCCTATGCTCATTCCCAAGCGCCAGAGGGAGGCGTGGCGGTGGTCATCGCCGAGCGTCCTTGTGTTCTGTATGACCGTTCCCCGCTCCGCCAGAATCCCACACGGGTAGTGGTCACAGAAGAGTGCGACGGCTGCGGCTACTGTGTGGAGGCGTTTGAATGCCCGGCTCTCGTGCTGCGACCAGATAAGAGCCGGATGGAAATAGACTACAAGATTTGTGCAGCGTGCGGACAGTGTATTGACGCCTGTTACAAAGGCTTTATTGTGCCCCAAGCGATGGAACCCGCGAGTGTTGGACTATGAATAAGCAACCGTCAGGTACCCATGATCCTATGCAGCTCAAGCTTGTCCTCGTTGGCCTCGGTGGGCAGGGTGTCACTTTCACCACCCGCTTGCTGGCCCAGGCAGCCACAGTCCTCGGGCATTCTGTGATGGCTTCTGAAATCCACGGCATGAGCCAGCGCGGCGGCTCGGTGATCGCGCACCTCAAGATCGACGGGGACGAGGCACCTCTCATTCGACGTGGCACTGCCGACCTGCTACTGGCGTTAGAACCGGATGAGGCGGTCCGCAACTTGTCTTTTCCGCGCCGGGGTGGTACCGTCTTTGTTAACGCCGAGGATGGATTGCGACCGGAAGTAACGGTGCATCTGCAGCGGCTCCACATTCAAGTGTGGTCCCTGCCGGCGAGTGGCGTGGCGCTGGGACTCGGCTCCGCTGCTTTGGCCAACGTGATCCTGGTTGGTTTCGCGCTTGCACACCCGTCCCTGCTGCTGCCTATTGGCGCGGTGCGGGAAACCCTGGCAGCTATAGCGCCTCGGGACCGAGAGTTGAACTTGCAGGCGCTGGACGAAGGCTATCGCGCTGGCCGTGCCCAAGGTGTTAATAATGCTGGACGAGGAGTAAACCAAGGATAGACTATGCGAGGATTAGTTCTGAACCCACACCTGCTCAAAGTCCCTCTCTACGTCGCCGGTAAGTCCGCCGAGGAGGTCTGCGAGGAGTTGGGACTGGACGACGTGCTAAAGCTCAACTCCAACGAAAACCCAGTCGGTCCGAGTCCGCTGGCACTCGCCGCACTGCAGGCTGCTCTTTCTGAAGCCCACCGCTATCCTGGTATTGCTGAACGCGAGTTACGAAGAAAGTTGGCTGCCTATCATGATAACGGCCTTACCGAGCAGCACTTTATTATTGGCAACGGTGGAACTGATATCTTGCGCATGATTGCCCAAGCGTTCATCCTCGACGGCGTAGAATCCATCGTATGTCGTGTTTCGTTCCCGCTCTATGCCCTGTTGACGACAATGTATGGCGGCGAGACAGTCACAGTGGACCTCCGCCCCGACTATCATCTCGATCTCCCGACGATGGCTGATTCCGTCACCGATCGGACCCGCATTGTCTGGCTATGCTCGCCCAACAACCCGACTGGCTTCGTATTGTCGCAGCAAACAGTGGACAATTTTCTCGCACGGCTGCCCGAGCACGTCGTGGTCGTTTTCGACGAAACCTACTGTGATTTTGTCAGCGACCTGAACTCTGCTGACAGCCTGCGATACGTGCGCCAGGAACGAAACGTCGTTGTGGTCCGTAGCTTCTCCAAGAATTCCGGGCTAGCCAACCTCCGAGTGGGCTACGGTGTCGCCTATCCTGACTTGATCGAGTATCTTATGCGTACTGTCCTGCCGTTCAACACTGGTGCGCTGGCTTTGCTTGCTGCCGCTGCCAGTCTGGACGATCACGAGTTCCGCCGCTACAGCCGGGAAGTGGTACAGCAGGAACGCGCATTTCTCTTTGCCCGTCTGTCAGAAATGGGTTTGACCTGTCTACCCAGCCAGGCCAATTTCGTGTTGGTGGTCGACCCTCCTGCTGGCGCACCAGCGCTAGTTAATGCCCTGCTCCAACACGGCGTCATCGTCCGACCCATGGGAAGCTTCGGTATGCCCAATGCTCTCCGCGTGACAGTCGGGCTGCGGGAGCAGAACGAGCGGTTTCTGGCAGCTATACGCATGGTGCTGGCTGAGGTTCAGTAGATGAGATATATATGACGATCGTGTTTCTCTGTCGTCACCAAGACTTGATGCTCACATGATCTAGAGTGATCCAAGAATTGTGCCCCTTAAGAGGGAGGACATGGGCAGATGAAGGTAGAATCCACCTGGGAACCAGATTGGTACCAAGAACAAGACAAGCCAGGCATCCTGGCACTTAATCAGATGGAGTACGGCGATGTGGCCCTCTCGCACGAGGCCTACTTTGACTGGTTGCAGAATCAGAATCCGATGGGGAGTCCGATTATTCCGCTCGCGAGGGAAAAGGGAACGGGTAAAGTGGTTGGATTTGGCATGTATGTTCCTATGCGGGTCAGTTGGGCCGGTGAAGCACGCCCAGCGCTGATTGGTTTTAACCTTGTGGTTGCCCAAGCCTACCGCCGTCAAGGGATCTTTCGGATAATCGCCACCGTGGGGCCAGAGGAAGGTAAGAAACGAGGGTACCACTTTTTCTACTTGTTTCCAAATCCCAGATCGTTGCGGGGTCATAGAAAATGGAATGATCATATCGTCTCTCAGATACCACTTGTCATCCGGCCGCTGGACGTCGCCTCCCTGACGAAAGCTCACGTTGGCAACCTGTTCTTGAAGTGGGGTGTCAACGTGGGTTGGAAAATCGGCGGGGCCACACTCTGGCGTGAGCGACGCCCCGGCCAGGGCAGTCTGCCCCTGAACATCCTGGAGGACACCAATTTTGACGACAGTTACGACCGCTTCTGGCAGCAGGTCAAGACCAAATACGACTTGATGTTGGTCCGTGACCGTGCTTTCTTGCAGTGGCGCTTCCACGATATTCCCAGTCGAAGTTATCGGGCCTTGTCAGTACGGCAAGGAACAGACATACTGGGCTATGTCATCTTGCGTCAGACCGAAATCATGGAGAGCAGTGTTGGTTTGATTGCCGATTTTCTGGTCGTGCCGGGGGAGTATGGCAATCAGGCAGGGTTGTACCTGCTACATGAGGTACTACAACAATTCAAGCAAGCGCAGCTTTCCTTGAGCGGAGGGCTCATGCTGCCCCACACGCAAGAGTATGCTATCATGCGGCAGGCCGGGTACCTGCGCGCACCGCGATGGTTTGCGCCGCAACCGTTTCACCTGGTCATCGGGGATTTGGCCGGAGGTACGCCGCTCAATGCACTGATCCGGCCTGAGGGATGGTATATCTCGATCGCTGACCACGACGCTGTTTAGATTGCTCGTCATTGAAAAGAGGGTTTGCTGATGATACGTTCTTTTGTGAGTGGAATCCGGTCTATAGCCGGCCGGGTACTCAGAAACCGGTGGGTTTTCCGTCTCATTGGCGTTGGTGTGTTTGTCTTGATTCTGCTCAAGATTGATCTGCGTGAGGCCTTGCGAGTTCTGACAACTGTTAATCCGCTTTTCGTCATTCTCTCCCTTGGACTCCAGGCGATTGCATTGACCGTCGCTACTTTCCGCTGGCAGTTCATCATGCATCGCCTGGCAATCTACATTCCATTCCGGCGCTCTTTAATACATCAGTTGGTTGGTACAGCGGCCGCCCTGGTCACGCCGGGCCAACTTGGCGAGTTCATCAAAGTGCTTTATCATCGCAGCCTTGGATTTCCGGTGCCTGAGTCCCTGCTAAGCGTGCTGGTAGATCGCATCTACGACCTGATGATGCTTCTGCTGTTTGGATTCATAGCTCTATTTGTCCTGTTCGGCGTACCACCGACCCTGACGGTTGTCCTTGCCGCCGGTGGCAGCATTGTTCTTGTGGCTGGGTTCCTCTTCGTTCGAAACAGGGAGGAAAGCGCGCGATGGATTGCGACCACCCTGGCACGAATCAGTCCTCAGACATATAGGGAGACAGTGCGCAGTAGCGCCCGCCGTCTGACCCAATGGATTGGCGAGTTTAGACCCGGTTTCTTGGTCATATGCGGCTTGTTGTCATTCGTCAACTATGTGCTCCTGTTGCTCCGCATCTATTCGCTGGTCCTGGCGCTGCACATGAATGTGCCGTTCTGGTATTTCGTGATGGTCGCACCCCTGCTCCGCTTAGTGGGGCTTGTCCCTATCTCTATTTCGGGGATCGGGACCCGCGACATCACAGCGATTTATCTATTTGCTCAGGTGGGCGTACCGCAGGAGTCCTCGCTCATCGTTTCGATGCTCGGTCTGCTCACCCTCGAGTTCCAAGCGTTAGTAGGGCTGTTAGTTTGGTGGCGATACCCGTTACAACTGAGTAAGGAAAACTTGCCGTCCTTTGGATAATTGCCATTGGGAGATGCCCAAATCTCTTCAAGGAAGCGAACGGCATAGTAGGGTGGAAAAGGCCAGTCGTTGCAGTCTTGCTGTCCGAGAGTGAGGACTTGATGTCAAGGTTAGAGCGAGTGTCTTGTCGGTTTTTCGGATCCAGAATCTTAGCAGTAGCCACCCTGGCTGCCTTGAGGCTGCTCTGCGGCATAGCGTTGCCGTGGTCCGCTGCAGCGATGACGTCCTGTACTAACCTAGCTGAGTTGCCCCTCACTTTTCCGATACAGTCGCCTGAGATCGCAGCATACTTCAATCAGATTGCTCGCTCGCAGGACGTTGCCTCATTCCCTACTTCTGCCATACACTTGTTGCCACAGGTTACAGTCGGCCAAAAGATGGTCGGTTTTGCATCCTGGGCCGATGCCGAGCGTGAGCTGGAAACACTGGTTGATCGAATAGATATAGCCATGTACAACCCCGAACATTGGGAATACACACCGGCTAGCGAACAGCAGAACTTGGTGGCAACTGTCCAGCAGGCCGCCGGGTTTGCTCACGTGCGCGGCTTCCGGTTCATGTTTGCACCGGATCGCCGGTTTGCAGAAGCGCACCTCGGTGAAGCCGCGCCCTATGTTGATATGGTCCTCTTGCAGGGACAACGCATACAAGATGACCCACAAGCCTTTGCCTCTTGGGTACTTGAGATGGCTGATACTGCTCGCACCGTCAATCCAGAGATACAGGTCTACGTCCAGGTCGGAGCGACGCGCGGTACAGCCTCGGAGATGTTCGCTGCGATCCAAGTCGTTTCCAATGATATTGATGGCATCGCGATCTGGTCTGTGCCTAGAACCCTCAATATCCTTCAGGAGTTTGTGGCGCTGCTTCGGGAGAATCCCCTGGCCGTCGAGGCGACACCACTCCCTACCTCGACTGTCGCTCCAGCGACAGCAGTCCCTACAGAGAGCGACGTAGCGACCTCCGCGTCTGTCGCAACTGCAGTCCTTCCCAGCCAGGGCAGCGTAGCTACGTCCACTCCTGGCAACATGACTGTGGATACGCCTTCTCCCGCTGCCGTGTCAGTTTCTCCAACGCCGTCACCACAGATGGAACAGGACACCCAGACAGGGATGGGGCCCAAAGAGGTTGCACTGATAGTGGGAGGTGTGGTCATTGGATTGCTGTTGGGCCTTGGACTCGCCAGGAGATGGCGTGGTGGATAACAGTTCTTGCGCGACGAGCAAGCAGGTGGATACATAAAGAGGTCGCTATGAAAGTATGGTTGCTGTTGGGTTGCGTAGTCGGCGATAAGCCCTACGCTATGCAAATAAGATATAGGAGTGTATGCCATGAATAAGCGAATCTGGAAATACTGCACAGTCTTACTTTCGGTATTTAGCATTGTTGCCACCATTGCCTCAAGTCCCTCTCTGGTGACCGCGAGAGCTGCCAACCCACCCTTTTTCACGGACGTGACGGATGCGGCCGGGCTTTACTACCGCGATGAGACGTGGGGTTGGGCATGGGGAGACTATAACGACGATGGGTACCTCGACCTCTTTCTTGGCCATCATCCGACGCTGACCGAAGGGGGCGCCCAGTTGCGGGATTCGGCCCTCATGCGCAACAACGGCAACGGCACCTTCACCGACGTGATTCACGGGTCGGGCATCTCATTGCAAGAAGACCGGCACGATCACGCCTGGATTGACTACGACGACGACGGTGACCTGGACCTGTGGGTGTCCATCGGCGCCCGGGGGGGCGTGGGAGACGGGCCCAAACAGTTGTTTCGCAACGATGGAGATGGGCAGTTCGTTGACGTTGCCGCTGCGGCCGGGGTGGACTATCCGGAGGGCCGGGGGCGTGGCACGGCATGGCTGGACTACGACCTTGATGGCGACCTGGACATGTACTTCACCGGTGCAGAACGCGCAGATGCGCCCAACACGATGTTTCGCTACAACGGTGACGGCACCTTTACCAACGTGGGGCAGTTGGGCACAGATGCTTTCACAGGAGCCCAATCCCAGGTAGCGGTGGCCGACTATGACAACGACGGCGACCCCGACATGTACGTCACCGGTTACGGCGCTCGGCTCTATCGCAACGACGGCGGCCAGTTCACCAGTATAGCAAGCAGTGCCGGCGTCTACACTGGGGGTGCTGCCAGTGCGGTCTGGGGCGATTACGACAACGACGGCGACCTGGACCTGTTCGTGGCCCGCGGAGCCCAGGACCTTAACGGGGACTATAAGGAGGTAGCAGGCAACGAAATCAAATTCGCCGGGAGAAGTGACGGAGGCGACGAGGACGGCCTCGACTTCTTCGCCAGTGCCAGCGTTACCTTCGACTTGCAGAAGAAGCATGGCGGCGTGGTCTTTCACACGACAGACGTGATCTTCCTCGGTCCCGACGGCCATCAACCGGCCAGTAATCCCTTCACCCTGGATGCCGATGACGTCAGCGGTCCCCCTCCCTACACGCCTGGCACAAGCGAGGGGCTGTTTATCTGGCAGTCCGAGTCGGGGTACTGGCACATCCGTTGGACCGGGACCGAGACCTCGCGGAACCACCTCTTCTCGGGAATCGTCACTGCCAGTACCTCTCTTGACAATGTCGTCGAGATCGGGTTCGAGACGCCGGCAACCTACTCACTGCCAGACCGCCTGTTTCGGAACCAGGGAAACGGGACGTTTGTGGAGGTAGGGGCAACGGCCGGTGTAGCCGACCCGCAGGATTGTCGCAGCGCCGATTGGGGTGACTATGACAATGACGGCTACCTGGACCTCTTTGTCCAAACGGCCGGGCATTACGGCAACAATGCCCCAGACCTGCTCTACCACAACAACGGCAATGGGACATTCACCAACCTGGCGGTCGAGGCCGGAGTCTCCGGGACCCTCGATGGGTATGGCTGGGGTGCTGCGTGGGCCGATTACGACAACGATGGCTTCCTGGATCTGCTCACCAGCCACGAGAGTTGGCCGTGGCCGCTGGACAAGGGGCGCTATGAGCTGTTTCACAACGTGGGTAATGAGCACCACTGGCTGGAAATCAACCTGCAAGGTGTGCAGAGCAACGGCCGGGGCTATGGCGCCAAGCTGTGGATCACAGCCGGTGGCATGACACAGTTCCGCGAGGTCAACGATAATTCGCACTACTTCGAGCACTATGCGGGACCTGTTCACGTGGGCCTGGGTGAACGTACTATCGTGGACGAACTGCGGGTAGTGTGGCCCAGTGGCCTGACGCAGGTGCTGGAAAACGTGCCGGCCGACCGGCAGTTCACTCTCGTGGAGAGCAGCACGCCGGCGCCCGAGGCTGACCTGGCGGTCACCAAGGGAGACGTTGTGGATCCGGTGACGGAGGGGGACGACGTGACCTACACGGTCAACGTGAGCAACGGCGGTCCCGACACCGCCGAAAACGTGGTCCTGACCGACAATCTGCCGGGGGGAGTGACCTTCGTCTCGGCCACGCCGAGCCAGGGCGCCTGCAGCCAGGCGGGAGGTGTAGTGAC
>Ga0172364_10000070_pt1 | contig 54672 bp, 50 predicted proteins | sample LakKivSesite10cm_FD_114545 | JGI IMG/M metagenome (GOLD analysis project Ga0172364, IMG submission 114545) | Sediment microbial communities from Lake Kivu, Rwanda - Sediment site 10cm | ecosystem: Environmental > Aquatic > Freshwater > Lake > Sediment | place: Rwanda: Western Province, Lake...
GGTAAAAATGATGGTTTGATAAATCCAATTATATTCCCTTATGGGGCTGGAAAATGTCTCAAAGGGCGTATTAATACAAGATTTCGCGGTTAGCGGAGCAGTGGGCGACTTTTATAGCCAATCCGCAGCCAATTAGGGATAATAAGATATAATTTATCGATATTACGCGAGGTGAAATATGGAAAATGGGAAAGAGAAGGCTGTAGAGGTTGCCTCCCTGGCAGGCGGGTGCTTCTGGTGCCTGGAAGCAGTGTATGATGAGCTGAAGGGAGTGCTGGACGTGGTATCAGGTTATTCGGGCGGAAAGGAAGCGAATCCATCTTACGAGCTGGTTTGCACAGGAGAAACTGGCCATGCTGAGACGGTGCAGATCACTTACGATCCGCAGGTGGTGAGCTACCGGCAGCTATTGGAAGTGTTCTTCACCATCCATGACCCCACATCATTAAACCGGCAAGGCGCGGACGTGGGCACGCAGTACCGCTCGGTGATCTTCTACCATAACCCTGAGCAGAAGGCGACTGCCGAGCAGGTGATGGGGGAGCTGATGGCACAAAAATTGTGGAATAAACCCATAGTTACCCAGCTGGTGCCTTTCGAGACGTTTTACCCGGCTGAAGATTACCACCAGGAATATTTCAAGCGAAACCCCAACCAGGGTTACTGCATGCTGGTGATTGCCCCCAAGGTGGCAAAGTTCCGCCATAAATACATGGAAGACCTAAAGAGATAAACGGTTGCCATTTCCTAGAGGTTGGTGATAGACTTGGCGTGCTATTTTGGCATTGATGAGGAGAACACCATGACCACTTCACCCGCCCCTACCAGCCATTTACCCATTGATCTGGGCAGTGGGTTAATTTTACGCCGTTCCAACCCGCAGGATGCCCAGGCATTGTCGGATTTTAATGCCCGCATTCATTCTGATGAGGGCATCGACAAGCCTGACGAGCGAGTGTGGGCCTGGACGTATGATTTATTAGCCAAGCCCCACCCAACATTTAAGCCTGATAGTTTCACCATTGTGGAAGATGTGGGCAAGGGGCAAATCGTGTCATCGATGAACCTGATCCCGCAGGTCTGGACTTATGCTGGTATACCGTTCAAGGTAGGCCGCCCCGAGCTGGTGGGCACCTTGCCAGAATACCGCAACCGGGGACTGGTGCACCAGCAATTTAATTTAGTACACCAGTGGAGCGCCAAAAATGGCGATTTGCTGGAAGCCATTACCGGCATCCCGTATTATTACCGGTTGTTCGGTTACGAAATGGCAATGAACCTGGGAGGTGGCCGGTCTGGTTATCTCGCGAATATCCCCAGGCTTAAAGAAGGTGAGCAGGAGCCATACTTCATCCGCCCGGCTGTGGAAGCGGATATTCCGTTTATATCTGAGCTGTATGAGCTGGGTTGTAAGCGTTCCTTAGTGGCATGCATGTGGGACGAGGAATTATGGCGCTATGAGCTGAGCGGAAAGAGCGAAAAAAATGTCAACAGGGGGGTCGTGCGGCTGATAGAGACTCGAGATGGCAGACCATGCGGTTATATCTTGCACGATCCGTTTTCCTGGGGTGGGTGGATGACGCTTAAAGGCTATGAGCTCATTCCCGGCTTCCCCTGGTTGGAAGTGACACCCACCGTAATCCGTTTTCTTGAACAATTGTACGAACAGCTGCTTCCAGAGCACGGGGAGAAAAAGCCTTTTGTGGGCTTTGGTTTCGTATTGGGTGAAGACCATCCGGCGTACCACGTAATGCCAGATCGCATGCCACGTATCCGCCGACCGTATGCCTGGTACCTGCGTTTGGCGGATGTGCCTGGATTCCTGCGATTGATTAAGCCTGTGTTAGAGCAGCGACTGACCACATCTCCCATGGCTGGCTATAGTGGGGAGGTGAAAATCACCTTCTACAGGGACGGCGTTCGAATGGTACTGGACAAAGGTCGGCTGGTGGCCATCGAAGCCTGGAGGCCCACTCCGGTAGGCCATGCCGGCGAGGCGGCATTCCCACCATACACATTTCTACAACTGCTGTTCGGCTACCGCAATATGGACATGCTCAAGGCTGGATTTGCAGATTGCTGGACTGACCGGGACGAATTTCAATCCTTGTTGGATGCTCTTTTCCCACGGCAACCCTCAAATGTGTGGCCGATTGCATGAATTACCAGAGCCTGCCCGAGAAAAGTTTATTTATTCGAGGTGGAAAATGGTCAAGTGCAAAATAACCGTCTTAAAACGGACTTTTAACGAAGATATTGTTGACCGCTACGTAGCTGAAGAGAGAAAGAAAACACTCGGCCCGTGTGAGGTGTTCAGCGAAGGCCAGGAGTTCATCACCGACGTCTTTGGCAGTATTCCAGACGGATTCTGCCCCTGGGTATGGGACGATATTTACAAGGAGCTGGTGGGTTTTGCTGCCGATGGAAATTTCGGTTTCTGGTATAAAGAACCCAACTCGATCATTGCCTGCTGCACCGATGGCACCCGGCCGGTGATATTTAAAATTAATAAGATTTACGATTGAGCTGCACTAATTCCTGCCTGCCTGTAAGGAATAGCCAGTTTAGTTCTGATACACTGGCGTAAGCCAGTGGAGATATTTGCTCACCCGCCCGCGCAGCACGTCCTGGAAAAGCTGGTACAGCCTGGCTGTGACTGGACCCATCTTCCCATCGCCAACCGGACGGAAATCCACGCGAGTGACTGCAGTCACCTGGGCAGCAGTACCGGTAAGGAAAAGCTCATCGCACAGGTACACCTCGGTGCGGTCTACTGGGCGCTCCACCACATCAAGGTTGAGCTCCTGGTTGGCCAGCTCGATCACACTTCTACGGGTGATGCCCTCCAGGATGTTCTCGGTGATGGGTGGGGTGATGAGCAGCCCATCGCGCAGCATAAAAAAGTTCATTGCGCTACCTTCAGAGATGTGCCCCTCCTGGGTAAGTACCAAAGCTTCATCGAAACCCGCCCGGACGGCATCTGTTTTAATAAATGCGGAATTAGCGTATGCCCCCGAGATCTTACCCCGGGCAGGGATGATATTATCATCCACGCGCCGCCAGGATGAGATGGTCACGTGGGCGTTGGTGTCATCGTCTAGATATTTATCGAATGGGATGGCACAGATAGAGATTTCATCATGCAAGCCATGGAGTTTCACCCCGATAACCTCATCGGATTTATATGCCAGCGGGCGGATATAGATATCCTGGTGATAACCATCGGCACGTAGTAATTCCACGGTAGATTTAATAAGGGTTTCAGGGGTTTGGTCCAGTTGCATGCATAGCAGCTTGGCCGAATTGAGGAAACGACGGTAGTGATCATATCCCCGGAAGATATATAGCTGTTGTTGCTCTTCATTCCAATATGCACGCACGCCGGCAAAAGCTGCAGTGCCATAGTTCAGCGCATGGGTAAGCACGCCGACTTTAGCTTCTGAATAAGGGACGATTTTTCCTTTGAAATATGCATGCTTAGGTAATGCCACGGGTTGTGCCTCCATGTAACCAGTCTCGAAATCAGGAAAGTTTCGTGATCAATTATTTATAATGAGAATTATAACCTTTCTAGCCGGAATACTGCATATAGCGCACTTTAGATATCCATGAGAACGAGATGGTGGCTGCTTATCAGGTTTCACTCGATTTTATAGGGTATTTTGCATAAATCAGGATTAGAACTGCCTGTAAATCAGGAGTATACTTCCAAAGTGATTTATTTGGGCAGCTCAAACATATGGAGGTTACGCGCATGAAGCGTGCCGTTAGCATCAGCATTGGCTCTTCCACGCGGGATAAAGTGGTAGAAATTGAGCTACTGGGAGAGCAGGTAAGGATTGAGCGCATCGGTACTGATGGTTCTATGGAAAAGGCAGCCCAACTGTATGGGGAGCTGGACGGCAAGGTGGATGCCTTCGGTGTGGGCGGCACTGACTTAGGGTTGACGGTGGGTGACCGTTTTTATCCTCTTTATTCGGTGCAGCCCATGATCCGCCTCGCCCGGCAAACGCCGATTGTAGATGGTGCCGGCTTGCGGAGCACGATCGAGCGGCGGATGGCGCAATTTATCGAAACACAACTAGATGGTTATATCGAGGAAAAAAGGGTCCTGGTCACCGCCGGGGTGGATCGCTGGGATATGGCCATGTCGTTTGTAATGGCAGGTTATGATTGCGTGTTTGGGGACCTCATGTTTGCCCTGGGAATTCCCATCGCCATACGCAAGGTCGGTGCAGTGAAAGCCGTGGCAGCTGTGATGTTACCCTTCGTAGGTCGTTTACCATTCCAATGGATTTATCCCACCGGCAAGAAGCAGGAGCAGCGCTCTCCTAAATTCGAGAAATATTACCGGTGGGCTACCATCCTGGCGGGCGATTGTCATTATATCAGGAGCCATATACCAGATCACATGGAAGGGAAAATCGTCGCTACCAACACAACCACTGAAGAGGACGTTGAACTGTTCAAGCAGGTGGGGATCAAATACCTGGTCACTTCCACGCCGGTGCTGGAGGGCAGATCCTTTGGCACCAACATGATGGAAGCCGCGCTGATTGCCGCCTCGGGAAAGGGTCGCAAGCTAACAGGCGAAGAGCTATCGGTGATGCTCGATCAGCTGGAGATGGGGCCTCAATTGCGAGAGCTGAATTAATCTTATGTGGAAAGAATACACCTCGGTGAGGAGGTGACAGGTGGATGTACTGGTTACCGCAGGAGGCATTCCCCAGCCGGACGAGCCATTATATACGTATACTTTGGGCAAACCCAAGGCCATGTTAGACATCGCCGGCAAGCCTATGGTGCAATGGGTGCTGGACGCGTTGGGGAGCGCACAGCAGGTTGAAAACGTGGTGCTGATAGGCCTGCCTGCCGAAAGCAGCGTGATTTGCACGAAACCGCTGACCTTTATCCCCAACCAAACCAGCATGATCGAGAATATCCTGGCTGGCATTAAACAGGTGATGATGACCAACCCATCTGCGAAGCATGTGCTTCTGGTATCCTCGGATATTCCCGCCATCACGGCAAATATGGTAGATTGGGAAATCGAGACCACCGAGCAGTCAGAAGTTGACCTGTGTTACAGCGTGGTGAAACGAGAGGTGATCGAGGCACGCTACCCGGACTCGAAGCGCACCTTTACCCGGCTGAAGGGTATGCAGGTGTGCGGTGCAGATATGAACGTGGTGTCCACTTCAGTGGTGAACATGGACCCGGCAATCTGGGAAAGGTTGGTGGCTTCGCGAAAGAACCCGCTGAAACAGGCTGCCATTATCGGTTTTAACACGCTCATCCTGGCGATGCTGGGTATCATCACCCTGGATGAGGCGTTGAAGAAAGCCACCTCGCGCCTGCACATGACCGGCCAGGTAATCATCTGCCCCTTCGCGGAAGCTGCCATGGATGTGGATAAACCCAACCAGCTGGAATTGATACGGGCTGATCTGGAAAAAAGAGGGCAGGATGATTGAGCTGGATGCCGGTCTCACTCAGCGCCTGCGCATAGCCGAAAAACCGGGTGTTACACGCACACTGGCTGCGATCCTGGCGCATTCGGGCGATTCATGGTTCTGGCTGGCAAGTATCGCTTTACTGTGGTGGTTGGGCACAGGCTATTGGCAGCGTGAGCTTCTGATCATGGCTGTGTCGATCGTAGTCGCCGCTGCCGTGGTCTTTATTGTCAAGCGTGCCATACACCGCCAGCGACCGGAAGGAGAGTGGGGTAAATTCTACCGCAGCACCGACCCGCACTCTTTTCCCTCGGGGCATGCTGTGAGGGCGATGATGTTAGCGGTGATCATGCTCGGCATGAGCCCTGGAACAGGCATCATCTTGCTGATCTGGGCACCGCTGGTAGCATTGGCACGCGTAGCCATGGGGTTGCATTATCTTTCAGACGTAATAGCAGGTATGCTGCTAGGATTGGCAATCGGGGGGATAGTGCTGTTGGTGGTCTAGCTGGGCGGTTCCCCGTACAGCATATGATGCACGGTGCTGAGAGCGCGAACCTGCTCAGCAGCATGGTAGGAAGAGCGCACCAGGGGGCCACTTTCCACCCAGCGGAATCCGATGCTTAATCCATAATCTTTGATCTCAGCAAACTCCTCAGGGGTGTAGTAGCGCTCAATCGGCAGGTGTTTTTTGCTGGGCTGCAGGTATTGCCCGACGGTGAGGATATCCACCTCCCAGCTGCGCTGGTAGCGCATTACCTCTTTAACCTCATCGATCGTCTCACCCAAACCCACCATGATGCCCGACTTGGTCAAGACATCGGGGTCGAGCTTTTTGGCATTGGTGAGCGTGGCAGCTGCCCATTCAAAGTTATCCTGTGGCTGGACAGCCTTGAATAAGCGTGGCACGGTTTCGACATTGTGGTTGAGAATTTCAGGCCGGGCAGCCATGACGATTTGCAGTGCTTCGAGCGAGCCTTTGAAATCAGGGATCAATACTTCCACGGAGCAGCCCGGATGCAGCTGGCGGATGCGCCGGATAACCATGGCGAAAATCGGTGCCCCACCATCCCGCCGGTCATCGCGATTGACGCTGGTAATGACGGCGTGCTTGAGCTGCATGGCTTTAACTGCCTGGGCGACCCGTTCCGGCTCCAGCCAATCTAATGGGGAGGGTTGGCCGCGTTTGATATCGCAGAAACCACAGCTACGCGTGCACACATCGCCCAGCATCAGGAAGGTGGCAGTGCCCGATCCCCAGCATTCACCCATATTCGGGCACATGGCTTCCTCGCACACGGTGTGGAGGGCTTTGCTGCGCATCAGGCCTTGCAGCCATTGATACGTCTCACCGGAGGGAGCGCGTACTTTGATCCAATCGGGGCGACGGATGGGAGTGGTGTTGTTTTTTTCGGGGTCAACCCGGTCGCGTGTGGAGGTAAAGGCCATAATTACTCTTTCTCGCTGTAGTGATGATTGGGGCAAGGCGAAAACAAGCACAGAATGCGCGTTGCCCAGGCAAGAATTTTACTTCAAATTATAGCTATAACAGCATGGAGTGGATTAATTCCGCATAAGATTATCCAACTTTAGCAGCTACCCTGGTTGTTTCCCACGCGGCAAGGTGTAAAATAGGCGCATTGATTTACAATGATACCGGCACAGAGAGGATCAAGCCAGCGGATGGTTGATTTCCATAAAGCAATTGACTATGTTAATGAGAAAGGCTCAAGCCTGGAAAAGGCCAGGCTCGATTGTATCCTGAACACTACCGCACCATCGAGTGAAGTACGGCAGGAAATTAGCGAGCTGCAGAATCTTGATGGTGGGTTTCCGTTTGCCATGGTGGCAGGTAATCTAAGCACCGTCAACGAGACCACTGTGGCACTGTGGTGGATGGAAGAGCTGGACTTATTATCATGGGTGATCGCTCAACAAGCCTATGGCTACCTGCTTTCCACCCAACAATCCGATGGCGGCTGGGATGAGGACGTACGCATTGCCCAATATGACCTGCCTCCATGGATCCTGCTGGGAGATCCGAAAACCAAACTATACCTATCGGCGTATGCTGCTTATTGGTTTGCCGTGGGCGGTTATAAACATCTGCCAGCATTTCGTAAAGCCCTTCATTTGCTTATCCGAAATCAGGATCAATCCGGCAGGATTTACGGGTACACGCACACCACCTGGATTGCTGCCGCCGTGTTTTTAATGGCCGGGGAACGTTATAGCCCCGTGGCTCGCCTTGCCATCCAGGCACTATCTTTACGGCCGCTAGCCGATTGGGATGACAGCCAAATTGCCTGGGCTCTGGATTGCCTGGGCAAGGCAGGCTTGCCGCGCGACCACCCTTTCATGGAGGGTGGACTAGCTGAAATGACCCATCGACAGAAGGACGATGGGAGCTGGGCAGCAGAAGAGGGGGAGGATTCTGCTGTCAGTACGACCATACAGGTGATGAAAGTGCTCAAGCGCTATGGTCCGATCACTCCAGAGAAACCCGATGCACCTGCTGAACCACATAAGATAGAAAATGATTGACCCACGCAAGTATTGGTCCTTTTGCATTCAGCGGCGACTCTTTGGGCGGGATAAAGATCAGGAGGAATAGATGAAATGGGGACGCAATGAAATCGAGCGCCTGTCACCCATTCTGGAGCAGCTGTCAGCTGACCTGGCTCCCGTTGATGGGAAACGTATCCTGGTTTTATGCAGCGCGTTCGGCGAAGTGGCCTTCCGATTAGGCGAGATGATGGAAACCGGACACGTAACCGGCATGGAGATGGACCAAGAATCGCTCGAGCTTGCCCAAAGAGCTGCCCATGAAATGAGCCTGGAAAGTATGGTTGAGTTTTTACCCGCTGAAATGGGGCATATTCCTAAGGATGATGCAAGTTATGATAGCCTGGTGAGCGAATTCATCGTCTACCCCACGGTCTCACCCATCCAAATCAGCCAGCGCGAGATGGCGCGCGTGCTGGTGCCGGGCGGACGGCTGATCTTAACCGATGTTATCGCCACCAGGCCAATACCTGAAGAGGTGTGTGAAGAGCTTGAAATTATCGGGTTGGATTACCTTCATGAGGCAACCCAGGAGGACTTTCGTACTTGGATGAGCTCCGCCGGCCTGGACAATGTCGAGGTGATGGACCTGACGCCCATCTTGCTCAATGTATGGGAGTATCGTCGCTCCATCGACCGGGCTTCCAGTCACCGGGCAGGGTATGCTTACCTGCTGGATAATCCGAGTACCTGCTTGGGGGAGGCAATTTTTTATATTTATGTGCGAGGTGATAAATCAAAAACATTCATATAGGGTAAAATGCTCGGGGGAGTATGCGGTAGAATTATCCAGGGAGATGTATGACATGCCCGATGATCTTTTTCTGCACCAACTGATGACCCTGCCTGCCGTGGTGAAGGCCCGTTTGTCGCCCGATAAACGCTGGGTGGCTTTCACCTGGTATCGCGCCCACGAAAACTATGATGTTTTCGTAGTGCCAGCCAATGGCTCAAAGCTGCCAATGGCGCTTACCCATACGCCTGAGGACACCGAGTTTGTGAGCTGGGCACCTGATTCCCGTGCGGTGATCGTCTCTGAAGACCATGATGGCGATGAATTCGCCCGCTTATTCCGCGTGAATATTGACCGACCTGAAGTACTGCAACCTTTGACCGATGACCGGCCGCCGTATTTTATTCGTGGTGGCATGCTACATCCCAATGGCCGATTTTTGTATTATGGGGCCAATTACGAGTTCTCCGCTCAACAGGTTCTCGAGCCAACCTGGATTTACCGCCATGATCTGGAAACTGGCGAGAGACTGGCTCTCGCCCGGCCTAAGGCTCCCAACTGGACCAGCCCTGAGCTGAACCGTGCCGGAAGCCACCTGATCTACCCTCGCCGGGATATTGACCCCGCCGGACGGCAATACTGGCTGGTGGATGTGGATGGAAAGGATGATAAAGAAATCCTGAACTTTGGTGCTGACATCAAGGTTTTTGCAGATTGGTTCACGGATAATGAGCACATCATCTTCCTAAGTGAATCAACCGGTAATGGATCGCAAGATTACCTGAGCCTGGGGACGTACCACTGGCCGAGCGGTAGCCTAAGATGGCTGATTGACGACCCGCAGCGTGTATTGGAGGGTAAGTGGGTCACGCGCGATGGAGTGGTGATCGTCGACGAGGTGCGGGACGCCAACCACCACACCACGTGGCTGGATTTTATTACCGGGCAGGAGACCAGCTTCCCGTACCTACCGGGCAACCTGCTGCCGATCGGCCAGTCGGAAGATTGTGAATGGCTGGCCCTGTATTATTCAAGCACCTCGCCCGCCGATCTCGTGCGCATGCCACCCATGGCAGAAAACCCCTCTGACCTGGTCTCTTTAACCGGGGTCTGGGAGCGCACGCATATCCGACCCAACCAACTCATTCCCGCTGAAGATTTCCGCTGGAAATCTGCTGATGGGGTAGAAGTGCAGGGCTGGCTGTACAGGGCAAGCCCCAATCCAAAACGAGCGATTATATTTATACACGGCGGGCCAACTTCCCATTCCGAAAACCGCCTCAACCCGCAAATCCAGTTTTATGCCAGCCGCGGTTTTAATGTGCTGGATGTAAATTACCGGGGCAGCACAGGATTTGGGCTGAAATACAAACGGGCCATCAAGGAAGATGGCTGGGGTGGGCGTGAGCAGGAGGATATTGCCACTGGCGCCCAGGCGCTCATCAATAGCGGCCTGGCTGAGCCTGGAAGAGTGGGAGTTACGGGCACATCTTATGGAGGCTACAGCTCCTGGTTTCTGATCACCCACTATCCGCCCGAGATCATCGCAGCTTCAGCGCCTATCTGCGGCATGACAGACCTGGTGGTAGACTATAACACCACCAGGCCCGACCTGCGCCCCTACAGTGAAGAGATGATGGGCGGTCGCCCCAACCAGGCGCCTGAACGCTACTTCGAGCGCTCTCCGATCAACTTCGTCCAAAATATTCGCGGCAAGCTGCTGATCGTGCAAGGCGCGCTTGACCCGAATGTCAGCCCGGAAAACGTACGCCAGGTGCGCGAGCGATTGGAGCAGCACGCCATCCCTTACCAGTTGCTGGTTTTTGAGGATGAGGGCCATGGGATTGGGAAGCCCGCCAACCAGGAAAAACTTTACCCCCAGTTGGCCGATTTCTTCGAGCAGGCACTTAGGGGAACTTAACCATGCCCAATATCCTGGTCGTTGAAGATGATACAGCACTGCGCGAAACCCTGGTTTATAACTTATCGCGCCAGGAATATCGTGTTGAGGCGGTAGGTGATGGGCTGAAAGCCCTGGAGGCTGCACGCCGTGATCACCCAGACCTGGTGCTGCTTGACTTGATGCTGCCGGGAATGGATGGCTTTGAAGTATGCCGTATCCTGCGGCAGGAAATGAATATACCGATCCTGATCCTGACTGCCCGTGAAGCAGAAATTGATCGCGTGATCGGCCTCGAGATCGGCGCTGATGACTACATCACCAAGCCATTCAGTATGCGCGAGCTGATGGCACGTGTGAAGGCCCACCTGCGTCGAGAGCGCTTCATCCACCAGACCCAGCAGGAAACAACCAGCCAGGAGGTTCTGAACTTTGGCAACCTGACACTTGACATTGGCAGGCGCGAGGTGTTGCTGGATGGCAAACCAATCGTGATGAAACCCAAAGAATACGACCTGTTACTTTTCCTGGCACAGCACCGGCGCCAGGCACTTTCGCGCCAATTCTTGCTAGAACGGGTGTGGGGCTGGGATTTTGCCGGCGGCACACGCACCGTGGATGTGCATATCCACTGGCTTAGGCAAAAAATCGAATCGAACCCAACCCAACCGCGGCGGATTGTGACCGTGCGCAGCTCAGGATATCGCTTCGAAGGATAACACCAGGTGTTTCGCTCCATTCGCTGGCGCATTGCACTCCCATACATCCTGCTGATATTCGTTTCGATGCTGGCATTGGGAATTTACCTTTCCATTTTCGTGAGGCAGACTTACCTGAATGATCAGGAATCGAAGCTAGAAGCGGAGGCACGCAGCATTGGTGATGCCATCACACCCAATTTACTGGCTGCTGGCTCCTCGCCTGACTTTGACCCGTTCGCCCAACATTGGGCTGGAATCTTGAACGCCCGTGTGACCATTATCTCTGCGGATGGCACGGTTTGGGGTGAATCGACCCAAAATCACTCAACAATGGTTAATCATGCTAATCGCCCCGAGGTAATACAAGCGCTAGCAAGTGGGGTGGGCACCAGTATACGTAACAGCCAGACCCTGGGACAAACGATGATGTATACCGCGGTGAGCGTGGTGAATAACAATAAAATCCTGGCAATCGTACGGGTAGCCTTGCCCATCCAGGATATCACCGCCAACATCGCCGATTTGCAGCATATTCTGGTCGTGGTTACGACCCTGGTGACGTTACTGGCTTTACTATTGGCTACACTGATTGCGGGACGTATTTCACGACCGGTACGACAGTTAACCCAATCTGCCTGGCAGCTGGCTCCCAGCAAGCCGGCTGACCTGCCCATACCTCCCGACCGGGATGAAATTTCCCAGCTCGCCCAAGTCTTCAATATCATGGCTACCCGGCTGAGCAGTGAGATCAATGACTTAGAGACAGAACGGGCCACCTTGAACTCTGTGTTGCAGAAAATGACCGATGGGGTTTTGATTGTTGATGCGGAAGGCACTGTGCAGCTAGTGAATCCGGCAGCTGTGACGATGTTTTCAATTACCAATGAAACTCCGGTTGGCAAGCCCCTGATCGAGGTGGTGCGCCACCACCAGCCAGCAGAGATGTGGCAGCTATGCCGTTCCACAGGAGAACCTCAGAGGGCGGATTTCGAGGTCGGCCGCCGACTTTCCTTACAGGGGATTGCCACATCACTGAGCCCCGCCATACCGGGTGGTACTTTGCTATTGTTTCAAGACCTAAGCCGGCAGCGGCAGATCGAAACCATGCGGAGAGATTTTATCAGCAACGTGTCACATGAGCTGCGCACTCCCCTGGCAGCCCTGAAAGCCCTCACCGAGACCCTCCAAACGGGCGCTTTAGAGGATCCTCCTGCAGCCCGTCGTTTTTTAGAGCAGATGGAGATAGAGGTTGATTCACTCAGCCTGCTGGTGAACGAATTATTCGAGCTTTCACGCATCGAATCGGGACGCGTGCCGCTTAACCTGGCGGCAACTCAGCCGATCGATATCGTCGCCCCGGCAGTCGAACGCCTGCGCTTGCAAGCCGAGCGTAATGGGTTATCTCTATTGGTCGATTGCCCGGATGATCTGCCTGCTGTGCTGGCTGATGCACCGCGGATCCAGCAGGTGCTGGTGAACCTGCTGCATAATGCAATTAAATTCACTGCTTCGGGCGGGCAGGTGGCCGTGCGGGCCATGCGACAGGATCAGGCGGTTCAATTTTGTGTATCTGACAGCGGAATTGGCATTTCACCGGATGATCTGCCACGCATTTTTGAGCGCTTCTACAAGGTTGATCGCTCACGCGCCAGCAGCGGCACTGGCCTTGGGTTGGCTATAGCACGCCACCTGGTAGAAAGTCATGGGGGGCGAATATGGGCCGAGAGCCAGGTGGGCAAAGGTAGCACGTTCAACTTCACCATCCCGCAGGTAAGTCAATAATCAGCTCCAAATAAATTACGAAGACAATAAAAACGCATAATGACGGGTGCCATCCCGTTTTTTTGTTTTTCTCTTTGCCCAGTTTTGTTAACCAAATGATAACAAATTGGTGACAATTCAATAACACACCATTGATGGAGTGTTAAACATCCTACTGTATCCTTAGAGCATATGAATATGAAAATAATGAGGAAAAATATAATGTCTAAAAAAAGAATCACACCATTTGTAATTACGGTCATCTTTGCTCTAGTAATAAGTGCCTGCGGGACGGCAGCAAATGCGTCTTCCCCGACATCTCAATCGAGGGGTGCGATACAGATCAATGGCGCTGGATCAACCTTCGCCCAGCCTGTTTACAGCCAGTGGATCTACACATATAAATCAGTCGACTCAATGGTCAGTATAAATTACCAGGGGATTGGCTCAGGTGGCGGAAAGAACGGCATTATCGATAACACGCTGGATTTTGCTGGCTCTGACTCGGTGCTTACTACTGATGAGTATGCAGCCGGCAAGGATTTACAGATGTACCCCACGCTGGCCGGTGCTGTGGTAATGATCTACAACGTTCCTGAGGTGAGCCAGGGTTTGATTTTTAACGGTGCCGTGTTGGCGGGCATCTACAGCGCCACCATTACCAAATGGAATGACCCGGCAATTGCAGCACTCAACCCGGGTGTGAACCTGCCGGATGCAGCCATCACTGCCGTGCATCGCTCGGATGGCTCGGGCACCACGGAAATTTTCACCAATGCCCTATCGGCATTCAGCACTGATTGGAAAAACAACGTAGGTGCTGGCACTTCGGTTGAATGGCCGGTGGATAAGGCGGGCAATGGTATCGGCGGAAAGGGAAGTCAGGGCGTTTCAGCAGCAGTTCAGAATACCTCTGACTCCATCGGTTATGTCGAGCTGTCTTACGCCGTGTCTAATAACATCCCATTTGCCGACATGATCAACAAGGCAGGCAATAAAGTCACCGCCAATGCCGACACTTTGCAATCAGCGATGAATGACTTTGCTAGCAGCTTCACCCCCCAGCTGACCAATATCATCGTGGATGGCTCGGGGGCCAATAGCTGGCCGATTGCCGGATATACGTACCTGATCCTGCATACCGACATGACTGATTGCGCTAAGGCCCAAAATATCGTCAAATTCTTTACCTGGGCACTCACCGATCCCACGCCTGCAAAAGAAGCTGCCGACCTGGGATATGCAGTACTACCACAATCGGTGCAGACGCAGGTGCTGGCGAAGCTGGATCAAGTCAGCTGCAATGGAACCCTGGTTGCGCCGTAAACAGCCTACCCGCTATCAGGTTCGACCTGGTTGCACAGCTATCAAGACTGTGCAACCTACTTGTCTTGAATGATTAGAAGAGCAAATATGGAAGAACATGCTCCATCACTCCGCAACCGGCCTCCAACCCCTCGTTGGTTGGCCCGCTTGCGATTAATCCTGCGGTATGGAGACCGCCCGTGGAATGCTCTGACCATCAGCATGGCAGGCCTGATCATCCTGGTGGTGGTATCCATAGGTGTGCTGTTGTGGATTAATTCCGGCCAGGCGCGTTCAGCCTTCGGTTTGGGCTTTCTGCAACCGACGGGTAACGCTTCGTGGAACCCGGTGAAGGGGATTTTTCAGGCCTGGCCGTTTATCTATGGCACCTTGATCACTTCTTTCGTGGCGCTGGTGCTTTCGGTGCCCATCAGCATCGGGGTGGCGGTCTTCCTGGCAGAGCTATGTCCTAACTGGCTACGACTTCCACTTGGCTGGCTGTTTGAGCTATTAGCCGCCATTCCCTCGGTGGTGTATGGCCTGTGGGGAATTTTCGTATTCCTGCCGGTGATAGTCACTCCCCTGGGGAGTTTCCTGGCCTCCACACTGGGAGATGTACCAGTACTGGGCGTATTTTTCAAAGGTCCTATACCCGACAGCGGGGCTAGTTTGCTGGCGGCATCTTCGGTGCTGACTATCATGATCACCCCCACCATTGCTTCCATATCCCGAGATGTATTCCTGGCCATTCCACGCACCCAGCGAGAAGCTTCACTGGCGTTGGGTGCCACCCGTTGGGAGACTATATCGAAGGTATTGATCCCTTATGGACTCTCCGGCATACTCGGGGCGGTAATTTTGGGGTTAGGACGGGCACTTGGGGAGACCATGGCAGTCACAATGGTAGTTGGGAATAGCATTGGCGGCACGCTTTCGTTGATGCGTCCCGGCTATACCATGTCGAGCATCATTGCCAATGAGTTTGCGGAAGCTGTGAGTGCGCTTCACAGCTCAGCGCTCATCGAAATAGGCATGGTATTGTTTATTATTACCTTGCTGCTCAACATCCTGGCCAGGCTGCTGGTGTGGCGAGTGGGGCACCGTGTTCCACAGGAGGTACATGAATGAGCACTGGAACTCAATTATGGATGGGAGCTTCTTCCCACCAATTTTTCCAATCGAAGAGACGGTACCGGCAGCGACAGCTTACCAACCAGTTGATGCTTAGCTTAACCGGTCTCTTTATGTTTTTAGCCGTTATTCCCTTGTTCTGGATCATCGGCTATGTCATCCTCAAAGGGGGCCAATACATCAACCTGAGCTTTTTCACCCATTTACCCACACCGCTCGGTGTTGTTGGAGGGGGGGTCTTAAATGCCATTGAAGGCACCGTGGTACTGACTGTGCTGGCCAGCTTGTTCGCCGTTCCGCCCGGAATACTGGCTGCCTACTACGTGGCTTTCCGTCCCAACTCAGTGCTGGGAACCATTGTCCGCTTTGGCACAGATGTCCTGTCGGGGGTGCCCTCCATTATTGTTGGTTTGTTCATTTATGCCTTGGTGGTAAAAAGCCAGGGACATTTTTCTGCGCTGGCTGGGGCCATTGCCCTGGCCATCCTGATGCTGCCCATTATCGTGCGCACTACCGAAGAGATGATCAAGCTGGTGCCTAACTCACTGCGTGAAGGTGCCCTGGCGTTGGGCTCACCCGAGTGGAAAACTGCCTTGAGCGTCACGCTGCCTGCTGCTGCACAGGGCATCGTGACTGGCATATTGCTGGGGATTGCACGTGCATCGGGCGAGACTGCACCCCTACTTTTCACTGCATTGGGAAATGATAACTACGATATAGGCAATATTATCCGCTCGGGGATTGCGACCCACCAGGGAGTTTTCACAATACTGGGAAGCATCATTGGCCAGCCCGTTGACTCGCTGCCCCTGACCTTGTGGAAGTATGCCCAGCAACCCTACCCTGAGCGCATCAATCAAGCCTGGGCGGCAGCCCTGGTATTGATTATCGTTGTATTGTTAATAAATATACTGGCGCGGGTGTGGGTGCAAATCCAGACACATCGCATGCAAGGAAAATAAGCTAATGACCCTCAAAATAAGATCCTCCATCGCTATGGAAAATAAAGCTCCCGCGGTTGTACTGCCGATGGATACTGCATCTATCCCAGGGACAATACAACCCGTCAATGAGAATAAGATCGAGATTCAGGATTTTTCGTTTTACTACGGTAACTTTAAGGCTTTGGGAAATATCAATATGCTTGTCCCTGCCAACCAGATCATAGCCATCATCGGCCCTTCGGGATGTGGAAAATCCACCTTTCTTCGCTCGATCAACCGTATGAATGACCTGGTGCCCAATATCCACACTGAAGGACAGGTTTGCCTGAATGGGGAGGATATTTTAGGCCAGGGAGTGGATGTGGTCGACGTGCGGCGCAGGGTTGGGATGGTATTCCAAAGACCTAACCCATTCCCAAAGAGCATCTATGAAAATGTAGCTTATGGGCCGCGCCTGTACGGGATTGGTAAATCCCATGGATTGGATGAGATTGTTTATAATGCTTTGAAGCAAGCTGCCCTTTGGGATGAAGTGAAAGATAAGCTGCATCAATCTGCCATGGCGCTTTCGGGAGGCCAGCAGCAGCGCCTGTGTATTGCCCGTGCCCTAGCGGTTGAGCCTGAAGTCATCCTGATGGATGAGCCGGCTTCCGCCCTCGACCCGGTAGCCACTTTGAAGATCGAGGAGCTGATGCAAACATTAAAAGAGACATATACGATTATAATTGTCACGCATAATATGCAGCAAGCAGCCAGGGTTTCCGATTTTACTGCTTTTATGATGATCGACAACCCTCAAACCCGCACTGGTGTTCTGGTGGAATACGGGCCCACCGCCCAAATATTCACCAATCCAAAAAATAAGCAGACTGAAGATTATGTAACCGGCCGGTTCGGCTAAGCCTGCGGAGATAATCATGGCCCGTGAAACATTCGAACGACAAATGCAGACGATCCTTGACCAGGTGCTTGTCCTTGGGAGCATGGTCGAGCAGGCTGTTCTCGAAGCGCTCGATACCCTGAAGAGGCGCGATCAGACCGCCGCCCGGCGTATCTATGAAGCTGATTTGCATATCAACGAAAAACGCTACTCTATTGAAAGCGGGTGCATCACCCTCATCGCCACCCAGCAACCGATGGCGCGTGACGTGCGTTTTCTGGCGGCAATCCTCGAGATCATCACCGAGCTTGAGCGCATCGGCGATTACGCCAAGGGAATCTGCAAGATCACCCAGATCATCAGTGAAGAGGCTATAGATCCGGTGTTAATCGATGAGCTGCAACAGATGGCAGACCAGGGATTGGACATGCTGCGCCGCGCCCTGGATGCGTTCGTAGCCAGTGACGTAGAGACGGCGCGAGAGATCCCGCTTGAAGATGCACGCGTTGACGACCTGTATAACCAAATTTATCGGCAGCTGATGGAAGAGATGATGGCTGACATCACCACCATTGACCGTGCAAACCACATCATGTGGGCAGCGCATAACCTGGAGCGTATGTCAGACCGGGTGACCAATATTTGCGAACGAATCGTTTATGTAGCAACGGGCGAGATGAAAGAGTTAGACACTGAAGAGGGTGGAAACACAGGATTAAATTGAAAGGCAAATCCAGGGTATTATTTTTGTGCACGGGAAACTCCTGTCGTTCGCAAATGGCTGAAGCCATTGTGAATGCGCGTCTGGCAGACAAATGGCAAGCTTACAGCGCAGGATCACGCCCGGCTGGTTATGTTCACCCTATGACAGTGCAGGTCTTGTCGGAAATTGGGATAAATTTCATGGGTCGATCAAAGCACCTGGACGAGTTTCAAGGCCAGTCATTCGATTACGTAGTTACTTTATGCGACCCGATGGCGGATGAGTGCCCGGTATGGTTGGGTGGCGGTCGAAAAGTACATTCACCATTTCCTGACCCTGCCAGCCTGAGCGGCACACAAGAGCAGAATCTGGCCGCATTCCGCCAGGTGCGCGATGGAATTGCTGCCTTGGTGGTCAGCCTGTTAAACAAGTGAATACTGGCAAGGAAGAAAATTACTCAGCTTTACGCACGATCAGCCGCAAGCCATCCACCCGCACCACGAAGACCCGAGTTCCAGCCACCAGTTTTAGACCTTCTTCTTCCAACTGAGCAGTCCATAATTCACCACCCACCTGGACACTACCCTTGGGGTTGAGTGTGCTGCGTACGATACCCACACGACCTTCCATGCTTTCCTGACCGGTGTGGATGGGCGCATGAAGTGCCCGAACGGCAATCATCATGATAGCAAAGAATATCCCGCCACTGACAATGGACACCCCCACCACCAGCGGTACCGACACGTGCTGGAAGCTTGGAGTGACAGGTGTGTTGAACAGCACCAATGCGCCTACGATCAGGCTGCCTATCCCAGCAGCTGTCAATGCACCATGGGTAGGTGCTTTGATATCCAGGAGGAATAACACAAATGCAGTGACAAAAAATAACAAACCGAACCAATTAACTGGTAAGACACCCAGCCCAAAAGCAGCCAGCCCCAGGAAAACCACCCCAGTAAAACCTGCCACCCAACCGCCAGGAGTGGAAATCTCGATGATGATCGCTTGGACACCGATAGTGATCAATAAGAATACGATATTGGGGTCGGTGACGATCAGCAGTATTTGCTCGATCAGGGAGATGTTGACTGGTACAAACGTGGCATTGGCAGTATGGAGGGTTACAGGTTGGCCTTTGACATTCACCACCATGCCATCCAGCTGGCTGCGTAGCTCGTTCAAATCGGTGGAGATGAAATCGATCAGCCCGGCTTGCAGTGCTTCATTCGATGTAGCGGCAACTGCATTCATGATCGTGTCCACAGCCAGAGCCTTGGCTGCTTCTCCGCGCCGCTCGGTGAGTGTTTCCGCCACGTTGGACATGGCGTTTTTCGTTTTGGCTTCTTCGGTAGTGGGGAGATCCTCTCCCTGGCCACCCACTGGGCTGGCAGCGCCAATGATAGTGTTGGGCGCCATAGCTGCGACGTGCCCGGCCAGGGTGATGATGGTACCGGCACTGGCTGCCATCGACCCGGCTGGGGCAACGTAAACTATCACAGGAATGCTGGCTTGCAGGATGTTTTGTTCCATCTCGGTCATGGCGTCTAAAGAGCCACCCGGGGTGTTCAGCTGGAATATCAAAGCTTCGGCTTTACGGTTCTCTGCAATCTTGATCCCGCGTGATAAATATTGCGACATGGGTGGGGTGATAGGCCCATCGGCGGTGAGCAAGATAATCTCTGGGCTCTCGTTTTGAGCAAACGCAGTGCCGGCAGCAGTGAAGACCAGCCCGCAAACCAAAAAAGCCAGTAGGAACAAGTTGTGCCTGTGCATGTCAATCCGATTTTTATTGTACCTTATATTGGAGGAGATAAATTTTATTAACATAAAAAGCTTATCTAAAAAGCTTGAAATATTGGACACCGCAATGGTAAAGGCAAGTCGCAACTTGCCCATGCCATATGATGGTTCTTTCCTCTCATGTGCCGGTGATATAATGCCGCCATGCGCCGACATTTTTTGCCAAAATACCTGCTCGCCATCCCTGGTGCAATCCTGCTAGCCGTGCTGGTATACAATATCCCCTTTTTCCACAGCCGGCTGGCCTGGCGCCTGGACAATTTACGCATCCGCATCCAGTATGCCATAAACCCGCCCGAGCAGGTGGTCTTCCAGCCCCAGGAACAGGCGCTGCTAGACAATCAGGCCAACGAAATCGTCAATGCCACGCTGACTGCCCTGACCCCCACAGACACCCGGATGCCGGTGATCCCTACAGCCACGCAACCTGGCCCGACTACGACTCCAGTGCCCACAGCAACCCCCACGCTTACCTCTACCCCGCTGCCTGAAGCCGTCAGCCTGGCAGGGGTAAAATATGAAGACCAGCACAACCGCTATAATTATTGCGGGCCGGCGAACCTATCGATGGCCCTCACCTTTTGGGGTTGGGACGGCAATCGCGATACGGTGGGCGAGTACGTCAAGACCAATAAGGATGATAAAAATGTCATGCCCTATGAACTACAAGATTTCGTGCAGAGCGAGACAGATTATTATGCCCTCATCCGGTATGGCGGCGACATCAGCCTGGTGAAAAAGCTGGTGGCAGCCGGCTTCCCGGTAGTCACTGAGAAAGGCTATTATACATATGACCTGACCGGGCGATATGGCTGGCTGGGGCATTACCAGTTCATAACCGGCTACGATGAAGCCAAGCAGGTATTGATCGTGCAAGACACCTACGTCGATAAAGGCGAGGATCATGAATTTACTTACGAGGATTTTATAAAAGGCTGGCGTTCGTTCGATTATGTATTCATGATCGTTTATCCGGTGGATAGGCAGTTACAATTGTTCTCGCTGCTGGGCAATTACACGGATACCGACTGGTCAAGCCGACATGCCCTGGAAGTTGCCTCCCAGGAGGTCTCCAGCTTGAACGGGATTGACCAATACTTTGCCGCATTCAACGTGGGTACCAGCCACGTCAACTTGCGGGAATATGTGGATGCAGCCTATGCGTACGATTATGCCTTCCAGCTGTATGCCAACCTGCCCGATGACGGCCTGCGCCCGTTCCGCATGCTATGGTACCAGACGGGACCTTATTTCGCCTATTATTACAGCGGACGCTATCAGGATACCATCGACCTGGCTAACGCTACTTTCGACACCATCGGGGATGACGTGCTGGAGGAGAGCTGGTACTGGCGCGGGATGGGAAGGCTGGCTTTAGGTGATAAGGCCGGGGCTACCAGCGATTTTCAGGAAGCTGTGCGGTTACACCCGGGTTTTACCCCGGCGGTATACCAGCTTTCGGAACTGGGTGTATTCCCATAGTTCTATCGATCCAAGCAGGAGGGTCTGGCATGCTGAACATCCTTCATTTTGCTGATGCGCACATCGATATAGCCAATTACGGGCGGCATGACCCCATAAGCGGCCTGCCCCTGCGCGTGCTTGACTTCCTGAAATCTCTGGATGCCATCATCAATACTGCCATCCAGGAAAAGGTGGAGCTGGTTTTATTCGCAGGAGATGCCTACAAAGATCGCAACCCCTCGCTAACTATTCAGCGCGAGTGGGGCAAGCGCGTGATGAAGCTTTCACGGGCAGGGATCCCCGCCCTCCTGCTGGTGGGTAACCATGACACCTCACCTGCACTAGGACGTGCCCACACCCTCGATCCCTTCGAAACCCTTGAAGTGCCGAACGTGCGCGTGCTGGATAAACCTTGTTTCCTGGGCCCGGATGAGTTGTGGGGGCTACCCTTGCAAGTGATTGGACTGCCGTGGATATCTCGTTCGGGTTTTGTGGCAAGCCAGGAATTAGCCTCCACTGAGCTGGAGAAAGTCGACCAAGCAATCGAGGAAAAGCTTACCTTTATCGTCAAGGAAATGATCGCGCAGGCTGACCAGAAATTACCAATCGTGCTGACTGCGCATGCCTCGGTGCAAGGAGCTCTGTACGGTGAGGAGCGCACTGTAATGCTCGGCGCCGACCTGGTGCTGCCGGGCTCGTTGGTGAGGGATCCCCGCCTGGATTATGTTGCCTTGGGGCACATCCACAAGGCGCAAAACCTGAATGAAAATTCACACCCACCTGTGGTCTATCCAGGTTCTATAGAAAGGGTGGATTTTGGGGAGGCCTCCGACGACAAATATTTCGTCATCGCCCAAGTGGAGCGAGGACATACCGAGGTGGAATGGCGCAAGCTCAGCGGCAGCCGCCCGTTCATCGACCGGCACTTGCGGTTGAAGAGTCAGGAAAATGTCACTGAGCAACTGATGAATGCCTTGCCTGCCAGGGATAAGCTCGATGGAGCGATTGTGCGCCTGGTGCTGGAATACCCGCGCGATTGGGAAGCGCTCATCGATGAGGCCGCCTTGCGTGAGCATACTTCTGGAGCATTCGAGTTCCACCTGATCAAGAGGTCCACGGTGGAGGTCCGCGCTCGATTAGCTGCCGAAGAAGGCGTGAGCAGTCTAAACCCGTTAGAGCTGCTCGACCGTTACTGGCGTTCCAGCCACATTTCACAAGAAGAACAGGAAAGCTTGCAAAAGCTGGCCGAGAAGATTATGGAAGAACCCGAGGATGCGGGTTGAAATGCAGGCAACCCCACAGAGAGCATGCAAGCGATTATTTTTATCGGTATTCAAGCAACGGGAAAGAGCACCTTCTTCAAGGAAAGGTTCTTTGATACACACGTGCGTATCAACCTAGACATGCTGAAAACCAGGCACCGGGAAAAACTGCTATTGGACGCCTGCCTGCAGGCCGGGCAGAGTTTTGTGGTGGATAATACCAATCCGACCCTCGAGGATCGGAAGCGATACATCATCCCGGCCAAGGCAGCCGGATTTGAAGTGGAAGGCTATTATTTCACCTCACCCATATCCAAAGCACTTCAGCGCAACCGCCAGCGGGAAGGCAAACAGCGTATCCCAGAAGGGGGTGTGCGGGCATGGTACCATAAGCTACAGATGCCCGCATACCAAGAAGGCTTTGACAGGCTTTATTATGTCTGGATAGACCCACAGGATCAATTTGTAGTCTAGGAGTGGCGAGATGAAGGGAAGTATATTGGACCAATGAACCAATTTAAGGAGCACGGATGATCCCAATTAAGCTTGCCCTCTCCGGTTTCTTGTCGTACCGCGACCTGGTGGAGCTGGACTTCACTGCCTTTGAATTAGCCTGCATATCTGGGCCCAACGGTGCCGGCAAATCTTCCTTGCTGGATGCCATCACCTGGGCTTTGTTCGGGCAGGCACGCAAGCATGATGAGTCGATCATCAACCTGCAGTCGAAGGTGGCGGAGGTGGCCCTGACTTTTGAATATGAAGGCAATACCTACCGGGTGCAAAGGGCTTTACCGAAAGGCAAAACTACACGCCTGGAGTTCCAGATTTACCAACCTGCTGATGTGAAATGGAAAGCCCTTACCGGTGAAACCCTACGCAATACACAGGCGATCATCGAACGCACCTTACGGCTCGACTTCGAGACCTTCGTAAATGCCTCGTTCTTCTTGCAAGGCAAAGCCGACCAGTTCACCCAGCAAAAAGCCTCCGATCGCAAACGCATCTTAAGCAGCATCCTGGGCCTGGAAGTGTGGGAAACCTACCGTGCGCGGGTGATTGAGCGGCGCAGGGCTACCGAAGCAGAGATCCAGAACCTGGATGGGCGGACAGCAGAGATCAACTCTGAGCTGGGCGAGGAGAAGACGCGCAAAGCGCGCCTGGCTGAGCTGCAGGCAGAACTAAAGCGCCTGGCCAAATCTCGTAAAGCCCAGGAAGAGCTGCTAGAGCAGGCACGCAAGGTGGAAGCCAGCTTGTCTGAGCAGCGCAAGCTGGTGGATATGTTAAGCCGCCAGATGCAATCAGCCCAGCAAAACCAGGATAGCCTGGAGAACCGGATGGCAGAGCGCGTGCAGGAGCGCGAAATCTTCGCTCAACGGGTAGCGAGGGCACAGGAAATTGAGGCTGCCTATGCAAGCTGGCAAGCCCAGCGTGCAGAGTTGGAACGCTGGGAACAGGTGGCTGCACAATTCAGGGAGCAAGAAGGCCGCCGGCAAGCGCCGTTGATGCAAATTGAAACAGAACGAGCGCGCCTGCAGCATGAGCTAGAAACCTTACAGGCTGAAGAACAGGAAGTCGGTACCCAGAATGCTGCTAGTGTTGAACTGCAGGTGCAGCTAATCACTACCCGCAAGGAGATGGAACTGGCTGAGGCGGGCTTGAAACGCAAGGAGATGCTCGATGAGCAGCTCCAAACTGTCCGCACACGGCTGACTGAAGCTCAAGCTGAGAACCCCAGGCTGAAAACAGAAATGGTGGAACTAAAGGCGCGCATCGACAAGCTTTCTGCCACGGAGGGTGCCGAATGCCCGTTATGCGGTAGGCCATTGGATTCCTCTGACCGCCTGCGCCTGATTGATGAGCTTAATGCACAGGGAATCGAGCTGGGTGATCGTTTTCGCTCCAACCAGTCATTTTTGAATGAGGCAGAAGAAAAGGAGCGCGCCCTGCGCAAGGAAATCAACCTGCTTGCCCGTCACGAGAGCGAGCGCCTGGCTCAGGCAAAGGTCATCAGCCGGTTGGAGAGCCAGATCGAATCCATACAACAGAAGGCGGAGAAATGGCAGCAGAAGGGCGCCCCGAGAATGGCTGAGCTAGAGCAGATTATGCGCGAGAATGAATTTTCGGGGAAAGCCCGCCAGCAGCTGGCACAGATTGATGATGAGCTGAAAGCCATTGGCTATGATGCTGCGGCGCATGATGACTGCCGACGGCAGGAAGCCGATTTGCGTTCAGCAGATGAAGAATACCGCGCCCTGGAGAGTGCCAGGGCTGCACTACAGCCACTGCAGCACGAGATCGATGGCCTGCGTGCCCAGCTGGAAGCCTTGCGTGATGAAGCCACCCGTCAGCAACACGATTTCGACGAAGCTGCTGCCCGGCTGGCTGCAGCTGAAGCGGTCGCACCAGACCTGGAGGCTACCGAGCAGCTCTTGCAAGACCTGCTCGAGCAGGAAAATACCCAGCGCATGGAAGTTGGCGCTGCCCAGCAAAAGGTGACGGTCCTGAAAGACCTTAAAATACGATTGAAGGAGATCACTGGCCAGCGTGAGCAGCTTGCCCGCCTGGTGGGACAATATAAGCTGCTAGATAAGGCTTTCGGAAAGGACGGCGTGCCTGCATTGCTGATCGAACAGGCCTTGCCTGAGATAGAGACGCGTGCCAATGAGTTGCTCGACCGACTTAGTGAGGGTAATATGTCTGTGCGCTTCATTACCCAGGCAGCCTTCAAGGATAAGAATCGTGCTGATATGAAGGAAACCCTTGATATCCTGATATCGGATGGCGCCGGTACGCGAGATTACGAACTATTTTCAGGCGGCGAGGCATTCCGGGTCAATTTTGCCATCCGCCTGGCGCTTTCCGAACTGCTAGCCAAGCGCGCCGGGGCGCGGCTGCAGACTTTAGTGGTGGATGAAGGCTTTGGAAGTCAGGATGCACAGGGGCGCCAGCATCTAATCGAAGCCATTAATCTGGTCAAGCAGGATTTCGCCAAGGTGCTGGTAATTAGCCATATCGACGATCTGAAGGAAGCATTCCCCACCCTTATCGAGGTCGAGAAAACGCTACGCGGTAGCACAATAAGGGTGGTGTAGGCTTGTCATCCATAGCTATTTTCTCAACCCTGGCCATGCTGCTGGGGTTGTATATCACCCGGCTGGTGCACACCCAGGGAAGGTTCCAGGTTGTAGTTAAGCCACTGGCTGAGCAGCCGGAAGAGCTGTTGGCGAGACGGTTGCCTTTGATTTCTGTGATCATCCCCGCGCGCAATGAAGCCCGCAATATCTACCGATGTATCCAGGCATTGCTCAGGCAAACATACCCGCATTTTGAGCTAATCGTTGTGGATGACCGGTCAAGCGATGAAACGCCGCATATCCTGGCTGAGCAGGCTGATGCAGATGCGCGGATAAGCGTCATCCATGGGACCGAATTACCCAAAGGATGGGCCGGCAAGCCACACGCGTTGGTGCAAGGTGCTGAGTCAGCACGTGGCGAATGGCTGTGTTTTATGGATGCAGATACCTTCGCCCACCCTGACCTGCTCTTTGCGGCATATCTCGAGGCAAATGAAAACCAGGCCGATATGTTCTCCATCCTCTCCCGCCAGGAGCTGGGCACTTTCTGGGAACGGACCGTTCTCCCACTGGTTTTCATGGGCCTTTCCTTCGGTTTTCCAGTGGAACGCGTAAATGACCCTGCCCGCCCTGAAGCCATCTCCAACGGACAGTTCATCCTGATCAGGCGGGGTGTTTACGATCAGATTGGGGGGCATGCATCGGTAAAAGACCGCATCGATGAAGACAAAGCCCTGGCAATCGTGGTTAAACAGGCTGGTTTCAGGCTCATCCTGGCAGATGGGCGCCAGGTTGCCAGCACGCGCATGTACACTTCCTTGCCCGAGATGTGGGAAGGCTGGACCAAGAATATCTATCTTGGGCTGCGTGACCGGTTATGGCTGTTGTTATTCGGAGCAGTGCTGGGATTGCTGGTTTCAATCTTATTGCCCCTGTGGCTGGTAGGTGGGCTGATATGGTTGGCAGCTGGAGGAGGAATGGTAGCTAGTGTAGTGGTCATCGAAGCGTTGATCCTGTGGGGTTTCTTATTGGAAAAGCGGCTGCATGCTTGCCAGGAATTTGGCATCCACTCCGGGTATGCCTTTACTTTCCCCTTGGGAGCACTCATCTTCACCGCCATGATGGTAGCTTCGGTTTACAAAGTGGTGTCAGGGCGAGGGGTCAGCTGGAAGGGCCGGCATTACAGATAATTACATTCCCTGAGCGAAATAAAACCTGGACGGCAATTCACATTAATGGAGAATTAATATTATTACTCCTGGTATAATTTCCGTGCAGAGTAATATTGGTTCGAAAAGTAGCGTAACCCTGAGTGTGGCTTGGCAGCGACTGGGATTGTGACTGAATGCTTCACTTGTGAGGTACCTCCTGACCGAAGATCATTCCACCACCATGTTTTTTTAACTTTTTTCGAGGAGAGTGCTGATGGACCAACCTTCTGGACGATTTCGATCAATTCGCGTCCTGATCCTTGGCCTGATATCGACGCTGGTCATCGTGGGCATCGCATTCCTGGTGCTGGTAATCGGCCACTCAGGGACAAAGGTGAATCTGGAACAGGTGGACGTCCTGGCAAACAGCACAGATGCGTGTGTTACCTGCCACCGAGAAACCAGCCCGGGTATTGTTGACCAGTTTAGCCACAGCAGTATGGCGGCAACACAGGTAACATGCCGCAGCTGTCACGAGGTCAAGGCTGGTTACCCGGGTGCCGTAGAACATGAAGGTGCGTATATCCTGTCGGCCCCCACCACCGCCATGTGCCAGAATTGCCATGAAGCTGAAGTAGCCCAGTTTTATCAAAGCCGGCATGGATTGCCTGCTTATGTAGCTGTCGCCGGCTCGCAGGGTTTGTCATCCACGCTCCTGGCGATGTACCAGGCCATCCCTGAGGGTTCTTTCGCCCCTGATAAAGCTCGCAACGCAATCGCAGTTCTGGAAGGTCCGGCGATCACCCCCATCGCCTGTGAAGATTGCCACAGTATTGGTTTGCCAGCTGCGGATGAATCGGTTGGCCGTTGCCAGAAATGTCATATCCGTCACGCATTCAGCCTGGAGCAGGCACGCAAACCCGAGACGTGCAACAACTGCCACATTGGCCCCGACCACCCCCAATGGGAGATTTACCAGGAATCGGCACATGGGATTTCATATGCCACCATGGGAGCAGGTTGGAATTGGGAGGCGGAGCCCGGCAATCTCACTGTGATCGATTTTCCAGCTCCCACCTGCGCGGTTTGCCATATGAGCGGTTTTGGTAGCAATGGCACAACCCATGATGTAGGCGACAGGCTTTCATGGTACCTGTTCGCCTCCATAAGTACCCAGAGACCCGCATGGGAGGATAATCGCGCCCGCATGCAAAGCGTTTGTTTTGAATGTCATAACCAGACATTCGTCGAGAGTATATATGCCAAGGCTGATTCTGCTACTCACCAAGTGAATGCCTGGGTACAGGAGAGCAACGACCTGGTAGCCCCTCTCCAGGAACAGGGATTGGTTGACACGAATACTTTCGATGAAACGATAGATTTCACTTTCTTCAACCTGTGGCATTATTGGGGGCGCACGACCAAGTTTGGGGCATGGATGCAAGGACCTGATTACGCACAATGGCACGGCGCTTATCCTTTGCAAGAGACCCTGGCCAGCCTGCGTGAGATGGTCAATGCAAAGCAGCAGGCGGCTGGGATGACACCATAAGCATGTACTACCTGGCAACAATTTTCCCGAAGATAGAGCGGGTGCGCATACCGGTCACACGCGACCAGGCGATGCTCTTGATGCTGGCCTTGAATGAGTTTTTATTGGGTCTCGAAACCTACCTGGCACATTCAATCAGCGGGACAATTATGCCCAAGGAGTGGATTCCGATTATTTTTGGCCCACTGGCCGGCACAATGCTGGCAGCAGTGGGGCTTCTGGCCATCCGCAAACGCGCTACCGCGAATGTCGTTGGTACGCTGATCTATTTTGCTAGTATCGTGGTTGGGTTACTGGGGATATCTTTTCACTTGATGCGCGCCGTGCTGCCTTTTGCTCCAACCGGGGAGCAGGTTTCCATCCCGCTGCTAGTATGGGCACCCCCTCTGTTGGCGCCGCTAACCTTTGCGCTGGTCGGCTTGATGGGCATTTTTGCTATATGGACCGAACAGCCTGCCGACAGTGGCAGGTTGAAGCTTCCGGCTGGACGCAAAGTCACCCTGCCACTCAATAAATCCACAGCCTTCTTTTTCATGGTGGGGTTGGGCATTCTGGCTACCGTAATCAGCAGCGTCTTAGACCACGCCCGAACCAATTTCGAGAATCCATGGCTGTGGCTGCCAACTGGCATTGGCGTGTTTGCTACTATAGTAACAATATTACTCGGCATGCTTAAATCACCACATCGCGGCGATTTATTGACATACCTGGCTGCGATGCTTTTGCTACTCGCCGTAGGCATGGTGGGAGTTGTGCTGCACATCCTGCGCAACCTGGGCCTGGATAATACCATCGTGGTGGAGCGATTCATCCGCGGGGCACCCTTCCTAGCCCCCATGTTGTTTTCAGATATGGGCGCCTTGGGCTTACTCGTATTGCTCGATCCAAAAGAGAAGCCTTATCCACGAGCCGATATTCAAAAACAGTAGATCACACAGAGCTTATATTGTTCAACAATCAGGAATCTTTACAGCCTGGTGAAAACCAGTGTCAAGTTAACCCAGGCGGACCTTATCGGCTCCGTGCCGTCTTTCCCATGGATAAACGATATAGGCATCGGTGATGGCGGCGTAGTAATCGGGGCATAGGCTGCCAAACAAGGTGCGGTATGGATTGAAATGCAGTACGCAGGTGAGCGGGATGCCACCCGCGGCGACAATGCGGTTTTTCACGGCGGTTATGGTGCGCCCGGAGCCCCATACATCATCCACCACCAGGCAGCGTTTACCGTTCAGCAATTCATCGCCGGGGAATTCGATAAAGCGTGGCCAGGCATATAAGCCGGCTTTCTGGCGTTCAGCTTCCCCAGGGAAATCCACTGAGGCGGTCAGGATGGTCTGGATACCCATGGCTTCAGCCAACAACCCGCCAGGGATGACGCCACCCCGGGTGATGATCACCATCACCTCAAATTCCCCCTCAAACTGAGGCAACAGGTGTTCGATCAGCTTGTCCACTTCGTCCCAGGTTATCGTTTCATGGCGTATTTCTGGCATCCCAAACTCCGGTGGTTTAATGATTATGGGTAGTGTTCTTATTATAAGACTGCTGAAAGTGGTGATGGGGCACGAACTTCACCGGCTTGACCTGACAGCCTGGCTCGCTCGACATCGCGTGCCCACAAGTACAAGCAGGTGTGATAGGCAGTGGAGGTGTAAGTGGCGATGATGGTCGCTACCATGATGAATGGTGTGGCTATCAGAATCCCCAACGTCACTCCACCAACCAGGCCTGGCACAGACCCCTGGCTGGCAGAGACGATGCCCAGCCCTACGCCAAATCCAAATGCGATGCCCAGAGCACCCAACAGGAAACCAATCAAACCGGTGATGGTTTTAACGCCCACAGTGCTAATACCAACCAGCAACAGGTTTTCCTTGATGATTTGTGTGGCGCGCTTGATGCCTCCTTTCAGGTTGATATCTTCAATCACCATGGCGGGCAAGATTAGAAAGGCGGCTTCCGTCCAGACTGTTTCGATGATTCCAGCCAGCAGGTTTCGACCTCCACTTTTACCTTTGCCCCGCACTGCGCTCTTGAGAAGATTGACTAAAGTTGATGCCGCGGCCAGGCTAGCGATGTCCCACAGATCACGCCTGACGATAGCCCAGGCTTTGTCCATCCTACCATCACCTTCGGCCAGGTAGCCGTAGATGAGATATACCGTCATGCTGGAAAATATATATCCCACCATGTATTGAATGAAGATCAGGATTGCCCCAAGCACATAGATGACGTATTGCCCACCATTGAAGTCTTGCAACAGGAATGATATCGCCCCAATGGGGATGACCAGGATGATCGTGATGATAATTCCTGCAAACAGGGCGTAGATGGACGGTTTGAGCAGGTCTTTATCGACCATGGCCATTTGCCAGGCTTGTTTTAAGAATCCCCACCCGCGATTGATGCTTTGCATACTGACCTCCAATTTGGATCATTTGCTTGATGGATTCCGAATTGGCCGTTAAATTGTAAGCTCGTAAACCTGAGAATATTATAGCAAAGAAGGCGGGTTCACCTCAACACGCCAGTCTCCCAGGTTGCGTCCACGCAACAGTGAAGCCGGGTTGGGCCCGCGTAACACCAGCTGCCAGCGGTACAAACCACCAATACGCGAAAAAAAGCATGGCACTGGGCCCACCAGCTCTGTCTCGAGAAATTTCTCCTCCACCAGCCAGGTTTTGATTTGTGCTGCCATCGTCTGGGCCGTAGCTTCAGCGCGTTGAGGGTCGCGGTGGCGGTATTCCAGTCGCACCAGCTGAGAGAAGGGAGGATAATGCAGCTGGCGGCGGTATTCCAGCTCCTGCTGGTAAAACGCCTGGTAATCATGCCGGGAAGCCGCCTGGATGACATAATGCTCGGGTAGGAAGGTTTGCAGAATCACCTGCCCTCCCAGAGGGCTGCGTCCAGCCCTTCCCGCCACCTGGGTAAGAATCTGGAAGGTGCGCTCGGCAGAACGTAAATCCGGCAGGCTTAGGCCAACATCAGCCAGCACCACCCCAACCAGCGTTACAAGGGGCAGGTCCAACCCTTTAGCGATCATCTGCGTGCCAACCAGCACATCGGCATGGTGGTTGACGAAGTGGCTCAGGATGATATCGTGCGCACCTTTCTGGCGGGTGGTCTCGAAATCCCAGCGCAGAGTGCGAACCCCTGGGATGAGTGCCTGCACTTCCTTTTCCAGCTTTTCGGTGCCGGTGCCATACTGGCGGATACGATCACTGTTACACTGCGGGCAATGCGTGGGCAGTTTGCGCTCATAGCCACAGTAGTGACAATTGAGCTGGTCTTCGGTGATCACTGTCTTTATGCCTAACTTCGAGCCAGCCACGTGGAAGGTGAGTGGCAGATCACAGCGGGGACACTTGAGGATATAACCGCAATTACGGCAGAAGATATATGTGGCACTCCCCCGGCGGTTAAGGAACAGGATGGCTTGCTGCTCGTGCTCCAGGGTTTCATGCAGCGCTGCCTGCAATGACCGGCTGAATATCGAACGGTTGCCTTCCTGGAGCTCTTGCCGCATGTCAACCACATCAACAGGCGGCAGGTCGATGAACTCAGTCAGGTGGCCGATGGATTGGTAGCGCGAGCTGATACCCAGCTTTTCGACTTGTTTTTGAACTGCCTGGCGATGCGCCAGGATACGTTGGGGAAGCTTCAGGTAATACCAGTGATGCTGCTCTGCCTGGTATCGACTGACAATATCCGGAGTGGCAGAACCCAATATGCAAACTGCGCTGGTAAGCTGGGCGTATCTCACTGCCATGTCACGGGCGTGATAATGCGGCTGGGTTTCAGATTGGTAATAGGTATCATCATGGAATTCATCTACCACGATCAGCCCAAGATTCGAAAAAGGGGTAAATAATGCACTGCGTGGCCCAACAATCACCTTGATCTCACCCAACCGGGCACGACGCCAGGTATCGAAACGCTCACCGGCCGATAAGCGCGAATGCATGCTTCCCACCAAACCGGGAAAGCGGCTGACAAACCGCCGGATGGTCTGGGGTGTAAGGGCAATCTCGGGCACAAGGATGATTGCCTGGCGCCCGAGGTCCAGGGTTTCCTTAACCGCTCGAAGGTAGACCTCAGTTTTTCCCGAGCCAGTTACGCCATGCAGCATATAAGGGAGAATAGGAGATCCTTTGGTAGCTAGTTTGATGCCACTTTCAATCACTTCCCATACTACAGATTGGTCTGAGGTGAGCTCAGGAGGTGAGCTGGACACGAACTCCATCCCGTCAAGGGGGTCGCGCCACACTTCTGATTTGCCCAGGAGCACCAGGTTGCGTTTTGCGAGGGCTTTCAGGTCTGCCAGGTTACCGCCGCTTTCGGCGTACAGCCAGGCCACCTCGACCTCACCGTGTTCGCGCAACAATATATTGAGCATGGCTTGCCGGCGCTGAAGTGCGGGTGTGCCGGGGCGTGCCAGGTCGGGCATCTCAGCCCGAGCCTGTTCTGGAGGGCAAGCCAGCAAGGCGGTACGCACGGTTTTTGCGGTGATGGCCGGTGGCGGCAACACGGTATGAGCGCTTAGCAAACCATGGTTAACCAGCGAGCGCACCGATGGACGCCAATCTACGTGCCTGAAGGCATTATCCAGCTGGCGCCCTCGCAGGGCACCTCGCTCATTCATCAGGTTGAGGATACGATTTTGCAATGAGGTCAGGGGGTGAGCGGGCAGTATCACGGGGGTGCTTTTCTGGTACAACGTATCTGCCTGTTGAGCCAGGCCGGGCGGGATCATGGCATCGATGCAGGCGGCCAGGGGCGCCAAAGTGGATTGTGATAGCTCTTCCGCCAGTTTGATTTGAGCGGGCGTCAGCACGGCTAATGGGTCGAGCAGGGAAATAACCGGCTTGGTCTCGGGAACTTCAGGTTGTTCTACCAGGCGAAATACCACTCCCTGCACCTGTTGGCGGCCAAATGGGATTTCCACCAGCATGCCAGGTTTTACCACGCCTTCAAGATCATTTGGCAGGTGATAGTGAAAGGTGCCGCTCACCTGTGGAACATTGACTGCAACTTCCACGTAAGTCATCATTTAATCAGGGGAGGAGTCCTTATCGCGCACCAAGCTGAGCTGCGAGATGCGAAGGCCATCCATAGATTCAACCTGCAGCCGAACACCAGCTGCCTCTACAGCATCACCGATCTTGGGGATACGCCCTAATTTACCCAGGAAGTAACCGGCAATCGTATCGTAGTGCGGGTCCGCGAGGTTAAGTTCCAATTGCTCGTTAACATCTTCAATTAAAGTCAAGCCGTTGATAAGCACACTGCCATCGGGCTGTTTCTGAATTTCGGGTGTCTGTTTATCAAACTGATCACTCACCTCACCCACGATTTCTTCCAAGAGGTCTTCTAAAGTGACTAAACCAGCCGTGCCGCCGTATTCATCCAATACAATGGCAATATGCTGGCGGAACTGACGGAACTGGTATAGCAGCTGATTCACAGGAAGGGTTTCCGGCAAGTATAGCGTCTCACGGGCCAACTCACGTGCAGTGGTACCCTGGCTGCCAGGCTGGTTCATCACATGCAGCACATCTTTGACATGCAGTATGCCGACGATCTGGTCAAGGTCAGATTCATATACCGGTAGCTTAGTGTAGCTGTATTTTGTCACCAAGGCAATGATGTCTTTTAATTTTGTTTCACCTTCGATGGCGACGATCTCGGTGCGTGGGATCATCACCTGCCGAACCAATAGCTCACCGAAGTCAAACACCGATTCGATCATCTCACGCTCAGGAGATTCTATGACCCCACTTTCCTCAGATTCATTAATCATCTGCTTAAGATCGTCGACAGTATAGATCAATGAATGTTCTCCAACCAATTTTAAGCCAAGGATGCGCAATACGAGCTTGGTCGACCAATCCAGGATGTCGATGAACCATTTGAAGATGTTACTGAAAACTTTCATTGGTTGAGCAGAGAGCATGGCAACGCGCTCCGGCTGCTGCAGGGTTGCCACTTTAGGCACCATTTCGCCCAGCACCACCAGCAAGCCTGTGATGATGACTAAAGACAGGATCAGTGGCAAAGCATTCAATATTGACGAAAGGAATTGAAAATTATTGGGAAGGTTTATTACGCTAAATATTGGTAGTAATAATCGCTGGAAAGTGTTTTCCCCAAGCGCACCAAGCGCCAAACCATCCATAGTAATCCCAAGCTGGACCGCTGCAATTATTCGGTCTCGAGCTGTTGGATTTTCAAGCCATTGTTTTACGAGGTTGGCAGCTGAATTACCTTCTTTCGATAGGAGCTCGATGCGATACCTGCGGGAGCTCACTGCGGCAAATTCCACGCTTACAAAGAATGCATTTATAGCAATCAGCCCTAGAATTAATAAAAAATTCCACACAAACATCTTTACATCAATCCGATCAAATAGCTAATTTGTAAATTTCTGAGAATTTCCTTCATGCAGCCTTTGATTGGCGCAGGATCACCGCCGCTCCGTATCCCACTACCTGCCCGGTATCGCCGGTGACATCCCCTGAGGTGGCATGATGGAGGATTGTGATGTGATCTGCCCCCAGATTCCTGGCTGCCCATAATACAGCCGCTAGAGCACCTCTACCACAGGCAAAACCTCTGCCCTCTTCCTCGGTTTGGATTACCAGATCTGGATCAAAAGATTCGATGGCTTTCAACATTTCAGCGTCTAGCTGGTTGGCGATTTCCTGGGGGTAGAAATGAGACAAGTCAGTGCTGGCAACTAGCAACGCATTTCGTCCACGCAGGGTCATTGCCAGGCACCGCCCCAGGATGCGGGTCACTTTATGGCTTTGCTCGCGCACCATGAGTGGCAAGAGCTTGAAGCCGGGCGCTATTGAGCGCTGCAGGAAAGGCAATTCGATTTCCAATGAATGTTCACGGTCGCGCCTGACATACGATAAACCGTAACCCAGCTCATCTTCCAGCTGGTGGTTTAACACTTCAACCGCTTCGCTATCTACTGGAATAATCCCGAGAGGCGTCTGGTAGGCCTGGTGTGCTGTGGTGAGCAACGGCTCATTGTACGGATAGTGCATCGGAGAAACAACGGCGACCAGCTCGGGATTCATGTCCTTAACAGCTGCGAAAGCGTAACCTGCCACAGGCCCCGAATACATGTGCCCGGCGTGCGGGGTGATGATGGCTATCACTTCTCCATCCAACTTTGGCAAAGTAGCGTCATGGATGTAGCGGTCCACACTCCTGGATAACTGCTCAGGATTGCCCGGATACCATTGCCCGGCAATTGGGGAAGGACGCACATCGATATTCGCGCTCATCATATCCTCCTTATAGCGGATAAATTGTAGCATATTTGGGAGAGGCTGCAGCTTGAATTTGGAGTGATTAGGTGCAGAAATATCCTCTTATTTGCCCGGCTCAGCTCATTCCACAACCACCAGGAAGGGCTACCTCGACCGTACGGTTGGCGCGACTTGTTTTCAAGGTTAAGCGAATACGGCTCAGGCGGGAAGGCATCGGTTATGATTGCAGCTGAGTTGGAAATTAAGAAAGCGCCTCCGATAGCCTGGATCAGCCTGAAAATAATAATTAATCGTGCGGCACGATTACCCCTCCCGGGTACCAGGAATAATAAGATCGACCCGGCTGCAAATATTCAAAATCCCAGCAAACGATAATGAGGTGATTATTAATCGTCAACAGGTCATATTACCCAGCAAGTTTATTTTTACATTAAGGAATCCCATATCCCGCCCAAACAAGCCTGTTCATGAGAGCATCAAGCACAAGGTGTAGGAAAAGCCATATCGGTCAAACCGGGATAATTTAGAAATACAAACTGATAACCATCCCTCCCCATAGCATAGAAAATATAGTAATGAAAAAAAACCCTTACAGGTATAGAATTTTCCTTCTCCAAACCTATTTATGTTATACTACCCTTCGATAAAAAATAGCGTTGACGAAGACGAGTATGCGCGGAAGCGGCGGAAAAGAGAGCGGTAGCTGGTGCAAATCCCGCCCGTGCGCCTGCGTTGAATGGACTTCAGAGCTGCAGGGTGAAACCTCTCTGGGATTATCCCGTGCCGGAGCTGCCACCGTTAGCCAGGCAAAAGGTATCGTGCATTGCACCGTACTTGAAGAGTGAAGCTGGCTTTTTTTTACCCCTGTCGCATCACCGGCAGGGGTGTTTATTCTTAGCATTTCAGAGGTTTGCAACGTTGATGAAAATTGAGCTGATTTATTGTGCGGTCTGACACTATACCGAGCGGGCTACCGGTCTGGCAGCCGAATTACTTGATGAATTTGAGCCAGATATTGAATCAATCACCCTGGTGCCTTCTGATGGGGGGAGGTTCGAGTTTTCGATAAATGGAAAGCTGTTGTATTCCAAGCTGGAAACCCATCGGCACGCAGAACTGGGTGAGATTGCAGGATTGGTGAGGAAATACCTGAGGCAAGAATAATTTCGATGGTTCTTACCCTGACAGTAAAAATGAAACGATGAGTGAAAGGAGAAGTTATGAGCTCTCAAAAGAAAGGGCGCGTTTTCTCGGGAGCCCGCCCCACGGGCCGGCAGCATTTGGGCAATTACCTGGGAGCGATCAAGAATTATGTGGCTTTGCAGGATGAATATGAATGCATTTACTGCATCGTCGACCTGCACGCCCTGACCACGGTTGAGGACACCATCAATCTCCGCCAGAACACCCTGGAGATGGCATTGGACTTCCTGGCGGCGGGCATCCGACCGGAAGAAACCATCATGTTCATCCAATCACACGTCCCGCAAGTTACCGAGCTGCACCTGATCCTTTCCATGGTATCACCGCTGGGCAAGTTAACTGATCTGCCAACATTTAAAGAAAAGGTGCGCTTTCAACCCAACAATGTAAACTATGGCCTGGTGGGCTACCCGGTGTTAATGACCGCCGATATTGTGCTGTACAAGGCGAATATTGTGCCGGTGGGTATCGACCAGCAACCCCACCTCGAATATGCTCGTGAGACCGTGCGCTCGTTTAATTTCCGCTACAACACGGGTGTTCTAATCGAGCCACAGATGAAAAATACTGAAATTCCCAAGGTGCTGGGCATCGACGGGGTGGAAAAGATGAGCAAGAGCCTCAATAACCATATCGAAATTGCCGCTACACCCGAAGAGACTACCCAACGAGTGAGGATGATGATGACTGACCCAGCCCGCATCCTGCGCAGCGACCCGGGCAATCCTGATATCTGCAATGTGTTCACCATGCACAAGATATTCTCTTCGCCTGATGAAATAGCCATGGTTGATCGGGAGTGCCGGCGGGCAGGGATTGGCTGTGTGGATTGCAAGATGCTGTACGCGAAAAACCTGAACACCCACCTGGCACCTTTCCGAGAACGTCGGAACGAATTAGCCAAGGACCCCAATTACGTGATGGGTGTGCTGGATGATGGTGCAAACCGGGCGCGCAAGATTGCCGAGCAGACCATGGCAGAAGTTCGTGGGGCGGTTGGGCTGCCATAAAGCGATCATGACTGCCTGGAAAACACTCAACCGACGCCTCATTATGGACCAGCCACCCTGGCTGAGGGTGGAGTATCACGAAGTGAAGCTGCCTGGCGGACGCATCATAACCGATTGGACATGGATTAAAACGCCTGATTACATCAACGTGGTGGTACAGACCGATGAAGGATTGTTTTTGTGCTTCAAGCAGCTCAAGTATGCGGTGGATGAGCCCATGCTGGCACTGGTAGGAGGTTATGTCGAGCCAGGGGAAACCCCTCTGTCAGCTGCACAGCGTGAGCTGCGTGAAGAGACCGGTTATATTGCACAAGACTGGCATTCCCTGGGAAGTTACATCGTAGATCCCAACCGGGGAGTTGCGACAGGTTATTTGTTTCTGGCTTGTCAGGCGAGACGGGTCACGTCAATTGAAAGCGATGATCTTGAGGAGCAAGAGATACTCATGCTGCGCCGGGATGATCTCGAAACTGCATTATTGAACGGTGAATTCAAGGTATTAGCCTGGGCAGCAGCGGTATCCTTCGCCCTGCTGCGCATTCCAAAAGGATAAGCAATTTATGCGCCTTGTAATGCAAAGGGCCAAATCAGGCAGGGTGCTGGTAGCAGGTCAGACCATTGCTGAGATAGGTAAGGGGTTGGTAATCTTGCTTGGAATAGGCCCGCAGGACGGAGAAGAGCAAGTGCGAAATTTAGCTGACAAGATCGCTCAGCTGCGGATCTTCGAAGATCAGCAAGGAAAAATGAACCTTTCAATACTGGATGTGCAGGGAGAGGCAATCATCGTCTCACAATTTACATTGTATGCCGATACCCGAAAGGGCAGGCGACCCTCTTTTACTGACGCAGCCTCACCAGGTGTAGCCCGTCCGCTGGTAGAGCGTTTCGCAGAGTTGTTGCGGGAACAGGGAGTGCCCACCCAGACAGGTGAGTTTGGCGCACATATGCTGGTTGAAATCGCCAACGATGGCCCGGTGACCATTTGGCTGGAAGCATGAGCATTTAGAATTGATTCGTCTTGGGCTGGTGAGCCAGCTTAAGCCCTACCGAACAGCGTGTTGATAAATAACTTGCGGCTGAAAGGTTGCCCGGATAAGATGGTTTGGGCCTGGAACATGCGCGCTACTGCCCGAACGATCAACACGGTTGTGATGAGCAATAAAGTAATCGCCACCAGGATTTGCCATAGGGGCACTTCTATTGCAGACAGGCGGGTGATCATGGCAATGGGAGCAGTAAATGGGAAGATGCTCAGAACGATAGACAGCATGTTATTGGGCTCATTGATCAAGACACTGAGCAGGAAGATGGGGATGATCAGCGGGAAAATCACCATGATGGTGGCTTGAGTGGCTTCGCGCAGGTTGGGTACCAAGGCGCCCAAGCCGGCCATCAGGCTGGCATATACCGCATAACCCAGCACGAAGAAGATGATCCCCCACACCAGGAACGAGGCAGGCAGCTGAAATGCAGCCGGCAGATTGAAAATTGAGCCTCCCTGAGCCAGCAAGATGCGTGCGGTTCCAACCCAGATGATCGTTTGTAGCAGGCCAAGCAATCCCAAGCCCACAATCTTGCCGGTGAGCAGCTGGCGCGGCGTGACAGATAACATCAAGATTTCAATCACCCGGTTTTCCTTTTCCTTGGCCACACTGCTCAGCAGCAGGCTGGCTGCGCTGAGGATGATAATGTAGAACAGCATCGTGGCGCCATACGGCAGGAAATAGGTGAGCGGGTTACTTTGTTCTCGCTGTGGTGCAGCCGAAAGGGGATGCGGTATTACAGAAGGGCCATTGACCAGATTCGCGAGCTGAGCATTCTCATCCAATAAATTGTAATTGATCACGTAGTCAAGCGTGCTTGATTTGCCTGTTGATCCGAGAGGGCTGAAATTCACCGGTATGTAGGTAATCTCTCCGGTTTGGATGTAATCGGGAGGAATGATGTAATAGCCCGAAATTTCACCTTTTTTCATCGCTTCCATAGCCGCTGCTTCATTGGGAAAGGCCTCTAAGACGCTGGTGGGCACATTGGCCAGTAACTTCTTGATTATCCCGCTCAGGTCCACATAGCCCTCGGTTTGCACACCAGGAGGGCTGCCGATCAACTGGCTGATTATATTTTGTGCCGGGTTGTCTTTGGAAAGCTGACCGGCGATGAGGAAGACCACCACTCCGATGATAGGAATGCCGAACATGGCAAATAGAAACGATTTGCGTGAAAGGGTATTGACGATTTCTTGGCGTAAAACCAACCAGATTTTGTTCATAGTTTATACTCTCTGACGACTAAAAATTTCATTCCAGCGTAATCGCTGGCCGTAGCGCAACATGCCCAGGCGAAAAACCCTGCCCGCCAGCCAAATTGCGCCAATCGCTGATAGCACCAACAGGACGATTGAAGCTAGGACCTGCCAGGAAGGAATATTCGTGAATCCGATACGCATGGCAACCGACATCGGGGCAGTTAACGGGAAGATGCTCATAGCGATTACCAGTGGGCTGTTGGGATTTTGGATAAAGACCGATATCAATAAATAGGGAATCCAGATCGGGATGGTGAACAAAGCCATGATTTGCTGACCCTCGCTGGCTTCCGTTACCGTTGCCCCCACGGCGGCCATCAGGCCACAAATCATAACAAACGCCGGTACCATCACTGCAATCAGGGTTACAATCATGCTGCCGGAAAAGGTGAGCCCACTCAGGAATGAGAAGTAGGGCTTGCCCAGCAACAATACCAAAACAATGAATATTCCCCAAACAACTAGCTGGGTGACGCCTATACCAATATCTGCCAGGATTTTTCCGCTCATAAGCTGGCCTGGTGATACGGATGTCACCACGATTTCCATGGTGCGGTTTTCTTTTTCTTCCACCACTGCTTGCAACAAATATCCCGAGCTGGTGCTCATAGCCACGATGAACAGGATGCCTGCTATGAAGGGCAAGATAATGTTGACGATGCCTTCAAGCGAAACTTCCCTGGATTTATCCACCGATTGAACAATCAGCTGGTTTCCATTGAGTATTCGATTGGCGATATCAGCCGGTTGTTTAGACAGTAAATTAGCGGTTAAAATGGTATTGAATTGATTGACTGCTAACTCTTCAGGATTATTTTTATAAAATTGGGTGACTTGACCAGATTGGAGAAAATCCGCCGGGACCACATAATACACCTGCAATTTGCCAGCTTCGAGGTCAGCCATGGCTTTAGCCTCATCTGGATAAGCCTGAATCGGTATCAAGCGCTCGGGGAATTTCACCGGCGGCCGCGGGACTGGATTTGCCAGTAAACCCGATTGATCGATGTAGCCAACCGGGGTAGGGGTCGATTGCATCCATATAATCAAGACAACCAATCCAATCGTGATTGCGATAAAGAATGGCACACTCAACAAAGCAAATATAAAACGCTTACGCAACACGTGCCTGGAATATTCATGCCAGGTAACCTGCCAGAACTTATTCATGACTTGGCTCCTAGCTCCTGGTTGTCTTTCTGCACCACACGGATGAAAATTTCATCCAGGGTGGGTGTGGCGATCTCGAATTGATCTACCCGGATGCCCTGTTCAACCAACCTCCGTAGCACATCCTGGGTGCTGGTTGATTGGGCCAGGTTGAGCCGAATTGCTGATGAGTTGTGTTTTTCGATATTAGTTACGCCAGCCAGCTCGGGGATTGCATCGGGTGTTTGAACGATGACCGCATGTCCGGCGAATTGACGCCTGATCTCGTCCAATCGACCATATAGGACAGTCCGTCCGTGGTCGATCAACACAATGCGATCGCAGAGTTCTTCCACCTGGTGCATCTGGTGAGTAGACATAAGGATGGTCACTCCCTTATCACGCTGCTCGCGCAACAGGTCTTTTACCATCTGGGTATTAACCGGATCGAGGCCGCCGAATGGTTCATCGATGATGACCAGCTCAGGTTCATGGATAAGTGTGGTGATTAGCTGAGCCTTTTGTTGCATACCCTTGCTGAGCTCCTTGACTTTTTTATAGCGTGAGGACATCAAGTCAAAGCTTTGAAGGTACCTGACCATTCTGGAATGAGCTTCAGCAGGTGTCAGCCCCTTCAGGGTAGCCAAGTATGTCAGGCAGCGATCTAGCGGGATATCCTGATACATGCCTCGCTCTTCAGGCATATAGCCGATACGATCTTTCTTCGCTTCGGTCATGGGTCCACCCAGGATATTGACATTGCCCTGATCGGGTTTGAAGATGTCTAGCATCACCCTTATAGATGTGGTCTTGCCGGCTCCATTTGGACCCAGAAGTCCGAATATCTCGCCTTTTTCCACTTCGAATGAGACATCATCAACAGCCTTCAAAGCGCCGAAAGATTTGCTGATATGTGAAATTTCAACTGTATGCATGAACAAGTCCTTCCTAGTAATACATCTTCATTTGGTCTCCACCAATTTTAAGGCATTCACAACAATTATGGCACAGATTATCCGAGGATTGTTCTTAGATCTTGAAGGCTATATCTTACTATAATTTGGATGATTTTTTAGGCGATATCTGGGGATGCTATAATTACGAAATTCGATCGATAATTATCAGGGAAAAGGTGCTATGAAATCGGTGTGTGTTTACTGTGGCTCGTCAGATAAAATGCGGGAAGCTTACTTGCAAGCTGCCTGGAAAGTGGGGAACGCCATTGCCAGGCGTGGATTAATTATGAATTACGGTGCTGGTTGCACCGGTATGATGGGAGCGGTGGCGGATGGTGCTTTAGAAGCCGGTGGTGAGGTAGTTGGCGTGATCCCCGGCATGTTTGCCACCCCAACATTGATGCATAATGGGCTGTCAAAACTCGAGATTGTGGAGAGCATGCATGCCCGCAAGCAACGCCTGGTCGATATATCGGATGCATTTATTGCCCTACCAGGAGGTTATGGCACTTTCGAGGAGCTTTTTGAGGTGCTCACCTGGTCGCAAATTGGACTGCACACCAAGCCGGTTGGCTTGCTGAATGCATATCATTATTTCGATGCACTACTGGCGGCCATTGAGTACGCCCACAAAGAGGGTTTTATGTATGCCGAGCACCATTCATTATTCGTGGTGGACGATGAACCACAGGGATTGCTCGATAAGCTGGAGAGTTTCCAGTATCCAACTGGTATGGATCGCTGGCTGACGCGGGAGGAATGATTAACTCGATAGAATTAAAACGGCGGCCATTATTCATTCCCCGTCGTTTTTTTCGCATCAGTGTACGCGTTTGCGCCGTTTGGTAACTTTGGTTGTTCCTCCCGTATAACCGGGAGCATCGATTAAGCAAATCGTACACAAGCGGGTATCATAAATGCGGCTGAGAATCCTGGGATCCAACCCATTCAAGAATTTAGCGGTGGTGATCACTGTGGGTAATTTGTTAAGGTGGCGGTAATCGATCAGCTGGAATAGTTTTTCATTCGCCCATGGTGTTGGAGACTGCTCTCCCAATGCATCCAAGATCAACAAGGAGGTGGTGCGGATTTCCTCGAAGCGCCGGTCGAGGCTGATGGGACTGTTGGAACTGAATGTAGCCCGAAGGTGATCGAGTAAATCAGACACGCTGATGAGCATGGGAGGCTGGCAAATATCGGCGCGAGAGTTTGCGATGGCCGCGGCCAGATGGGTTTTCCCGCAGGCATATATTCCAGTGAAGACCAACCAACCATTGGGTGATTTCGCATATTCCGTGGCAGTTAGGAGGGCTTTTTCCAGACTTTTTATTTCTTCCAAAGCCAAACCTTCGTTCCGCCGGTCGTCCCAGCTGCTAAAGGTTTGCTCGTGATGCATGGCCAGGGATGACAGGTCGGAGTGGGTGGTGTCATCGGTAGGACGCCGGTAATCGGGGGCCTGGATGAAGACGCGGGTGACCAGCTCAGGGTCTTCCAGGCGCGAGCGGATACGCCCCTCGATTTGCTCAAGCAGCAGGTTAGTGGTCACCACCAGGGGCAGCCTGTTGATGTAGCGATAATTAAGGATTTGGAAGAGCTTTTCCTGTGCCCAGGTGGTGGCATTTTGGGTACCAAAATCGTCCATGATCAGCAGGGGCGCGGCGCGGATTTCCTCGAAACGCTGCTCAAAAGTGCTCTCCGGGTTGTCATAGGCAAAACGCAGCGCATCCAGCAGGTCGGGGACGGTAATAAAGAGGGTGGGTAATCCCAGGCTGACGCTGAAATTAGCAATGGCGGCAGCCAGGTGGGTTTTACCGCAGCCAAAGCCACCCTGGAAGAGCAGCCAACCTTCGGCTTTTTGGGCGAATTGCTGTGCCTGGTTAAAAGCCCGTTCGAGCGAATCAGCTTGCCAAGGACCAAGACCGATCCGACCGCGTGGCTGGAAATTCTCAAAGGTCAGGTGCTGCAGGTTTTCCAGATTGCTGATGGAGAACAGGCGTTGGTGGATTTGCTGTGACACCTGATTTTGACGGCAGGAGCAAATTTGCAGCTTGCCAAAATCAGGGTGGCCGATGGGCAGGTCGCGGCGTAAATACCCCAAGCCATGGCAGTAGGGGCAATTGATATCACCTGCTAGGTTGGCAGATTCAAGATATTCCAGCTCACTCATTTCGTCAGCTGGTTCATTTTTCCCATTCTCTGTATTTTCGCCGAGCTTCTTCAGGGTTGTATCGATCCTGCTGATCTTTTCGGTCATTACGTCCTCCATCCTGCCAGCGCCGTAGGATTGCCTCAATGTAGTGCCAGTTACGCTTGTTATGCTCCACGGCGATGCGAAAGGCATCCTCGATCCAATCGGCCTGGTAGGTCTTTTCTGCATCCCGTAGGGTATCTGCCATCAGGGGTGTAAGCGGTCCGATATTGGCTTCGTATAGCTGGAAAATATTCGGGTGCTCTGTATAGATCTCGATGGATTGGTTTAAGCGGTCAATGACCCGCCATTCACCCTTCTTGATGGCTGCTACGGCCGCCCGACCCCTGGGTGAGTTTAAGCAAATGATCTTATCCTTCTCTTTATTTTTGATAATCTCTGCTTGCAAGATTGCGCCGTGCTTCACCGCCCGGTTCAAGGCAGTTTCCATGGCGGAGCGTGCTTTTTCTGCATCTCGCGCTATCGATTCCACCAAACGGGAATCATTCATCAAGTCACTGAAGCGCAGGTAACGAAAGGGTCCTTCCATGCCCTCCAAGCGCCAGAAAATATACAGGGTGAGCTTGAGTTCATTCAGATTGCTGATATCGAGCAAAATATGCCTAAAGAACTGCTCTGGTATGCGTATCTGAGTAGTGCCTTCTTCAGGAAAACCTTGAAAGGTCATGGCTAGATCTTCCGCAGGTCAATCACCTGGGTAGCGGCATTTTCAAACTTGGTGATGTTCTCTCGGAAAACGAGCTCGATATTACCGATAGGGCCGTTACGGTGCTTGGCTATTTTTATCTGTACCAAGTGGCGCTTGAGGGTATCTTTTTCATACAATTCGGGTCGATGGATGAACATTACCACATCCGAGTCCTGCTCCAGGCTGCCTGACTCGCGCAGGTCGGAAAGCTGGGGCTCCTTGTCGGTGCGTTGCTCGATAGCACGCGAGAGTTGCGCTGCAGCCAGGACGGGCACATTCAGCTCACGTGCCAGGATTTTCATATTGCGCGAGATATAGGATACTTCCTGGACGCGGTTTTCAGAGCGCACGCCGCCGCTCATCAGCTGCAGGTAGTCCACCAGGATCAGGTCGAGGTTGAACTCCATGTGCAGGCGGCGGCTTTTTGTGCGCAGCTGGATAGGGGTGAGGCCAGGGGTGTCATCCAGGAAGATGGAGGTATCGTTGAGCACTTCGATGGCCTGGGCGAACAGCGCCCATTCGTCATCGCTAAGCTTGCCGGTGCGCAGGTGGTGGGCATCGATGCCGGTTTGCTGGGCAATCAGGCGCTGGGCAAGCTGGTCGTTGGACATCTCCATGGAAAAAACAGCGATGTGTTTCTTGTGGATAAGGGCCGCATTCTTCGCCACTGACAGCATAAAAGAAGTCTTGCCGGTGCCAGGCCTGCCGGCGATGATCAAAAAATCGGAGGGTTGTAAACCACCCAGCAGGCGGTCCAAGTCGATGAAGCCGGTGGGCACGCCAAAAGTTTCTTCATCGCGTTTTGATAGCTGATCGATACGGAACAAGTAGTCGCTTAATACCGTCCTGATGGGTTGCAGATCACGCGTCATTCGTCGCTCGCTGACCCCAAAGATGGCTTTTTCAGCTTCATCCATCACCATCTCGAGGCGGCTTTCCTCCTGGTAAGCCAGCTTGGCGATCTGGTTGGCTGCATCCAGCATCCGCCGGCGGATGGCAGTTTGCTCAATGATCCGGCCATATGCCTCTGCATGGAGTGAAGAAGGCACGTTGTTGATCAGGGTTGACACATAAGCAGGCCCACCAACCTCGTTCAGCTTACCCGCTTGTTCAAGCTCCTCTACCACAGTGAGGAAATCGATAGGGGTGCGTTGTTCATGAAGGTGCATGAAAGCTTCCCAAAGCCAGCGATGGCGTTGAAGGTAAAAATCATCCGGGCGCAGGAAAGATGAGACCTCATAATACGCTTCGGGATTGATCAACACAGCACCTAACACCGCTTCCTCGGCCTCACGGCTGTGCGGCACCACCTGTGGAGCGGCTGCAGGAGTTTCATCAAAGGTAAATAAATCGCTCATCACCGGCCTTCATCAGTTTGATCGGTTGGGTGTAAACTATAGGATATCACGAATTACAATCTTAAAAAGAATCAGATTGAAAATTTCTAAAGTTTTTTCTTTTTCCCGTTATCTTCTTCGTCGCCTTTATCTTCATCGTCAATGTCAAGATTTTCCAGGAAATCTTTGAAGACCGATAAATTCTCCTCATTGACCTCCGAGGCAGGCGTCTCCGCGTTTTGGCCTTTCCCTTGAGCAGTTTCTTGCATGTCTTCCTCGGGGGTAACCCCCACAGAATCCAGGATGGGGCGCGATACCAATATCGGCACATGAGCGCGGACTGCCAAAGCAATGGCGTCGGAGGGACGGGAATCAATATCGATATTTCGCCCATCGAGCTCGACAACGATATTGCCGTAATAAGTGTCTTCATGTAGGGAGGTCACTTCAACGCGCAAGATTTGTGCTTCCATAAGAGAGAATACATTTTTCAATAAATCCCAGGTGAGAGGGCGGGCTACTTCGACATCCTGAAGGGCTAAGGCGATAGCTTCCGCTTCATAAATGCCGATCCAGATGGGCAAATATCGGTCAGCACCCACTTCCCTTAAAATGACGATTCGCTGTTGTGATATCAGGCTAACGCGGATGCTATCAATAACAACTTCTACCATATCTGACATAAAACGCCTCCAGCAATATTCTCCGCGGAATGATTGTAACATGGTTTAGCAATGTAGAAATTGATCTCGGTAAAACCTGGATGAAAGAATGAATAGAGCAATTTTGTTAAAAGAATCCTTTAACATCTTGCTTGATGAATAGATTACGGTATAATACTGGCACTTTTAATAGGTCGCAGGGGATTATTTTACCCAGGGTAATTTTATTAATTGGAATATTGATGCATGAAAGCTAGGATTTTATGGGTGGAGGGAAATCGAACGGAGTATAAATCCTTCGTGCCCTCCTTAAGGAAAAAAGAATACTTGGTGGAGCTTGTGCCCACAGGCGCTGCTGCACTAGCGCGCCTTGTGGAGATTGACCCGGACTTGGTGGTGATCAACGCTGCCTCGATGCGCAGCAGTGGCAAGCGCATCTGCAATGAAATCCGTGAAAAATCTGCTGAATTACCCATTGTTTTGATCACCTCCCCTGAGCATAAGGCGTTGGGTGAAACCTCTGCGAATGTTGTCCTTGAGCTGCCTTTCACTTCGCGAAAGTTGCTGAACCGCATCGCGCCCCTGTTGCCAGGCGATGGAAAGAATATCCTGCACGTGGGTTACATCCGCCTGGATTTGGAACTGAAACGCGTACGCTGCCGGGGGCGCGAAGCACGCCTGACTCCCAGGTTAAATCGCTTGTTGCAGGTGTTACTGCTGCACGCCGGGGAAGCGGTTGAGCGGCAAAGGCTGTTCTCGGAGGTTTGGGATACGCAATACACCGTGGATACGCGTACCCTGGATGTGCACATCAGCTGGCTGCGCGAGGCCATCGAAGAAAACCCGCGACAGCCGCAATTCTTGAAGACCATCCGGGGGGTGGGCTACCGGCTGGATGCGTAAAGGTCGCAACGCTGCAGCAAATCACCCACTTTATCGTACAGGCGGGTTTTTTGTTTAAATAACAGTTCTCGATATAGAGCTAATTTAATACGATAGGATGCGAATTTTGCCGTGGATATCGACTATCCGGGCACAGACGGTGTACGAACAATTAGAACCAGGCAGGGAAATGTGATTACTGATGGAACCTTTCCTGGGTGGCCTGATCACCTGGCGGGCGCTGCGGAAAAGCTTCCCGTCCCAGTGAGGGTCTACTTCCCAGTAATCGATTGACCTGGCATCTTCTGATTGCAGCCGAACTGATTGGCCGTCGACAAACAGCGAGGTAGATTGAGATAACCTGGGATCGTTTTCAGCAAGATGGCTCCCCATGGCCTGGCGGATGTTGAATGCAGGCGAAACCGAGCCAACCAACCTGAGACGGGAAGTGTGGATGGCGCGGAAGCTTATATCATTAGCGATGAAACAGCGCTCGAGTTTTGCGGCCACCACCGGGGTGGTTCCAGAACCGCAGAAAAAATCTGCCACCAAATCCCCCGGGTTGGATGACGCCAGGATGATACGCTCCAGCAGCGCCTCAGGCTTTTGAGTTGGGTAACCACTGCGTTCGGAGTGCAAGCGGGCGATCACAGGAAAGTACCACCAGTCTTCAGGTACTTTGCCCCTGGCCAGGTTGGGGATTTTTCCAAACCCAGCCTTGGATGATGATGCAAAGGTTTTCACTGTGATGGGATCATAAGGCTGGCGCACGTCATCGACATTGAAAGTATACTTATCGCTCTTGGTATATACCAGGATTGTGTCGTGCTTGCGGTTAAACGCAGAACGAATGGGGGATGGGCCGTGGTACACCCAAATTATCTCATTTAGCAAGCGGTCTTCACCGAAAATCTCATCCAGCAACAGGCGCGCGTAGGCATCAGCGTGCCAATCGAGGTGCAGGTAAAGTGTGCCGGTTGGAGCGAGCAATTCGTGCATTAATTTGATGCGCGGGTAGAGCATGTCGAGGTAGGCATCGAGGTTAGCCCAATGATCTGGATAGCCCTCTTCGAGCTGCCAATCTTGGGGGTGGCGTGAATCTTCTCCCCTGCCGATGCGCACATGATAGCGCCGGTTGGTGAAAAAGGGTGGGTCCGCATAGATCAAATTAATCCTACCGCGATACTCTGGCAGCAGGGCAGCCATCACGGCCAGGTTTTCGCCCAGTATCAGCTGATTTACCGGTGTGGCATTAGGGTAGCCATTGCCCTGGGGATAGACGATAGAATCCATCTCCAGGGCGGTTGGTGAGGGTACGGATAGAAATTTAGAAGCCCAATTTAACGAGGGCATCTGGTCCTGGTTTCAAATATCCTGGTCTACTATTTGCCAAATTTTGCTTTTAGAACATCTTCCAAAGTCGGTTTGCCGATCTCCTGCAGCTCGTAGCGCACGCGCTGGGTGGGCTTATTGATCTTCATCACGCGGTTCATGTCTATAGGTGTGCCAATAATCACCAAATCCACATCGGCTTGGTTGATCGTGGCTTCCAGGTCACGCGTTTGAGCTTCGCCATAACCCATGGCGGGCAGGATCGGGCCGGTCTTGGGGTATTTTTCGTAGGTGGCTTTGATAGACTTGACCGCGAAAGGGCGCGGGTCGACGATCTCCGCGGCGCCAAAGCGGCGGGCAGCCACGTAGCCTGCCCCGTATGCCATTTCACCATGGGTCAGCGTAGGGCCATCTTCGATCACCAGCACGCGTTTCCCGTGGATGGCGTCAGGATTTTCAACAAATAGCGGGGAAGCAGCTTCAATCACGATCGCGCCGGGGTTAAGCATACGCAGGTTCTGGCGTACGATGATCACTTTTTCTGGATCGGCGGTATCCACCTTGTTGATCACAAATACATCTGCGGCATCAACATTTGTTTCACCGGGATAATAGCTGCGTTCATGGCCTGCACGATGCGGATCAGCGACTACAATTTGCAAGTCAGATACGTAAAATGGGAAGTCATTATTGCCGCCATCCCACAGCACGATGTCCACTTCCTGCTCGGCCTGGCGCAGGATTTTTTCATAATCCACGCCGGCATATACAATGACCCCGTTGTCCAGGTGAGGTTCGTACTCTTCGCGCTCCTCAATTGTACATTCATGCTTATCGAGGTCAGAATAATCGGCAAAGCGCTGGACGGCTTGTTTAGCCAGGTCACCATATGGCATGGGATGGCGAATGGCAGCGACCCGGTAGCCCATGTTGCGCAAGATAAGCGATACTCGCCGCGTGGTCTGGCTCTTACCAGAGCCAGTGCGCACTGCACATACTGAAACCACAGGTTTGGTGGACTTAATCTGTGTAGACTTAGTGCCCATCAGGCGGAAATCAGCTCCAGAGGCGAGCACTGCGGAAGCTTTATGCATCAGTACCTCGTGAGGAACATCGCTATAAGCGAAGATCACCTGGTCCACATGGTACTCGCCAATCAGTTTGTTCAGGTCGCTTTCAGCGTAAATGGGGATGCCCTTGGGATACAGCTTACCGGCCAGCTCGGTGGGGTAGGTGCGCCCCTCGATATCGGGAATCTGGGTGGCGGTGAAAGCAACAACCTCATAATCGGGGTTATTGCGGAAGAAGACATTGAAGTTGTGAAAATCGCGCCCGGCGGCGCCCATGATAAGTGTACGGATGGCTGACATAGACTGGTTATACTCCTCGAGATTGGATTTTTAAACAGGTTGGTGCAGGTTTCCTTGAAAACCATACCTGACTACATCTCTTGTGGTGCTTCGATATCCAGCAATTGTAATGCATTGGCCAGCGTCTGGCGCGCAGCTGCCACCAGCCGCAGCCTGGCTGCCCGTATACCCGGGTTTTCCGTTTGAATGACCTTGACCACGTGGTAAAAACTGTGGAACGTGCTGGCTAGCTCATAGGCGTAATTGGCAACGATCAATGGGCGGTACTCTTTGGCTGCTAACTCAACGGTGGATGGGAAGCGTGACATGAGATCAATCAGCTGGATTTCGTGGCTGGTGAGTGGATATTTGAAATTAGCTTGTGGCGGGATACCGTCGCTTTTCTTGATTATGCTATTAGCACGCACGTGGGCGTACTGGATGTACGGCCCGGTATGTCCATCAAAGTTGAGCGCAGCTTGCATATCATAGACCATGTCCTTATTATTGTCGACGGACAGCATGGCGTAAGCCATCGCGCCCAGGCCAACTTGCCTGGCAGCTGTCTGGCGCTGCTGATCGATCAGGTCAGGATTGATCTTCTCGATTTCCAAAACAGCCTTGCGGATGGCTTCATCGACCACATTTTTGAATAACACCACCCGGCCTTCACGGGCTGACATCGCCCCTTCTGGCAGGCTGACAAAGCCATATCCCAGGTGATAGCATTTAGCAGCCTGCGGGAAACCAAGCAGTTCCAGGATTTTAAACGCTTGTTGCAAGTGCAAGCCCTGGCGTACATCCACCACGTATACCGAGCGTTCCACATGGTATGTTTGGAATTTGATCTTGGCAAGGGCTAGGTCTTTGGTGAGGTACAGGGTGGTACCATCGCTACGCAGAATAATGTTGCTATGATACTTTTCCTTTTGTAACCCAAGTTTTTCATCGATGTGCACGATCACCGGACCACCCTGAGGGCGCTCATCTTCAGCTATGCCTTTCTGGATCAGCTCATCCACGATCTCCTTGGCGGGTTCATCCACATCGCTTTCAAAGAACCATACATCCATCCTGATATCCAGCATCTGGAAAATGTCATTGAGCTCATCCAGGCTCCACTGGCGGGTTTTCAACCAGAGTTCGCGTACTGCGGGATCTTTTTCATTCCATTTGCGGTAAAGCTCACGGCGTTCGGTATCATAGGCTTCGCGTTGGGCTTTCTGCTCGGGTGTTTCGCCTTCCTTAGGCTCGAGCATGGCGGTGGCTTCGGCATAAATCTTTAGTAACCACTGCCCCCGCTCGTGAATCCCTTCAGGTTCTAATCTCTGGTAATACTTTTGGTAGATCCACAAAACGGTGATGACGCCCAGGCCGATATCCCCCGGATAGGTGGCTCGGATGGTTTCGAAGCCGGCAAAATCCACAATGCGGGCGAGCGATTCACCCAGAATGGCATTACGGTAATGGCCGATGTGGAAGGAGTGAAGCATGTTGGGCTGGGCATACTCGATCATCACTCGCTCTCTCTTGGGCTTACCACGCCCAAAATCGTCGCCCTGCTCGATCACCATATCCACCAGGCGCTGGGAATATTCAGCCGGAGTGAAATATAGGTTCAGATAGCCTTTTACGGCTTCCAGGCGTGTAAAACCCGGTATATCGCCCAAGTATTCGGCGATGGCGATCGATAGCTCCTGGGCACGTTGGGAGACATTGATCGAATGCCCGGTGGCTTCCTTTACCGCTTTACTTTCCAGGGCAGCGAGTTGGAAGAAGGAAGTGGTGATACCCCATTCACCGGCGAACGGGATGGGGCTCCAAATGATCTCACCCGGTTGAGGCAGGTGATGCTCGCTGCAATACGAGCGGATTTTATCGGATATAAGCTGCTGTTGAAGCTCAAACATATGCCCAATTGTAACAAAAAGCGGGAGTTCCTGATACTCCCGCTGAGATTTACCATGCAATATGCTAGTGCCTTGCAGACAATGCAAGACCAGAGTAAGGAATATTAGGCTTCGGGCTTTTCCATTTGGGCAAGCCGGTGCATCAGGCGGCTCTTGCGGCGAGCGGCGTTGTTTTTGTGGATGATACCCTTTTCAGCCGCTTTGTCCAATGCGCTGATGGCGTTGAGGGTTGCAGTGCGGGCATCTTCGGGTGTGCCATTGGCGATCGTGGAACGGGCCTGCTTGATATATGTACGTGCCCGGCCGGTGAACAGGCGGTTGCGTGATCGCCGCTTGTGATTTTGCTTGATGCGTTTGATTGCAGATTTGGTGTTGGCCAACTTGTTCCTCCAAATAATCCATCTGAATAAAGGCACAATATTTTACTTGAGGGTGGCATTTTTGTCCAGTTTTCCTTGACCCGAATCAGTGCTGATGGTAAAATCCGTGCGCTTGGAACCCGCCCCCATCGTCTAGGGGACCAGGACGCAGCCCTTTCAAGGCTAAAACCCCAGTTCGAATCTGGGTGGGGGCAACGAATAGGCACCGTAATGTACGGTGCTTTTTCTTTTTCCTGTTGATAATTGCCCTTTCAATCCCTGTGGAAGGGACTCGGTCCCCATTAAGGGGATGCGGCTAAAACCTCAGTTCGAATCTGGGTGGGGGCAACGCAACAACCACCGGTCAGGCGGTCGTTTTGATTTACCTGTATGCTATAATGATTCAATGGCTTTGAAAGATGACTTGAAGGCTTATAAAGCTCGCTGGGCAGAGGTGGAGGCTGGCATCGCCCAGGAACGCAGGAGAGCATCGCTGGAGCTGCGCTGGCAGCAACTGAATGCTGCCGTAGGGATGGGAAAAGTGCTGGGATTACCTCAACAGGATCCCAGTGAGATGGAAGTCTTTGAGCGATGGGCAAAAATAAAAGAAAAAGCAACCAATCAGAAACCAAAAATATAACCCCATTCTTGGCACCTTTGCAAGCTGTTCATAACCTGTTGGAGAAATTCAATGGTCAGGGGGTAATCATAGGTGGGGTGGCAGCCAGTCTTTTAGGCACGCCACGCTATACAGTCGACTTGGATGCAGTCTTCTTAATTAATCTCGAAGATATACCCAAATTCATCGAAGAAGCAGCCAAACAGGAGATTGAGCCCAGAATCCCAGATGCAGTCCAGTTTGCTCGGAAAAACCGGGTGTTGCTTTTGCGACATATTATGAGTGCAATAGATATCGATATTTCCCTTGGTGTCATTCCGTTTGAAATTGAGATGGTCGAGCGTAGTCATGTTATCGAGTTTAGTGGTGTGGAATTACGTTTACCTACTCCTGAAGACCTGATCATTATGAAAGCTGTTGCCCATCGTGCTAAAGATTTGGACGATATTCAAGCTGTTGCGAACAGTCATCCAAACCTGGATCGTGAGCGAATAAGATATTGGGTGGAGCAATTCGGAGAGGCGCTGGATATTCCCGACTTATGGGATGAAACTGCAAAATATCTTTCATCAACCTAAAACCCCAGTTCGAATCTGGGTGGGGGCAACGAATAGGCACCGTAATGTACGGTGCTTTTTCTTTTTCCTGTTGATAATAGCCCTTTCAACCCCCATTGAGGGGACTCGGTCCCCATTAAGGGGATGCGGCTAAAACCCCAGTTCGAATCTGGGTGGGGGCAACGAACGTAGCAGCCCAAGTATCAAATCGTAGGGCTATACCCTCCATTTCTGTATTTGGTCGAAACGGAGGTCGCATTCCATGCATTCTCAAAAGCAATAGAAGGTTACATCATAGCTGCCCTGGCAAAGGGGAATCTTGGCACCATGGATCTATTATTGTGGGCAATCATTGTGAGCGCTAAGCGTTTATGAGATTACATGCAGGCTTGCACGACTGAAAGTTCCGGTGTGACCGGGATGGCAGTGACAGAACACTATTGAGCGGGAATCTACCCACTCGATCTTAGTAAAACAATCCAA
>Ga0172364_10000071_pt1 | contig 54522 bp, 45 predicted proteins | sample LakKivSesite10cm_FD_114545 | JGI IMG/M metagenome (GOLD analysis project Ga0172364, IMG submission 114545) | Sediment microbial communities from Lake Kivu, Rwanda - Sediment site 10cm | ecosystem: Environmental > Aquatic > Freshwater > Lake > Sediment | place: Rwanda: Western Province, Lake...
CTGCAAATATACAAAAAAACATTATCAGGCAATAAATATGTACATAATTTGGCAATTATTTTGAAAATAATTTGACAAATTCAAATTTTTTCCCGTCAAAAAGGCCCTTATCGCTTAACTTAAGCTCAGGAATGACAAGCAAAGCCATAAAAGACAAGGTCATGAAAGGGGATTTGAGTTTTGACCCGTTTTTTTTGACTTTCTTATCTAATTTTTCATAAAGCGCGGCAACTTCTCTTCCTTCCATATCCGACATGATGCCTGCCACGGGCAGGGGAAGCACCAGCGTGTCCCTGCCGGCGGTAAAGGCGATACCACCTTTATGATCGATCAGCAGGTTGACTGCGGCCACGATCTCTTCATCACTGGTGCCGAGGGCGATGATGTTATGGCTGTCGTGTGCCACCGAGGAAGCCATGGCACCCTGCCCTAATCCGAAGCCCCGGACAAAGCCGACGGCAGGTTTGGCTTTTTCATACCTGTTGACAACGGTCATTTTCAGAATATCGCGTTTAATGTCGCTGACAACATTTCCTGCGACGACAGTGGGGACGATAAAAAGGGTCTCCGTGATAAGCTGTCCGTCCAGAGCTTTCTGCACCCTCATCATACCCTCCCCGGCCCCGACCCTGAGGTCGTCTACGGTTATCTTTTCCGCATGAAAACGGTTGACTGGTGTTTCCGTGATATGAGGGATCATTGTCTTCCCCTGTTCAGCCACTTTAATGCCATCAATATAGGTTGCCAAAACATTAAAATCCGATAAGTTGTCCACGATGATAAAATCGGCCGGATCACCTTTCTGTAACATCCCGACATTCAGATGGTAATGCTTCACCGGATTAAAAATGCAGCTCCGCAGAATGTCCATCAGGTCATATCCTTTTTCAACAGCCCTTTTCACCGGCCGGTTGATATGCCATTTGATCAATTCATCCGGATGTTTGTCATCGGAGCAGAACATGACCTTATCAGGATAAAGCTGCAGCAATGGCATAAGGGTATTGAAGTTCTTCGCCGCGCTACCTTCTCTCATGAGTATGTTCATCCCCATCTGTATTTTTTCCGTGGCTTCCTCGAGGGTAAAGCATTCATGATCGGTGCTGATGCCTGCCGCTATGTATTTCTGTGCCTGCACGCCTTTCAATCCGGGAGCATGTCCGTCGACAGGCTTATGGCGTGACTTTGCCAGAGCTATTTTTTTCATGACCTCCTCCTGTCCTGCCAGCACTCCCGGATAATTCATCATCTCGGACAGATAATGTATCTCTTTCATCTGAAGCAGCTCGTCGGTTTCTTTCAGACCGATGGTGGCGCCGGCGGTCTCGAAAGGTGTCGCCGGCACACAGGAGGGAGCACCGAAATAGAATTTAAAAGGCACTCTCTTCCCATTGGCGATCATGAACCTGATGCCGTCGATGCCCATCACATTGGCTATCTCATGAGGATCAGACACCGTCGCCACCGTGCCGTGAACCACCGCCTGACGGGCAAACTCAGACGGTATCATCATCGAACTCTCGATATGGATGTGTGAGTCGATCAATCCCGGCAGGATGAAATGATCGGGCACCATGTTATGCTGCCGTGTGTCTGTTATCCTGCCCTCTTCGATCACAATGCCGCCGGGTTTGATCTTGCGTTCTATTATATCGACTATTTTCCCGTCGATGGTAAAGCTTTCATGTGTTTTCATAACGTCTGACATTTGGTGATGCCTTTTACCAGTCTTCCTCCTTTCTGACCTTGGGGGGTTTCATGGCCTCCTTCAAGCCGTCAATCAGTTCCGTCATGGCATCGTTCACCTTCACCAGTTTGGCATCACAGGTGCTGTTGTAAGCGGGATCCTTTTTGTCAAGCCACCGTTCCAGCGGGAATTTTGAAGGGGCATTCAGGAGAAAGTGATCGAACGTGTACTTATAACGGCCTTCCTTAAATTCAAGTTTAAAGGAATACAGGATGGTACCCCATTCCATTTTCGTTCCATCCTCAACATCAGTATATATTTTAAACCGGTGACCCCCTTCAATTTTACCTGACAGGGGATCACGCACCGTCGTCACCGCCGAGGGATTGGGATAGGTCTTATTGATCCAGGCGACAGCCCGGTTGTAAAAATCGTTCTTGGTACCCTGTTCATGCACGACACCGGTATAGGTAATGGTCTCCGTAATGGAGTCGACCGGTACGGATGGGCTGACGGAAGCTGCCGTTTGTGCACCGGCCGTCATGGTCAGACCCGCCAGAACCACGGAGATATACAGGGACAGCGTGTGATACTTCATTTCCTAAGTTATTTGGGATTCAACTATGAATAGTTACGTCATTGAAAGTAAATTATTGCAGACCGCCGGCACTTTTTGTATATTAGAAAGGCTGTACCTCGGGTACAGCCTTTCAAAGAAACAGCACAACATGGCATGACTCTTACATCATACCGCCCATACCGCCCATACCCGGATCATGCATTTGTTGTGGTTTCTCCTCTTTGATCTCGGCCAGAACACATTCCGTTGTCAGCAGCATGCCTGAGATAGAGGCCGCATTTTCGAGGGCCACGCGGGCTACCTTCGTCGGATCGATAACACCTGACTGATACAGGTGTTCATAGGTGTCGGTACGGGCATTGAATCCAAAATCATCCTTTCCTTCCCTCACCTTCTGCACCACCACCGAACCATCCAGACCGGCATTTTCCACGATCTGGCGCAGGGGTTCTTCCAGGGCACGGCGTACAATGGCAATGCCTGTTTCTTCATCTTCATTGTCACCCTTTACCTTCTCAAGAGCGCTGACGGCCCTGAGGTATGCGACTCCGCCACCGGGTATGATACCTTCCTCAATGGCAGCCCGTGTGGCATGCAAAGCATCGTCGAAGCGGTCTTTTTTCTCCTTCATCTCCACCTCACTGGCCGCCCCGACATAAATGACGGCCACACCTCCGGATAATTTAGCCAGACGTTCCTGCAATTTCTCACGGTCGTAATCGGAGGTGGTCGTTTCAATCTGTTTCTTGATCTGGGCCACACGTGAGTCGATGAGCTTTTTATCACCTTTACCCCCCACGATGGTCGTGTTCTCCTTATCCACGGCCACTTTTTCAGCGTGTCCCAGATAGGACAGCTGTGTATCTTCCAGCTTATAGCCCTTTTCTTCGGCTATCACCATGCCGCCTGTCAGGATAGCAATATCCTCAAGCATTTCCTTTCTCCTGTCACCAAAGCCGGGGGCTTTCACCGCCACGATCTTGAGCGATCCTCTCAGCTTGTTCACCACCATGGTTGCCAGTGCCTCGCCTTCAACATCTTCTGCGATGACGATGAGCGGATGGCCTGTCTGCACCACTTTCTCAAGAAGAGGCAGCAAATCTTTCATGACCGATATCTTCTTGTCATGAATGAGGATATAAGGTTGTTCAAATACAGCTTCCATCTTTTCCGTGTCGGTCACAAAATAAGGTGAGATATAGCCTCTGTCGAACTGCATCCCTTCCACCACATTCACGGTGGTTTCAATACCTTTGGCCTCCTCGATGGTGATCACACCTTCCTTTTTGACCTTGCTCATGGCTTCGGCGATGAGCTTGCCTATCGACAAGTCATTATTGGCCGAGATGGCGGCCACCTGTTCAATTTTCTCGAAACTGTCACCAACTTCCTTGGTTTGTCTCTTGAGGTCGGCCACTACGGCAGTCACGGCTTTGTCAATGCCTCTTTTCAGGTCCATTGGGTTAGCGCCGGCGGTCACGTTTTTAAGACCTGTGGTAATGAGCGACTGTGCCAGCACTGTGGCGGTGGTGGTACCGTCACCGGCCACATCACTGGTTTTGGAAGCCACTTCTTTTACCATTTGTGCTCCCATATTCTCAACAGGATCCTTAAGTTCGATTTCTTTTGCAACGGTCACTCCGTCCTTGGATATGGAAGGAGAGCCGAACGATTTATCAATGATCACATTGCGTCCTTTAGGACCCAATGTCACTTTCACGGCATTACTTAAAGCATCGACACCGCTTTTGAGTTTATTGCGCGCTTCAATATCAAAAATTATATTCTTTGCCATTTTTTAAAGATTTAAGTTATTAAATACTACAATACGTCAGAATCTCAGATGATAGCCAGAATGTCGGATTCACGCATAATAAGGTAATCCTTACCGTCGATGGTAATTTCCGTGCCGGAATATTTACCGTACAGGACCGTGTCGCCGGCCTTCACAGTAATAGGTTCATCTTTTTTTCCCTTACCGACAGCTATGACCGTACCTTTCTGCGGTTTTTCCTTGGCGGTATCGGGGATGATGATACCTCCGGCCGTTTTCTCTTCTGCAGCCGCCGGTTCTACCAGAACTCGGTCTGCCAATGGTTGTATCTTCAGACTTGCCATGATGATATGAATTTAGTTAAACAAATAATTGCCTGTATGAGGCTTAAAAAATTTCCTCCCCCGGCTTAGCATATTCTGTGCCAAGTGGCAGAAACAAAAAAAATGTCAGAATGTTATGACATTCTGACATTTTTAGTATCGAAAAACAACGGATTCCGACTCAGGGATTTGCAGGCGGTGCCTGGTAATCAATGGGTTTCTGCTGGGTTTGTTCCGCTGCCGCTTTTTGCTGAATTTCGCTTTGCGGAGCATTGCTCACCACTCTGTTACGCGGGATGATAAGGATGGAGGTCAGGCTCAGAACCAGGAGCACAACAGCCAGTGTCCAAGTGGCTTTCTCAAGAAAATCGGCTGTTTTCCTGACACCCATAAACTGGTTGGAAGAGGCAAAGTTGGATGCCAGTCCCCCGCCCTTTGAATTCTGGACCAGAACCACAAGGCCCAGGAGAACACAGATGATGATGATTAACACCGACACTAAAACATAAAATCCCATGGCACTTTAATATTAAATTGGATACGATTCATTCCCTCAATTTTTCAATTTGAGATGCAAAGTAACTACTTTTTTCCGGAAATTTTACCATCAATTGCTCATAAATTTTAACTGCCCTGGAGAGAAATCCCTGCTTCACATAGATTTGTGCCAGTGTTTCGCTGACCATGTCGTCGGGCTCGGTCCCGCTTTTCCGTGCCATCTCAGCGGGATCGAAGAAACCGGAACGCGGTGGTTCAAAGTGCGGTTTGGTACGGATGAATTTGTCAATGAGTTTCTGGTTTTCCGTTAACGGTGTTGTCTCCCTGCCGTCATCGAGGCTGTCAATGGAATATTCTCCGGCTGTGTGCCTGCCGGCGTCATACAGCCGCATCATGATCTCCTTCAGTTCGGTAAATAAACGCATCAGTTCCGGTGGTTCTTCCTGATCTGTAGTTAGTCCTTGAGGTTGCTGTTGAATCTGATCATTCCCGGTATATCCCTGTGCCGGTTTGGGTGTTTCACCGGGCCTATCATCCTGATGCCGTCTTTCCCGGACCGGGGCGGTATCTGCCGGAGACGGTACCATGTGGCGATATCCTGTGTCTCTTTCGGGGCTTTGATCATCACTATCGGGCATGGTCCCCAGCAATAACTGTCGGAGGACAGAACGGTCGGAGGCATAAGCAGCCGTGAGAGCCAACTGATCATGAAAGCGGATGTGCTTCTCGCAGAAAAGGTTTTTGGCATATAAAAGACGGGCAGTCTGGCAATAGGGAAAATCATCCAGCAATTTCTCCAGCAACGGCAGGCTCTCCACATCCAGACGCCCGGGAAACATGACAAATTGCTCAAACTGTGACCGGTTCATAGTGTAAATCAGATGTACGGGCGTCATTCACCAGTTGACGACCGATTTATTGAAAATATCCTCCACCAGTTGCTGATTGATCTGGTCGATCAGGTCATTTTCCACTTCCGCCAGGTTTCGCCTGCTGTCATAATCCTGAAACCGTGAGAAGGTGGACTCGTAATTCTGCGATTCATTATATTTATTAGTAAACCTGACTTTAACAGATATGGTGAGGCGGTTGAGAGCGGCCTGCTGATTATTCTGAATAGCCTCAGGCATGACGCCATAACCGGTGATTTCGCCTTCGAGGTTAAGGTCGCCGCCACTTTCAACCAGATCCAGGTTCGTCTCATGGGTAAACTTATCCCGGAGGGCTTCTGTGAATCTCTGGCTCAGCGTGGGCTGAACCATGGAGGCATAATTGGGGAAATAGTCAATGGAAATGGTCTTGACTTCAGGCGAAATGGAAGCCCCCGTAAAGGAATACACACCGCACCCCGTCATGACCATAACGGCCATCAGAAACAGAAAGAAGACAAACAGCCGGTGTCCACCGCTGTTCTTTAAACGTGAATTACTGAATGTCATATTCTTTGATCTTCCTGTATAGCGTACGTTCGGAGATGCCCAGTTCCCTGGCGGCATTTTTTCTTTTACCCTGGTGCTTCTGAAGGGCTTTTTTTATCATGTCCTTTTCTTTTTTCTGCAGCGACAATGACTCTTCCAGGATTTCCGGATTCTGAACGGGTTCCTGTTCATCTTGGGGCATGGCGCTGTCGGCCATTTCGTCGGCCGTCTCACCTATCTCATGGTATAACTGTTTGAGAAGCTGTGAGTCTTTCTCCTGGAGGTTTTTCGTTATGCCCTCCTGGGCGATGATATCGGAGACCAGCCGTTTGAGGTCAATGATATCCTTTTTCATGTCGAACAACACTTTATACAGGAGATCCCTCTCTGAAAACTCGCTTTTCTGATAGCCCCTGTTATCATAAAGCACCGGTAACTCGCTGTATGGCACTGCGGGCAGGTATTTCGCCAGGATCTCCGGTGTAATGAACCTCTTTTCTTCAATGATCGAGATCTGTTCGGTGATATTTTTCAGCTGACGGACATTACCCTGCCAACGGTAATTGGTAAGGTATTTCCTGGCCTCTTCGTCCAGCTGAAGGGACGGCATGCGGTATTTCTCGGCGAAGTCAGAGGCGAATTTCCGGAAAAGAAGGATGATATCTTCTTTTCGCTGACGCAAAGGAGGTATAAATATGGGCACGGTGTTCAGGCGGTAATACAGATCCTGTCTGAACTTACCCATCTGCATGGCCTCGGCGATCACAACATTGGTAGCGGCCACCACGCGGACATCGGTTTTTATCACTTTGGAAGAGCCCACCCGTATGAACTCCCCGCTTTCGAGCACACGTAAGAGCCTGACCTGTGTTGACAACGGCAGTTCGGCAATCTCATCAAGGAAGATGGTGCCCCCGTTGACCACCTCAAAATAACCTTTTCGTGATTCATGAGCACCTGTGAAAGAACCTTTTTCATGACCGAATAACTCGGAATCGATCGTTCCTTCCGGTATGGCGCCACAGTTCACAGCAATGTAAGGACCATGTTTACGGGCGCTCAGATGATGAATGATCTGCGGGAAGACCTCCTTGCCTGTGCCGCTTTCACCTGTGATGAGGACAGTCAGATCGGTGGGGGCCACTTGACGCGCTATATCAATAGCCCTGTCGAGCAGCGGGGAATGACCTATGATCCCAAACCGTTGTTTGATGGCTTGTATCTCCATTGTCTGCGAACCATTGCACCGGTGCTGCCGGGTTTATTTGTGGACTGCAAAATTAATCAAAATACCGTAATATAACCGTGACAGGCGGGAAACAAAATTAGCGTATGACGGCTTGTAATTTATCCCTGAAAGCTTCCATCAGCTTGTTCATGACCTGCTCGACCTCTTTATCCGTCAGAGTTTTGGCATCGCTCTGCAGGGTGAAGCTGATGGCGTAAGACTTCTTTCCCCGGCCGACCTGTTCGCCCTCATAGATGTCGAAAACGGTCATAGCCTTTAGCAGTTTTTTCTCCACATGGAAGGCTATCTTCTCGATCTCGGCATATTGGACCTCCGCCCGTAAAAGTAAAGCAAGATCTCGCCTCACCTCAGGGTATTTGGGCAACTCGCGGAAGTTTATCCGGTCATCTTTGGTCAGGTCGGCAAAGAGATCATAGTCGAAATCGGCATAATACACCTCCTGTCTGATTTCGAACGGCATGAGGAGTTCATTTTTTATCCGGCCATAGGTCACCAGCAGGCGGTGATTGTATTTCAGTGTCATGGCATAGTCAAACAGACCAGCCTGACAGGTATGGATGGTCAGGCAGGATGCCGGGATCCCGACACGTTGCAACAGGTTGCCGACAACGGCTTTCAGATCATAAAATCCAAAGTGTCCTCCGGAGGTATGCCAGCTCACCGGATCTTTCCTCCCGGTGAGGAACAAAGCCAGGTGATGATATTCCCTGTAACGGTCCAGGACATCCGATGAGGGTGGTGAACCGGTATTGGTGAAATAAACCGTACCGAACTCGTACATTTTCATATCCGGCATCTTCCTGTTGACATTGTATCTGATGGTCTCAAGACCGCCGAATAGGAGCGTCTGACGCATGACACTCAGATCCTGGCTGATGGGATTCAGGATTCTGACATGTTCTTCAGGTGAAAAGCCTTTCACACTCTCAACATACTGCGGGCCGGTCAGCGAGTTGTTCATGATCTCAAAAAAACCGTTGTCGGTGAGGTAATCCGATATCAGATTACGGATGAGGTTTCTGTCAGGTCTCTCGGAGAAAACCGGTGACATCCTGATGCCGGAAGGCATGTCGATGTTATCGTATCCATAAATCCGAAGCATCTCCTCAATGACATCGGCTTCGCGGGTCACGTCGAACCGGTATGTCGGCACCGACACCACGAAACCCTCACGGGTACGTGATTCATCAATAATATGCATCCCCAGGTCTGTGAGAATCTGCCGGATGATGCGGGGGCTGATTTTTTGTCCCGTCAGCCGGTATATATGACTGTAACTGACCTCGATGACGGCCGGATGACAGGGCCTGGGATATTTATCCACTATGTCCGACGATATGGTTCCCCCTGCCAGTGCTTTTATGAGCAGAGCGGCTCTCTTCAGGGCATAGAGCGTGCCGTTGGGATCAACACCCCTCTCGAAGTGAAAGGAAGCATCGGTCTGCAGACCATGATATTTCGAAGTCCGCCGGATAAATTTAGGATTGAAATGGGCACTCTCAATAAAAATGTTCCGTGTATGTTCGGTCACGCCCGATTTGATGCCGCCGAACACACCGGCGATGCATATGCCCTCATTTTCATTACAGATCATGAGATCCCATTCTGTCAGTTCACGTTCAATGCCGTCGAGGGTGGCAAACCGTGTTCCCCTGGGTAATTTTGTGACCACGATGTGGCGACCCTCTATCGCATCGGCATCAAAGATATGCAGGGGTTGTCCTGTCTCCTGAAGGATATAATTGCCAATGTCGACAACATTATTGATGGGGCGTATGCCCACGGCCGTGAGTTTGTTTCTGAGCCATAATGGGGATTCCCCGGTGAGAATGCCCGTCATCGACACGCCCGAATACCTGGGACATGCCTCCTTATCGTCGATGGTCACCTTTATCTCCAGATCATGGTTGTCGACTCTGAAGTCATCCACTGATGGCAGATGAAGGTTTTTTCTTCCGCCTCCCTCGGTACATGGTGTTCTGTTGTTGAATACGGCCATCAGGTCGCGTGCCACGCCGATATGCGACATGGCATCGGTGCGGTTGGGGGTCAATCCGATGTCATAGACATGGTCATCGGGCAGGTTAAAATAATCTTTCACCGCTATTCCCGGTATTGCTGAAGGATCCAGTTCCATGACGCCTTTGTGTGAACGGCCCAGACCCAGCTCATCCTCAGCACATATCATCCCTTCGGAGAGTTCACCACGGATGGTGGTTTTTTTTATCTCCACGGGTCTGTCGCCATCATATAACACCGTGCCGGCGGTTGCCACAGGCACTTTCATGCCCACACCCACATTGTGCGCGCCGCATACGATGCGTAACACATTTTTTCCTCCGATATCCACCGTGGTGATGCTCAAATGATCTGAAGCAGGATGTTTGGTACAGGTGATGACTTCACCGACCACCACCCCTTCCAGTCCTCCCTTGACGGAATGGATCTTTTCATGACTCTCCACTTCCAGTCCCGTACCGGTCAGGATGGGGGCCAGATCTTCGGGGCCGGTGGTGAAATCCAGATAATCGTGAAGCCAGCGATAGGAAATTTTCATTTTACACTCCTCATATGGTGAACAAAGGTAATGAAATTACATTGCGACGGATAACATCAGGGTATATATCAGCTGATGAGAGCCCAGTTTGTTTCATGGCGTGAAAGGTGTTGTAGCTCCTCGGCGAGAGGCCTGTTCTCCGGTATCCGGAGATCGGGGTCTTTTTCGAGTATCCTGAGGGCCATGTCGCGGGCATATTTTAAAAGCTTTTCATCCCTGACCAGATCGGCCATTTTCAGAGGGATCACACCGCTTTGCTGTGTTCCCTGCATATCGCCGGGACCGCGCAGCCGGAGGTCCATCTCGGCTATCTCAAAACCGTCGGTGGTTTTCAGCATGGCCTCAATGCGTTTACGTGCTTCCGTGCCCATCTCGTCACCGGTGATGAGGATGCAATATGACTGGTCGGCGCCTCTTCCAACTCTGCCACGTAATTGATGCAACTGCGATAAACCGAAGCGCTCCGCATTTTCAATGACCATCACCGTGGCATTGGGAATATCCACCCCGACTTCAATCACCGTGGTCGCCACCATGATCTGGGCCTCATTTTTTATAAAACGCTGCATTTCTGATTCCTTTTCTTCACTCTTCATCTGTCCGTGCACCATGCTGACACCGTACCCGGGCGGCGGAAACTCGTTGACAATGTGCTGATAACCTTCCAGGAGTGCTTTCAGATCAAGATTCTCCGATTCCTGGATAAGAGGGTAGACAACATAAACCTGTTGTCCTTTCTTTATTTGTTTCCTGATGAACGTATAGACCTTCTGAATATCCGACTGCACCAAATGAAACGTTTTGACGGGTCGCCGTCCGGGGGGCATCTCGTCTATGACCGAATAGTCCAAATCGCCATAGAGTGTCATCGCCAGCGTTCTGGGTATGGGTGTGGCCGTCATGACCAGGACATGGGGTGGTGAGTTGCTTTTTTCCCACAGCCGGGCGCGTTGTGCCACCCCAAAACGATGCTGTTCATCGATGACGACAAGACCCAGATGATGAAATTTTACCGTTTCTTCCAGAAGGGCATGCGTGCCGATCAATATCTGGAGTTCGCCCGAAAGAAGTTGTTCATAGATGATCTTGCGCTGCGAGCTTTTTGTTGATCCGGTCAGCAATTCATGTGATATGCCCAATCCCGAGAGCAACTGATTCAGCGACTCGAAATGTTGCTGTGCCAGGATCTCCGTGGGCGCCATCATGCAGGCCTGATATCCGTTATCAAGTGCCATCAGCATCGACATGAGGGCCACCATTGTTTTTCCGCTCCCCACATCGCCCTGAAGCAAACGGTTCATTTGTTTTCCCGATCCCACATCTTTGCGTATCTCCCTGATGACCCTCTTCTGAGCCTCGGTGAGAGAAAAAGGCAGATTATGGTGGTAAAAACTGTTGAAATGATCGCCGATCTTAAGAAAGACATGTCCCTGTGTTTTGTTAATCCTCATGATCTTTTGCATCAGCAATCTGAGCTGAATAAAAAACAGCTCCTCAAATTTCAGTCTTGCCTGCGCTTTCCGCAACATGGAATCATCTTTGGGAAAGTGAATGTTGACAAGAGCTTCTTCACGCGAAATGAAACTAAAATGGCTGATGACCTCCTGCGAGAGCGTCTCGGGTATGTTGCCTTTCAATAAACCGACCAGGTTATACATGACCTTGCTGATCCCTCTGGAGTTGAAGCCTTTCACTTTCAATTTCTCGGAGGAACCGTAAAAAGGCTGCAATGTCTCGCTCACTTTAAGGGCACTGGCGTTATACGGATCAATCTCCGGATGAGGGATGTTATACCGTCCGTTGAAATAAACAGGCCGGCCGAAAACCAGGTAATCCGATCCGGGGATGACCTTATCCTTGATCCATCTGATCCCCTGGAACCATACCAGTTCGATCTCACCTGTCTCATCTTCGAGTATGGCCACCATACGGCTGGCCGGTCCTTTTCCGACCATCTGGACATTCACCACACGGCCGTGAATCTGAACATAGGGCAGCTCGTTATTGATCTCGCTGATCTTGTGAAACCTGCTCCGGTCTATGTACCGCAGGGGAAAATATTCAATGAGGTCACCGTATGTCCGGATATTGAGTTCCTTTTTCAGGAGCTCGGCACGGGCAGGGCCTATCCCTTTAATGTATTCAACAGACGTGTCAAGAAACCTGTAAGACATTGTAAATTAAAATCATGCCCCAACAAATATACGATTTAACCTTCATTGAAGACAAAAAAAAACTCCCCGGCGGGGGAGTTTTTTATCACGGATCACTGCAGGATTAATATTTCCATAGATCTTCTTCAAAGCTAAAAATTTCGTTTTTAATGCGTTCCGATTCAAGCAACGCATCCATACCCTGGGCATAATCGGATATCTTCCGGTCGAAAACATTGTCTTCCTTATAAATATAACTGTTAAACATTCTCTTCCAGAAAACATCGTCATACGTCAGTCTGTTTGCCGAATTATAGCGGTTAAAGACTTCCGCTTTGGCAAAAACGGTACGAGCTTCGGGGAAATAGATCCAAAAGAGTGGCCGCACACCTCTCAGGACGCCTTTTTCGGTATAGTCATCCACGATGGGGCAAATACCCAGGATACGTACATCCATCACGGAACGCTGTTTGTCGAAGAACCAGTCTTCTTTTATTCTGAACTTCTTGACATCCTGAGCGTTAAAGCTCCTTTTGATGATCGTATCGTACCAGTCATAGGGAGAATAGGTTCTCTGCAGCTGCAAAGTATCGGTACGTTCAAGGGTATTAAGCAGTTCCTGGTAGGATAAGGGTGTGGTGAACTCATCTGTGGGCAGGCTGGCGTCATAGGCGATAACGGAACCTTCCTTCAGGGCATCCATGATCACCTGCATAAGACTCCTCCACTGATTATGCGGGTCGATGGGATAATAAAAGGGCTGGTTGATCTTCTCACGCAGGTCGATGACACGCCAGATCCTTTTTTGCCACATCACATCGGCTTCACGGACATAAGCATAAGGGATCGGTTTTTTCTCCAACGTATTGATCTTATCATACACACCATCCCTTGGAGGGTTGTTCTCAAGGACCTGAGAGAACAAGGGTTTGGCTCCCGTTGCAGCCAGGAAGCCAATCACGCAGATAAGAACGACTTTTTTCATATTCAATGGCTATATTGATTATTACTGAAGGACAAGGCTTATCGTTCCAAGACGACGGTTTCCGTCGGGGCCTCTGGCTATGATATTTTCAAGCCATAGCTTTGTTCCGGGACGTGCGCTCTGGATGAATGATTTCATATCGGGTGTCAGCAGATTGTTCTGGGACTGGAATGAGAAGACATCGCCGCTTCGCACCGAGGTGAACGTAAACGCGGTGATGGTAAAATTCAGGTCAAATTCAAAATCTTCCGGCATCCGGGGTATGATACCTCCTGCAGCCAGGATGGCATTTTTTGCTATGACGCCATCCCGCACGTTGGCAATATAAGCTTCGGGGTCCGGCACACGTTTGATACGGAAACTAATGGATCCCATGTCCCTGACACTCCCGTCATATTCGGCCTTCACCGATACAACGGCCTTCCCGGTGGTACCTCCCGGTATCCGGACCATGTAATTGGATTCGGGATTCTCCGGCGTCGGCGTCAAAGTGCCCACATTGATCGAAGGCTGCAGTTGCAACGAACTTATCCCGGGGACCGATATGGACACGGGGTTGTCGACGCCGGTATAGAAAACATTCATTTTTGTGGCCGACACCGTCAACGACGGCAAAGCCACAATGTATTCATCCTTGAAGGCATAGGTCATGGTATCGCCTGTCGGTGACAGCACCCTGATGATACCTGCATACTTTTTAGTACCCGGAGAATTGCCAGGCAATTCCAGTTTGACAACACCCTGGTCACCCTCCACCTTATGGGCATCCCTGATATTCCGAACCGTATCCACACCCTCGAGATAATAGACATCGGGATTTCCTTTTGTATCATAGGCCGCCACGATCACATCGGCCTCATACTTCTCACCTTCGAAAATATAACGGCTCTTGGGAATGACCTTGGCATTGATCTTATCAAACTTGAAATCCTCGGCGGTGATTTCATTGAGGAGGTGTGACAGCACATCGAACTCAGCGTTCTTAACATCTGTGGTTATCTTATTTAGAATAGCCACATCAGCGGCCAGAACCGTGTAATAAAACTGATGCTGTTCCCAGGTCTGGGGATGGCCGTCAGCATCGTGGAAAGAGCCTGAGGTGATCAATCCCAGACGGTCGCTGTTGGCAGGCAATCCCATATAATCCAGCAATGTCTGCCGGTATAGGTCGATTTTGTCTTTCAGAAAACCTGCTGTGGCATTTCTTCCGCTTGTGGACCGGCCCATGAAAAAACGGGTAGGTTCAGTATAGCGGTCTTTTGATTTGATTTCTGACAACGGTATCATCCTTGCCTGTTCCACAGTCCTGATCCTGGGATCGGTCGAAATGATGACGCCATATTTCAGGCTGTCAATATAATAGATCATCTTTTGCGCGAGACCTCTTACTTCTTCAGCTTTTTGAAAATAGGATTCGACCTTTTTGGGATTAAGTGCATACTGTTGCTGGAATTTATTGTATATCTGATCGATCTTATTGCTGATGGTATGGCTCGTCGTTTCCAGGCTTTCGTTCACTACGATGAAGGTGTCGATGAACTCTTTTGATACATTGAGTGCCAAAAGGGAGGTCAACACCAGATACATCATGGCGATCATCTTTTGTCGGGGCGTTTCCTTATATCCGGCCATGTGAATTTACTGTTTTAAAATTCTGCATTAATATCCTACTTCACCTGCTATTTGATTGTCATAGCCGACAACATATTTCCGTATACCTTATTCAGTGCCGCGATGTTTTGTGCCAGGGCATCCACTTCTTCACGGTATTTAGCCGTCGTTGAAACTGAAGCATTAAGGTTTTCAAGAAATTTCTCAAGTGTAGTCTGTAATCGTGCCGTGGCTTCAACCTGTTGGCCTGAACCCTTCAATTGTTTATCAAATAAATCATTAAGAGAAGCCAGGTTCTGATGATATTTACCGGTTTTATCGATAGACTCATTGAGGCTTTTAAGAAATTCCGAGAGTGTCACCTGTAATTTGTTGTTTGTTTCCACCGTCTCATCGGCACCCTGGAGATGCAACTCATATTTGGCATTAAGGGCGGTCATTTGATCCGTCATGAGCTTGAGCTGGTTGTGAAAATCCTTCACCTCGGCACCCGTAAAATTAAAATTCTGTGAGGACTGGGCTATTTTATCAGCCGACTCGACATATTTTTGTGACAACAGGTTGGCAGATTTAACGGCCTCGCCGACGCTTTTCGAGAATTCATCCGTAGCGGCCATATGGCCTTTGAATTTCTCGGAAGCCTCGTTATAGATGTTGGAAAGAGTCGCCACACTCTGCGAAGCATTTTTCAGATGGCTGAAGTGGTCAGTGGTATGTTCGATGTTCTTATTCAGGACCTCGGAGGTCTGGCGGTAAGTTGACGAAAGTTCGCCGGCCGACTCTGATGCATTCTTAATGTTCTTTACATATTCGCCTGTAGCCACAGATGCCTGGGAGATATCGGAGAGCTTGGAGGCGTGATCACTCAGGTTTCTGAGGCCGGCCCCAAGGCTCTCGATCAGCTCCGGTCCTATTCGCGCTTCAGCCAGCATGGCATCGAGTTCTTCAGCAGCACCTTTTTTGACCTTTTTCAGTTTATCGTTGTCAACACTGACATCATGATACAAACCGGCAAGTTCGGGATAAACCAGGCTCCAGTCCGGCTCAACATATGGAGGTTCAAAACCAGAGAAAAAGAAAATACATGATTCGGTACCCAATCCCACAATGAGCATATAGTCGGCACCCGGGTAATGGTTGATCTTAAAAAGTGCACCTAAAATCACCACAGAAGCACCCCAACCATATAACCGGGCCATAAAATGTCTAAACCCTCTTCTTCTCACTAAATTACTAATACCCATGATGATAATAAATTAATTGTTTAATTGTTATGTTAATTACTGATAAAATTATTTCAAATCCGACCAAGTCTCTACTTATATATATAAGAGGATTTGGAAGGTGAGTCGTCCCTTTGCCTTCCGAGATAATTCTGAACGCATCTGAATCCGATATAGCATTTGGCTGTATCCTGGAATTCATAGCTGCGTGAATAGACCTGGAGAAAATAAGCCACATCTTTCCAGGAGCCGCCTCTGATCACTTTTCTTTTGAGTGCCGGAGGGTCGGTTTCTTTGGCATTATATTGATAAGCCTGATTCATATCCCAGGCAAAATTATAGGTTGATTCATCAAACGCGTCGAGGGTCCACTCGGCCACATTGCCGGCCATGTCATACAAGCCGAAGTCATTGGGCGGGTAATGGGCCACGATGACCGTTGTGAGGCCGCCATCGGCCGCATAATTTCCCCGCAGCGGTTTGAAGTTGGCCAGGAAACACCCTTTGCCGTTTCTGGTATAGGGTCCTCCCCACGGGTAGGGATTCAGGGCGTTGCCGCCACGGGCAGCCCATTCCCATTCGGCTTCGGTAGGCAATCTGAACTCATTGAAAACAGCGTCCTTTCTCTTGGCCAGATAGGTGTTCAGCAATTCGGAACGCCAGATGCAGAAAGCCTTGGCCTGCTGCCAGGTCACCCCCACAACAGGATAATTGTCAAAGGCCGGGTGCCAGAAATACCTTTCGGTCATGGCATCATTGTAAGAGTAAGCATAATCATGAAGCCAGCACAAGGTATCGGGATAGATGTTGATCACCTCTTTCCGGATATACACGGAACGGTCGGTCAGACCCTGGGGACGGTTGGAGAGAGCGCCTTCCTTCACATCGCCGGGGCGGCTGAAGTCTTTCTTGGCGGCGGCAGGCAGATCGATCCAGTAATATTCATAATAAAACTTACGCGTGTCGAATTCCTTTTTCCTGTAATAACGCTCATGTTCGGGCAGGTACATTTCTTCCAGGGCATCGCGTTCCTCTTCTCCATCCCAGTTGATCTCCTGGTCCCAGTTCAGGAAGGGGGGATCATAGACCTCACCCGTTTTCGGATTTTCTTCGATCAGATACAACTCGGGTTTTACGGCTCCCACCAGCCGGCGTGCAATGGAATCCCTCACCCAATAAACAAACTGCCGGTATTCGTTATTGGTTATTTCCGTTTCATCCATATAAAAAGCCGATACGGAGATGGTTTTCGGTTGTTGCAATTCTGTATAGGAAATGTCTTCATCGCCGGCGCCGATGATCATGCTGCCCATCGGTACATACGCCATTCCGTAAGGACTGGGCTGGTAGAAATGAGGTCGTTTTTCAACCCCGATGAGTTCACCATTTCCTGCGTTTTTGCAGCTTCCGATAATGACTAGAATCACCGCATAGAAAAACAGTTTTTTCATATGATGTACTGATTTTTTAAATCACTAATAAACTTCTATTAAACGAAATGTGCTGGATTTTATTATGGCCATCAAATATAGCAGTAAATTTTAGATAAATGTATGTATAATTTTATAAAAATCTCGTGTTCTTATAGCCCTGTCGTAATTTCTCGACCTCCAGTTTGAAGCAATAGCCGGCCATAATCTCGTGACTGCCGCTACTTCTGCGGCCTCCCAACGTGGAGGTAGTGATATCATAAGAATATCCGATCCTGAAATTCTTGTATTGCATGCCTAAAATAACCACCACAGCATCCTGGAACCTGTAACTTAATCCGCCCCAGAACCTGTTGTTATAATTAAGCAGTCCTGAGATATCGAATTGAAACGAAGCTAAATCAGTCTTGAAGAGTAAAGAAGGTTGCAACATAAAAGCCGGATTGGAGGCAAAGGTATACTCATAACCGGCTGTAACAAAGTATTGTCTGATGAGCTGCAGTTTCATGACACTTTTCTCTGTTGCTGAAAGGGTTTTACTGGCCGACTGGAGTATCTGGGTGGCGGAGAGGCCCAGATAATACTCGCCCGGCACCTGATAATAGGCGCCAAGAGCCACGTCGACGATCATCTGGCGTTCATTACCCAGTTGGGATGTCAGCGGATCGCTGTCAATAAATTTTAACTTGGAGAAATCCATGGATTTATCGACAAAATCAGCCATCGCTCCTATGCTGAGGGTTCCGCTTGTGGTGGTCAAATGATAAGCGTAACCGAGTTTTAACGTGATATTGCTTTCAAATCCCAATTTATCATTTGTTATGGTAGCCCCCAATCCGCCATGAAGGACCGAAAGAGGGGCATGAACAGCAATGGTATACGTTTCAGGGGCAACTTTGTTACCGTCAACATCTTTAAATCCAACCCATTGTTGCCTGTACAATCCCGACACACATATTCCTTCACCCATTCCAATGTATCCCGGATTAAAAAACAGCGGATCAAACATGTACTGACTGAACTGTGGATCCTGCTGTCCGGCGGCATACAACGAAACAAGTAAAAAAACAGTAAAAAAGGTAAATTTCCTTTGCATGTTATTGACCCGGTGACAACTCCCTTATTGGGTGCTAAAATACTATTTTTTTTGTTATAAACACCTTCAGGCAAAATAAATCAATGCCGCAATATATGATTAGGCTTGCTTTCCGACCACTATCACGGTCATTGTTTCAGATCCTGTACACAGGTTATCAATTATAACTTCATTACCGGTGAAATAGTACGTCCCCATCTAAAAATTTCATGTCGTACCGGCCGGATAAGTATGTATAATCCTAATTATTATACTTTTGCCTGCGAATTGTTTCCCTTTTATTTCCATTAATACACTCATTTACTATGGCCTTTATTCAATATGAAAAACTGTTCTCCCGGAAATGGTTTTATGCTTACAGCCTGATGATCCTTGGATCACTGATCATGGCCTCGGGTTACGTTTTTTTCATTACACCCAACAAGATTGTCCCGGGAGGTGTGTATGGCATTGCCATTATCATTCATTACCTGACCAAGGGGCTCTTCTCCTTTGCATGTGAAGGGCTGCCCGTCGGCATGGTCGGGCTGATATTGAATATTCCACTGACCATCCTGGGAATCAGGATCCTGGGACCGCGTTTTGGTGTGAAAACCATCCTGGGATTCGTTTTTACCTCTGTCTTCATCGATCTGATAACGGCCCTGTGGGGTGAGACACCACTGGTGGAAAAAGATGTCCTGCTGTCGTCAATCTTCGGGGGGGTGCTGATCGGATTTGGTCTTGGATTGATTTTCAGATCCAAAGCCACCTCGGGCGGATCGGATATTATTGCCATGATCATGGCCAAATACACCCGTTTGCCTGTGGGTCAACTTCTGATCATCATCGACTCGATCATTGTCCTGTTCGGTCTGATCGCCTTTGGCGACTGGAAGATACCTCTCTATTCCTGGATTGTCATCTTCATCACTGGAAAGGTGATCGATGTGGTCCTCGAAGGGATCAGTTATGATAAGACTCTCTTCATCATTTCCGACAAACATCAGGAGATCAGGGAAAAAATCATCAGGGACCTGAACCGCGGCGGGACCATGTTCAAAGGTCAGGGCATGTACAACTATGCCGACAAGACCATTCTGTTCACCGTGGTGAACCGACGCGAGCTGGCGATCCTGGAAGATCACATCAACAGCATTGATCCCGATGCCTTTCTCACCGTGATCGACGCCAATGAGATCCTGGGTCACGGATTCAAATCCCTGAAGGAGAAAGTCTCTTCAAACTATTAAAGAGAATGCTAATGCCTCAGCAGCTTGATGATATCGTTGCCATTGGCGAAAATAAGAAGGGCCAGTAAAATGAACATGCCGACGACCTGGGCATATTCCAGGAATTTGTCACTGGGTTTGCGCCGGGTGACGATCTCATAGAGCAGAAACAGCACATGGCCGCCGTCAAGGGCTGGAATAGGCAAGACATTCAGGATAGCCAGCATGATGGAGAGAAAAGCCGTCAAACCCCAGAACGACTGCCAGTCCCATACCGAAGGGAAAATACGTCCGATGGTGATAAAGCCCCCCACCGATTCGTAGGCTTTTTCCTGTGAGAACAGCAACTTCAGCGATTTAAGGTAATCACCGACACCCTGATAGGCCTTAACGGTTCCGGCAGGAATAGCGGAGAAAAAATTATAATGTTTCTTTTTAAACTGGTAATAGGTGTCGAGAGGTTTCGGATAAACACCTATCAAACCTGTGGCAGGAACATTCACGGCCAGGTTCAGCGTATCCCCGGCCCTGATAAGATTGACGATCACCTGCTGATTTTTATGCTCCTGTATCTGGGTGCGGTATTCCCTGAAATAGGGCATATAATGGCCGTTCAGTCCGATGATGCGGTCACCCACTTTCATCCCTGCTTCTTTGGCCTGGGAATCCTTTGTAAAGTCGCTCACCTCAAAAGGTATCCTGGGCCAGATGATGGGCTGCTGGTACTTGATGAGCTTTGAAATAAAACCTTCGGGGATGGTCACATTTTCACGGTGTCCGTCGCGCTCCACCTGAATGGTCCCGGCTTCTTCAAGAACTATGGTCGGTGCGATTTTAAGGAAATCCTCGACAGGTTTGTTGTCGACAGATAATATTTTATCGCCGTTGCGCAAGCCCATCGACAGGGCCATTGAATCGCAAGAGATGCCGTATTTGGCGTCGACCTCTGACGTCGGCAGGTACTCTTCACCCCATGTCGACAGCATGACAATATAAATTCCAATGGCCAGCAGGATATTCACGGTGACGCCGGCAAGCATGATGATCAGCCTTTGCCATGCGGGTTTGGATCGGAATTCCCACGGCTGTGGCGGTTTTTTCATTTGTTCCCTGTCGAGGGACTCATCGATCATCCCGGATATCTTGACGTAACCCCCCAGCGGCAGCCATCCTATTCCGTACTCGGTATGACCGTGCCTGAAACGGTAAAGACGGAACCACGGATCAAAAAAAAGATAGAATTTTTCGACCCTGGTTTTAAATATCCGTGCCGCGATAAAATGTCCCAGCTCATGAAAAATAACCAGGATCGACAGACTGAGTAATAATTGAGCAACCTTTATGAGTACCACCATGTGACGGGTATCGTTAAAACATTAATACTATGACAGTTCAATTAACATGAGGCACGTTCATTTGTTCAACAAAGCCAATGCTTTTTCCCTGGTGACCGCATCGGTGTGCACATAATCATCATACGACGGTGACATGATCACGGGCACCTTGGCCATACATGTTGCAATGATATCGCTCATTTCCAGAAAACCAACGCGATCATCCAGATAAGCCTTGACCGCCACTTCATTGGCGGCATTCAGTATACATGGCATGGTACCTCCTTTTTCCAGGGCCTCATAAGCCATGGCAAGATTAGGAAAATTCTTCAGCTCGGGTACTTCAAAAGTCAATTGCGGGAAGTCTCTGAAATTAAACCGCGGGAATGGTGACGGTATCCGCCGAGGCCAGGACAAGGCATACTGTATAGGCAGTTTCATATCAGGGAGTCCCATCTGTGCTTTCATCGAGCCATCCTGAAACTGCACGATGGAATGGATGACGGATTGGGGATGGATGACGACACTGATCTGATGAGGTGCCAGGTTGAAAAGCCAATGGGCCTCGATGACTTCAAAACCCTTGTTCATGAGGCTGGCCGAATCGATGGTGATTTTCCTGCCCATTTTCCAGTTCGGATGCAGCAGGGCCTCCTCTTTAGTCACTTTCTTCAGGTCGTCCCTGACCCTTCCCCTGAAAGGTCCGCCGGAAGCAGTGAGATAGACCTTTTCGACCGGATTTTGTCCTTCACCCGCCAGGCATTGAAAGATAGCCGAATGCTCCGAATCAACGGGGAAGATATCGACTTTTTTCTTCCGTGCCGTCACCGTGACCAGGTCACCTGCCACGACCAGGGCCTCCTTGTTAGCCAGGGCCAAGGTCTTGCCTTCCTCGATGGCCTTCAGTGTCGGTTTTAATCCCGCAAAACCCACGATGGCGACAAGCACCAGGTCGATACTTTCCATTTCCAGGGCCTCCAACAGGGCTTCCTGACCCGAAAAAACCTCCACACCCCGGCCTTGCAATGCATCCTGCACAGCCTGATGATGACTGTCATCCCCAATAACTACCGCACGCGGTCTGAAGGCCAGGGCCTGCTCGACCAGCAGCTTGTAATTGCTGCGGGCTGTCAGGAGTTCGCAGGTGAACAGTTCCGGATGGTGCTGCACCACCTCTAAGGCCTGACGACCTATGGACCCCGTCGATCCCAGAATGGCTATCCGTTTCTTCAATGAATAAAAGCTTTAATCAGGTTGCAAGTGATCGTTTTACTGCCTGTCACCGGGTGAAAATCATGGGACACCGGGCACAGCTCTTCACCTCATCATCTAAACAACATATAATCCTCCGGATTCACAGGATTGGTGTTGTACCATAACTCAAAATGAAGGTGCGGCCCCGTCGACAGTTCACCCGATTCACCTATGATGGCTATGGGCTCACCCGCTTTGACCACATCACCCTGTTTCTTTAATAAAATGGAATTATGCTTGTAAACCGAGAGGATGTCATGAGCATGCTGGATCATGATCACATAACCTGTTTGGATGGTCCAGTCGGCAAAAATCACAATCCCGTCAAGAGTGGCTTTAATGGCTTCATTACGGCCCGAGACAATGTCGACACCATAATGGTTTTCCTTCGGATTGAAGTGATTGGTGACCACTCCCTGGAGGGGAGTGAAAAACATGAAACCGCTGACGGAGGCCTGCGCACCGCTCAAGGGTTCGTTGACGAGATTCCGCAGATCATACATGTCCTGGCTTTCATATTCAGCCCTCAGCAAAGAGTCTTCGAGGGAATGTGTCAGGGTGAGATGGGCATAATCCACCTGGGTGTCGGAAGGCATCGAAATGTCTTCTCCGATATTTTCACCGTTAATGATTTTCCTGAGATTGGTCAGATACAGATCCTTGAGCTTGAATTCCTGTTCGATCGAATCGGCATGAAGCTGAAGTTCATAAATCTTCTTCTGCAGATTGACATCCATGTACCCGGGGATATACTCCCTGAGAGGCGTGAAGGCGATAATGTATGTGGTCAGAATAATGAGCAGGATGACGGCCGTACCCGACACGACGAAAACATTAAGACGCGATAACCTGAAGGATAACTTTTCTTCATAAGTCTCCTCATTCATAATGACCAACCGGTACTTGTTACGAAGTTTCTGGATCCACTTTTTCTTTCTTTTTCTTTTTTCCCGGGCCGATGGCATCTGACCTTATGATTTTATAAAATTTCTGCAAATATCGCAATTTTGCCCAGTTTGATGAAAATAAAATATTTTTGCACTTTTGAAGTTATAAGGTTAACCGTCATCATAAAACAACAGCGGCACAAATCAACATTCTAATCAGCATTTTTTGATCGTCCGTCCGCCATATCAGATAAAATGGTCAGTGATCCTTATGTTTTTTTTGCTGGCCTTTATGGTTTGGTCCTGTTCGACCAAGAAAAACACGCTCACACGCAGGATATACCATAATCTGACTGGGCACTACAATGCTTACTGGAATGGCAATGAGAGTTTCAAGGAGGGGCAGGCTGAGCTTGCCAAGGTGCTCAAGGACAATTATACGGTTGTTTTACCGGTATTAAATTATGGCACTGCGGAGAATGCCGCTTCCATAGGGCCTAATATGGACCGGGCTATCGAAAAGGCTTCCATTGTCATCCAGCGTCATTCCATGTATTTCAACAACAAAGAATATGTAAGGTGGATTGACGACAGCTACCTGCTCATCGGCAAGGCTCACTTTTACAAGCAGGAGTACAGTGCTGCCCGTCGCACTTTCGATTTTGTCATCAAACGCTATAACGACAATCCCATTTCATATAATGCCATGCTCTGGCTGGCGAACACTTACGTTCAAACCGCCGAATGGGACAAGGCCCAGGCGCTGATGGATCTGATACAAAGCAAGATCGACAAGGAAGCGGTGCCACAGGAGGTGGTGAAGATGCTGCCGCTGGTGTATGCCGATTTTTATATCAAACAGGGTAAGTACGATCAGGCTATCCCTTTCCTTGAAAGCGGAGCCACCGTCAACAGCAACAAATACATCATCACCAGGATTTATTTTATCCTCGGGCAGATCTATCAGTTGAAGAAGCAGAGAGAGGATGCCTTTGAATATTACACCGATGTCATACACCGCAATCCTCCGTATGAGATGTCGTTCAACGCCAAGATCAACATGGCCAAGTCATACGATGTCACAACAGGCAGCCGTAAGCTTCTTACCAAGGAACTTGAAAAAATGATCAAGGACGCAAAAAACAAAGACTACCTCGATCAGATTTATTTTGCCCTGGCAGAAGTGGCTTTAAGCGACAAGGACGATACCTCCGCCGTCAAATACCTCAAGCTGTCGGTCAGCAAAAGCGTCTCGAACAATTACCAGAAAGCCATCTCCGCCCTGACCCTTGCCGATCTCTATTTCACATACCCTGATTATAAGAATGCCCAGGCATATTACGATACCACCATGATGTTCCTGCCCAGGGACTATCGCGATTACGACCAGATAGCCTATAAAACATCCGTTCTCACCGAATTGGTCAAGAACCTCAGCACAATACAGGAACAGGACAGCCTCCAGCGAATAGCACGGATGTCGGAAAGTGAAAGGAACAAGTTTATCGATAAGATCATCGCCGATTACCGTGAAGCCGAGCGGAAAAAACAACAGGAAGAATCGTTGCGTCAGCATGAGATCAACTCGGCGACACAGGATTATACCCTGAACCAGAACATGAACCGCCTGTCAGGGGGTCAATGGTACTTCTACAACCCGTCCACTCTCAGTTACGGTTACAATGAATTTCTCAAACGGTGGGGTAACCGCAAGCTCGAAGACCTCTGGCGGCTGTCGAACAAGCAAAGGGTGATGTCGTTCGGTACCGGTGAGGAAGTAGCTGCCAACGATACCACCGCTGCCGACAGCCTTAAGGCCACCGATCCGGGAAAACGCGAAACGTACCTGCTGAACCTGCCGCTCACCGATGACCAGATGAAAGCCTCCGACAACATGATCGTCGAGGCTTTCTATAAATTAGGTTATATCTATAAAGAAGGCCTGAAAGACCTTCCCAAGTCGGCCGAATCCTTTGAGGAGCTGATCAGCCGCTATCCGGAGAATGCCCATCTGCTTGAATCCTATTACAACCTTTACAAGCTCTACCAGGATTTAGGAGACCAAACCGCGTCGGAGAAATACAAAAATTTTATTCTGGACGGTTATCCCGACAGTGACTATGCCAAGATCATCAAAGATCCCAACTACAACGCCGTGTTGCAGGCACAGAGGAACAAGGCGGCCTCACTCTATAAAGAGACCTACCAGGCTTATGAGAATGAGCAATACCGAATGGTTCAGATTTACAGCGACGAAGCTATGGCCACTTACCCCGGCCACGTCGATCTGATACCTAAGTTTGAGTTTCTGAGAGCCCTGTCGAAAGGTAAAACCGACGGCATGGATTCTCTGGCCGCCGGATTGCAGGCCCTCGTGGTCAAGTATCCTGATAATGAGGTTACACCTCTGGCTCAAAACATCCTTGACCACATAAAGAATCAGGGATTGTCACCGGCGATAACGGGTAATGCCGGCGAACAAACGGCAACGGAAACCAATGAAACTCCTACCCCTTACACCTATGCACCCGATATGCTGCATTTTTATATCCTGATCGTCGACGGCACCAAAGTCAATGTGAATGCAACAAAAGTGAAAATCGCCGACTTCAACCAGAAATTTTACAGGCTCGAGAATTTATCCATCAGCAGCATCCTGCTCGACAGCCAACGGCATATGATCACCGTAAGCAATTTCCCGAACAAGGACAAGGCCATGTTGTACTATTCCAATATCAAAGACAACGACTATGTTTTTTCAAGCATGAAACCCGATGAATTTGTCAATTTTGTCGTCTCGGGCGATAATTATAAATTATTTTACCAGAATAAGAGCACCGATATCTATCTGAAATTCTTTAACAAATACTATTTAATTGAAAAGTAATTACATCCCTTGTCCGTGATCATCCCCATGACCGGTGAACGAACGCCTGAGAGGCATACACTTCAATAATAATGATATATAGCGCACACCTTCTCGATTTTTTATTATATATTTGCAATGATTCAAGTCGCTGACAAACCATTAAAATAAAGCTAATCAATTCCAAAGATTTAATGATATGGCCAAAACCATTGTACCCGAAACCCCTTCCATCAATCTCATAGGAGCAGGCACCACAGTAAAAGGCGACATCAAGTCGACGGGTGATTTCCGCATTGACGGAACGCTTGTCGGTTCCATTAACTCCCAGGGTAAAGTCATCGTGGGAAGCACAGGCAAGCTCGAGGGCGAGATCATTTGCCAGAATGCCGACATCTCAGGCGAGGTGAAGGCACATGTCATGGTCACCGAACTGCTGACATTAAAAGCCTCTGCCAAACTGACAGGAGACATCACGATAAATAAACTCGCTATTGAGCCGGGAGCCAGGTTTTCAGGCACTTGCGCCATGAACGATACCGGGTTTAAGCCCCTGTTCACCCCTGCCGAGGAGGAAAAAGCATAACCCAAAAAGGAAAACGTTTGAAAATAATGCCACGGACACCCGCATCGCCATCCAGGATGCAGTCATTCTATCCGGGTTTCCTTAAACGACTGATTATCTTCTCTGTGATGACAGCACTTGCTGCCGGCATCGTTATGCATTTTCTTCCTGAGACTGCCATTACTCCCGTCTGGCCCTATCTTTTTCTGTTCTTTATGATTATCACCGCCATCATTTTCTATGTGATGATGCGGCTGACAAACAATAAACCGGCCCTGTTCATCTCGGGTATCATGATCATAACCACCGTGAAAATACTTTTGTTTGCCGCCATGATCATTCTGTATATCGTCAAGTATCCCTCCGACAAGATACCTTTCGTGATCACCTTCCTCATACTTTATCTGTTTTATACGGTCTTTGAGGTCATGACACTTAATTTTTATGTCAGGAAAAACATTCCAGGCAAAAAATCCGCCTCATAGTATCAAACAATTATATGCGATCATACGTTTTATCTAATTGACTTTCCAAACCGATGGTTACGATTACACGCCGTGAAAATTTTAATGCTGCCCACAGGTTATTCAGACCGGAATGGAGTGACGATAAGAACATGGAGGTGTTCGGTAAGTGCTCCAATCCAAACTGGCATGGTCATAATTATACACTCTATGTGACCGTGAAAGGTGAAATCGACCGTAACACAGGTTTTGTCGTCAACCTGAAGAAGTTAAGCGAGATCATAAAAACGTATGTGATTGACAAGGTTGACCATAAAAACCTCAACACCGAAGTTGATTTCATGAAAGATAAGCTGGTCTCGACTGAAAATATCGCCGTGGCCATCTGGGACGTGCTTGAATCACCCATCAGGGAACTGAATGCGTCACTATTCAGGATCAAGCTGGTGGAAACAGAAAACAATTATGCCGAATATTTTGGCGAAAAGTGAAATTTAAATACGTTTAGACATGTCAGATGAAATTAAAGAGATGCTACGTGAAAACATGATGGATGGTTATGAGAATCTTGATCTCTATAATCCTGAGACCCTTGCCAAACTAAGCCATCATTATGAAGAAATACTGAAACTGGTGGGTGAGGATCCCAAACGTGAAGGGTTATTGCGAACCCCTGACCGGGTGTCGAGGGCCATGCTGTTTTATCTTCATGGTTACAGCCTCGATCCGGAAGAGATGATCCGTTCGGCCATGTTCAGGGAGAAATACAAGGAAATGGTCATTGTCAAAGACATTGAGATCTATTCCATGTGCGAGCACCATATGGCGCCTTTTTTCGGTAAAGCTCACGTGGCCTACATACCTGATGAGTATATTGTAGGGTTAAGCAAAATCCCACGGGTGGTCGACGCCTATGCCCGGCGTTTGCAGGTGCAGGAGCGGCTGACAACTCAGATCAAGGAATGCCTCCAGAAAACACTTAAACCCCTCGGCGTCGCCGTTGTGATCGAAGCTCAGCATATGTGCATGTCCATGCGTGGCATACAGAAACAAAATTCCGTCACCACCACCTCTGATTTCACCGGTGCTTTTGAAAATCATGTGACAAGGGAGGAATTTATCCATCTGATCAGCTCGCATCTGCATTAATGGATCATTCACCACTGCTCCACAGGGTGACGGCGCCCGGGACTGTCTTTTTTACCTTGGAGAAGAATGGCATTGTATTTGCTTAAAACGAATCTTTTTTAATTTTTAGAGTTATAAACAGATATTTTTTCAGCCATGGATAATGATTTTCGTCAATATGGCATCACCCAATCCCAACCTGAGGGTGTTGCATTGTCCCGTTCATTTCTTGCAGGGGTCTTTTTATGGATGTTTCTTGCCCTGGGCATCACGGCCCTGACGGCTTTTTACTTCATCTCCACACCCTCGTTCCTGGCCTATCTGGCCAGGCCGACAGGGCTGACGCCACTGGGATGGATCGTCATGCTTTCACCCATCGGTTTCGTCCTGATCATGTCGTTTGGTTTTCAGAGGCTTTCAGCGACTGCACTGACCCTCCTGTTTTTTATCTATGCCGTCATCATGGGCCTGAGCTTTGGGTTTATTTTCCTGATGTACACGCCCGCCTCTATCTTTAAAACGTTTATGGTGGCCTCCGTTATGTTCGGCATCATGGCCGTGGCCGGTTATACCACCAAGATCGACCTGTCGCGGTTTGGCTCGATCATGTTTATGGGATTGATCGGCATTATCATTGCCAGTGTTGTCAATTTCTTCCTTAAAAGTGCTACGTTTGACTATATCATTAGTTTTATCGGTGTGGTGGTCTTCACCGGATTGACCGCCTGGGATGTGCAGAAGCTTAAAAGAATAGGCAGTGGTGTCGACGCCGGTACCGCACAGGTCCGTAAACTTACGGTCATGGGTGCTTTGATGCTTTACCTCGACTTTATCAACTTGTTTTTATTTCTTTTGCGTTTCATGGGTAACCGCCGGTAAAGAGACGGTCAGGATCAGGTGGAAGTGAAAATAACATTGAACTTATGAAAGCATTTGTATATCCCGGGCAGGGAGCGCAGTTTCCGGGTATGGGTAAAGATCTGTATGATGCCTACGACATGGCACGGAAGTTATTCGAAAAAGCCAACGATATCCTGGGCTTTCGCATAACGGATGTCATGTTTGGCGGTTCTCCCGACGAATTGAAGCAAACCAGGGTCACACAACCGGCCATCTTTCTTCATTCCGTTGTTCTGACCAGGGTCCTGGGCGGGGTATTCAAACCCGACATGGTGGCAGGTCACTCTCTGGGTGAATTCTCGGCGCTGGTGGCTAACAAAACGCTGACGTTTGAGGATGGTCTCAGGCTGGTGGCCAAACGGGCTGAGGCCATGCAGAAGGCTTGTGACATGGCCCCTTCAACCATGGCCGCCATCCTGGGTCTCGACGACACCACCGTGGAAGATGTCCTTAAAACCGTGAAAGAGGAAACGGTAGTCGCCGCCAATTATAACAGCCCGGGGCAGATCGTCATCTCAGGATCGGTGAAAGGTGTTGAGCAGGCCTGTGAGAAGCTGAAGGCGGCGGGAGCCAAACGTACGCTTATGCTGAATGTGAGCGGGGCTTTCCACTCTCCTTTCATGGAGCCGGCACGCGTGGAACTGGCCAAAGCCATTAACGCAACCACATTCAGAAACCCCATCTGTCCCGTGTACCAGAATGTCAATGCCCAGTCCGTCACCAATCCCGATCTCATCAAGAATAACCTTATGGCCCAGCTGACTTCACCTGTCCGCTGGACCCAGCTGGTTCAGAATATGATCGCCGACGGCGCCAAAACATTCGTGGAGGTGGGACCCGGCACCGTGCTGCAGGGTCTGATCCTGAAAGTCAAGAAAGATGTGGAAGCCTACAGTGCGAAACCCGGCATCTGAGAGAAAGACCTCTTTTTCATGAGCAGGCTCACCGGCGGAAATACTGCTCTTCGTAATATTTTCTGTAATCTCCCGACGTCACATCCTGTATCCATTGTTGATGGCCCAGGTACCAGTCCACTGTCATTTCCAGGCCTTTCTCAAAGGTCACCGACGGTTTCCAGCCCAATTCATTTTGCAGTTTGGAAGAGTCAATGGCATAGCGCAAGTCGTGGCCGGCGCGGTCTTTGACAAATGTGATCAGTTTGGCTGAGGTGCCCGGAGGCCGTTGCAGCTTGCGGTCCATGATATCGCAGAGCACCCTGACAAGCCTGATATTCTGCCATTCGTTGTTTCCTCCCACGTTATAGGTTTGGCCGACGCTGCCACGGTGAAAGATCATATCGATGGCCCGGGCATGGTCCTCAACGTAGATCCAGTCCCTGACATTTTCGCCCCTGCCGTAAACAGGAATGGGCCGGTTAAGGTAAATGTTATTGATAACCAACGGTATCAACTTCTCAGGAAACTGATAAGGCCCATAATTATTAGAGCAGTTCGACAGAACAACGGGCAGCTGATAGGTATGGAAATGAGCCCTGACCAGATGGTCGGAGGAGGCCTTGGATGCCGAATAGGGGCTGCGCGGATCATAAGCCGTGGTCTCGGTAAAATGACCCGTGGCCCCCAGTGAACCATACACCTCATCGGTCGAAATGTGATAAAACCGTTTATCCTGCAAGTTATTTTGCCAATGGTGACTGGCCGCATTAAGCATGGTCAGCGTCCCCAGTACATTGGTGACGACAAAGGTCTTCGGCTGCGTAATGGACCGGTCAACATGGGACTCGGCAGCCAGGTGGATGACCCCGTCTACATTTTGCTGTCCAAAGAGACGGTCGATAAAATCCTCATCGGTGATATCACCTTTGATGAACACATAATTCGGTTTGCTCTCAACATCCTTCAGGTTGGCGAGGTTGCCGGCATAGGTCAGCTTATCGAGGTTGATGATCTTCCTGTCGGGATACCTGTTCACGAACAGCCGCACCACATGCGATCCGATGAATCCCGCACCCCCCGTTATTAAAATGGTCTTATACATGATTATTTTTGGTTTTCATCTTCTATTTCTAACTCTCATTTCCTCCCCCTCTCCCTCCCCCAACTGACGACTGACGACTGACGACTGACGACTGCCACCTTCCCCTCCGCCATGGCTTTCTCCCAATTCCATGCTGACAGGACCATATCGTCGAGGTTTCTCCGTGCTTTCCATCCCAGTTCACTGTTAGCCAGGCCGGTGTCGGCCCATACCTCGGCGACATCCCCGGCACGCCGTTCCACTATTCTATAAGGTAATTTGATGCCCGTAACCTTCTCAAACGAACGTATCACCTCCAGCACCGAATAACCGCGGCCCGTACCCAGGTTAAAAACCTCATAGTTTCCTTTGTTACGGTCTTTCATCAGACGTTGCAAAGCCACCGTGTGGGCGCCGGCCAGATCCATGATGTGGATATAATCCCTGACGGGTGTTCCGTCAGGCGTGTCATAGTCACCGCCATAAACCCTCAGGTAATCACGTTTTCCTATGGCCGTTTGGGTGAGGTACGGCACCAGGTTATCTGGAATGCCAAGAGGTAACTCGCCTATAAGGGCCGATTCATGGGCCCCTATCGGATTGAAGTAACGCAGGGCGATCACTTTGATCCTATGAGTGGCGGCGGTGTCGCGAAGGATATCTTCGGATATCTTTTTTGTGTTGCCGTAAGGCGACATGGCCGGTTTCAGCGGCGTATCCTCCCTGACCGGCAGGGTATCAGGCTGACCGTAAACAGCACATGATGACGAAAACACGAAAGGGACAATGCCCCTGTCAAGCATGCCATCCAGAAGATTTAGCAGGGAGACGATGTTATTGCGATAATATTTTAACGGGTTGCCCACCGATTCGGGTACTTTTTTATAGGCTGCAAAATGAATAATCCCCTCAATATCCGTATGCCTGTGAAAAAAATCCTTTGTCTTGTCCCGTTCCGTGAGATCGATCTTTTCAAAGCCCGGTCTTCTGCCCGTGATCTTTTCAATGCTGTCAATGACTTCAACGAATGAATTCTCGAGGCTGTCGACGATCACCACGTCAAAGCCTGCCGCCTGCAACTCGACGACCGTGTGAGAGCCGATGTATCCGGTACCACCCGTGACCAGAATTTTCATTTAAGCCGATATATTTAAAATTATCACTGATGTAATACCGTTTATGCGATCTTACCTTGTTTTCTTCAGAAACGGATGAAAATCCCCTTTCATGCCGGCGGTGCCGGCATGGCGTATCTCATGAACGACCCGTATGCCGGCTTTGGCATCCTTTATCCTGAAACCTTCACCGGCCATGATCTTCCTGTAGCTGACGGTATGCAGGTCGGTAAAACCCTGGCTGAATTCAAGCTCCCTGCCGTCGACGGTGATGGAGCGGTAAGTGCGCTGGCATTCATTTTTGGCATTCCCCGGCAGCATGTCGCCATCGAGGCTTAAGAACCACCTCACATGTGCCTTCTTCAACTCAAGCAATCCGGCCAGGGTGCTCACCGAAGAATAATGTACCTCACTCCGGACCGGCTCTCCGAAAATATCAATCAGGACATCGAAAAAATGGATACCGATGTTCGTGGCTATGCCACCCGACTTATTGATGTCGCCTTTCCAGGACCGGTAGTACCAGTTGCCCCTACTGGTGATATATGTCAGTACCACATCATGTTTTCCTGCGGTGTTGTTTTCCGCTATCTCTTTTTTAAGGGCCGCGATGACAGGATGCAGGCGCAGCTGCAGGATGACGAAAACATCTTTGCCGGTTTCTCTTTCAATCTCTTCCAGGGCGTCGGCATTCCAGGGGTTGAGGACAAGGGGTTTCTCGCAAATGGCGTGGGCCTGGTTACGTAAAGCCAGCCTGATGTGAGCATCGTGAAGATAGTTCGGTGAGCAGATGCTGACGTAGTGCACCTTTTTATCACCCTGCCGGCGCAGCTTGTCAAGATGGCGGTCGAAACGCTCCGTCTCGGTGAAAAAATCGGCATGGGGAAAATAACTGTCGATGATCCCGACACTATCGCACGGATCCAGGATCACAACGATCTCATGGCCGATATCGCTGATGGCCTTCATGTGGCGTGGTGCGATGAATCCGGCTGCGCCGATGAGGGCAAAATTCATCTTTGTGGAATGACCGTTCATGTCGTGACGATATTTTTCCTGACTCTGTTGTTTCTCAGGACATAAATTTCATGACTCTCGGGGCAGCGTGCCATGCCATTCCTATCAAACTGAAGGCGGTGACCATATTCACTCATCCATCCGGTCTGACGTGCCGGGTTGCCCACCACCAGGGCATAAGGCGGCACAGGATGTGTCACCACGCTGCCGGCGGCGACAAAAGCATACTCCCCGATCTCATTGCCGCAGATGATGGTCGCATTGGCACCGATGGTGGCTCCCTTGCGAACAATCGTCGCGATGTACTTTCCCTTTCGCACCACCGCACTCCGCGGATTGGGGATATTGGTAAAGACAGCGGAAGGGCCGAGGAATACATCGTCCTCGCATATCACCCCCGAATACACCGACACGTTATTCTGCACCTTCACATTATTGCCCAGAGTTACCCCTGTGGCGATCATGACATTCTGTCCTATCACGCATCCCTTGCCGATGACGCTGCCGCTCATGATGTGCGCAAAATGCCATATCCTGGTCCCCTCGCCTATCGTGCACCCCTCGTCAATAACGGCCGTTTCGTGATGATAATAGCTTTCTTTCATGATGTTATTTACTGACATATTCGAGTACAGCAGCGGTGATGTATGCCATCTGTCCTTCATCGAGCTCCGTGTGCATCGGTAAGGAAAGAACCGACCGGCACAACATCTCCGTCACGGGGAAGTCACCCTGCCTGTAGCGTTCATCTCTGTAAGCTTTTTGCATATGCAAAGGTACGGGATAATAGATCATGGCGGGTATGTGCTTAGAATGAAGATAATTGACCAACCCGTCACGGTCGGTGTCAACGGTGACCAGCGTGTATTGATGAAAGACATGCGTTGAAAGGTTCGAGCGCACCGGTATCTTCAATTTGTGTGAGCCGGCGAAAGACCGGTCATAATAAGCTGCTGCCCGCCGGCGCCGTGATACAAAATCATCCAGATGCCTTAATTTGACGTTCAGAATGGCAGCCTGCAGGCTGTCGAGACGCGAATTGACGCCGACCAGGTCGTGATGGTACCTGGTGACCATCCCGTGATTGACGATAGCCCTCATCTTACCGGCCAGCTCATCGTCATTGGTGAAGATGGCACCGCCGTCACCATAAGCACCGAGGTTCTTCGACGGGAAGAACGACATGCAGCCCGTGTCACCCATGGTGCCTGCCTTCACCTTATGACCATCCCTGTAAATGTAATCGGCCCCAATGGCCTGACAGGCATCCTCGATGATGTAAAGACCATGCTCCCCGGCGATACCGGCGATCGCTTCCATATCCGCGCATTGCCCGAAAAGATGAACGGGTACAATGGCTTTCGTCCTGGGCGTGATCGCTTTTCGTATGGCCGCAGGATCGATATTGAACGTGCCGGGATCGACATCGACCAGGACAGGTGTCAGATGCAGCAGGGCAATGACTTCTGCCGTTGCAATGAAAGTGAAAGAAGCAGTAATGACCTCGTCACCGGGTTTCAGACCCAGTGCCATCATGGAGACCTGCAAGGCATCGGTACCGTTGCCACAGGGGATGACATGCCTCACCCCCAGGTACTTCTCGAGGTTACCCTGAAAGGCGGCGACCGCCGGCCCGTTTATAAATGCAGTGGAATCGATCACTTGCTGTATGGCTTCGTCCACTTCCGCTTTTATCCTTTCATACTGCCCCCTGAGGTCGACCATCCGTATCTCTTTCATATTCTGACATTTGTTTTATCAAAACTGGAAACCGGCTCAATTATTATTTAAAAAGCTCAAAAATAGCAATAAAAAATAGCATATTGCTCCCCTGGGGATATTATCCTGCCGTTAAACCGGTAAATTGGATTATATTGTTAACTTTGCCGGGACTCTCAGCAGATATGCATGAAACATATCACACTCCTGATCCTGGCGGTTTTCTTTTCGCTTCGCGTTCTTTCACAGGACGATGCCGGTGAAAAAGCCCTCACGGTGCCACTGCTCTCGGCTAATTTTACCGTTGAGGTCCCCGGGGCAGATATGGCCGTTCAGTTTGGAACAGGTTTTACCGTCGGGGGCGCATTTCAAATTAAAACAAAGAAAAATATATTGTTCGGTGTTGAGGGTAACCTGCTCTTCGGCGGTCATGTGAAAAACCAGGATGCCATACTGGCAGACATCTCCACAAAGGATGGCTTTGTCATCGCATCCTCGGGATACTATGCCGATATTTTTTATGAAGAACGGGGGTTGTCAGCTTTCGTGAAAATAGGTAAAATTGTTCCCCTTAACCGGCAGAATCCGAATTCCGGATTGTTTCTCACCCTTGGACCGGGATACCTGCGGCATAAAATAAGGTTTGACAATAACGATAACATTGCACCCCAAATCATCGGTGAATATAAAAAAGGTTATGACAAGCTGAAAGGCGGTTTTGCCCTCAGCGAAAACATCGGCTATTTTTATCTGGGGAAAAGCCATTATTTTAACTTCCAGGCCGGCTTCGAATTCATGCAAGCCTGGACCAAGGCACTGAGAAGCTATGATTTCAACCTGCGGCGCAAGGATACTTCGCGGTATCTTGACCTGTTTTATGGTATCAGGGTGGGATGGATGATCCCCCTCAATAAAAAAACTTCCAGTAAATATTATTATTTCTGAACCGGTTAAATAAGTGATCAAACATCCTTCCGCAGTCAAATTTTCGGGTTCATGCGATGGCTCTATAATATAGGAATATCCATTTACTACGGCATGATCGTCTTGGTTTCGCCGGTCAATCTCAAGGCCAGGAAATGGCTCCGGGGACGCCGCGACCAGACCGGCCGTCTGTTACAGATGACGGGCCATGACAAGGTGGTGTGGATGCACTGCGCCTCTCTCGGTGAATTTGAGCAGGGGCGTCCTTTTCTTGAGTCCTTCCGCAAGCAATATCCTGAATACAGGGTTCTCCTCACCTTCTTCTCACCGTCAGGTTACGAGGTCAGAAAAAATTACCCGGGGGCCGATGACATTCTTTACCTCCCGCATGATTCAGCGAAAAACGCCAGACAGTTCGTCAGGCTGATCAATCCCACAATGGTCTTTTTCGTCAAGTATGAATACTGGTTTAATTACATCAATGTTTTACACGAAAAAAACATTCCGGTATACCTTCTTTCGGCTATTTTCAGGCATGGACAGATCTTTTTCCGTTGGTATGGCCGTTGGTTCAGACGCCAGCTTGACAAGATCACCTTTTTCTTTGTACAGAATCAATCTTCCCTCAATCTGTTGAACCAAGCGGGTATATCAAATGCGATGATCACCGGCGATACGCGCTTCGACAGGGTATGGCAAATCACCCATGAGCCGGTATCTTTCCCCCTGATAGAAGCCTTCATCCAGCAAAACCATATCCTCGTTGCCGGCAGCACTTGGCCCGCTGATGAGGAGAAGTTGCTGCCCCTGATGAATGAGAACAATGAGGGGTTGAAATTTGTTATAGTTCCGCATGAGATAACGGAGAAGGGTATGACGACGCTGATGGGTAGTATAGGGGTGAATGCGGTCAGGTATTCGAAGGCGACCGCGGAGGAAGCCGAAAAAGCCTCCGTGATGATCATCGATACAGTGGGGATGCTGTCGCATATTTACCGTTATGCCACAATTGCATATATCGGCGGGGGATTCGGCAGAGGCATACATAACATCCTTGAAGCCGTTGTTTATGGTATACCCGTTATTTTCGGGCCCCGTTATCATAAATTCCGTGAGGCAACCGACCTCATTGCATCCAACGGTGCTTTTGTCATTGAAAACAGCCGGCAGTTGTATACCAAAGTCTTCAAACTGCTCGATGATGATGCCTTTCTGGCATCATGTGCCGTTCAAAACCGTCTGTATGTCGAGAATAACAAGGGTGCCACCGCCATGATCCTCACCAAAATCTCGGATGACATCAACCCAATAAAAACACAACCATGATACGGAAAATAAATAAGCTGCGTGAACATGAGAGCATCCTCCTGTTCCTGGATGATCCGGGTGCCATTCCTGCAGGATTGCTCACAGAAGAGGAAAAAGCCTATGTGACAGATCAAAGAACAAAAAACGAAAAGGATAGTGTGGTCCTGAACCGTTATGACAGGATGATCATCGTTCAGTTCGGGGGAAAGGATAAGGCAGAATACCAGCGCATGGAATTTTGCAGGAAAGAGGGTGACAAGATCCAGCAGCTTTTAAATGATAACAAGATAAGGCAAGTCATCCTGTACGATTGCCAGGACAAACCGGTTGAGACCCTCGCTCTGGCCGAAGGCATGGCGCTTGGTAACTACCAGTTCCTGAAATATAAAAAAGATGCCGACAGCAAAAAAAATTTGCTGGTCGATATCCTTATCCTGTCTAAAAAGGTCGGACGAAGTGATGTTAACCTGCTGAATATCATTGTCAGTGCCGTTTTCTTCTGCCGTGACCTCGTCAATGAGCCGCCTGTCGCCCTCACGTCGGTGACCCTGGCCGAAGCCTTAGAAAAAGTGGGAACCTCCACGGGCATGAAGGTGGAGGTCTTTCATAAAAAGAAAATAGAAGCGCTGAAGATGGGAGGCTTGCTGGCTGTGAACAGGGGCAGCGCTCATCCTCCCACTTTCACCATTATGGAGTGGCATCCCGCCGCTGCGATCAACCCAAAGCCTGTCATCCTCGTCGGCAAAGGCATTGTCTTCGATGCCGGCGGGCTGAGTCTGAAACCGCCCTCCGGCATGGAGACCATGAAGGATGATATGGCGGGGGCGGCAGCCGTGGCTTCAGCCGTTTATGCCGTCGCCAGGGCTCAGCTTCCCGTTTATGTGATCGCGCTGATACCTTCCACCGATAACAGGCCCGACAGCAACGCCTATGCCCCGGGGGATGTGATCACCATGTACGACGGATCCATGGTGGAGGTGCTGAACACCGATGCCGAAGGCCGGATGATCCTCGCCGATGCCCTAAGCTATGCCAAACAGTATGACCCCGAGCTGGTCATTGATGTGGCCACACTGACAGGCTCGGCCGCGATGGCTATCGGAAAATATGGCATCGTGACCATGAACTTTCATGCCGACGACAGTTTGGCCTTACTCAAAGAAAGCGGCATGAGGGTGTTTGAACGACTGGTCGAATTTCCGGCATGGGAAGAATATAAAGAGCTTCTCAAATCAGAGATAGCCGACATAAAAAACATCGGAGGGAAAGAAGCCGGCGCCATCACTGCCGGTCTTTTCCTTGAGCACTTCACAGGATATCCTTACCTTCATCTGGATATTGCCGGCCCCGCCTTTGTCGAAAAAAAGGACAGCTATCGCGGAACAGGTGGCACCGGCGTTACCGTGAGACTGCTGTTCGATTTTATCAGACAAAAATGCAGGTGAAATGAAAGACGGCAAATCATTTTAATGGTAATTTTGTGGAAAAGAACTGAACATGGACTTAGACAATCAATTTGATGAACAGAATGATCCATTGGAACTGAAGGATGATGGTGATTCCTTTGATGCGGATGAGGATACCTATGTTGAATCCGGTGAAGCCGTTTTTCCTGACGTGGAAACAGAAACCGGTGAGGAGGATGAATTTGTTGACCTGGATCAGGAAACGGAGATAGAAATGGAGGAGGAAGAGGAGGAAGAGGAGGAAGAGGAGGAAGATCAGATGATGGAGGAAAAACCTTCTCGTGTTCCTCACGAGGATATGCCGCATTTAAAAGTGGGCATCACCCATGGCGATTTCAATGGCGTCAGTTACGAGGTCATTCTGAAAACCCTGGCCGATCCCCGGATGACAGAGCTGTTCACCCCTATACTCTATGGTTCTTCCAAAGTAGCGTCATACTACCGCAAGACCTTCAACCTGCTGGATTTCAATTTTAATCCCGTCCGTCGCGCCGAACATGCCGATCCCAAGCGTATCAACCTCATCAACATTTATGACCGTGAGGTCCGCATCGAATTCGGCAAAGCCTCTCCTGTGGCGGGGGAATTATCATACCTGGCCCTGGAACAGGCCGTGGCGGACCTTAAGAATAAATTGATTGATGTGCTGGTCACCGCTCCCATCAATAAGAAAACCATTCAATCCCCCTCTTTTAATTTCCCCGGACATACCGAATACCTGGCTATGAAATTCCACAGCGAGGATTATATGATGATCATGGTGGATGGTAACTTCAGGGTGGGACTGATCACCGGTCATGTTCCCATACATGACGTGGCAGGCAAAATCACACGTGACGTTGTCTTGAATAAAATAAGGGTCTTCAATCAATCCCTCATCAGGGATTTCGGTGTCAGGAAGCCGCGCATTGCCGTGCTGGGGTTGAACCCGCATGCCGGTGAAGACGGTCTGCTGGGCACCGAGGAAGAGGAGGTCTTTGCCCCGGCCATTCACGACGCCGTGGAAGAGAATATCCTGGCCCTGGGGCCTTATCCTGCCGATGGTTTCTTTGGCATGATGTATCATTCCCAATTTGACGGTATCCTGGCGGCTTATCATGACCAGGGTTTGATACCCTTTAAAGCGCTGTCTTTCGACAAAGGTGTCAATTTCACGGCAGGTCTTCCCTATGTGCGCACGTCACCGGCCCACGGCACCGCCTATGAAATAGCCGGAAAAAACGAAGCTTCCCCCGACTCATTCAGGGAAGCCATTTTCATGGCACTGGATATTTACAGGCGAAGGAAGGAATATGAGGAACTGACTGCCAACCCGTTGCAGAAAAGCATTCTCGTGGACGAAACACCTGAAACGGAAAACAACATTTGATCTGCTATGCCCAATGGCCAGGTGCCATATACCATCACCGAAATTGCCGTGATCGTTAACGGAAGACTGTTGTGTGCTTACGATCCGGATGCCATCATCGAGGAGCTCCTCATCGACAGCCGGCGTCTGCTCTCACCCGGTAACAGCCTGTTCTTTGCACTGGTCAGCCATCATAACGATGGTCACCGTTATATCCCGGAGTTAATTGCAAAAGGGATCCGTCATTTCATCGTCTCCTCCCTGCCTGACAGCCTCGGCGATGCTTTGACATCAGGGCTGATCAATGTCATTAAGGTTGATGGTACCCTGGAGGCCCTGCAGCGTCTCTGCTCCTGCCACCGCCGGCGCTTTTCGGTGCCGGTCATCGGGATCACGGGCAGCAACGGCAAGACCATCGTTAAAGAATGGCTATACCAGCTCATGGCCAGGGATATGAACATCGTCAGGAGCCCTCAAAGCTACAACTCCCAGATAGGAGTGCCGCTGTCGGTGTGGCAGATGAACGACCTCCATGAACTGGCCATTTTTGAAGCGGGCATCTCACAACCGGGTGAGATGGACCGTCTCAGGGAGGTCATACACCCCACCATCGGATTGTTTACCAACATCGGACAGGCCCATGATGAAAATTTCAGCGGCACGGATCAAAAGATTGATGAGAAACTGCGTTTATTTTATGATGCCACCTCCCTGATCTATTGTCATGATCATGATCAGATAAGACGGCACATCCTGAACCACCCTGTCCTGTCGAAAAAAGAAACCTTCACCTGGGGTCGGGACGCGGGCTGTGACCTGCGCATCGAATCCGTTCAGAGTTCCGGGCTTCACACCACACTGACGGCCGCCTGCAGGGGTGATCACCTTCAGGTGACCATCCCTTTCACCGACGAAGCCTCCATAGAGAATGCGTGCCATTGCTGGGCCGTCATGCTTTTTTTCGGTTGTGACAACGCTGACATCGCGGCCCGGATGAAGGCTCTTTCACCCCTGGCCATGCGTATGGAACTGAAAGAGGCCGTCAACAACTGCTCGGTCATCGACGACAGCTACATCTCGGATATCAAATCCCTCCGCATAGCCCTCGATTTCCTGGAACAGCAAAAGCAACATCCACGCAAAACGGTTATCATTTCCGATATCCTTCAAAGTGGTAAGAAAGACCGCGAACTTTACGGTGAGGTTGCCGGATTGTTGCAGCTTAAAAATATCGACCGTGTCATAGGCATCGGGCCGGGCATCAGCGGACAGAAGGATCTGTTCGCCATGAGCCATGCATTTTATCCCGACACCGAGGCTTTCCTGAACGCCTTCGATCCCTCCTCTTTCGACAATGAAGCCATTCTCCTCAAGGGAGCCAGGAAATTCCAGTTTGAAAAGATCAGCAGCATCCTCCAGCTGAAAACACATGAGACCGTACTCGAGATCAATCTCGACGCCCTTGTTCACAATCTGAACTATTACCGTAGCCGTTTACAACCCGCCACGCGGGTGATGGCCATGGTCAAAGCCTTCTCTTATGGCAGCGGCAGTTTTGAGATCGCCAGCACGCTGCAGTTTCACCACACCGATTACCTGGCCGTGGCTTATGCCGACGAAGGTGTTGAATTGCGGCAGGCCGGCATCACCATGCCCATCATGGTCATGAACCCTGAAGAACGCGCCATGGAAACAATCATCAGGCATCACCTCGAACCTGAGGTATACAATTTCAGGGTGCTGCAGTTACTGGATGCGGCTGTCCGCCACTTCAACGGCAGGAACGGTCCTGGCCCGGTCGCCGTTCATATCAAGCTCGAAACCGGCATGCACCGCCTGGGTTTTGAAGAGGAACATCTCGACGAGCTCATCGCCCGCCTCCACGGCCATCCCAACATCCGCCCGGTGTCGGTCTTTTCTCACCTCGCCGCCAGTGAAGACCCGGTGCATGATGAATTCACCCGCTTGCAGATCGAACGTTTCAGGACGATGAGTGAGCGCATCCAGGCCGCATTCGGGCATCATGTTCTGTGGCATATCCTGAACTCCGCCGGCGCCATTCGCTTTCCCGAAGCCCAGTTCGACATGGTGCGGCTCGGTATCAGTCTCTATGGCATCGCTCCGGGCCGTGACGAACAAAAATACCTGCGTGATGTCAGTACAATGAAATCATCCATATCGCAGATCAAAAAAGTGAGGGTAAACGAAAGCATCGGGTACAACAGGCAGTGGATCGCCGACAGGGAGATGACGATCGCCGTCGTCCCCGTGGGCTATGCCGATGGTCTGAGCCGCCGTCTGAGCAACGGAAAAGGATACCTGATGGTCGGAGGACGGCAGGCACCCATTGTCGGCAATATCAGCATGGACATGTGCACGGTGGATATCACCGGCATCCCTGCCAGTGAAGGCGACGAGGTCATCGTCTTCGGTAACGGCAACCCCATCACGAACCTGGCGGAAGCCCTGGGGACCATACCCTATGAAGTGCTGACGAGCATCCCCCGGCGCGTGAAGCGCGTTTATTACCATGAATGAGCCTCCGTCAGGCCATGGCGGTTTCAGCGCGTATTGTATTCGTTCATCGTCCGTTCAACGCCCACGGTGACGAAACTCATCACGGCCTCCACAGCCACAGGTATTCGGGGCAGAAGGATCTCTTCCTCCTGTTTGGTCCATTGGCTTAAGACATAATCTACCTGATAACCCCGGGCAAAATCATCGCCTATGCCTATTCTAAGCCTGGCGAAGTCAGTTGTCTCAAGATGCACGATGATATCGGCGAGGCCATTGTGCCCCCCGTCGCTGCCTCTGGCTTTAAGGCGTAAGTTACCCAATGGCAAGGCTATATCATCGACGATGACGAGCAGGTGACCGAGGTCTATTTTTTCTTTGGACATCCAATACCTGACCGCCTTGCCGCTGAGGTTGACGTATGTCGTGGGTTTGATCATGATGATTTTGCGGCCCTTATACATGGCCCTGGCCACGTCGGCGTGACGTCCCGGTGAAAAAACAGCGCCGGTGGATTGTGCAAGGGCATCCATCACGACAAAACCGATGTTATGGCGTGTATTGGCGTATTCGTCACCAACGTTTCCAAGGCCGGCAATAAGGTATTTCATTCTGTGATATCCTTACAGACAGGTTCAGTGGCCTATTTTGCAGGAGGTGCCGGAGGTGGTGTCGTTCCTTCCGGTGCGGGTGCCGCTGCCGCTGCCTCACCGCCCTCGGCGGCTGTAGGTACCACGGCGGCACGCGTCACCCTGACAGCGACCACCACATCCCTGAAAGTATCAAGCATCTCGAGATGTTCAGGATGAATGTCGCCTACGCGTATCGAGTCACCTATATTCAAGCCGGTCACGTCCAGCACGATATCATCGGGCAGATGGTCGATGAGACCTTTCACCCTGAGTTTTCTCTTCTTACGTATCAGCTTGCCGCCCTGCAGGACTCCCGCGGGGGTGCCTTCAAACCGTACCGGTAAGGCCACCGTAACGGGATGACCCGGCACCAGCTCAAGGAAATCGGCATGCATCACCTGATCCGTCACCGGATGGTACTGGATATCCTGTAATATGGTGTCGTAGGTGGTATCGCCGACGGTCAGCCTGATCAGGAAGACCTCAGGCGTGAAAAGAAGCCTGTTGAAGCTCTTTTCTTCGGCTGAAAAATGGATCTGTTTTTCACCGCCATACAGGACGCAGGGCACGAGACCCTCACGGCGCCGCTGCCTGGCATCTTTCTTCCCTACGTTCTCACGGAGAGAACCGCTCATAGAAATGGTTTTCATGGTTTATGGCATTAATTAAGTTGACTTATTATCCTTATTATCAAATTTATAAAGAGAACTGATCGATTTATGTTTGTGCACCCTCCTGATGACATCGGCCAGCAGGTTGGCGGTGGTGAGCACCATTATCTTGTCCATGGCTTTCTGCAGTGGGATGGTATCGCTGACAACGATCTCATTGAAGGGTGCTTTTTCCAGGCGTTCGTAAGCGTTACCAGACAGGACGGGGTGTGTGCAGAAAGCCCTGATGCTGGCGGCACCCTTGTCCATGATGACCTTGGCGGCCTGAGTGATGGTGCCGGCCGTGTCAATGATATCATCGACGAGGATGATGTCGCGTCCTTTCACATCGCCCAACAGGGCCATCTGAGCCACCTCATTGGGCTTGGCACGTTGCTTATAGAGGACCACCATGTCGGTGCCGAGGATCTTGGCATAGGCTGCGGCCCGTTTTATCCCGCCGGTGTCGGGGGAGGCGATGGTGATATTGGGCAGGTTAAGCTCTTTGATATAAGGTATGAAGATGGAAGAGGCATATAAGTGATCGAGGGGTATATCGAAGAAACCCTGTATCTGGTCGGCGTGGAGGTCGATGGTGATGATTCGCGTGACGCCTGCTGCCGACAGAAGGTTGGCGACCAGCTTGGAGCCGATGGAGACCCGCGGCTTGTCCTTGCGGTCCTGCCGTGCAAAACCGAAATAGGGTATCACGGCGATGATCTGCTCGGCGGAGGCTCTCCGCGCCGCATCGATGAGCATGAGCAGCTCCAGCAGGTTGTCGGCAGGGGCTTGCGTGCTCTGGATGATGAACACATCGTTGCCGCGGACGTTATCCTCGAAGGAGGGTTGGAACTCACCGTCGGAGAACTCCGAGATGACGACATTGCCCGGCTCCTTACCATAGATTTCACATATCTTTTCGGCCAGATAGCGGCTGGCCCTGCCTGAGAAGATGTTAACCTTGGAAGCCATAACGCGTCGGTTTAGATTTCAGGTTTTGAAAATGAGAGTGCAAAGGTAACAAATGAGGGAGAAATCACAAATTCCAAATCCCAAATCCCAAACAAATCACAAATATCAAATTACAAATAAACAAACTTATGGTATAGAAACGGGTCACAATTAAAGAAAAAAATGGATTAACACTTAGCAGAGTGTTAAATATTTTTTTATGAATGACCTTGAATAAAGAACGTTACGGTATGCTGTTCAAATTAGGCATGCGTTAATAAAGATTCTACCTTTTTCTGTGATAATCGAAGATTTTAAACAGCTTATAAGGTCTTCCGGATCTATTGGCGCCAATTATATTCTACATTGTCTAAAAACTATCAGGAGAGATTAGACCATCCACCGGCAACTAAAAAATGAGCCATGTATTAATTGAAATACATGGCCTTTTTTATTGATTGATGTACCCGGAGCCGGAATCGAACCGGCACGGGCTCACGCCCATTGGTTTTTGAGACCAACGCGTCTACCTGTTCCGCCATCCGGGCAAAAAAAATTAGATTACATCAACAGCAAAAATACTTAATTTTAAATTGATGACAACTCTCGTAGTTTCAAGAAATCTTGAAGATAAGTTTATTGAAGGAAATACTAACTGATTATACTGACATTAAGAGAATATCAGTGATTATCGGAACAATCTGATGCGAATCATCATTCATAAGTCATCAGAACTAATACACCTGCCCGACTGCTGACGCAGCCAAGCAAGTGGGGATACCGGCTTTAAATACAATTGAAAATATAACACTTTCATCACACTCACACCCACACTCACACTCACACCCATTTCGCCGGTTCGATTCCGGCTCCGGGTACCAGTAAAGAGGTTGTATTAAAACGGGCTTTTTAATTAACCGCAGAGGGCGCCGCAGAGGAAGTGCAAAGAACGCCGAGTACTGATTATTAATTTATTATACCTCAGAGATTCCCGTCATTATCTGAAGTCTTCAAGGATGACTCTGCCTTGGCTAAAGGGCATGATCATATCCTGGCAGATACCTTGTCCATGCCAGAGACTTCCTATTCCCTGACGATCTTACGACTTTCGGAGAAGGCTGCTCCCCTGACATTCAATAGATAAAGCCCGCGGGTTAATCCCCTTACATTGAGAATCATTTTGTTAATCTTTCTGTTAACCGGTGGTCCGCTCCTCACGAGTCTCCCGTCGGCTGTGAAGATTTGAATTTTCAGGTCATCCTCTACAGTCTGACCAAATTCGATTGTCAGAAAGTCGGTAAAAGGATTGGGATAACAAGTCAGTGAAACCTTTGTCACCGGATCAACGGTACCGGCGAATGGAGAGAACGCATAGATCCTGCCGTCCATGGTACAGATCCAGGCCTGGGCGGGTCCCGGACTGAAAAAGCCGGTGATCTGGGAAGAAAAATTCGATGAATGGCAGTTCAGTTCTTCCTCCCAGGTGTCACCGGCATCGTGGGTGCGGTAGACGCTATAATAGTCGGTGATCAGACCGGTCCTCGTATCATAGAAGAACATATTCTGTGGCATAACAAAGTCAACGCCGAGGTCGGTCCATGTGGTGCCACCGTCGACGGTCCGGAACACTTTACCATGGAAAGAAAGGATATACCCATGAAGACGGTCGGTAAACTGTACCTTGCTCAGGTCGTATTCCGGCAATGACCTTCCACTCCATGATCTGCCGCCATCGGTGGTATGGCCCGCGAATCCCTGAACACCGACAGCCCATCCTTCGAAGTGATTCAGGAAACAGATATCGGCAAGATATCTCAGTGTATCGAAAATATATGTCTCCCAGTCCTGTCCGCCATTTACTGTCCTGAAAAACCTGTTCGGGGCGGCGCACAGGAATCCCGTATCAGCGTTAAGAAACTGCATATCGGTATAAAGAACCGAATCAAACGGCATATTGATGACTTCCCATGAAACACCGGCATCAAAGGTCTTTAGCAATTCAGAATGATCGGTCACGGCAAATCCTGTTTCTTCCGTAATAATATCCATATGCAACAGATTCCCCTTGTTTCCTGCCGCCATTTCCGTCCAGCTGACACCACCGTCTCCCGAATGCATGAAGTTTTTGTTCGGGTATTCCTGGACGATCCATCCATTAAAGCTGTTGAAGAAAGCGATGCCGGTAAAACGGTCGTTGACCCTTTTCCATGTCACCCCGCCATCGGTGGTTCTGAGTGAATTGCCGATCCCGGCAGCAATACCTGTGTAGTCATCGGTGAAAGAAAAATCAGTAACGGCGTTGGAAAAATACATTTCGATCATCCTGTAGCTTTCCCAGCCGTCTGTTGTCCGGGCAGTATGTCCTGTCGACCCGCCGAGAAAAGCTTCAGAGTCATTGAAGAAAAACATGGTCACCGGATGAAGATAAGGAATGTCCGCCCCCGTTATCCAGTTAAAACCGCCGTCTTTGCTTAGAAAGAGTTTTCCGTCTCTATCGCAGCACCATACCATCGATTCATTTAAAAATTGAACGTCTACCAGGTAACCTGCGGGCGGGTGCGCCTCGGACCAGCTCTGACCACCGTCAGCTGTCGTCATAATGATTGGGTAAAGTGATTCAATATCATTTCCGATTGCGCAACCATGGAAGACATCGTAAAAATGAACATCCCAGAAAAAATAATGTTCCCCTATAACAAAATGATGCAATGTCAACCAGTCATTCCCTCCGTCATATGTCACAAAAACGGTCCTGTAAGATCCCGCCACCCAGCCTGTATCGGGATTGAGGAAATAGACGGCGTTCATATCCAGGCCGAGGGGATTGGGCAGTGATTGCAATGCCCAGTTTTTTCCTCCGTCGGCCGTGTGAAGCAACTCGGACCATCCCACAACCCAGCCGCTGAGGCTGTCGGTAAAGAACACATCGGCATACTGATAATTCTCATGATGATATTGTTCCTCCCACGTTTTGCCCCAGTCAGGACTAAAATAGACTGAGCCGCCACTTTCCCCCCAGATATGGGTGGTATCTACCATGAAAACAGTACCGATGCTTAAGCTGGTGTCGGAACCATAAATGAGTCGCCACTGCTCCTGTGGAAGGGCGACAGGTCCCAAAAGGATGAAACCAATGACGGTATACTTCTTCATGTCAAAAATATTTTTATCATAAAACGATGACATGATATAAAGATTGTCTTAATGAGTCAAAAAGAGGCTGTATTAAAACTCTTTTTCTAACGGAGTGGTTGGAAGATAACGGAAAACATTGAGGAATAAAGGATTGATTAAATACTCTGCGCTCTTTGCAGTTAATTAATAAGGTTAGTTGTGATACAGCCTCTGGTGATTTTTTCAGCGAGGTGATCAGGCCATCACAGTAAAGAAAATTCATATAAAATTTTACTATTTGGATAACATCTGGATATTGCATACCTTTGAAACGCTTGTCATATTCCTGCCTCATGCGAGATATAGATATGGAGACCCGCCGTCACAAGATGAACCACCGGTTTGCCGGCACCAGATGTCTCCATATCGGAATGGTGGTCGACGCTTACGAGAACACCAAGAACGGCGCTTCGATCTCCACCAAGCGGTTCGTCGATCTTTTAAGGAAGGTGCACAACGTGACGGTTCTCACCACCGGTGAGCCGGCACCCGGCAAGATAGTCTTCCGGCAGTTTTATGTTCCGCTGGCCAGCCGGATCATGAAACGCATGAAAGCCCCCATGGCCGTTCCCCAGCGGAAGATTCTGAAGAAGGTGATCCGCGGACTGGATATCCTTCATGTTCAGTTTCCCTTTTATCTCGGAGTAAAAGCCATCAGGATAGCCCGTAAAGCTGGCGTGCCGGTGGTTTCAACGTTTCATATCCAGGCCGAGCACTTAGCCATGAATGCCGGCATAAAATCCCGCAAGTTCATCCGTCTCTGTTACCATTTATGGCTCAAGCACGTTTATAACAAATCCGACATCGTGATCTGCCCCAGCCGTTTTGCGCAGGAGGAGCTGACCCGGTACGGGCTCACGGCCAAAAGCGTCATCATCTCCAACGGTCTGCTGCCCATCTACCGGCCGCTAAAGGTGGACAGGGAGTCGCCGCTCAGGGATAAGTTCGTCATCCTTTCGGTGGGACGCTATGCTCCGGAGAAAAGACATGACATGATCATCACCGCCGTCCATGACTCATGGCACAAAGACCGGATACAGCTGATACTCATCGGCGACGGGCCCAGGAAAGAGAAGCTGCAGAGCTTCGGGAAGATTCTTCCCAACCCGCCTCTTTTCTATACTCTTTCGTCGGAGGAGCTGGTCTATTTTTACAATATGGCCGACCTGTACATTCATGCCGCGGTGATCGAGGTGGAATGCATGACCGTGCTGGAAGCCATGGGCTGTGGCCTGCCCTCGCTCATCGCCGACAGCGCCATGAGCGCCACCCCACAGTTCGCCCTCGACGACCGCTTTCTGTTCGAATGCGATAACCACCTCCACCTGACCTCCAGGATCGACTACTGGATCACCCATCCCGAAGAGCTCGAAAAGACCAGGAAACGTTATCATCAGCTGTCGGAAAATTACCGGATTGAGAATTCATATGACAGGCTGACGGAGGTGTATGACAGCCTCATAAATCCATCCTGACAGAAACAGGGATTCCGACCTATCATTGTTTCATTGATTTCACCACATAGACACATCGGGCACAGGAGGAAAATTGCAAAGAAGCTGAATCTATTGTGGTCTATTGGGTCTATGTGGTGAAAAAGAAATATATCACCGGCTTTAAACAAACTATTCCAATTTGATGTTACTGAAATAAAACGTTTATTTTCTTTATTTCTTAAACAAATTATACGTATATGTCCCAAACTCTCATCATTACCGGTGCCGGCGGCAACCTGGGAAAAGTTGTTACCACCCAGCTTGCTCGTTCCGGATACACCGTCGAAGCCACTCTTGGCCCGAGGGAAAATGTCTCCCCTTTTACATCGGAACCGGCCATTCATACGCGGCAGGTCGACCTGTATAATCCGAAAGCATCTGAAGATTTCGTCCGGTCTGTCTTTGAAAAACATGAGACGGTTCAGGCGGCCATCCTGTTGGCAGGAGGCTTTAAATTCGGTAAAGTCGCCGATATCACCAGCGAAGAGATGTTGGGCATGTATAAGCTGAACTTTGAGTCGGCATATAATATCGTCCGGCCCATATTGCCTTATTTTGAGAGACAGTCCGAGGGAGGCCAGATCATACTGGTCGGATCGCGGGCGCCGCTGAACCCGGCCGAAGGGAAAAACTATATCGCCTATGCCCTTTCCAAATCGCTGATCTTCAAGCTGTCGGAGGTCATCAATGCGGAATACAGGCATCAGAACATCTCATCGTACGTCATCGTACCGTCGACAATAGATACCCCCGGTAACCGCCACTCCATGCCCGATGCTGATTTCAGCCGCTGGGTGCCGCCCGGGAAAATCGCTGAAACCATCGATTTCCTTCTGACCGACACCGGCAGAATGATCAGGGAAACGGTGATCAAGATTTACAACCGGGCCTGAGCACAGGGGTGATACTTACTTTTTGATGAACTTACCCGAGAAAATCCTCTCATTTGAGTAACACCGGATCAGATAGGTGCCAGGTTGTAGATCACGGATACTGATCCGGTTCGATGTCAGGTGCAGGATGTTCTTAACCTGGTGTCCTCCCATGTCAAAAATAACGGCACTGTCGTAAGCGATGCCTTCCCTGCCGGAAAGTTCCAGCATGTCACCGGAAGGATTGGGGAAGCAGGTGACGGCCTCCGGCGGAACCGGCTCTTCGATGCCGTTGGCCCACGACCCGAAGAGCCAGAGGTAAGCCGGCCTGAACTCCTGGCGCCAGAGGGCCTCGTTGTGAAAACCGCCGGCGACGACCTTAGAATAGACCTCACCAGCATCAAAGCCGCAGCTTATGAGGCTGTCCTGCATGGCCAGCATGTCATTGACCGTTCCCGCGCCCTCCTGGTCGCCGCACATCTGGTACACCGCCATCGGATAGTGCTTGCCGGCCTCACGCGTGAACGACCAGACAGTGTCGGAAAACCAATAGGAAGGTGAGAAGAGGCCTGCTTTGCTGAACACCTCCTGGAACTTCAGGGCGCCGTAGTGCGATATCAGGCCGCCCAGGGAGCTGCCCATGATGCCGGTGTGCTCCCTGCCGGGCAGCGTCCTGTAATGGGCATCGATGTAAGGCTTAAGAGTTTCGACAATGAACGCTATGTACTGTCCCCCTTCACCGCCGCCGTATGCCGGGTTGACCCATGGTGAATATTCATCGATGCGCAGGAGGCCGCCATTGTCGATGCCGACGACGATAGGCACCTGGTAACCCTGTTCCGCCAACGTATTGAGCGTCTCATCCACCTGCCACTCCCCGGCGTACGACGTGAAGGCATCAAACAGGTTCTGGCCGTCGTGCATGTATAGCACCGGGTAGCTTTTCATGGTGGAGTCATAATCGGGCGGCAGGTAAAGCCAGATGCGGCGTGTTCGGTTCAGCTGCGGCATATAAAACGAATCGGACATCATCGTCACATTGGCCGCCGCCGTAGTGCCGCCGCCACCGTAATCCCTCCAGTTATAAATGATGATATGCACCGTGTCGTCGTTGCCGAAGGTGAACTGCCGGTTAGGGATCTCTTCACCCATAGGACCCTTCTCAACGGTCTCCCAGCTGCCGCGGGTGAATTTGTATTGGTACGTGGTGCCTTCAGGCTGCGCCGGAAAAGTGATGGTCCATTTATCTTCAATTTGAGGGTTCTTGTGAAGGACATAGACCGGGTCGCCGGGGTTCCAGCCGTTGAAATCACCCGCTATATAAATGGAGTCCTCCGGCGGGGTGTAGGCCGGCAGCGAATCGATGATGCATGTGGCCTGCGAAAAAAGCGATGTAACCATCACCACATTCAAAAGAAAAAATAGAATAAAAGTTTTTTTCATCGTCAATATTTTAATTGGAATCCGGTTGACCTTTTTTTAAACGCACTGGCGCAAAGAATGCGCAATGTCCGCAATGAAAAATAATTGATTCCACCCATCTTAAAGTTACCCACCCATTGGCTCCCCGATTCTGCTTCATATAAAGTACCCAACAATATAACACTATAACAATACAACAATACAACAATAACCCCCTTAACAATCGAACCATTGAACAATTGAGCATTTGAACCCCCTCACCCCTCCCTGACCTTCTCCAGAAACATTTCCGGCAACCTCGCCACCCTCCTCTTCTCATAGTCATAGGCAATAAGCTTTGTAGTGCCGTTCATCACTTCGGCCCTGTCGTGCAGGTAACGCACCGTGTACTTCAGCGTGAACGACGTGGTGGTGACCTCCTCAACGCTCACATCCACGGTGAGCCGGTCGTGCAGGAACAGCTCTTTTCTGAAATGGACATGGGCCTCGCTCATAATGATGCCCTTGTCTTCCCCGATGTTCTTCTCCGAGAAGCCCAGAAATTCGAGAAAGGCTATCCGTGCATCCTGGAAAAGAAGCAGCGATCTATCATTGCCCATGTGACCGCCATAATTGATGTCCCCAATCCTGACTTCATAGCCCAGGATGTTTTTTACGGATATCCATTTCACCGCATCATGCATTTCACTTTGTCATTAAGTGATACGTCGTGCCAATTTATGATTTTTTCATTATACCACTGAAATTTATTTTAAATTTAACGCTTCAAATCCGGGACGATGTCATGGATCTTTAACACATCATTACCTTCCTTTAAACGCCACCGTTTCATCCCGTTCCTTCTTGCCTGCGCCTGTAGTCTCCTTTCTCCTGCCCTCGCTCATTCCCAGGTGTGTGGTCAGATCGTCCTGGGGCAGGCTCAGAAAGAATATGAGGCGGGGCGTCTGCAGCAGGTCATCGCCCTCATCGAGCCCTGTCTGGCGACAGGCTTCAGCCGTGATGAGCAGATCCAGGCTTACCGTCTGCTGGCGTTGACTTACCTGGCCAACGATGATGCCGACAGCACCAGGATGATGGCCGAGCACATCGTGGAGCTGGATCCCAACTACATGCCCAACACCGTCTTTGATCCGCCGCGTTACGTCGCCATCATCGAAAGCATCAGGAAGCCGCTCACGAGCTTAGTCACGGCCTCGCGCCAGGTGGAGCCCATCGGTGAGGCGCCGGTGCCCGTGACGGTCATCACCGAGGAGATGGTACGCAACAGCGGCGCCAGGAACCTCAAAGAGCTGCTCTGCCTGTATGTCCCGGGCATGACGGCCGTGGAAGACCACAACGAGCTGAACATCGCCATGCGGGGCGTCTATGCCTCGTCGCAACAGAAGATACTCATCATGCTCAACGGCCACCGCCTTAACTCCAGAGCTTATTCCGAGGCCGACCCCGATTTCAGCATCTCCCTCGGCAAGATCAAACAGATCGAGGTGCTGCGGGGACCTGCCTCGTCACTGTACGGCAACGTGGCGCTGACGTCGGTCATCAACATCATCACCAAAAAAGGACAGGATGTCGACGGCGTGAAGGTGTCGGCCGGTGTGGGCAATTTCGGGCAGGCCAAGGCCGATTTCCTGCTGGGCAAGCAGTTCAACCGCAGCAACGACATCTTAGTCTGGGGAAGCTATTACCGTTCCGACGGCGAGGAGCATTACATCCCCCAGGAACAGGATCACTCACCCAACCCGGTGAGCGGTTATGCCATCCTAGGCGGTTTCAGGGACCGTCCGTCGTATGATGCAGGCGTGGTCTACGACCAGGGTCACCTCTCGCTGCTGGGCAATGTCCGCTACTGCAAATACACCGAACCTTTCTCGGCCGGCGGCATTACGGGCGAGGTATATGATTACGGCGAATACAGGACCTTTCAGGGTACCGGGCCGGGGCTGTCATCAGGCTCATCGCATGCCGAGCTTAAATACAGCAACGACCTCGGCCAAGGCTGGGACATCATGGCGGTGGGCAACCTCGACCTCAATGCCGTGTTGGCGTGTCTCGTCGTGAACCCGGTGATAGGCCAGTCGGGCAAGATATTCTGGAACGAGATAAGCTATGGCGGCGTCATACAGCTCAAGAAAAGGTATGACCTCAAAACCTGGGGCAACGGGAATATCCTGGGCGGGGTACAGACCGATGACATGAAGCTCATCGACAGCTTTTACCTCTTAGGCACCAACGGCCAGTTCGACACCGTCATGGACAACAGCAAAAAACCCCTCCTCGACAAAGGAAAGGAGGACATCTATTCGGGATTCCTTCAGATCAAGCACCGCCTGGGTGAGAAGATCATCCTCAACCTGGGCGCACGTTACGACAATAAAAAAAGACACCTGGGTAAGAATGTCGAGGACTTCAGCCCGCGGTTATCGGTTATTTTCACCCCTTCGTCACTGGTCGACATGAAGTTGTCGTACGCCCAGTCGTTTGTCGATGCGCCCTACTGGTACCGTTACAACTCCCTGCCCAGCTACAAAGGCTCCGCGAACCTGTTACCCGAGCATCTGAGATCGGTGCAGTTCACCGCCGATTTCCATTTCCTTGACCAAAAGTGCAACCTGGGGCTGAACGCCTTTTACAACAGGCTCCGCGACTTTATCTACCGTGATCCCAACGCCACCGGTGACATGCCGCGGTATAAAAATGCAGGGCGTCTCGAATCCGCCGGCGTGGAAGGCGAAATGTCTTACCTC
>Ga0172364_10000072_pt1 | contig 54088 bp, 50 predicted proteins | sample LakKivSesite10cm_FD_114545 | JGI IMG/M metagenome (GOLD analysis project Ga0172364, IMG submission 114545) | Sediment microbial communities from Lake Kivu, Rwanda - Sediment site 10cm | ecosystem: Environmental > Aquatic > Freshwater > Lake > Sediment | place: Rwanda: Western Province, Lake...
AATGTGGGCAACTCGGAGCGCAGCGGAGCGGTGTCCACATTTCCACCAGACTCTACGACGACGGTGGCCTCTCGCTCTGGCTAGACCACCAGACTCAAGAAAGGAGGCAGGCGTCCCGGTAACATTATCATTTGGTAGAACCATCCGCTCTCGGTAACATTATCATTTGACTTGACACGGTACCTCACGAAATTTTTAAGGTTTCTGGGGGAGAGTTCTCTGCAGTATGCGCCAGCCTCTGGCCGGCGCATGGAGAGCCTCCCGAAGGTTCAGAACCCTCGGGAGGCGTTGGTTCCACCTGTCACTTCATTCACTCTATGCATTGCGCTTCTACTGCCAGGGCAAACCGTTCAGCCTCTCCACAAATGTCCCGTACCTGGTCAAAGCGGGCCGCCACTTGAGGAGCCAAATGAGCATCATACTGGCGTGCGGCTGGCTTCTTGATCCGACCATCGGATGTTCGTTTCAACTGAAAACCAAAACCGCTGACACTTACCAGTCGCTCTAACGGTTCTGGATCACACTCAAGCAAATCATCTTCTCTCACAAACGCTGCGCAGACCCAGGCATCAGTGGTTTTAGATGGCACAGCCACAATGACATTATGAGGGAGTTGGCCACCAACCCATTGTATAACGAGATCCCGCAGAGCGTCGGTAGTATCGCAGGCAGGTGGACAAGGCCGCTCTAGATTGACTTCTGGGTTGTGAGCAATGCTCGCGTCTATCTGAATCACCAACAGGTCGAAGGGCTCACCATAGTCTTGCATGAACCTGGTCAAACGGGGACCATAACGCTGGCACCAGTGCCGCACGCCCGTCCATCCTGTCCCTTCAATGTCCCCACCTACGCTAGCGGAGAGTTCATCGCTGGGAGGATGAATGCGCTTGACATCCTCAACAGCCGGGCAGAGCCTCTTGACAACGGCCTCGAAAATGGGAAAATCCCGTTTCCCTTCTGTCACGACACCCACGATCATGGCTTGCTCCTACAGCAGATCGGGCACGCCACCCAGGCGCCCCATCACCCATAGCTCAGAAAGCGTAACGTGCTTCTGCTCCAACTCTTGCAGCAGCAGCTCCGTCACCCGAATAGGCTTGACTTGGGTCGTACCTCCGGGGCGGTCCACGGTAAACAGTCGGATGCGCTCATTACGCAGATTAAGGCCATCCAGCACTATGGGATTGTGAGTAGTAAGGAGTACCTGACGCTGGTTCTCAGACCCCAGCACCTGCTCACAGAACAGTTTCGTCAAGGCACGTGCGAGAAGAGGGTGCATCGCCTGGTCAAAGTTGTCAATTGCCAGCAAGCGGGGAGCCTGGGGGTGTAGAGCCAGAACCAGCGTGAACAGTACATATAAAGCACCCTCACTGGCATCGTAGCCCGACAAAACGTTTCGCCCCTCCCGCATCCAGGCGTCCTTGAAACGCACGACCAGACGAGCAGTAGGAACACTGGGAGAAAGGATCTGTCGCGAAGGAGGACCGACGGACAAGTCTTCCACCCAATCCAACAGTTCCAGCATCTCGTCTAATTCAAGGTTGCCAAACCTCTGCGCCTGAGGATCGAGCAGGTCCTGAACTGCTTCGGCAAGTTGGCCACCAAAAAGCCCAAGCGGGGCGCGAGGCGCAGGATCGGGGGCAATGCCACGCAAGATGGGCGTCGTCGGTGCGAAAGTAGCGAAATCGTCCAACGCCGATAACAGCTCGGCTGGTGCCCCCCTGTACTCTTCACGCCCACGAACCAGGGCGGCAAAGCCTGTATCAGGGCGCATCGGATACTCAGTACGCGGAGCATGTTGACCCAACGTGGCTCCCCGCGGTGCTCGTCCCATAATTTTGCGACCGTTACGCGATATGCTCTCCGTCTTATATTCCCAGGCTGGATTGGGCCTGTCAATAGGGTTGTTCAGCCCCACCTTGTAGGCAGCACTCTCTTCGGCTGTTTTCCAGGTAGCCGAGAGAGTGATGAAAAGGCGATAGGGCCTCCCTCTGTGAGAAGATTTGTACAATGCCGGGACGCCAGGCCGCACGCCACGCCGTAGTAACGCCTGATCATCCACCCGCCCGGAAGCCGCCGCACCCAACACACCCAGGGCTTCCAGAAGATTGGTCTTGCCACTGCCGTTGGCACCGACGAACACATTGACCTGGCCCAACTCCAGGTTTTTAAGTTCCCGGATGGACTTGAATCCTTCGACACTGATAGAATCTAACATCGTCTACCTCCTGCCAGAAGCCTGTTCCAACAGCACTCTCCCCCAACAAGTTGGGGAGTCCGGCACCCTGCACACGAAACTCAGCTGCGATAGGCAGTCGCACTATGTTTTGGTGAGAAAGCCCAGGCTCAGTTCCTCGAGTGTCGCCCGCGTGGGCTTGCCCGTCTGGGGATCCCAACCGTACTCGGCGTAGGCGCCGGCCAGGAGCACGTTCACGTCGGGCGCCTGGCCCTCAGTCCCGCCAGCGCTCAAGGGCTGCAAGAGCAGGTCAGGCAACCGGTCGTCGGCACGGGTAAGGCCCCGGCGCAGGTTGAGCAGCCGCTTGAGCGTGACGATGCGCTTGCCCAATGTGATCAAATCTTCGGCCTGCAGGCCCCACCCCGTCGCGCCGTTCAGCGCCGCCAGCACGCGCGCGACGCCGGGATTCTGGAACTGGCACAGCGTGAGCGCGTTGTACAGGTTGCGCCAGGCCTGCTGCCATGCGGCAATACGTCCCTTCTCTTCCGTTGCCTCGAAGCGATCGCCGGGGAGGATGCCCAATTCGACGGCCGGCCCTTGCCCGGTGTCCACACTGTACATGTCGCCCTCCATGTGGCAGGCCCCACGGGGGGAGAGCGCATACGTCACCGCCATGCCCGCAAATGCGCGTGGGTCGTGCATGGGCACCTCCAGCCGGTTGACAGTCGCCGCCAGTTCCGGCACGCCAAACCGTTCGGCCAGCGCAGCGCTGCCCTCGGCCAGGAGGTCGCCAAAGCCTTCGCGGCGGGCGATCATCTCGATCAGGCGGTGGAACGTGCGGGCGTCGCCGTAACGAATCTCGAGCCCTCCCGCGTCCGCCGGGGTGAGGAGGCCACGCTCGAGCATCTCGCAGGCCAGCGCGATGGTCGAGCCAGTGCTGATCGTGTCCAGGCCATAGACGTTGCACAGATGGCCAGCGTAGATGACCGCCTCCAGGTCACCGACCATCGGGAGCGTGCCGAGCGCGCCCAGCGTCTCATACTCGGGACCATCTACCCTCTCCAGGCCATAGCCGGGCGCGCGGGTCTCGCGGCCACAGGCGATGGGACAGCGATAGCAGGCCACGCCCTTGTTCAGGTACTGGTTCGTGATCAACACCCCAGAGAGATCGCTGGCCTGCTCCCACTCCCCCTGCTGGTAATAGCGGATGGGCATGTCGCCGTACATCAAGAGCATGTCCACCCCGCTGGCGGTGCCCGCCAGTTGGAAGGACACGGCCGTCAAGTCCTGGTCCAGGTTGGCGATGATCTCCTTGACTACTGCCCTGAATCCGTCAGGATCGGCCAGGGGAACGTCGGCCTTGCCGCGCAGCCCGATGGCCTTGAGGTTCTTGGAGCCCATCACCGCGCCCATGCCGGTCCGCCCAGCGGCGCGCCCGTGGTCGTTCATGACGGCGGCCATTTTGACCACGTGCTCGCCCGCCAGGCCGATGCAGGCCACGCGCGCCTTCGGTTCGCCCAGCGCCTGGCGCACCTGTTCCTGCGTTTTATATGAATCACTACCCCACAGGTCAGCCCCGTCGTGCAACTCAGCCCGTCCCTCGACGACCGACAGCCACACCGGCTTCTCGGCCCGGCCGGTGACGACGATCCCGTCATACCCGGCGAAGCGCAGTTCCGGCCCGACGAAGCCGCCCGTGTTGGACTCGCCCCAGATGTGGGTGAGAGGTGACATGGCGCACACGCTCAAGCGGCCGGCGGAGGGCATGGCCGTACCGACCAGTGGGCCGGTCATAAAGACGAGCGGATTGTCCGGCCCGAGCGGGTCGGTATTCCCGTCCACCATGTCGTAGATCAGGCGCGCCGCCAGCCCACTGCCGCCGACGAAGGCGCGGGCATGCTCTTCGTTGAGCGGCTCGTCCCAAATCTTTCCCGCGCTGAGATCAACGTACAGGATTTTCCCCATGTAGCCATTCATCGTCTGCTCCTTTGAGTTCCTACGAGTTCCCACGAGTTCCACCGAGTTCCCCCCAGAGAGACCAAAGACTCAAAAGTCGACCGGCCGGCCCTCGTAGACGTACAGGAAGAGTTGGCGCAATTCGTCGAAAGAGGGGACACGGGCAGCGGTAACCATCTGGGTGTCGTTGAAGGCATCCTCGACCAGCTTGTCCAGTTGTGCCTCGTAGGCCGCCCGTTCGATCCCCAGCGCGGCGATGCTGGTGGGGTTGCCAATTTGGCGACACAGGTCGCAGATGTACCCGGCCAGTGCCAGGGCCGCCTCTGCCCCCCCTTTCTCCCCCCCTATAGGGGGGGCGGGGGGGGGTGAGCAGCCGAGCAAGGACGCCAGCTCTGCAAACCGCTCCGGCGCCTGGCGGGCGGCAAACTCGATTGTGTAGGGCAGGCATATACTCACGGCGCGGCCGTGGGGCACGTGGAACACCGCCCCCAGCACGTGGCCCATGGCGTGGGCCATCGAAGCCATGGCGTTGCCGAAGCCCAGTCCGGCGCAGGTAGCGGCGTTGTGCATCCGCTCGCGGGCGATCATGTCAGACCCGTCGGCCACGGCACGGGGCAGATACTGGAGAATGAGGCGAGCGGCACTGGCACACAAGCCATCGGTCACGTCGGTGTGCCAGGTGCACGTGTAACCTTCGACCGCGTGTGTCAGCGCGTCCAGGCCGGTGTCAGCGGTCAAACGCGGGGGCATCCCGGCCGCCATCACCGGATCCACGATGGCGATGTCGGCGGCGTTCTCCCGATTGCCCAACCCCATCTTGCGCTGCTCGATGGCGTCGGTGAGCACGATGGCCCAGGTAACCTCGGCCCCGGTGCCACTGGTGGTGGGGACCGTGATCAGGCGCGCCTTCTGGCGCAGGCCCAGCGGGATGAACGGGTTGATCTCGGCCGGCTGCAGGTCGGGCCGCTCGTAGAGCACCCAGACCGCCTTGGCCGCGTCCATCGGCGAGCCACCGCCCAGGCCGATGATCCAGTCCGGTCCATACTCCTGTGCCGCCTGCGCGCCCTGGCGCACTGTCTGCACACTGGGGTCGGGTTCCACCGCGTCGAAGACGTGCATCTCGATACCGGCCTTGTCCAGGTGAGCCTTCACCCTGTCCACCAGCCCCAGTTGGACCAGCGCGGCATCGGTGACGACGAGTGCACGCCGGCCCTGCAACTCGTCGAGCGCATCCAGCGCCCCCTCACCGAAGACGATTTGCGGCGAGACAAAGTACCACATACTGTCACCTCCTCACAACAAAGCGGGCGCAGTGGACTGCGCCCGCATCATAACGCTCCATCTTCAGTTTCCAAAGTCCGTGGGCACGAGCGCACAGCAGTCCACGATCTCTTTGGCTGCCTTCGGGTAGCGCATGATCTTCATCATGTTGCCCTGCAACTTTAACTTGCGCGTCATCATGCCCTGGATGGGGTCCAGTTTGCCCTCGATGACCTGGCGCCAGGCGCCAAAGGGAGCGCGGATCACGAACTCCGCCGGGCGTTCGCCTTCGCTGGATAGTATGGCCGCGTCGGGGCTCTTGCCGTGAAAGAGGCCCAGGAACAGGTAAGCGGTACCCTGATAGGCCTGGTCGGGCTCGACGACGAAGATAAAGTCGCCCTCCCAGTCCCTGGCCGATTTCTCGTAGGACTCGCTGTTGTTGAGCTGACGGCTCAGCTCCTTGATCCATTCGTCAGACGGAAACTCGAGTGCCATTGATTCTCCCCCCTTGAGTACGTTGAGATTCACTTCTTCAGCGCACGCCCACGCTCTTTTTCCGGTGGCTGGCTCAGGCCAGTGATCTGCTTGAGCAGGGTCAACACGCCCAGGCTGAGCGCCAGCGCCCTGGCCGGCTGGACGGCAGGCAGCCGCTCCCGGCCTTCTTCGTCCACCACGAGGGGCACCGAGCGCATATACAAGTACGCTGCACCCACACCCACCAGCGCCCCCAGGACACCCCCGACGATCAAGACTCGCGTTCGCACATTCATCTATTGCCTCCTGATTTCGCGGTTCTGCCAAGCCAACCCTGGACCGTCGCCAGAGTGGAATGCACCCATAAAATCGGCCTGACGACGGCACTCATCGCCAGTTCGACGTAGGCCAGGCCCAGCGCCAGGTACGCCTGCGCCAGGCGGAGCCAACTGGGCAGGTTCTCGTGCCGCTGAAGCTGCCACAGGCCATACACCAGGCCCCCCAACAGCGCCAGCGGCACCAGCGCCATCACAAACGCCTCGACGGCGAGAAGAATGAGGGAAAGGTCACGCAAGACTGTCATATCAGTTTCTCTCCAATTGAGCTTCCTCCATTAGCGACCCCCTCAGTATACCCCCTCCTGCACCATCCGTCAACTAGCAGTGCGCGCGAGCTCTTTCAGCACCGCCACCAACTCCTCTTGCCAGCCGCGCTCCAACGGCAGCCAGATCTCGCGGCGGCCAACGCTCGCGCGCTCGCCCAAGGCCCGCTGAAGCTTTTCGCGGTCGGCAAAATGCCCCTCCCCCGACCGCAGCATCAGGCGAGCGTTCTCGACCGCGACGGTCTCCACTCCGGCATCGCGCGCCAGCACCTTCAACCGCAACTGGTACATCAAATTGCGCGCCGGCCCCGGCAGCGCTCCAAAGCGGTCGGTCAATTCCTGCTCCATCCCATCTATGCGCGCCATAGAGTCCAGATCCGCCAACCGGCGGTATATTTGCAGGCGCAGCCGCACGTCGGGGACATAGTCTGCGGGCAACTGCACCGGAAGCGGCAGGTCAATGCGAATGCTTTCCAACGGCTCCGGCGGCAGAGGCTGGCCCTCACGCCGCACCCTAAACTCCTGCACTGCCCGCGCCAGCAGCCGCGTATACAGATCGAAGCCAACGGCACCCACGTGGCCCGATTGACGGACACCCAGGATGTCGCCCGCGCCACGGATCTCCAGGTCCCGCATGGCAATGGTGTATCCGGCCCCCAGGTCAGCCGCCTCACGGATGGTCTCCAAGCGCTGGCGCGCCTCGGACGTCAGACGGCTCAACCGTTCGTGGAAGAAATAGGCGTAGGCGCGCTGCGCACCCCGGCCCACGCGCCCGCGCAACTGGTAGAGTTGCGCCAGCCCGAAGCGGTCGGCCCGCTCCACGATGAGTGTGTTGGCGTTGGGAATGTCGAGGCCGCTCTCGATGATACTGGTACAGAGCAACACGTCAATCTCCCCAGCCACGAAGCGCAACATCACCCGCTCCAGGTCGGCTTCCCGCATCTGGCCGTGGGCCACAGCGACCGTCGCCTCGGGCACCAGTTGCTCCAGCCGGCGGCGCGCTATCCCGATCGTCTGCACGCGGTTATGGACGTAGAACACCTGCCCATCCCGGTCCAACTCGCGCAGGATCGCTCGCCGCACCAGTTGGGCGTCGTACTCGCCCACGTAGGTGGTGACCGGCAGCCGCTCCTCGGGCGGCGTGTCAATCGTGCTGATGTCGCGCACGTGGGTGAGCGACATATAAAGCGTGCGTGGGATGGGGGTGGCGGTCAGCGTCAGCACGTCTACTTCCGTGCGCATGCGCTTGAGCTGCTCCTTGTGGGTCACACCAAAGCGCTGTTCCTCGTCCACGACCAGCAGGCCCAGGTCGGCAAAGGCGACGTCCCTCTGCAACAACCGGTGGGTGCCGATGATGATGTCCACCCGGCCGGTGAGTAGTCTCTCCAGGATTTTCTCCTGCTCGGCACGCGAGCGAAAGCGGGAGAGCATCTCCACCTCGACCGGGAAAGGAGCCAGCCGCTGGCGAAAGGTGGCATAGTGCTGCTGGGCCAACACCGTGGTCGGCACCAACACGGCCACCTGCTTGCCGTCCATCACGGCTTTGAAGGCCGCCCGCAACGACACCTCGGTCTTGCCGTAGCCCACGTCGCCGCAGATGAGCCGGTCCATCGGCTTGGGCTTCTCCATGTCGGCCTTGACGTCGGCGATGGCATTCAGTTGGTCTTCGGTCTCGAAATAAGGGAAAGCGGCCTCCAGTTCGGCCTGCCAGGGTGTATCCGGGCCGAAGGCATGCCCGGCGGCCATTTCGCGGGCCGCATAGAGGTCCAGTAGTTCGCGGGCGACGTCCTCGGCCGCCCGTTTGGCCCGCTCCTTGACCGTCTGCCACTCCGTCGTGCCCAACTGGTTGAGACGCGGCGGGCGATCGTCGGTCCCGATGTAGCGGTTGAGGCGGTCCGCCTGGTGGATTGGCACGTAGAGGCGATCGTTGCCTGCGTACTCTACCAGCAGATACTCGCGCTCGACCCCCTCCATCGCCCGCGTGACCAGGCCACGGAAGATCCCAATCCCGTACTCGACGTGGACGACGAAATCGCCGGGTGTGAGGTCGGCGAAATAGGATTCAGGCGCAGCCTTGCGACGATGGACAGGACGGCGGGGCTCAGGGCGGCGCCAACCAAAGATCTCTGCGTCTGTCAAGAGGTGAACAGAGGCAAAAGGCCGCTCCAGTTCGATGCCACGCAGAATCCACCCTTCGGTGAGCGATCCTTGTACAAAGGTGAGTGCCGTCTGTGAGGGCCGCCGCAGTTCATCCAGCGACAATCCGCCATCGGAAACCTGAAACCTGAAATCCGTGTACTCTGCCCCCCACAGTTCAGCCAGGCGGTGGGCCTGCTGGCTGACGACGACCACCTGCCCGCCCTGGGTCTGAGCCGTGCGGATGTGCTCCAGCAGGGGCTTGAGTTGACCGCCAAAGTGAGGACCCGGAATGAAGCAATCGGCCAGTCGAGAAGTTGTCCCGCCTTTCCCGTGACCTGGCGTGAGAACCGGCCGGTCGGTCAGCCTTTCCGACCACTCGTCCCAGGTGACGTAAGGAAGCGGGTAGTCAGGTGGGAGCGTTCCGGCCTCCTCGGCCGCCGCTTGCAGGTCCACGGCCTCCACTTCCAGCCCGGCCCAGGCTTCCGCCAGTTCCTGCAGTTCATCTACGACCAGCAGCGCCTCAGGCGGAAAATAATCCAACAGCGTCGTGGCTTCCGTGTGAAAGTAAGGCAGGTAGAACTCGAGTCCAGGAAACGGCGTGGCGGCCATCAGGCTCCGCTGGTGGGCCTCCAGTTCGGCGCGCACGTCGGCTGGTTGGTCGCCGGCCAACTGCGCAGCGACGCGGTCGGCAACGCGCGGCCCGTGGCGGGGAAGCGCTTCGCGGGCCGGCGTGATCGTGACACTCTCTACCCGCTCTTGTGAGCGCTGAGTGGACGGGTCGAAGCGACGGAGCGACTCGACCTGGCTACCGAAGAGCTCGATGCGCGCGGGCAGGGAGTCGGCCGGGGGAAAGATGTCGAGGATGCCGCCCCGGTGACTGAACTGGCTCGGGGCCTCGACGACGCTGACCGGCTCGTAGCCTAGACCTGCCCAGTACCCCAGAGTCCGTTCCAGATCAAGCGTCTGGCCCACGTGGAACTCGCGAATGGAGACGCGGAACTGGCGCAACGGCAGCGTGCGCTGCATCAGTGCGCGGGCCGAGGCCACGACGATTACCCCTTGTTTCCCCCCCTCTCCCTCACAGGGAGAGGGGACGGGGGTGAGGGTAGAAGAGCCAGGGGTAGGAGTGCGGCGTGCATGGAGCACCGCAAGAACGCGCAGGCGGCCCGCGATCACCTCTTCGGTCCAGGGGACACGCTCGTAGAAGAGGGCCAGCGGCTCTGGAAAATACCAGACGCACTCCGGGGCCGGCGACCAATCGCGCAAGGAGGAGGCCAGCGACTTGGCGCGTTCCACCGAGCCGGCGACGACCAACATCGGACGTTGCAGGTCACTGGCAAGTGCAGCCAGGAGCGCCGGACGGGCAGCGCGCAGCAACCCCAACGCAGCCGGCATCTCGCCACCCTCCAGATCCGCCCGCAGGGTCCGATAGGTTTCAAGCGCATTGAACCAGGCCAGCAATCCAGAGACGTTCATCTACATCTCTCCTGGACGGCGGTTGTACTGTTCCATCGCTGCCTCGATTCCCTCGCGCAGCCAGGTCTCAATCGCCATCACGGCTCGCTCCAACGCTTCCCCCCGTAGCGGTTCTTCGTCCGCCGAGAAATCCTGCAACACGTAGGCCGCAGGGTCCATCCGCCCGGGTGGGCGACCGACGCCGATGCGCAGGCGTGGGAAATCCTGGCCCCCCAGATGCTCGATGATGGAACGCATGCCCTTGTGCCCGCCACTGCCCCCCTCTGGCCGCAGGCGCACCGTCCCCAGCGGCAGGTCCAGGTCATCGTAGACCACCAGCAAACGTTCAGGCTGCACCTGGTAAAAGCGGGCCAATGGCGCGACCGCCCGGCCGCTCTCGTTCATAAATGTCTGCGGCCTGGCCAGGATGATCCGCCGCCCCTGAAAGGTGCTCAGCACGACCAGGGCTCGCTTCTGGCGTTTGCCGAAGGCCAGGCCCCAGGCCGCGGCCAGTCGCTCGACGCACTGAAACCCGACGTTGTGCCTGTTGGCAGCATATTGTGGGCCTGGATTGCCCAACCCCGCGATGAGGTAGGATTCCACTGTCTGGCGACTATTCCTTAGGGAGACGACTTGTGTGCTGTTGGCGCAGGAACCAGCGCACGAGGGCCTTCGCCAACAGATAACAGCCTCCCACCAGGAATAACATCACTGTAACCAACCCGCCCGTACAAAAGGCCGTACGCAGTTCCGCGGTCTCGAACGGTATGCTGAGTGGCTTATTTTCTCCAGCCGCAGGAGTGGCGGTTTCCTCGGCCGCTCCACTCTGAGACGTAGGAGAGGGGCGCGGTGTCGGAGTGGCAGGCTGTTCGACGGCGACAGATGTGGGGGTCGGCCCGACCACAGCGGTAGGCAGCGGCTCCGGCGTGGGGGCCTCGGACGTCGGCGTCGGGACAGGTTGGGCATTGCTCACAGTCAGATACGTCACGAACTGCTGGTAATAAAATGCGTCGTCCCGCCCCTTGACCGTCAAAGCCAAACAGTACACCCCATCGGGCACACCGGTGGTATCCCAGGTAGCGAGCACACCACCTTCGACCTGCGCGTTCTCCACGTGGGCCACAGGGACCCACTGCGATCCACCTGTGGGCTCAGCACCGGCCGCAAAACTTACGTCGTACCATTCGATGTTGGGGTGCGTGGCGATGCCGGTAATCTCCACCACCCCGCTTAGGATTGTGCCATTCGCCGGGTACGAGACGACCGACCGCGCCTGAGGCTGTGGCGCTGCCCAGCCCGGCGCACCCACGGTGAGCAGGATCATTGCCAGTGCCATTCCCACGGCCAGGTTACACTTGTGCATAGGTCTCCCTCACAATGAGTATATATCACATAGATAGACGAAAAGTGTAACATGAAAGGGCAAGAATGACAAGGTGTCAACAGGCCCCAGGTTGACCAGTAGCCGTTCTCTGCTATACTAAGCTTGGTTTCACCACAAGGTAGCGCAACCGAGAGCGAGCGGCGGTGTTCTTTATATCAAACACTGTCGCTCTCCTCGGCCAGGTGACGGGGGGAGCGGTATGCACGAAGAGAGCGATTGGGCGCTCATCGCCCGGGCCAAGCAGGATCCAGAAGCATTTGGACTCTTGTACGAGCGATACGTTGGCTGCATCTACAATTACACGTACTACCGCACGGGCAACCACCAGGACGCAGAAGATCTGACGGCGCGCACGTTCTACCGGGCGCTGAGACGTATCTCACACTATGTGGATCGGGGGGCGCCGTTCTCGGCGTACCTGTATCGCATCGCCCACAATGTGGTGGCGAACTGGTACCGGGACAACAGCCGGCGGCAGATCATCTCGCTGGACGAACTGGTCGTGCGGACGTTCGGGCGAGAAGAGCCGGCCTCGCTGGTAGAGGAACACGAGAATCAGGATTTGCTACTCCGGGCGGTGCGCCAGTTGCCACCAGAGCGGCAGCAACTGCTCATCCTCAAGTTCGTGGAGCAGATGAGAAACGCCGAAATCGCAGAGGTGATGGGGCGGACGGAGGGGGCAATCAAGTCACTCTACCACCGGACGTTGGAAGTACTGCGAGAGGAACTGACCGATGTAGAGCATGGGCGGGGGGAGGACACGGGGAGGACGAACAATGACTGAGGAACACGTAACCGAAGTGTTGGCAGCCTATACCGAGGGGCTGATTGAGCAATCCGAAACTGCACTGCTGTTCAACGTGACAGAGGAAGAACACAACCGGCTGGCCCCGCTGTTCCAACTGGCTGAACGGTTACAGCAGAGCATGCGGCCCGTACAGCCTTCGGCGGCCTTCGTGCGCACCCTGGGCAGGGAACTGGTGGACAACGCCAGGCGTCGCATCATGGTGACGAAGCGCCTACGGCGGGCAGCGCTGATCGGCGCAGCGGCGCTGGGGTCTCTCCTATCCATCGCATCGGTAGTGGGAGCGATCGTGCTCGTGGTGGCGCGCTTGCGCGCCCGAGCGCAAGCAACCCGGGCCATCCAGGCACCGACAGGCTAGGGGAGATTCTTCGCTGCGCTCAGAATGATGAGAGGCTGCGCTCAGAATGACGAGAAATGGATAGACCCGGCCGAGGCCGGGTCTATCCTGTTAATCCGGGCGGCGCGCGCGCTCCGCGTGCCGCTCCAGGCGGAGCTCGATGCGGCCGAGCCGCTCCACGAGCTCTTTCAGCAGTAGCAGAATCTGACCGATGACCTGCTCGATCGTCAACTGCTCCCGCTCCCAGGCCTGGATCACGCCCTCTAAACCGTAAGTGCCCATCGCTCCTCGCTCCTTTCACACGTTGACGTGTACATCAGTTCAAAAACTAAGGGAGCCTGCGCCCCCCCAGTGACACTTCTGATTATACACGAAAGCGTGTAGTTTGTCAAGCCAGAAAAGGAAATTTTAAGGTTCGGACGCTCTTTCCTACTCCTGCGCTTCGTCCTCGGCTGGCAACTTTTTCGCGACGGCCTGGTACTCGAAGCCGGCCCGCTCGGCGATGAGCGTGAGCAGCCGGTTCATCCCACCGCGAGGGCGATACATGCCGGTCTCCCACTCGCTGATGGTCTGCTGGCGCGTGCCGAGTTCGTCGGACATCTCCTGCTGAGTCAACCCCAGGTGCTTGCGCAGCGCCTGAATGGAGCGGGCATCCCATTGATACTTAACCCTGCGCCTGCCCATTCGTACCACCTCCGGGCTAATTGTACCTGTTCCTAAACCTCGCGTCAAGTTAAGGCGCACCACTTCCTGGATCATCCTGGTAGACCCTCAGATGGACAAGATGGCATCTTGTCCTACATCCCGCCCGGAGCCTGCTTAAAGACAAGCGGGAGGTACGTCCGCGTCACCGGCCACAGGCCCAACGCCGGGTACGTCTCGGTCAACACCTCCCCACTCCAGAACCAGGTCAGTGGCACCATCCGCATATAGTCGCCACTGGTGGCCCACAGCCGGTAGGTCTGTCCGGTATAGACCGTCGTCGTGAACTCCCACGAGCTCCCCACCGTTGGGCTGACCACGTCGAGGCCTGCCTCGTCCACAAAACGGAGCGCCACCGCCGTCAGCGTGATCTCGTTCGTCTCCGCGATCAGCTCGTCCCACACGCTGTTGCGATTCTCGTCGGCGAAGAAGGCCCCGATGCTCAGGTAAAGCGTGCTCGCAGGGTTCATCACCGTGTAGGCCTGGGGTTCCTCCGGCCAGGCCTCCTGGTTGCCGACACGGTCGGTGGCCCGCACGCGGAAGGAGTAGGTGTGGCCACGCTGGCCGGTAAACAGGCCGGAGGTCACCGTCGTCGAGTGCTGCCAGTATTCCCACTCGCCGTCACCATCCCGCACCTGCACGTCGTAGAACTTGACCCCCGACTGGTTGTCCCACCCCTCCCAGGTGACCGTGAACGTAGGAGAGTACGTGATCTCCGGCAGCGCGTGGACGGTGGAGGTGGGCGGCTCGTTGGGCATCTCACTCTCGATCACGATGAGCGGATCGCCGCCGATGATATAGTCGTTGGGATTCGAGACCAGGTTGGCCGTGGCACCGGGGAGCATCGTCGTGTATTCCGCCCTGCCATCCAGAACGGTGGCCGTGACCGTACGGGTGATACCCCAACGATCCACAAACGTGGCCGTGGGAAGCGTCGCCGGCAGCGTGTAGACGCCCGTGACGGAGCTTGCGTTCCACAGTACGCTGACCTTGCCGCGCGGCGTGCCCCACAACGTGACGCGCAGATGAGAGCCTGTGGACACGCGGGTGGTGAAGGTGGGGGAGATGAGATATGTGGTGGCAACCTGGTACGCGACGTAGGCGGGACGCAGTGTGTGGTCGTTGCGAATCAGGCCAAAATATTCTCCCATATCGGCGTCGTGAGTACGGAAGAAAAAGTACCGCTCGACGCTGGCAGCCCAGGCGTTGGCGTAGGACTGGATCACGTAGGCCGCTGCCTCCTCCTGCGTGGCAGCGTAATCGTACTCGGCGGGGTTCGGATCCACCCGGACGTCGTTCCACACCGGTACTCCCGTCTCCGTGAGCCATAAGGGATGGTCGGGCACGTAGACCTTCATCCGGCTGCGGATGTGGTTCACCACGTCGTAGGTGTTCGAGGAACGGCTGTAGAGGTGGACCGACATGGCGTCGAAGAAATAGTTATTGCCCGGCGCGGCCGGATCGTCGTTGAGAATATCCAGCACCCGCTCGAAAAACGTGGAATCACGCCAATACAGGAGACCGGCAAACAGAACGGTGCAGTCGGGACAAGCCGCCTTGGTCGCCTGATAGCCCACCTTGAGAAGCTGGGCATAGTCGGCATCGGTGCCAGTCCAGAAATACTCCCATCCATAATCGTCAGCCTCGTTCCACATCTCCCAGTGCTTCACCCGGTCCTCGTAGTGAGAAACGACGGTGTAGACATAGTTGCCCCAGTGGTTATTGGGATCGTTCCACGGCAGATACAGGCCCCGCGGCGGGGAAGAGGCAGCACTGATCGCCAGGGAAGCCATGCCAGCGCGAGGGACAGGCGCATACCAGCCAGCAGGTCGCTGCTCGAAAGAGGGTGTTTCCAGGCTGCGCAGGCCCTGCGTAGCGGCCCAGTTGGGCGTCCAGAGCAAGATACCCACGATGTTCATCCCTGCCCCGTGCAGGTCGTTGACCAGCGTATCGTGTGGCCCGAAATTCCAGTTGTTGTTGCCAGGCTCGATGGTAGGCCAACTGAAGTCGAAGCGATCCCAGCGGGAGCCGGCGTCGTAGACCAGCGGAATGAATGGGCGGCTTGGAGCAAGGTCGTAGTAGAACGAGTAGCAGGCTCCTGCCCGCCCATCCGTCTCTCTGACCGGCGGCAGTGGGGCAACGTCCACCATCTCAGCCACGGCAGGCCAGGCCGAGGCCAGAACGAACGCCAGGCCCAGCGAGGAGGCCAGGATCACTAAGTAAACAGCAGAATTCCGTAGGGGCATGCCCTCAGCAATCAAGGCCGGTACAGCGGTCAAGGGAGCCAGTCAGCGGGGTTGAAGTTGTAACCATTGCGGCGGACTTCGAAATGGAGGTGTGGGAAATTCGACTGGCCGGTTTGACCGATGGTGCCGATTGTCTCTCCCCGAGCAACAGTTTGCCCACATCCGGCGGACACGGCGTCAAGATGTGCATACAGAGTGAGCCAGCCCCCGCCATGGTCAAGAATCACCAGGTTACCGTAGCCCCAGGTGTTGTATCCGGCCCAGATCACAACACCCGTTCCCGCCGCGTAAACAGGCGAGCCCAATGGGGCCAGGATGTCCATGGCCGGATGGCCCTGCCTGAAACCGCGCAGAGGATGCACGTCGTGGCTATCCGTCGGCCAGGACAGGCGTCCACTCCACCCCCAACCTGCAGGAGGACCAGGGCAGTATCCGGTGTCATACGTGCTGATGAGATAGAAAGGATCGGCTTCGGCTATACCACCCGGCGGGGCCGGGCTTTCGGGCACAGGCGTCGGCGTGGGTTGATCGCCGGGCACCTCGAATGTCGGCGCAGGCTGGCCACCCGGCACAAGTGCCGGCGCGGGCTGACCGCCGGGTACCTCAGGCGCCGGCGTGGGCCTTTCAACCTGCACCGGATTCCAAAGATGCAAGGGGGGAGCGCCGTCAGGAACCATAAGCACCTGACCAACCACCAACCCGCTCTGCGGTGCAAGTCCGTTTGGCTTCCAGGTCACAATGTCGGTCACATCAACCTGATACCGCTCAGCGATGTCCTCCAGCGTTTCACCCTCGGCGACGGTGTGTAGCATGCCATCCACCGGCGGGACAATCAACGTCTGGCCGAAGTGGATGAGATCGGGGTCCCAACTCAGCCTTTCCAGGTTCACCCACAGGATGGTCTCTTGCTGAAGGCCGAACTTCTGTGCCAGGCAGGTCAGATTTTCGTTAAACCGAACGACGTATTCGATCGGCTGCTCGCGCGGCGGCACTGGAGAACAATCGGGTACATCCCCTGAGCTATACTCCAGTATGCGCAATTCCTGGCCTACGAGGAGCATATTGTAAGGCGGTGTAAGCACGTCCACATTAGCAGCAATCACGTCGTCTGGAGTTATGCCGAATCGCTGAGCGATGCCCCATACTGTGTCCCCCTCTACGACGGTGTAAATACGCCCCTCGGCCTGAGGGGTTGGGATTGGGATATCGGTGGCCAGAACCGGAGTGACCGGCACCTTGTCTGTCAAAGTCCCATCCACTGCCTCACCAGGAACGAGCCATCCCACTGCGGGGGTTGCGATCGAGGTAGGAGAAATCGCCTGAGGAAGCGACGTGGCCCACAGGCGTGCCAGGTGTGCTCCTGCCAGGTAGGCACCCACTGTCAATGCCATCACCAGTAGAATCCACCACATGAATCGCACACAAGTCATCTTCTGTCGGCCCAATGGCAGAGTCCCTCCACGCCTCACGGTACTGAAAATAGTATACCGCAAGTGCCTGATTCTGACAATGTGTCTACGGGTGGCGACCTCGACCGCCAGCGCAGAGGGGTCTCAAGGCAGATACACTCACCTCGTGCAGGAAACAGTACGCGTAAAAATTCACGGGCCGGCTGCTGTACAACCGGCCCGTGATTGTGAGACGCTAACTAACTACGATGACTAGCGAATCGCGTTGCGATTCCACGTCACGTCACCGTCATCGCTAAACCCCTTATGCCCTACATCTGGCTTGCCCATGTCCCAGACAGCGATGTCGTCCCACGCCCATGAGGTCCAGGCGTTATAGGCCGCGTATTTCATCTCGGCCTTCAGGAAAATGTAGCTGCCCTTCTCAATATGGACGGTCTCTGAGCGGTCCAGGTAGTTGCAGATTCCCGATTCATTCCAGCAGACCCGATCATCGGGATAGAGCTCGCGCCAGGCCGACGCTGGCACCTTAGTCGGATCTTTAGTGTTATAGATGGCATACCAGGCTACGCTGTTGTACCCGCCTCCACTCTCACCCCATGCCGTCACATGGACGACCGCCCAATAATCGCCGGTCTTGGGTACGTTGAGTGGCGAGTAGGCAATGCCATAGCCGGGGGCCTTCGTCGTATTGCATAGCGCGAACAGGCCCAGCGCATAATTGTGTAAGCCCAGGCCCTGAGAGTGCGCGTCGGCCCAGTCAATTTGCGCCCAATGCATCCCATCCTGCACCTGGGTGATCACTGTGGACCAGTTGTCCGGCTTTCCATTGGTCCACGCGTCAAACGCGCCGTTACGCACATAACTGACACCGCCCCCCGTATGTGGGAACTCGGGATCCAACTTCGTATCGCTCCACTTGGTGAACGGCTGGTCGGGCCCCCCCGCAAATACGGGCAGGGCAGCGACCGCGCACAGCACGATCGCCAATACCAATGCACAGACACGACGGACTTTCATGGCTCCTCCTTATTCATCCTTTCTTATGGCATACGAACGTTCGACCGTTGAATGGGCTCGCACTACGATAGGGTACCCAGTACGCATCACCTCCTCCCTACAAGTAGACCACACAGAACCTCGCGCAGAGCCTGAGGCTCTGCACAGCCATACATCATAGCACGGCGCGGCTACGACTAACGTAGGACAAGCTACCATCGTGTCCGATGGACTCTTCGCAATCGGCGCACATGTTGTGGGGCGATTCTACAATGAGGTCTCAGCCACAACCAAACGGCGACTGAAAAGGTGAGTTGCCTACGATGAAACGAAAGCAACACCGCCGTGGACACCCATCCGGACCGGCTTCTCTCAGGCGGCATCACTCTCGCAGGGGCACGATGTCGCAAAACAACTTTATGCTGTGAGAATATTATAACGACTTTCGCATGTTTTGTCAAGTCCCTTTTTACTTTTTTTATGTTTTTCACTTTGGCTCCTAAGAATTATGAGTTATAATATCGCCATCCGCTAACGAAAGCCGATACGATGTTGCGAGGGATTCTCCAGTGACCCCCTTCCTGTGGCTGTGCGTGATGGGCGGGCTGGCCATCTTCTCCTCGACGATGAGCAAGAGTCCCGCGTTGCCGCTCTTTATCCGTAGCCTGGGAGTGGGCGAAGGGACGCTGGGCTTCATCGCCGCCGCCTCGACCGTCGTAGGCATCGTCGCCAGCGTGCCGGCCGGCGTGCTCTCGGACCTGTGGGGCCGGCGGCGGGTGCTCCTGCTCAGTATGGCCGTCTTCGCCACGGCCCCGTTCCTCTACCTGCTCGTGCGCGCCCCCTGGCACCTGGTACTGGTGCGGGTCTACCACGGGCTGGCGACGGCGATGCTGGGCCCGGTAGCGCTGGCCGCCGTCGCCGACACTTTCCAGGAGAGGCGCGGCGAGCGGATGGGCTGGTACTCCAGCGCGACGATGGTGGGGCGTTTTCTGGCGCCCACCGTCGGGGGCTTGCTCATTTTCGGCGCGGATTTCCGCTGGGTCTACCTGGGCTGTGGCGCGACGGGCGTGCTTGCGCTGCTGGCCACACTGCAACTGCCCCGGCTGGGCCAGGCCGCGCAGTCGAGCGAGCGCCGTGCACGCTGGGCGACGATGCGGCACGAATTGCGTTTCATTCTTACCAACCGCAACCTGCTGCTCACCAGCGGCGTAGAGGCGGTGCAGTATTTCGCCTTCGGCGCGGTGGAGACCTTCCTGCCGCTCTACCTCAACGAGCTGGGCTGGGAGCCGCGTGTCATCGGGCCACTCTTCACCGTGCAGGTGCTGGTGACGGCACTGGCCAAACCGCTGATGGGACATGTCTCCGACCGCTGGGGACGCCGGTGGCTCATTGTGATCGGCATGCTGATGGGAGCCGGGGCGATAGTGGCCATGCCATGGAGCCACGCGTGGTGGCTGATGGCGGCGCTGACCGCGCTGTTCGGGCTGGGAGTGGCCACGGTGACCGCCTCAACCGCGGTGCTCGTCTCCGACCTGAGCCGCGCTACTGCCTACGGCGCTTCGTTGGGAGTACTCTCCAGTGTCATGGATGTGGGCCATTCGACCGGCCCAATGGTGACCGGGCTGTTGGTGGCGGCCTGGGGCTACGGCCCGGCCTTCGCGCTCGTTGCAGCGCTGCTGGCTATCTATGCCTCCATCTTCGTTGCGCTGGTACGACCTGAAATCCAAAAACCTGAATCAGAAGGGAGAAACTAACCATGAAGTGGGTCACTCGCGAGAAGGTCAAGGTGGACCGCGTCGCCTGTCCCTGGCTGATCAAGCGGTTCATTGATCCCCAGGCGGAACTGCTGTTTGTGCCGGCCGAGGAGGTGCTGGAGGTAGCCAGGCGGGAAGGAGCGATCTCCTACGACGCCCGCGGCCAGGGACAGTACGACCATCGAGCAGGCAAGTGCACCTTCGAGGTGCTGATCGAGAAATACGGCCTGGACGATCCGGCGCTCCAGTTGTTGGCCGACGTCGTCCACGGGGCCGACACCGCCGACCACGACCGTACGCTCCAGTCGGCAGGACTGCGAGCCATCGCCGAGGGCTTCCACTACCTGGACGTCCCCGACGAGGAACGGCTGGCCCACGGGCGCGCCATCTACGACGCGCTCTACGCCTGGTGCCAGCATCAACTCAAATCTGTAAAGGAACCCAAGCTCAATGACAGACAATGAAACCAACATTTCACGGCCGGCTGGACTGCGCTCGCTGCCGCGCAACGTGTGGGCCGTCAGCCTGACCAGCTTCTTCATGGACGTCTCCAGCGAGATGGTCATCAACGTCCTGCCCATGTTTCTCTCCAACGTGCTAGGGGTGAAAACCAACATCATCGGCCTGATCGAGGGGATCGCCGAGGCGACCGCCAGCCTGCTCAAAGTCTTCTCCGGCTGGCTCTCCGACCGGCTTGGCGCGCGCAAGTGGCTGGCGGTAGCCGGGTACGGCCTCTCTGCCATCTCAAAACCCTTCTTCTACGTCGCCAACTCCTGGGGCATGGTCGCGGGTGTGCGCTGGGCCGACCGGGTGGGCAAAGGCATCCGCACCGCCCCCCGCGATGCGCTCGTAGCCGATAGCGTTGACGAACGCCAGCGTGGGCTGGCCTTCGGTTTCCACCGCGCCGCCGATACCGGTGGCGCGATGTTGGGGCTGCTCATCGCGCTGGTCGTCGTCTGGCTGGCGCAGGCCGGAAGCATGAAGCTGAGTCGTCCCACGTTCCAGACGATCGTGCTCATCAGCCTGATCCCGGCGTTCCTGGCGGTGCTGTCGCTGGCCGTCGGCGCGCAAGACGTGCCGGTGACGGCCCGGCAGAAGATGCCCAGGTTCGCCTTCCGCAGCCTCGGCAAGCGCTTCGTCATCTTCATGGTCATCGTCGGCATCTTCGACCTGGGCAACTCCTCCGATGCCTTCCTGGTGCTGCGCGCACAGGAGCGGGGCTTGAGCGTGATCGGCGTGCTGGGGATGCTGATCACGTTCAACCTGGTCTATACGCTGATCAGCACGCCGGCGGGGTCCCTCTCCGATCGCATCGGGCGGCGGCGGCTCATCGTCGGCGGCTGGCTGGTCTATGCGGCCATCTACCTGGGGTTTGCGCTGGCGGGCGCGGGCTGGCACGTGTGGGTGTTGTACGCCATCTATGGCGTCTACTACGGCCTGGCCTACGGCACGACCAAGGCCATGGTGGCGGACATTGTGCCGGAAGCAGTGCGCGGCACGGCCTACGGCACGTACAATGCCGTGCTGGGCATCCTGGACTTTCCCGCCTCGCTCATCGCCGGTATCCTGTGGCATGGCGTGGGCCGGTGGGCGGGCCTGGGCCCCTCCGCGCCGTTCTTCTTCGGCGCGGCGCTGGCGGCTGTAGCGGCGGTGCTGATGGCGGTGGTGATGCCGACCCGATCTGGCGATCCGGTGGGAGCCGATGGGTAAGCACAACAGATGGCTCATAGTAACAACTCCAGTCGTCGTCGAAGCGGGTGAAGCGACTGAAGTCGCTACTACGGCGCGATCCCCATCACCCAGCAGGTCAATCCTGCGCAGCCGCACATCAAGCCAGTAGACGTCGTGGTGTGGCGCTGCCCGGTCCCTACTTGCCCGCGCTGCTGGCTCGCGCGCGCGCTTTGACCGCTCGTGCCGCCGATTTGCCCTCTTTGCTCCACGCAAACAAGCCAAAACCGGCCAGGCACGCGATAGCGTTCACGACAAACACACTCTGGATGCCCACGCGGTCGGCCAACAGTGTGCCCAGGAGCGGCGCAGCCACCGCCGCAAGATACTGCACACTTTGAGCCACAGAGACGAAGGTGGCGCTATACTGGATCGGCACTGTCCTCATCAATTCGTCAAAGAACACCAGGTTCAGGCCGGCCTGGAAGATACCCGCCAGGCCAGCATACAGTGCGATCAATTCCACCCGACGGGTAGACGCGACCAGTGCAGGATAGAGCGCCAGGCCCAGCGTCGTCCCCAGGAGCACAAAGCGCGAGCCGCGCACCCGCCCCTGGCGCGCCCAGAAGATATAACCGAGCAGCGTGATGGCCGTCTGAACGGAGTTGATGATCCCGATCCACGTATCTGTTGCGTGCACCTGGCGCACGTAATAGATGGGGAAAAGAGGTGCGGCGAGCGCGACACCTGAAAGATAGACAAACCGCTTGGCGATGAATGACACGAAGGCGCGTTCGCCGCGGATCAGACTCACGTAGCCCTTGACACGCCCGGCGAGCGACAGGCCGGCGGCGCGCGGCGGCGGTTCCGCGTCGGGCAACACGATGCGGCTCGAATAGTAGTAACTGATCAGTCCACCCACCGCCAGGCCGATAAAGACCAACTGGTAGTTGATCGAGGAGTTGAGGCGATCCAGGACCTGGCCGGCGACGATCACCGTGAGCGCCGTCGTCAGGCCAATAATAGACCAGCGGCGGCTCATCAACACGTAACGGCCCTTGGGCCCCGCCACAGCGTTCATCACGACGGGAAAGGCCACGTTCACCACTGTCTGTGGAAGCGTGGCTGCCATCCAGACGGCGAGCACCGCCGGCACCACGTACTGCTTGGGCACGACAAACGAGACGATGCCGGTCAGTGCATAGGACGAGAGCACGAGCAAGCGCGCACCGCTGAACCACGGTATGATGTTCCGGCGGCGCTGCAAAAAATACCCCACGACAATGGCGAGAAACAGGCCGGTAAAGGCCGGCATGGACGTCAGCAGGCCGACCTGGAAATTCGTCGCGCCAAGCCGGGTGAGAAAGACAGGCAAGAACGGGGCAGCCGCATTTGCCAGCCCAACGCCAACGGCGTCAATCTGGACGGTCAGGAAATTCTTCTTTTGTACGGGCGTCGCATCGTCAGGCGCCGCGGACCAATTAAAGATAAAGAGGCGCATATCAGTCGGACCTGGCCAAAGCTCCCATGGGATCCCATGACGGAAGCACCACTACATTTGCCCTAACACCTGTTTCAGATCGGCGTCCAACGTCTCCAGATCCACCAACGCGGCATCCAGCGACCTGGCTTCAGCGCACGCGGCGTCAGTGAACCCGGCGCGGGCGAAAAAGGCATAGTGCACCTGCCAACTCTCGCCCGGCACGACACGTGGTGCTTTCTCCACCAATTCCCGAATCACCGAGCGTCCCACTGCTTCTGAACCCCACTTGCACTCCCCCAGCAGGATAGCCTGTTCTCGCCAGTTGATGGCCACCACGTCTACCTGCGCATCAGGCGCCCAATGGCTGCCTACCAGTTCAGGCATAAAGGGCAATGCTCCTGTGCGAGCCCTGGTGAGCGCCCACTCACGGCACAACTCTTCGAACGCCGTCACGCCCACAAAGGCACGAAACTGCTCACCGATGCGCTCCCACAACAGGTCAGTCAGTTCCAGTTCAACCATCTCCAGGTTAGGCTCGATGAAGCGAAAATAGAAGCGCAGGTACGGGTCGCACAGGAGATAACGGCTGCGGGTGGTCGTCCGTCGCTGGTCCGGAGGAACAGTGGCTGGAATGTGACGCTCGATCAACCCCAGTTCGCGCAGTCGCCGGAGATAAGGAGCCAGGTTGGAGGAGACTATTCCGACGGCTTGAGCAATTTCGGCCGGTGTGTGACAACCAGTCGCCACCGCGCGCAGAATCGTCTCATAACAGAGCCTCCAGTTCTCGCAGTTCCGGCTGGCGATCTACAAATCTGGGCATGGTATCCTCTCTAGATCAATCTCTATGAAAAGAATCTGAGAATCTGTTCATAGGGATTATACTACACAACCCGGTTTCCAAAAGGGTCGGCTGCCCTGAAATCAGGCACCAGAATCTCGCTGCTTTCATACTCCTGGATAAAGCATTGCTCCAACCCAAGTCCTAAAGCGACGTCCAATACCGCCTCGTACTCGGCCGCGCTGATCTTCCGGTGGAGCGGCGGCATGTTTTTCGCCTTATATTGAGGCGAATACTGGGCCATAATGCTGATCACCATATCCTGGGACAGCGAGGCGAGAAACGCCAGGCTCTCTGTGCTTCCGGCGCAGTTCTCAGGCAGCACCAGGTGACGCACCAGAAGCCCCTTCCGGGCAATGCCGCGATCGTCACAGGCCAGATTGCCGACCTGCCTGAACATCTCCTTGATGGCCTGCCGGTTGACCTCGACGTAATGGTCAACCCCGGAATAGGACCTGGCCAACGCATTGTCGCTGTATTTGATGTCGGGGAGATAAATGTCAATCAGCCCTTCGAGACATCGCAGCGTCTCCACCACATCGTAGCCGTTGGTATTATACACGATCGGAATAGACAACCCCTTTTCGCGTGCTATACACAGGCTTTCCGCCACCTGCGCAATCACGTGGGTGGGTGAAACCAGGTTGATATTATGCGCCTTTTTTCTTTGAAGCGCAAGCATCTCGTCAGCCAGCTCGACGGGCGATACCGTTCGGGCATTGATTTCTTCTGCACGTTGGCTGATCTGAAAGTTCTGGCAATATACGCACCGCAAATTACAATTGGCAAAAAAGATCGTTCCCGATCCTCTCGTTCCAGATATGGGGGGTTCTTCTCCGAAATGCAACCCCGTGTATGCAATCACGATCTCGTCTGTGGTTCTGCACAAGCCCGTCTCTCCATGTACGCGGTCCACGTGACAGCCATGCGGGCAGACATCGCAAGAAGCCAGACGGCTTTTCAACGACAATGCGCACTCTTTCACACCGTTATCTATAGACATTGGGTCACCCCTAATCCAGGCTGCGGCTCAGGTTACGGACAGCGACACTGGTGACCAGCAGCCCCATCAGCAGTATCGCCGCCGCGTGCGGCCACAATGTATCCAGCCCCGCCCCCTTCAGCATGACTCCCCGGACAATCGTCAGGTAGTGGCGGAAGGGGACTAGCTGCGCGACCACCTGCAGTGCGACGGGCAGATTTTTGACCCGCACCAGGTAACCGGAGAAGGTCATATCTACCATCGCCAGAACAAAAACGAAAAGAATGGCCTGCTGCTGCGTGCGCGCAATGCCGGAGATGAAAATACCGTAGCCGATCTCGGCAACGATGAACAGCAGCGTCAGGACGAAAAGCACCAACAGAGAACCGCGCATCGGCACCCCGAAGACAAAGATGGCAACGGCCAGCATCAGCAGGAAATTGAGCGCTCCGATGACGAGGGCCGGGATCGCCTTACCGACGACCAACTCGACGCGGCGTAGGGGCATCACCATCAACTGCTCCAATGTGCCCAGCTCCCGCTCGCGGGCCAGGCCGATGGAGGCGACGACGAGTGTAACCTGGTAAACGATAAAGCCCACCTGCGCCGGTATGGTGAAGAATTTGGCGTTCAACGTCGGGTTGAAGCGCACCGTGGTACGCAGGTCAACAGGAAGACTACCCGTTAGCCTGTACACTCCGACACGGTTGGCCGCGAAGGTAGCAATGGCCTCGCTGGCGGCCCGGAGGGCAATCAGGGCCGGGAGGTGGCTGCTGGCATCGGTGACGAGCTGAACACGCGGTGTCCGCGCAGCGCTGGCCAGGTCGGCCTCCAGGCCCGCGGGGACGATGACGGCAAGTATAGCCTCCCCCTGATCGAGGAGCCGATGAGTGTCCGCCAGCGTCGCAGGGTAGTACCAGACGTCCAACTCCCGCCTGATATCGAGCACAGTAGCGAGCTGGCGACTGGCATTGGAACGGTCCAGATCGAGCACAGCTATGTGCAGGTCAGAGATACGAGCACCGGTGGAACGGGCCAACAGGACCAGTTGGAGGACAGGCAGTGTGAAGATAAAGGCCGTCATCAACCAATCCCGGCAGAACTGGATGAACTCTTTCAGCACCAGGCTCCAGATACGCACGAGCATAACGGCGCCACCTCAATTTGCTTCAGGCGAGCTTCTCCTTGAACAACACCAGGCTCACGGCCTGGCAAGCGATTCCCATTCCCAGCAAGACGCACGCCGGCCGCCACAGGGCCGCCGGCCCCAGTCCCTTCAGGAAAACTCCACGGCAGATGGTGATGAAGTGGGTGGTGGGCAGGCCATAAGCGATGGCCCGCGCGACAGGCTCGTCGGCGACGGGGAGAATGAGGCCTGCAATGAAGAAACTGGGCACGAAGAAGACTGTCAGGATGAGGAACATGGCGGTCTGTTGATTGCGGACAGAGTTGGCCACCACCAGGCCGACGCCCATACTGGCGATCATATAATCGGCGGCAAGCAGGAGAAAGGCGAGGAAACTACCCCGAAAGGGAACGTGAAACCAGAGCGTGGCGACGAGCCAGCTCAGGACGACGCTTGCCATGCCACTCGTCTCGTAGGCCAGCAATTTGCCCAACAAGTACTCACTCCCGTGCACCGGCGTGACGATGAGGCTCTCGAAAGAGCCCATCTCTTTCTCACGGGTCAGCGCCAATGCCAATGCCAACGCGGGCATACAAAGAATCACGGCCATCAGGCCGGGCACCATGCTGACCAATGATTTGAACGCCTCGTTGTACCAGGCGCGGCTGCTGACATTGAAACCGCCAACCCGGACCCCCGGCTGTGGGGCGCGCAAGCTGGCAACGAAAGCATCTACACGACTCTCCAGGAGGCCAACAGTTTGGCTGGCGACGATCGCATCTGCGCCGTCAACGACACATTGTGCTTCGGCTGGACCACCACTCAGCGCTGCATCGCTAAAGCCATGTGGGATCACCAGCACCAGGTCAGCAATATCACGGACGAACAGTGGCTCAACTTCCTGCTCCCGCTGCACGTAGGCGACAACGTTCAGATCCCCATCAGCGGTAAGGTAAGTAAGGAAAGCGCGGGAGAGCGGAGTGCGGTCCAGGTCCCACACAGCGATGTCTACTCGACCTACATCCAGGGTAAAGACATAAGAGAGGGTAAGCAATAAGAAGGCTGGCGCGACAGTGACGAGGAAGAACGTGCGTACGTCGCGGGTAATGTGACGGAATTCCTTGTGGGCAACGGCGAACAGCCGGCGGATGGACATAGCTTGTAGTTAGCGGTGAACAATCAGCGTCAGCAGTATCGGCTATCCGCTGACAGCCACGGCTATCGCTGGCGACGCTGCCACTCCTCTTTCAATTCCAGCGCAGCCAGATCTTTTCCGGCACCCAGGAAATCTACTAAAAGCCGGTTGAACTTGCTCCGCTCTTCCAGCATTGGGAAATGTCGAGCATTGTCCAGAAAGATGGCGCGCACATTATTGGTAAAATCTTGGAGCCATTCTTGCTGGGGTGGCGCAATAAGCGGGTCGTCCTCCCCATATACCAGCAGCACGGGAACGTCGAGCGGAGACAACACCTGGCGCAGGTCATCGTCCATCAGCGATTGCATACTCTCAGTGACAGCAGAAGTGTCAGTCTTGCGCATCTCCACTTCCACCTCAGGAAACCTGGCTCGCCGTCCCCCCAGCCGTGCCAGTGCATCCCCATTGCCAGAGAAAGTCGCCAGCGATCGGTGGATCGCCGCCCCTGCCAGAGGTACACTTACCCCCATGACCCGTTCCACCCACTCCGGGGCCTGGGCAGCAAACTCCAACGCGACCACCCCCCCCAATGCATGCCCCACCAAAGTAGGACGCAAGACACCCACACCCAAATTGTCCAGGAATTCCCGGAGCAACTCGACGTATGCATGGATATTGTAGTGCCCACTCAGTTTGTCCGAATCGCCAAAGCCCCATAGATCAAGCGCGTAGGCACGGTACTCGGACGCCAAATCCTCCATCGCTGGCACCCAGTACCGCCACGACCCCAGCCAGCCGTGGATAAAGACCAACGGCTTACCGCGCCCGATTACCTCGTAATGTACGAGATGTTCTCTGATGACAATGGCGCTCATCGCCAAACTACCATCCGGTGTAGCACAGGTAAGCGTTCAATCACGCTTGCACACGTTGCACCCGGCTACTCCGAGGATTCCAGGCGCCGCAGAATATCCTTCACCTGATGGGTCAGTTCATCCGGCGCGAACGGTTTCACGATGTACTCCACTGCTCCAGACTCCAGGCCCTGTTTGATCTCAACATCCTGTCCCTTCGCCGACAGGAAGACGATCGGAATCGCACTGGTAGCCGGATTCTCCTTCAACTGGCGACAGACCTCATACCCGGTGATCCTCGGCATACGAACATCCAGTAGGATCAGGTCGGGCTGCTCCAGTGACGCTTTCTCAATGGCTTCGATGCCATCAGCGGTAAGCACGACCTCGAAGCCGGCAAAGCGCAGTGTGAAACCAATCAACTCGCGGATGTCCCGTTCGTCGTCAGCCACGAGAATCTTTGCCATAATCTCCCCCTACCCCGCCCCCAAAAAACCAATGACCACTAACCATCAACAGACACATCTCCTTTCGAACCAACACCACCCTCCCACAGCACCACTTCAATCTCCTCAATCAACTCCCCAACAGAAAACGGTTTGCTCATCAGGCGGGCAGCGCCCAACGCAAGCACCTTCTGTCGCTTTGCATCATCAATGACGGTGCTCCCTGTAATCACGATCACCGGGATATCTCGAGTGATCGGGTCGCCCTTCAGTTGCTTCAGCACAGATTGCCCATTCAAATCCTGTATCATGAGATCGAGCAGAATCAGCGCAGGTCGTACCTCACGCGCCACGCGCAGCGCACGCAGACCTCGATTGGTCGTCCGCACACCAAAGTTGTTGGTGCGCAGGATATCTCGCATCAGCGAGAGATTATCTTCATCATCGTCCACCACCAATACAGTGCCGCGTCGCACCAACACTTTGCGCACTGCGCGCAATAGTCGCCGCTCGTCAATCGGCTTCGTGACGTAATCCACCGCGCCTAGCCGCAACCAATCGCCCCGGTCTGCCAATACAGAGACAATAACGACCGGAATTTCTTGCGTAGCAGGATTCCCCTTTAACTCCTCAAGAACAGTAAAGCCATCCATGCCAGGGAGTAAGATATCCAGCGTGATCAAGTCCGGGTGCTCACGCTGCGCCATTTCAAGTACCTCATCGCCTCGCCGTGCGATCAGCACTTCCCGCCCATTTCCAGTCAGGTGCAGTTGGATCAGCCTGGCTATATCAGCATCGTCCTCGACGACCAGCACCTTCGCTACAGCTCGTTCGGACTTCTCTTTGGCCACACGCCTGATTTCCGCGATAGGAAGGGTAAACGTGAACGTGCTGCCTTTCCCCAACTCGCTCTCTACCCAAACTCGCCCTCCGTGCATCTCCACCAGTGATTGGACAATGCAAAGTCCCAACCCTGTGCCCGGTACATCCTGCACCGCCGGATGATCCGCCCGGAAAAAGCGCTCAAATATCCTCTCCTGATCTTCCGGCGCGACACCGATGCCCGTGTCGCGTACTGAGACGTGCACCATATCACCACGTACACAGGTCGATACTATAATCTCGCCACCGGTAGGCGTATAGTGGCAAGCATTTGCGACTAAATTGGTCAGAATCTGGACCACGCGATCAGGATCGGCGATTACCTCAGGCAGCATCGGTGGCACGTCTGACCGCAAGGTCAACTTCTTGTCCACCGCCCGGGTTTCCATCGCCACGACGACCTGGCTGATCAATGGTTCTATATGCACGACCCCAGGCGATATTGCCATCCGCCCACTCTCCAGCCGTGAAATACTCAGCAGATCATTGACCAACATCGTAAGGCGGTCCACGTTGCTTTTGACGACGGACAGAAAATGCTGCTGGTCCTCTGTCAATGAACCTACTGCCCCCATCAACAGCAGTTCAACGTATCCCTTGATCGAGGTCATCGGCGTGCGCAATTCGTGTGAAACCGTAGAGACGAATTCTATCTCGGCACGCTTGGCATCTACCTCGGCGGTGACGTCACGGAAGACAGAGACTGTACCCAGGAACTCGGCTCCCATCAGTACCGGCGAGAGGTGCACGCTGAGGACACGGTCCATAATATCCAACCCGGCAGCCAAATATCCCTCCGCGGCATAAGCCTCGGGCTGCTGCGCCCATCTGGCTACCGTCTCCATCCACTCCCGTGCCTGGCTGCCATAGAGCCCGAGCATTTCACTGATTGCCCGCCCCAACGCTTTCTCTCGCGGCAACTCCAGAAGGCGCTCTGCTGCCGCATTAAACAAAATGATCTTACCATCGGCATCGGTCACGATCACCCCATCCGCAACGCCTTCCAGAATGGCCTGGCGCTTAGCGGCCTCGACCTGCTGGGCCTTGAGCATACTGCCCAAGCGCTCCGCTTGATTGCGGATCAGGCCGTAGAGTTCGGCATTGTTGACGGCGTGGGCAACCTGAATCGCGGCCGTCTCCACCAGCACCAGGTGGTCTTCGTCAAAGTGATCAGGTTGGGAGTGGAACAACAGTAGCGCGCCCAGCACTTCATCACCAGCCAGAAGCGGAACAGCCAACGCCGAACAGTATTTTCGCTCCCGTTCTTGTTGCTCCACCCAACGAGGATCCTTGCGGACATCGGGCACAATCGCTGCCTGGCGATGCTCAACCACCCAACCCGCCAGCCCCTCACCCCGAGAGAAACGTGTAGGCATACCACCGGGTGGCAACTTGACCTCGATCCCCAGACCAGCACGGTAGATCAACCTCCCGGACTCTGCTTCTAACATCAGGATGCTTGCACGTTCGGCTCCTACGGCCTCCACGACCAACTTCAGCGCAAGGTTCAGCACGTAATCCAGATCGAGACTGACAGAAAGCTGCGAGGTAATCCGATAGAGCGTCTCGACCCGGTTATGCTCCTGGGTCAGCCCCTTCATCGCCTCGGCCAAGGCCTGGGTGCGCTCTTCGACACGCTGCTCCAGTTCCTGCGAAAATCGGCGCACCTTATCGAACAGGCGAGCATTTTCTACTGCCACGGCGACCTGATCGGCTAACGCTGAAAGTGTCGCCACCTCGGCTGCCGAGAACACGTGGGGTTCCCGACGATCCACACACAGGATACCTACAACCTGATTGTCAACCGTGAGGGGCACCAGGACCGTGGACCCTATTTCGACCTCCATAGGGCCGGGGATAAAGCGCGGGTCCTGCCTCACGTCGTCCACCGCCAGTGGCATACCGCTCTTGGCTACAGCACCCGCCAACCCCTCGCCTGGAGCAAAAGTCAGCGATTTGATGTGCTCAAGCACGAACCCATACGTCGCGCTAGGTACATACCGCCCACTATCCGCATCCAGAAGGAAGATACTGCTGTGATCGCACCCCAGCAGTCGAGGCGCCATTTCGACGACAATATTCAGGACTTCACTCAGGTCAAGTTTGGCGGTGACCGAACGGCTGACTTCGTTAAACAAAGCCAGCGTTTCGGCGCGGCGTTGCAGTGCCTCCACCAGGCTGGCGTTTTCGATAGCCAATGCCGCCTGGGCCGCAAAAATCTCCAAGGCCTCAACAACGTCCGGGCCAGGAATACGGCCATCGCGTGGCTGATCTACCGATAGGAGACCTCGTACATCCCTACCAGACCCGATGAGCGGGACAAGCAACATGTCGCGGGGATGCCAGCGACCGGGTTCGCGGGTAGCGCCTTCCACTCCCTCCTCATATATGTCCAAACGACCATGCAAATGCGCCCGTCGTTCGGCCGGAATGTAATAGCTCTGGCTGATACGAAACTCCTCGCCCATCATATCTGCCACAATAGACCACGGTTGCCGCACCCCCTTCATGCGCTCGAATTCGGCGATGGGGATGCCAGCAGAGGCTACCCGGCGTCGATAGGGTGGCTCCCCCTCCAACACGCTGATCAGTACCAGATTGAACCCTACGCTTTCCTGGATCGCGTAGGCAATCTCCTCCAGTATCTCCTCTAAAGGCCGGTCCGAGCGCAGTGCCTGACTGACTCCCAACACCATCGCGAGTTGATCCGCCCGCCGCAGCAATAGCTCCGCGCGCTCCAACTGTTCATGATACCGCTGCGTGTTGCCGATAGCTGTAGCAGCCTGAGCAGACAATCCCTCTACGAATTCTAGCACCCCTTGATCAAACACCTCTTTCTCAGTACTCTCCAGGAAGATCAGGCCCGCTAGAGACTCCTCGTAGAAGATGGGTACGATCAGCATAGAACAGGTCCCTGACTTGATACTGATCTCACTCTCCTCCACAGTCACGTCAGGGATGAGCAGCGACTGATTCGTGCGTAATACCTTCGCCAGGGCCGGATAAGCCTGCGGTGTTTGTAGCATGGCGCGGATGCGCGCTTCCTCCGCATCCGAATACCCCGCACAAACCTCTAGCCGCAACTGGCGACTCGTAGCCTCCCGCAGCACAATCGCGCCGTGCGTGGCCTCACTCAGGCGCATCGCCTCTTCCAATACCAGGCGCAGGACATGCCCCAGATCGAATGTCGCATTGATTTCACGGCTCACGCGCTGAAGGCCACTCAACGCCTCCACCCGGCGCCGCAACTCCTCATCTGTCTGCGCATACAGACGGGCATTCTCAATCGCAACCGCCGCCTGATCGGCAAGCGCAGTCAGCAATTCGACCTCTGTAGAGGAGAACCTATGCGGCTCAGCAAATATCGCCGAGAGCATACCGATGACACGATCTGCCCATTTGAGTGGAAGGTCAGCAAAGGCGCGGAATCCCTCCCGGATAGACATTGGCGAGAAGGCCAGCAGGCTCGCATCGGCCTGTATATCCGCAACAATCAGTGGCTCTCCGCTCACCACGGCGTGCGCCCGTCCACCACGCTCCAGCGTGAGCACCTGCGATTGTGCCGCATACTCCTCGCTGAGCCCCTGGGACATTGCCAGCCGCAACACCTGATGCGCCTCGTCCAACACGAAAATCGCTGAGCACTCGCAGCCGACCACCTCCACGACCGCCGAGGCGATGGCCTGCAGCACCCGCTCCAGTTCGAGCGATTCGCTGACCGTCGCCGAAATCGCCATGAGCGAGGCTAACTCAGACGCCCGACGCCGCATCTCATCGTACAGGCGGCTATTCTCGATGGCACTGGCGAAATATCCGGCAACGGTCTTTAACACCCGCACCTCTTCACGCCCGAACCCACCTTTGCGGTTGGCCAGGTAGAGTTCACCGATATTGCGATCCTTCAACCGCATGGCTACACCAGCAAAGTTTCGGACGCCGAGAGCGCTGATGTGGGGACGATAAGCCGGAATGACGTTAGGGTCGTGCTCAGGATCGTTGCAGAAGTAACTTCCACCACGGGAGAAGATGGACCGCTGGAACCCTTCGGCATCGGTGGGGATTTTGAATGTCTCCACCGCCTTGCGGTCTGCACCAGTAGACGCCAAATAGCGCGCAACCAGGTTGTCCTGCTCCTCGTCATAGAGTAAAAACACGCCCCTCTCCGCTTCCAGCAGCCGGATCGTCTCACCCATCACCCGATCCAACAGTTCATCCAGGTCCAGTGTAGAACTAGCAAGCGCAGCAATACGGGCCAACCCCGCCTGCTGTTCCTCACGTCGCCGTGCCTCTGCGTAAAGATGCGCGTTCTCAATGGCAACTGCGGCCTGGTTAGCTACGGCCTGAAGCACTTCCAACTCACGTGTCGACCAGGCATCCTTTTGAAAGCTGGCCAACTCAAGCGTGCCGACAAAGCGCCCCCGGACTTGTAAAGGGATGCCGATGTATGATCGGAAGCGGTACTCGGGTGTATCCAACTTGGGACGCACGTCGCGCCGGGCTTCAACGTCAGGGATAAACAGGGAACATCGGTAGCGGACTATCCAACCCGTATACCCCTCGTCAAGGCCATAGGTTCCCCCGGCCTTCTGGGCATAAACCTGATCTCCTCCCCACCCCTGGGTAACACAGCACTGTCGCTCCTCGTCCCACAGCGTGATCTCGGCGAGGTCGTAATTGACGAGTTGACGGGTGCTTGACAGAATGGCATCCAGCGTTGTCCTCAGGTCAAGCCGGTCCTCGACCATGGCATCCATACAGCCCGGATCTGTTGGTTCGTTCGATGGCCGTCGGTATACCCCTGTCCGTTTATGCATACATCGTATTCCGTGATCAGCCCGCCCAGACTAATCTCCTTGCATTGTTCACTTCAGGAAGTGAGGGCCCCGGCACCGCTGCGCCTGGCACTGGCGGCCACTTCAGTGATCTCCCGAATATCCGCAAAGGGACCATTATCGGCCGTCACCACACCGATCGAGAGAGCCATCAATTCAGATCTGGTTTCGTTGCCTGCTGCGTCACGCCTGATCAGGTAGCCCTGTTGCCGCGTCGCCCAGTCATAGTGCGTACCGACATCCGCGTTGAAACGTCGTTGAAGGTCCTCTACGATGGGGGCAACCAGCTTCTTGTCAGTAATGACGAGAAAATCGTCACCACCAATGTGACCGATGAAGTCATTGGATGTTCCAGCCTCGTCCACAGCCTTGCCAAGCACCAGAGCGGCAAAACGTAACACTTCTTCACCGGCCACGAAGCCGTACACTTCACCGAACGTGCTAAATCCCTGAATGCCCACGTAAATGATGCCCCAGTTATCCCGACGCATCAACTGCCGCAACTGATCCTCAATCAGGCGGCCGCTGGGCAGGCCAGTTGTGGGATTGGTCAAGCTTTCATATTGTGCACGAGCCATGGCGTTCTTGACCCGCAGCTTGAGCTCCTCCAAATCGAAAGGCTTGGTGATATAGTCGTCGGCCCCTAACTCAAGGCCATGGATCTTGTCAGAACGCTCGTCTTTCTGGGTCAGAAATACGATCGGAATGTGGCTGGTACGAAGATTGCCCCGCAACTCACGGCACACATCATAGCCGTCCATGTCCGGCAACATGATGTCGAGCACAATAATGTGTGGCAATTGTTGCCGACACATCTCCAATGCATCCTCACCGCGCTGAGCCACCGCCACCTCGTAACCTTGCGATTGAAAGTAAATCCGTAACATGTTGGAAATATCAGGATCATCCTCTACGATCATCATTCTACCTGGGGACATGTTCCCTCCTTCTATCAACCAATGGCCGACACCGTAAAGCCATGCTTACGAGCCAGGCAAGCAATTTCGCGCACCTGTTCGATTCGAATCTGTTTCCCTAATGAATAACTTTCATACCGCCCCTCCATCGCCAGCAGCATCGTCTCCGCCATGCAGGCGAAGGCCTTGCCAGGTGGGAGACCAAAATCGAAGCCAAAATTCACCTCGCCAGGTACATCTACCACACCCCCCTCTATGGCCAGCACATCGTCCCGTTCTCGAGTCACTCGCGACGACACGTCTGATGGGCGGGCTACATCGCACACGACCGCGCCACGTTTGAGATGCTCTGGCTGAATGACCGGCCTGGCAGTGTTGGTGGTGCTCAGCACCATGTCAGCTTTGCAGATATCTTCAACACGCGTTGACGTATGGACCAGGTGCGCTCCAGCCTCCTTGACCCGCACCTCTATCGTTGCCAGGCGCGAGTTTCGCCGGCCAATCAACACCAGCTCAGCCACTCTCGGAGCAAGCATCTCAGCACACGCTGAACCAATGGCCCCTGTCGCACCCACCACGGCCGCGGTGGACGATTCCGGTCGGATCCCCTGGCGACGTGCGGCTTCATCCAATGCCTCGATGGCCGTGGCGACGGTGAGGCTGCGACCTGTGGTGACAGGAATGTCAAGGCGCTGAGCTATGGTTACTCCACCATCGCCCACTACGGACGTAAAGGCCAGCAATCCCAGAATACGGGCCCCCAATCCCTGGGCCATGCGGCCGGTCTGAACGACTTTCCTGTACACTACCTGAGGCGACATCCGCAGCATCTGCTGCGCCGTGAACGGACAGGCCACCAACCACCCTTCGATCTCCTTCCCTGTAGCCTCCGAACGTGCTCCGGTGACGTGCGAAAGGTAGACCGGCGGCCAGAAACGGGAAAGAAAATGGATCAGGTGCGTGGGCAGGACCCTTGCCAGCAACGGGTACTTGCGCGCCACGTCCTGCTTAGGGTCGAGCGGATGAATGACGAAAGCAAAGTTGTCCATATCCGTGGCCAGGCTCAGCGCTCATATCGCCTTTCGTGCAGGCCCACTCCGTCCTGGATGGCGAAATGATCGCTGTCTTCGTAATAAACATTTCGATCAATCACACGCCTCTCAGGCGAAGCTAACAAAACTACGTCCGACTCGACAGCCCGCCCCGGATACACGACCATACCGGAGCCTATGAAACAATGATGGCCCACACACCCACCCAACACCGACATGCCCGCCTCTTCCAGATCATCCCCACGCACGACACGGATAGGTTTAGGCACCAGCTTGAAATCCGTAAAGGTATTGCCTGCGCCGATGAAGGTATCGCGCCCGATACTGCAGAACTGTAAACACGTATTCTGGGCCACCATGGATTCTTCCATCATCACGCTCATAAAGAGCGCCGCTCGAAATGGAAGGAAACAGCGATCCGACACTACGCTGAGCATGACCTGACCACCCGTCATAATACTCACGTCATTGCCGATGACGGACACATCAATCACAGCCCCTGGACCAATGTTGACGTTGTCGCCGATATAGGTCGGCCCTTTGATGATCGCAGTGGGATCAATACTACAGTTGCGGCCTATATGCACCAACTGCGATGAAGAAAGAGCCTGCTTCCGCTCCAACATAGCGTGCCACAGAATGCTGAGTTGTTGCCGTACATCGGTCTCAAGTTCGCGATCTCGCCGCGCCGCCTGAGCATACACCCCAAAGATGACGTTGGCAGTGACCGTATGAACCCAGTGCTCGATAGAGCAAAATGCCCTGGTGGGCACCTGATACACCAGTTCACGCTTCTCATCGGACATGTGGGTCGGGACGTGGTAGTAGCCCATCTCGTGCGCTGCGGTGTCTATCACAAGTGGATATACGTCGGGCTCGACGCCGTGCGGGAAATACCACATATCGGCGACGTACATATCCCCCTCGCGATGGATACCCTGTTGCAGACTGAGGGCATGCGCAATAATCGCACGATCGTCCAATGCAAAAGCAACTCGACAAGCCCTGCCCAATTTCCGAGCCTGCTGAATAAACTCGTCCAGAAAGAACTGATCAAAGAACAGGTTGTCCCCATAGACCAGTGTCTCCACCCGACGCGCATCAACCTCGGCCAGCGACTCAACCTCACGTTCCTCTGTCGTGTAGGCCGCCAACAAATCGCGCTGATAGAGCCACAGCGGCTTGTTCAGCACACGCAGCTCACGCGCAGGCTCGTTGAATGGAAATATCTTACGTTGGTTCAATAAAATAATCTTGCGCATCTGCCTGTCAGTCCAATGGGCGCTTGCCAATCAGAATAGTACACGCGTGGTCGCCAGCGGCCATGCACGACACTTCTTCGACGTAGAAGGTCTTGCCACCACTGACCCAATACAATCCTTCCTCCAAAATACCCACGGCCAGATGACAACAGGGGGAGTCGCTCCTGCGCCCCCAGCACACACCGCAACGCTCTATAATCCAATGAAAATACTGGTCTTCCTCCCCCAAACGCACCAGTTGATCAGTGAATTTGTTGAACGTTTGAGCCAGGACCTCAAAACCCACCTTGAGCTTCATCCCCAGAGGCAGAATGCGAAAGGTCAGGTCCGCGATGCCCAACATCGGACCAAAGTCCTTGATCCCCAGTCTGAAACAGGCATGACCCACGCGCCGCGCTAACCCGCGTCCCCCGCGCGGCCCATACATCTCATCCAACGCCTGTAGCAGTTGCCCTAGCTCATCAAAGGCAAACTCCTTGGCGAAGTTATTGGGCGGATAATTTCCAATGTGATGCTGAAGCCGGGCCAGATTCAGGACTGCATTCACCCCATTGCGGCCCATCACTTCTTCCATCGCTAAAAATACGATCCGTCCCATTTTGTTGGGGAAGAAATATTGCGGCAATCCCCGCACCGACGATACAAGTCCGTCCGCCATACGACTGCTTGTCCCCCGCCCGGCTGATAAACCCAATTCAGTCACACTTAGCTCAGATCGCATCACTACAGACCAGGCTGACGTGCCAGAAACTTGTCCAATGTCTGATGGAACCGCTCAGGCTCATCCAACATCGGGAAATGGCCCGAATGCTCAAAGTAGCATATCTCGGCCAACGATGTGCCCTGTGCCAACACTTCACCTTGCCCGGGATCTACAATGCGATCCATCTGGCCATAGATACCCAGCGATGGCACTTGAATCTCTTTCAACCGTGGGCGCAAGTCTGTTTTCCGCAACGAAGCGATGCTATAGTGAAAGGATTCCAACGTAGTACGCGAAAGGTCGCGCTCAAACATCTTGTACCAGGTTTTCCAATCCCGTGCCAGGAACCGCGAGAAGAACCTGACACCTAATGGAATGACACCGGGCACCTGGTAAGCCAGACGGGCCAGGGGGCGCCGGGCCGCAAACCGCAGCGCGGGGGCCAGTCCATCGCCCACGATAGGAGAACCCACCACCACCACCTGTCGAACTCGCCCAGGATGTTCCAATGCCAGGCACAGCGAGACAGTGCCACCCATAGAGTGGCCTATGATAGGCGACTGCTCGATCCCCAGGCACTCCATGAACTGGTCCACCATTTCAACATAATCCTGGACTGTGAAGCCCCCTCCTTGTTTTCCGGACTCGCCAAAGCCCCAGAAGTCAAGTGCATAGGTCTTACAGATGTGGCTCAGTGCCTCCATAGTCTTCAGCCAATGATCCCAGGACTCCAACCAGCCATGGAGCAAGATCACAGGCCGTCCACGGCCGTAGGCCTCATAGTGGACCAGCCCCCGGTCGGTAACAATGGAACTCATAGACCCATCACTTTCGGTAGTACGCCACCACTAATATTATCATGAAACTGCAAGACAAGCATTGAGAAACCATTGCGGTTTCGTTAAAGTGAGGTTACAGTCCTGATGATAGACGACGGTCGAACCTGCCGCCCTACAGGGTTCGACCGCCGGGTACATGGGACCTGACATGCGCAGATAAAATTGATTCACCCCAATAAATGCAAGCCCCGGCCCCAGGATGGACGACAAATTTACTACCCTGGCGCGCTTACTCCTCCTTATCCAGCAGTTCGAGGACGGAGTACAGGAGCTCAAGTATGACACGCCGAACGCTTTCTCGATCAGTCGCCGTACAGGACACAATTTTGATCTCCGGAGGAATGCGCAATGCAATGCGCAGGTCTTCTGGCGTCCAGGCGTCCGCCAGGTCCTGCTTGTTGGCAGCCACGACGTAGGGCACAGGAGCATAGGAGCGAAACGTATCGAGGATGCTGCGAGCCTCACGGAACGTCTCCGGCCGCACACTGTCGAGCAGGACGACAAAGCCGAGCATACCTTCGGCGAGTATTTCCCACATAAAGTCGAAGCGACGTTGGCCAGGAGTGCCAAACATGTAAAGTACCAGGCCATCATCTATGGTGATACGCCCAAAGTCCATCGCGACCGTTGTCTGGTCCTTGATACGTTCCTCTGATCTGGAGATTTTTCTCTCTGTCGCAACAACCTCAATCTCACTGATGGTCTGGATGAATTGTGTCTTGCCCGCTGCGAAGGGGCCTGTTACTACTATTTTGACAGTCTGCATTGTTAGTGTCTCTGGAAAAAGTCAACCAACCGCTCAACCACACCACGCCTGACGGTTGGACGGCGCATCACAGAAGGCTGACCGGTTGTCCCGGATGGCACGGGCACAGCCGCTCCTTCTGGCCGGACCAATTCCACCAATCCCGCCTGCAACAGGCCGTATACGATCTTGCGGATCTGGAAGTCGCTCATATTGTTATACTGCGCGATCTGACGGATCGTGTTGCGCGGGTTAATAAAGGACACCACGCGCCATTCCTCAACGCTGAGACTGATGTCACGCAGGCGTGCATCAGGGCGCTCAGCAAACCTGAGCGCCACGTCGAGGTTGGGCAATTCTTCCCGCAGTTGCTCCAACTCTTTCAGGCGGCGGCTGCCCTCCATAATCACATTCTGCAGGTCAATGGGAATGGTAATGCGATCCTCAAACGGTAGCACGTTCGATTCGAAGGAGAACGTGCCCTCTGCATAGGTAAACAGAGGATAGACATTGTTCAAAATGTAGGTACGCACACTGCGCACAATGTCATCCTGGTTCACGTAACCTGCATTGATCAGCAGCAGGCCCAGTTCCTTCTCGTTCTTAACATCTGCGCGGGTCTGGATCGCACGGGCCTGTTCTTCGGTGAGCTTGCCAGCCCGCTGAAGCATCGCCGCCAGATGGTCGCCCTGCCCGTCCAGCGTCGCATAGACGAGCTTGCCCTCCTTAAAACACAGGCGCGCCTGGGCTTCACGCGTGCCAATCGTCAATGTACCCGTTTTGCGCGCCAAACTGATCAGATTGAGCAACTGCGGCGTACTGAAATCCCGCAGGTTCCCCTTCAACGCCATAACTACCTCCCCCGCAACCAAGAAAGCCGCAGAACTGAACTCTGATACGATCTGCGAACCCTGTGCGAGAAAATAGCCCGTCCGGCCCAATCTTCGCAAGGGTTTTGTCGGCCATTGATTATACCTTCTATTGGCATGCAAGTCAACTTTATTACTTGCCCATCCCTCTGGCAGATGGTATACTACCAGAAATGACTGCTACCCACTCAATGAGGGGTTGTATGGCCAAACGACGACGTAGCGGAAAACGCTTTCGCCTGCTGATCTATGAGCGCATGGGACAGCGCTGGGCCTGGCCCTGTACCTTGATCATACCAGCCTCGATTGCTCTATGGTGGTTTGCGCCTGACATTCCAATCCTCTATACACCGTTCCATCCACTAGCCCTCGTCCCGGCCCTGGTTTCTCTCGTCATCCTGGCGTACATCTACCTGGCCCGACGGCTGGCCTGGGTGCAGTGCAGGCCAGACCACCTGCGTGTTCAGACCCCTTTTTACCCGCTCGCTGTCTCTTACGGCCGCATCAAGGAAGTACGTCCCCAAGCCTTCGCCCAAGTTTTCGACCCGGCTGGAGAGAAAGGGGCTCGTCGGCGCTGGTTGCGCCCCTACTGGGGCAGGACCACGCTGGTGGTGGAACTCTCCAGGTATCCGCTGGCCAAAGTGTGGCTTCGCCTCTGGTTCAGCCCTTATCTCATGACCCCCGACGGCACCGGCTTCATCTTCCTGGTCAAGGATTGGATGGGGCTCTCACGTCAATTGGAAGAGTTCCGCTACACCTGGGCAATGAACCGCGCAGCGCAACGGTAGAGAGCGTTATCTCTTACGGCTCCCTGGTTATACCACCTCCACCATTGAACCATTCTGCGTCTTGGTCACCTCAATGCGCACCGGGAATGCGTCCTTCAACTCGTCAATGTGCGTGATCACCAACACGCGCGCAAAGTCGTCTTGAATAGCGTTGATCGCCTCGACCAACCGCTCGCGGCCCTGTGCGTCCTGCGTGCCAAAGCCCTCGTCAATCACCAAAGTCTGTAACTGCGCCCCCGCCCGCCGGGCCAGGATTTTAGAAAGCGCGATGCGGATGGCAAAGTCAACCCGAAATGCTTCACCTCCTGAGTAGAGGGAATATTCCCGTGTCCCCAGCTCGTCGGCAATTTTGATCTCCAGCGTTTCCCGTACCTCGCCCGCCTGCGTCTCTCGCTGCGTGTCGAAGCGCATGTGCATGCGTCCCCCGGTCATGCGTGTCAGGAGCCGATTGGCCTCCACCTCAATCTCCGGCACTGCCGCTTCGATGATCATGGCTGGCACGCCCTGGACGCCACAGGCGGTCCGCAGCTCGTCGTAGATGGACTGTCCAGCGGCCAGTTCGTCCCGTCGCCTGAGCTTGTCCGCCTGCTGCTGCTCGAGCGCCTTGCAGGCCTCCAGCCGCTGCTGTGAAGCACCCAACCGCTGGCGGGCAGCGGCTTCCTCCCGGCGCACCCGCTGCAACTCTGCCTCAATCGCCGGGGCGTCTTTCAATCGTTCCCGCAGTTCTCCGGCTTTCCCTCCTAACTCCTCCTGACGCATCTGCTCAGTCTCAATCTGCTGCTGCAAACGCTGTCCGGCCTCTGCAAGTCGCCGGAGCGCCGCCTGCTCGTCCTTCACTCCCACTTGCGCAGCGCTCAAGCGCGCGATTCTTTCAGCAAAGACCTGTCCTCCAGCCACAGCCTGGCGTGCCGCCTCGTGAGCCTCCGTGTCGTAACCCAACTCCACCGCCTGCGCCAGGACCTGCGCCAGTGCGGCCCGTACCTGGGGAGCGTAATCCTCCATGGTCAGCCGCTGTTCTACCGCAGACAGCTCCGCCTGGGCTGCTTTCAATGTTTCCACTGCCTGCCGCCCTTGCTCGACACGCTCGGCCAACGCCGCTCCCTGCCTTTGTAGCGCTGGCAAGTCGCGCAGCAGTTGATCGCTTTGGACAATCTGACCCTCCAGCGCCCACGCCCGTTCCGCCAACTCATCCGCCGTCACGAGGTTTGCGCGGTACGCATCTCCTCTGGCCCGCCCATCGGCCTGGAACTGATCCAGCAACCGCAGTCGGTGTTCGTCAGTAAGGGACTGCCCGCACAGAGGGCATTCGGCTTCTGCCTGCTCCAGCAGCGTGATCTTTTCTTTGAGCGCGTCCATCTCCGTCCGCAGCGCCTCGTTGTGGACCCGCAACTCCGCCTGCTCCTCGGCAATGTGTGCCAGGTCATCCCGCGCCGCCTCCCGGCCCTCCGCCAACTGCGCCAGGTGAACGAGCTGCGCCTGCACCTCCTCGTGCTCGGCCAGTAACAACTCATCGGGCAAGCGGCTCTCCAGTTCAGCGTTGCGCCGCACGATGATCTCTCGCTCTGTCTCGAGGCGATGTCGCGCCTCCGAAAGTTCTGTTTCCAGCGCCGTGCGGCGCTCGTGCAGCTCCACCGACTGGCGCAGCTTGGCTCCCAGCTCCCGTTCCTGCTCCACCGCCCGCTGATAGGCCGCATAACCGGCCTCGATCTCGTCCACCTGGGCCAGCAGGTTCTCGTATTCGGCCAGCCGCTTCTTCCGTTCCTCGCATTCCTCCGCCAAGTTTACCAGGTCTCGCTCCACCTGGGCGATCCGCGCCGCCGCTTCGGCGACCTGCGCCTCGACGTGCCGGAGTTCCAGGCGCACCATCTCGATCTGTTGATAAGCGGCCTGGGCTTCCTGGACCGCCGCACTCAGTTCGACCACGGCCACCTGGGCAGCCTGAAGTTCAGCCTCGTACGTAGGCCGCCGGGTCAGTTCGGTCTTGATCTCTCCCAGCCGCAGTTCGATCACTTCCACCTCGGCCTGGATCGCTCGTAACCGTTCCTTAGCCCGCTCCTCGTAGGCCGTCCAGCGGTCGAGCCCCAGAATGTCGCCCAGCACGCGCTTGCGCTCGGCGGGTGTCTTGACCGTGAACTCGTCGGCCCGGCCCTGGCGGAGGAAAGCAGAGTTGACGAACGTATCGTAGTTGAGCCGGAGGAGGCGCTCGATCTTGGCCTGTGTGGCGCGAATGCTCCCTTCGGCGATAGAACGCCATCGCCCTCCTTCTCTCCTTGCAGGGGGGACAAACCCCTCCCCTCCCCTTGTAGGGGGGACCACTCCTTCCTCCCCCCTGGTAGGGAAGACCACCCCTTCCTCCCCCCTGGTAGGGGGGACAGAGGGGGGTACAAGCACCTGGAAATCGAGCAAAGTGCTGCCACGTTTGCCGCCCTTGCGGCGGCGCAGCACACGATAGGTCTGCCCAACCAGCTCAAACGTGAACTCGACCGCCATCTCGTCTTCACTCAGGTGGATCAGTTCGTCGTCCCGCTTGGCGCGCGACCTGCCCCACACCGTCCAGGTGATAGCGTCCAAGAGCGCCGACTTGCCTGCGCCATTTTCGCCGGCCAGACACGCAACGTGGATGCCGGCAAAGTCCAACGTCGCCTGGCGGTAGCACATAAAGTTGGTGAGGGAGAGTTTCTGAGGAATCATGGTTCAGGTCGGCGGCAGTTGTCAACAATGTTGCAGGTGACTATCACTCTGTCTCGGAGACTCTATTGGGCTAAGAGACGTTCAGCCAGTTCCAAGAATTTGGCCGCCCGGATAATTTGCTTAACAGCCTCATCCTTAGACAGCCCCGGACTGACGTCATAATCACCAACGTTCCGACTGGCCTCACCCTCGATCAAGTAACGGTGGAACTCAGGAGACACGCGCTTCGTTTTAGCAAAGCGCTGACCAAAGGCAGCAATGACCGCCGAATGCTTAGAAAATGCGAGGCCCTCGCCCAACAAGAACGCTTCTGCCACATAGAACATAGCATAGTAGGCACGTGAGACAGCAAAGTCGTAGAAGCCTTGCTCGGCCAATAATCTGGCAGCCTGCAGGCTATCCTGGGCCTTCTGTAGCAAGGCAGACTGTTCGGGATTCATAAGACTACCCCTTCTCTGCGGACATTGAGCAGCAGTGGGCTTTGCTCTGTCGAATAGCGAGCAGCGGAGACGAAGGTACAGGAAATCACTGCATCGTATTTCAGCGACAACTCAGCCGCTGTTTCGCCGGTTTGAGCAATCTCCTCGCCAGGGGCTACCAGTCCATGCAGCACCACCAGGACATCAATGTCCGATTCTGGCTCGGCATCGCCACGGGCCTGAGAGCCAAAAAGCACTAACCGTGCCAGCCGCGGGCCATAGAGCGCCTGCAAGCGCCCCCGCAGTTCGGCCAGGATAACCTGCAACTTGCCACTCATTGCTCTTTCTCACCTCTGATGGGAGTGAGTCACACACCCCACAAAACATGCCAGGTCTAAAACTGCGCCGCTGTTCGCTCTGGCAGTGGGGGAACCTGGGGCGACAGGGCCAGTCCCACGCCCAAGAAATCGCTCACCGGCGGGGTCGTGAGCACCGTCCACACGGCCTGCCACAGGTCTTCCGGCAGATTCCGCAGATTCGCCAGCGGCACTTCGAGTGGTCTGTCCCGGTAGCGGGCCATCATCCGTGCGAAACTGACGAAGGTCAGTCCAACTGCCCTGGGCGCTGTCCTGGTAGCCTTGCCCGTATCCAGCCGCAGTACAATATTGTCCGCCAGTTCCACCCCGGTGACGTGCTCACTCCATCCAAAAGAAACGTAGAGCACATCGGCATCTTCGTCATAATTCATTTTCGTCTCGTTCATTCCTCACCCCTTGAAAGACTGAAAATAAGCCGTCGTTACGAACTTTTCTTCTCGCACTACACCTTCTGGCACAACACGCCAGCGAAAGCGCGCACAGACGACCAGATGCGTGTTGTCGTCAGGCAAATCCGGGAAGGACCGATAATACTGGTAGCCATTGGGGTCATAAGGGTCTTGACGGCGACGTCCCAGTCGGATTGTCTCTCTCACATAGTCGAGGAAAGGCCCAACTTCCGGGTGATTGTCAGGGTCAGTAATGTGCGCCCACCGTTCGCAGGTCAGGTAGATCTCGTTGCCAAAACGGTCACGCTGAGTCCAGAGTTTACCGTCAGGCATATAGGCCGCCTCTCCAAATGAATGTGCTTGGCAACGTCTTGCCATTGCGTGGGTGGAGCCAGTTAGTATAGGTTGTGGTATACATCACAACTCTGCAAGCTCTCTTTCAGCATCAGCGTGCCCCAACTAGAGCACTGGCGTCCCCCACTCCACCGTATTGGCCGCCGCCAAACTGACCGCCTTGCGCGCCTCAGCCACGGCTGCATCTACGGGTATCCCCTCGGCCAGGGCTTCGTAAAAGGCACGGGCTCGGCCTGGCGTGAGTCATAGAGAAATTCCCACGGCAGCGCAGCCAGTTCCGGCGGCTGGATGCGCATTTTTAGCCGCAGTCCCTTGTCTTCCTGTCTCGCTCGGTCCTGGCTCACGTCGTAGCGGCTGCGCGCCTCTCCAACGAACAGCGCATCGAACAAGGCCTGGCCGAAGCCCCGTACAGCCTGCTCTTCCGACGAAAGGACTTGACGACGCTCCCCGCTGGAACGCAAAAGCGCAATCTGCAAAGCCTGCAGGCGGTTTTCCAGCGCCAGTTCGTCAAAGGGGAAACGCATAGTCTCGCGCGATTCGCCAGCCGGCGAGCGGATAACAGCCACAGGATACTCGCGCCCCTGACCAGGACTGACCTCTAACTCAAAGTCAAGATAGTCCACATTTTTTACGCTGGATGGACTGCTACCCCCTCGCATCTCTCGCCTCACGCTTTATGCTTACGGAGAGCAGTGCCTGGAAGTCAGCTATTCCTTTCCTGCCTCCTGCTTCCTGCCTCCTGCTTCTTGCCTCTTGCACCTCGCCACCTGCTCCAAAATCTCCTCCGCACTCCGGTAGGCCGCTTCGCCGCTGGCGCCAAGCATCTGCGCCAGCTCCTCCACCCGTGCCCTGTCCTGCAACTGCCTGACGCGCGTCACCGTCCGCTCGCCTTCCACGACCTTCTCCACGTGGAAATGCACGTCCCCGAAAGCAGCCAACTGCGGCAGGTGCGTCACGCACAATACCTGGTGGCGCAAGCCTCCCGGCCCGCTTCCCGCCGAAAGACTCCACAACTTCTCGCCGACCGTCGCGCCCACGCGCCCGCCGATGCCCTGGTCAATTTCGTCAAAGATCAGCGTCGGCGTCTCGTCGGCGCGGGAGAGAACCGTCTTGAGCGCCAGCATCAGCCGCGAGGTCTCACCGCCGGAGGCGATCTTGGCCATCGGCTTCAACGGCTCGCCCGGATTGGGAGAGACGAGGAACTCGACCCGGTCAATGCCTGAGGAATCAAAAGCTACCCGCGGAGAAGCTTCTGATTCGAGGTTCGCGACTCCAACTTCTTCGACGCCCGAACTTGAAACGTGAAACGTGAAACGCGAAACCGGTTGAGGCAGCGGCAAACCCTCCGGATCCTCCCGCCACTGGAAATCCACTCCGAAGCGCGCCCCCTCCATGCGCAGGTCCTGCAGCTCTCCCTCGATCCCCGCCGCCAGCCGCCGGGCTGCCTCGCGCCGCCGCAGCGAGAGTTCCAGCGCCACCTGGCCCAGTTCCACCAGCAACCGCTCTTCTTCCATGTGCAACTCGGCGATGCGCTCCTCGCTGTGGGTGAGCGTGTCCAGCTCCTGCGCCGCCTTCTCCGCGTAGGCCAGCACGTCGGGGATTGCCGGGCCATACTTACGCTCCAGCCGGCGGATCAACACCAGCCGCTCTTCGACCTCCTGCAATCTCTGCGGGTTGTACTCGACCTGCTCCTGATAGTCGCGCAGGCTGCGGGCCAGCTCCTCCACCTGGTAGTTGACGCCCTCGGCGGCGCGTAACTGGGGCTCCAGCGCCGGATCCACGCGGGCCAATCCCTCCAGCGCACGCAGCGCCAGGCCCAAGAGATCGAGCACTGCCAGAGCCTCTCCCTCGCCCTGTTCCAGTGCGCGGAGCGCTTCGCCGGTCAGCCCGGCCAGTTGCTCGGCGTTGGCCAGCCGTAGCCGCTCTTCGAGCAGTTCCTCCTCCTCGCCGCGCTGGAGCGCTGCCGCGCCGATCTCGCCGATCTGGAATTGCAATAAATCGGCCCGGTGCGCCAGTTCCTGCTCGCTGCGCACCAGGTCCGCCAGCTCCCGCCGCACCGCCCGCACCTGGCCCGCCAACTCTGCGACCTGCGCTCGCAGCGGCCACAGCTCCGCGTAGCGATCCAGCAGGTTGACGTGCTCGCGCACCCGCAATAGCGAGAGGTGCTCGCTCTGGCCGTGGATGTCCACCAGCCCCTCGGCCACCTCAGACAGGAGCGCCAGCGTGACGGCCCGCCCGTTGACGCGGGCGATACTGCGCCCACCGAGCCGCACCTCGCGCCCCAGGAGCAACAGGGCAGAGTCGTCCCCTTCCAACCCTTCCCGCTCCAGCACGGGGTCAATCGCCGCCCGCTGCGCTGGTCCCAGCCGGAACGTAGCCTCGATGATGGCACAATCGGCCCCGGCGCGCACGACGGTACTATCGGCCCGTCCCCCCAGCACCAGTCCTACCGCGTCTACGATGATGGACTTGCCCGCGCCCGTCTCGCCAGTCATAGCCGAGAAGCCCGGCGCGAAACTCCACTGTAACTCATCAATGATGGCAAAGTCTCGGATGCATAGTTCGGCCAGCACGTGTTCTACCTCCTGCACTGTAGGCGCAGAAACCAGGTTTTGCCGCTTCGGTCGCTTCGCTTATGGAAAAACCTGGTTTCTTCACTATAGCTGCCGTCCGGGGCGCAGCACGGCATACGCCGCGCTCGCTGCCGCCACCACGTAGACGACTGTCCACACCAGCCTCATCGGCCCGCCCACGTAAAGCATGGCATTCGCCGGATCCGCTACCGGCCCGAGCAGAGATAGAAGCGACAACAGCAACTGGGGCAGCGCTCCCACGGCGATACACCCACACACGACCAGCCAGGTGTACTGCCCGCGCCGCCGCCGGATGGCCCAACGCACCACCTGGACGATGCCCACGCCCGCCAGCGGCCCCAGGATGATGGCGTACCAGCCCAGGCTGGGGACGAGCCAGCCCGCCACGAGCGCCAAAGGTAGCGCGACCACCGCCGCGACCAGGTAATAGGCGGGGCGGAAATCGGCGTAGAAGACTCGCTGCTGAGTGCGCACACAGTCCCTACAGCGGTAGCCGACCGGCGTCAGCGTCACACACTTGGCGCACACGGGCCGCCCGCACTTGTTGCAGCGCAGATAAGTCTCAACGTTAGGATGATTGACACAGTATAGCTTTTCACTCATTATGGGCCTCATTGATTTGCAGATGAATTATCCTTACCCCGTGTCTAGCCCTCATCTTTTGGCACCAATCTCGCCACCAGTGTCTTGTAGAAATACGTCCGCTCGCGCACGCGCGCGAAGCGGGCCGCGTGTGGGCTGGCCTCCACCGCCACCTCGTCCCCTTCCTCCAGGTCGGCCTGTACCTCTCCATCCACCGTCAACACCGCCGGTCGCCCGCCAGCGACGGTGATGCGCACCGTGACCCCTTCCGAAAGAACGATCGGTCGCGCCATGCTCAGGTGCGGTGCGACCGGCACCAGGAGAATGTTGCGCAGTTGCGGCGGCAAGACCGGCCCTCCGGCCGCCAATGCGTAGGCGGTACTCCCTGTCGGCGTAGCGACGATGAGGCCATCGGCCACGTACGTGGCCAGGTATCCCCCGTCCACCTCGGTGTGCAGGTGTACCACCTGGGCTCTTGCCCCCCGTCCTACCACCACGTCGTTTAACGCCTCGGCCTGCCCCACCACTGCGCCGCTCCGATGGGCCGCCACCCGCAACATCATCCGCTCCTCGACCCAGTAGTCGCCGACCAAGGCCCGCGACAAGACGTCCCGCCACGTCTCCGACTCGGCTTCGGTGAGAAACCCCACCCGTCCCAGGTTGACACCCAGGATCGGCGTACCATGAGGAGCCGCCGCCCGGGCTGCCCGCAGAATCGAGCCGTCACCCCCCAGCGTCACCAGCAAATCCGTCTCTTGCCCGCAGCACACATTCGTGGCACCATTCGTCGTGCAGACCTGTGCCTGCCGTCCTCGCTGTTCGATCCACGTGGCCATCTCCCCGGCCAGGCGCTGTGCCTGAGCCACGCGGGGGCTGTAGAGAATACCAATCGTCTTCATATCCAATCCACTTACCCTCCCGCAGGTCACAAGCCTGTGGGAGGGTGAGCAATCAACCATTCCACCAACCCCGCCAACTCCACGCTCACCTGCTCCCCCGCCTGCATATCTCGCACCGTTGCTACTCCGCTGGCTAATTCCTCCTCTCCGAGGATGACGGCATAACGCACATCGCGCTTGCTTGCCTCGCGGAGCTGGCTCTTCAACCCCCTCTCCCCAAACGCAATCCACACCCCTACGCCTTCCTGACGTAACACATCTGCCAACCGCAGTGCCTCCCGGCGGGCCTGTGGTCCCAGGTGCGCCAGGAAGACCGGCGGTTTCAGCAATGGCGGCGCCTCCACGCCCAGGCCTTTCATCACCAGGACGATGCGCTCCAGCCCCACTGCCACGCCCACGCCAGGCGTCGGCGCGCCGCCCAGGAGTTCGATCAGGCCATCGTAGCGGCCCCCGCCACAGACGGCCGCCTGCGCGCCGATCCCGGCGGCCCAGACCTCAAACACCGTCTTGGTATAGTAGTCGAGCCCGCGCACGAGGCGATGATTGATCACATACCGCTTGCCCAGCAGGTCCAGATATTCACACAGGGTCTTAAAGTGAGCGGCACACTCTTCGCACAGGTGGTCGAGGAAATGGGGTGCACCCTCGATCACCGGCTGGCACTGTTCGGCCTTGCAGTCGAGCACGCGCAGCGGGCTGCGCTCCAGCCGCCGGTGGCAATCCTCACAGATCTCGGCGCGATGTTCAGCATAGTACGCTGCCAGTAACGCCACGTAGCCCGGCCGGCAGCGCAGGCAGCCGGTCGAGTTGAGCTGGAACTCCAGGTCACGGAAGCCCAAGCCCTCGTAGAGGTCCCACACCAGCGCCATCACTTCGACGTCGGCCAGGGGATCCTGCTCGCCCAGAATCTCGATGTTGAACTGGGTGAACTGGCGGTAGCGGCCCGCCTGGGGCCGCTCGTAGCGGAAGATCGGACCGAAGGAATAGAGTTTCAGCGGCTGGGGGCGCACGTGGAGCCCATTTTCGATGTAGGCGCGCACGACGCCAGCGGTAAACTCTGGCCGCAGGGTCAGTGGACTGCCCCCTTTGTCGGTGAACGTGTACATCTCCTTGTCCACGATGTCAGTGCCTTCACCGACGCCGCGAGCGAACAATTCGGTCGCCTCGAAAATGGGTATGTCAATCCGCTCGAAGCCGGTCAGTTCTGCCAGGCGCCGCGCCCGGGCACACACATGGTCCCAGTAATGCTGATCTTCTGGCAAGGTATCCAGGGTCCCGGTTGGTCTCTGATATCGAGGCATAGGTCACACCCTCCTGGGCATAGATTCCCGCTATTATAGCCCAAGTCAAGGAACTTGCCACTTCCGAGGGTAGGAACTACTGGACTTTTCCGCCTGATTGACGTATGATAGCCTTGATACACATGGCGCGGTCTCGTGCCGCAACCCATCTTCAATCCGCGAATCTACGCGAATGAACGCGAATGAATTAGCGCAGATTCGCGTTATTCGCGGATAGTTTCCGCGTCGGATACGGATTAACACGGAGAGTAGGTATGGCTTCCAGTTTCTTGTTGAAAGAGTATGACGCTGAGACCACCCAGGTCTTTCACGAACTGATTCAGGAATCCCTGCGCATCCTGTTGCCCGTCACTGCCATGCTCACGTGGGGCTGGGACGTATACGTCTTCCTCTTTGTAGACCACCAGTTTTATCGCGCGCTTGGGGTGCTCATCCTGACTTTGGCGATTGCCTGGGCCAGTTATCGCCTGTCCGAAAAACACCTGCATGTGGCCGTGGGACTCTACCTGGCCGGACTGATCACCACTGTCACAATCATTGGCTTGATCTCTCAGGGTTCGGCAGCGCTGTATCTCTATATGCTGGTCGTGTTGATCACAGCCATGCTGACGAACCCCCTGGTCACAGGGGGTGTGGCTCTCGCTAACGCCGGACTCGTGTGGGCCATCAGCCAGCGTGGCCACACGGCGCAATTGGCCGACGTAGCCTTGCCAATCATCATGATAACACTGGCGGCACTGACCGCGTGGCTGAGTTCGCGACGGCTGTTCACCGCCCTGGCCTGGGCCCTCAGCATGACCCAGGAAGCCCAAAAGAACGCGGGTGAGGCACAGAAGCATCGCGCTGAGGTACAACGTGTGTTGAAAAGCCTGGACGAAGCGTACGTCCGGCTGGAACGGGCCAACGAAGCGCTGCTTTTCGCGCAAGAAGCCGCAGAGAAAGCCTACCGCTTCAAAGCGGAATTCGTCGCCAACGTGAGCCACGAGCTGCGCACACCGCTGAACCTGATCGTCGGCTTCAGCGAGATGATGGCCACCGCCCCGGAGAGCTACGGGGATGTGCCGCTCCCCAGCGAGTACCGGGGAGACGTGATGGCAACCTATCGCAGCGCCCGCCATCTCTCTGACCTGATTGACGACGTGCTTGACCTTTCGCGCATCGAAGCAGGACGCATGCCGCTGATCAAAGAGACGACGGACCTGGGCGAGGTGGTCCGCGAAGCCACCGACATGGTGCGCGGCCTGGTGGAGGCACGCGGGCTATGCCTCGAATTGGATATACCAGACGATCTGCCCAAGTTGCACCTGGACCGTACGCGCGTCCGCCAGGTGCTCTTGAACCTGTTGACGAACGCCACGCGCTTCACAGATCAGGGTGGGATACGAGTACAAATTCGTGCAGAAGACCAGGAAGCCACAGTGGTTGTCCAGGACAGCGGGCGCGGCATTGCTCCTGACAAGCTCACCCAGGCTTTCGAGGCCTTCAGTCAACTCGAAGATAGCCAGGCTCGTGAGGGGAGCGGGATGGGGCTGGCTGTGAGCAAGCGGTTCATCGAATTGCACGGGGGGAGAATGTGGATCAAGAGCCAGGAGGGGCTGGGGACGACAGTGAGCTTTGCTCTCCCTATCCCCAGGGATGGCAAAGAGATTCGGTTATCTCACCTGGAGGCTGGTACCCCACTGCAAAGCCACACCGGAAACCCATCGGTGTTGGTGTTGCACGACGACCCACGTACGCTCTCCCTGCTACGCCGGTACGTAGATGGTTATCAGTTCAGCCTGGCAGACACTGTAGATAAAGTCCGTGAGATGATCTACGAGACGTTGCCAGTGGCCGTCATCATGGACGCCACCTGGTCTGAGCGTTGGGGCGTGAATGGTGCAGAGCTGGGCCTCCCTCCGTGCACGCCACTGATTACCTGTCCATTGCCCAGCATGCGCCGCCTGGGCCTTTTGCTGGGCGCTGCCGATTACCTGCCGAAACCTGTGACACGGGAAGATCTGCAAGATGCATTCTCGCGGCTGCCAGAGCCGCCCCAGACGGTGCTCGTCGTGGATGACAACCCTCACGTTGTGCGCCTGCTGGCACGCATGCTCAGAGCGAGCAACTCATCCCTGCGCGTGTTGGAGGCCTTCGGTGGTCGGGAGGGACTGGAGATTGCCCGTTCGGAGCGGCCCGACGTGATATTGCTAGACCTGTTGATGCCAGAAATGAGCGGGTATGACTTTCTGGAGAACGCAGCAGGCGACGAGAGAATGGCGAAGACGCGGATCATCGTCGTCTCCGTGCGCAGCGTTGAGCAAGAGTCACCTCCGATCATGGGTGAACTGCGGTTGGGACGCGCAGCGGGGTTTTCCCTCACCGAGCTACTGCAGACATTGCGGGCTACACTCTCTGCGACCACGCGCTCGGTTACAATGGCCCCAGCCAGCGCCGCAACACTTCCAGCAGCTCAACCTGCCTGACGGGCTTGGTGATCGTGTCACTGGCGCCTAAGGACCGCGCCACCTGGGGTTCATTGAGCACAGAGCACACGATGACGGGGATGTGGCTTGTGTCGGGCGAACTTTTCAATCTTTGCAGAATCTCCCAACCGTCCTGGTTGGGCATCATCACGTCGAGCGTGATGGCCTGGGGCTGCAATTCTGCCGCCAGGCGCAGGGTTTGCTCGCCGTCCGTTGCACCGACGACCGAAACCTCGTGGCCGCCGAGATAGCGCTGGAAGAGCATCACGAGATCTGCATTGTCATCTACAACGAGGATAGTGGCCCTGCCCGAGGTAGGCAGTACGATGCGCGCTTGCCATCTCTCCTCGTGCTCCTGTATCTCAAGATGTCCTCCCTGCGCTTCGATCAATGCCTGCGCCACTGCCAGGCCCACCCCATCCGGTTTCGGAGAGGAGGGTGAGACTGGCACGGCCTCAGCCATAGCGGGGGATTCATAAACATCTATCAGCACCTCCCCCTTCCCATAAGAGACCGTGATAGCCAGATCTCCCCGGGCAGCGTGGAGTGCATGGCTCAACAAGTTCAGAAATGCCTGGCGGAGCATGACGCGGTCTGCGACAACCGAGGGCCACGCGCCCGATGACGCCATCTCGATCTGAACACCCGTTTGTTGAGCCAGAGGAGCCAGTAAATCGCAGACCCCCTCCAGGACGTCCCGCAGGCGCAGGGATTCCCTGGCGTGCCCGGCCTGCCGGAGGCGATCCACTTCCGCCTGCACTGCCTCCAATCGGTTCCCAGCGCTGTCCCGGTTGACAAGAAATGCAAGCTCTACACCTGTACCCTCTTCTTGCACCTTGTCCTCTGTGTCCTGCATCCTGCCTCTTGCATCCTGCCTCTTGCTTCTTGCCTCTTGCATC
>Ga0172364_10000073_pt1 | contig 53837 bp, 37 predicted proteins | sample LakKivSesite10cm_FD_114545 | JGI IMG/M metagenome (GOLD analysis project Ga0172364, IMG submission 114545) | Sediment microbial communities from Lake Kivu, Rwanda - Sediment site 10cm | ecosystem: Environmental > Aquatic > Freshwater > Lake > Sediment | place: Rwanda: Western Province, Lake...
CGAGCTTCTCGAGACCGAGGAAGACGCCGATCTCCAGGAGGATGCCGAGAAGCGGCTGGACGCTCTCGAGAAGTCCATGGAGCACCTCGAGTTCCAGAGGATACTTTCGGGCAGGGACGACAGGTCGGATGCCATACTCACGGTGAAGCCGGGGCTGGGGGGCATAGAGAGCCAGGACTGGGCCGAGATGCTTCTCAGGATGTACGTGTACTGGGCGGAGCGGATGGGGTTCGAAGCCGAGGTCCTGAATTCGCAGCCGGGCGAGGAGGCTGGGATCAGGGAGGGGATCCTCTCCGTGAGGGGCCCCTTCGCCTACGGTTATCTCCGCGCCGAGAACGGGATCCACAGGCTGGTCCGCCGCTCCCCGTTCGACCAGAACCACAGGCGGCACACCAGCTTCGCCTCGGTGTTCGCCCTTCCCGATGTCGACGAGAGCATCGAGATAGATATCAGGGACGAGGATCTGCGGATAGACACGTTCAGGTCCAGCGGCGCGGGCGGACAGCACGTGAACAAGACATCGTCCGCCGTCAGGATCACCCACATCCCTTCCGGCATGGTCGTGACCTGCCAGGACGAGAGATCCCAGCACCGGAACAAGGAAGTGGCGATGAGGATCCTGAGGGCGAGGCTCTACGAGCTCGAGGAGAACAGGGTGAAGGCCGAGAAGGAGGAGCTGGAGAGCACCAAGAAGGAGGCCTCGTTCGGCAACCAGATCCGCTCCTATGTCCTTCAGCCGTACCAGATGGTGAAGGACCACAGGACGGATGTCGAGACTTCCGATGTGGATGGCGTCCTCGCGGGGGACATCCAGGCGTTCATCGAGGCATACCTGAGAACGGGGAAGCAGTGATGGACCTGAACGACCAGATGGAGGCACGGCTCGGGAAGCTGGCTGCGCTCAGGGAGAAGGGGATCGATCCCTATCCCCCGAGAGCGCTGCGGGTCGAGCCCATCCCGGCCGTGATCGACGCAGGCGAAAGTGATGCGCCGGTCCGCATCGCGGGCAGGATGCGCTCCCGCAGGGAGCATGGGAAGACGGTGTTCGCCCATCTCTGGGGACAGGAGGGATCCATCCAGGTCTACTTCCGCAGGGACGACATGGGGGAGGATCTCTGGGGGCTCCAGTCCATGCTCGACCTCGGCGACATAGTGACGGTGGAGGGGCCGGTTTTCCGTACACGGACGGGGGAACTGACGATCGCAGTCCGGGACCTGCGCCTGCTCTCGAAGAGCGTCAGGATCCTCCCGGTCGTGAAGACCGACTCCAGCGGGAACACCTGGGATGCCGTCTCCGACACGGAGTTCATGTATCGTCACAGATGCGTCGACCTTGTGGTGAACCCGCTCTCCAGGGCCAGGCTCCAGGCCAGGAGCCGCATCGTCTCCTCGCTGAGAGCCTACCTCGACGGCAACGGATTCATCGAGGTGGAGACCCCCGTCCTGCAGCCGATCTACGGCGGAGCGTCGGCAGAGCCGTTCGTGACGCACTACAACGAGCTGGAGGACAGAGCCTATCTCAGGATCGCCACGGAGCTCTATCTGAAGAGGCTCCTGGTGGGGGGGCTGGACAGAGTCTACGAGATCGGGAAGGACTTCAGGAACGAGGGAGTCGACAGGACCCACAGCCCGGAGTTCACCCAGCTGGAGATATACGAAGCCTACTCCGACTACGAGGGCATGATGAGGCGCTGCGAAGAGATGGTCGTCAGCGCGGGCGAGGCCGCCGGCGCGGGAGGCACCGTCCTGTTCAGGGGACGGGAGATATCCATCAGGCCGCCCTTCGAGAGGATCGGCTATGTGGAGTCCCTCCGGAACGCGAGCGGGGAGGACCTCTTCTCGTGGGACCCGAGAGACCTGAGGCGGCTCTGCGACCGCCTGGAGATAGCGTCGGGCGTCGTCGATCGCGAGGTGCTCCTGGACAAGCTGTTCGACCACTACGTGACCGAGGGGCTGTACCAGCCGACCTTCGTGCTGGACTACCCGCAGCTCATCTCGCCTCTGGCCAAGCAGAAGCCGGGCGAACCAGGCATCACCGAGAGGTTCGAGGTGTTCGTGGCAGGGCTGGAGCTGGCCAATTCCTTCAGTGAGCAGAACGACCCCCTGTTCCAGAGGCGTGTGCTCGACGAGCAGGCCAGGAACTCCGGGCTCCACTCCGGACAGGTCGACGAGGACTTCCTCTTCGCCCTCGAGCTGGGGATGCCGCCCGCCGGCGGTCTCGGGATGGGCGTCGACCGGCTCTGCATGATCCTGACTGACGCACCCTCGATCCGAGACGTGATCCTCTTCCCCCATCTCCGCCGGCACAAGCCTTGAGGGCGCGCCTCCTCCTGACGCTGGCCGTGAGACAGCTGGCGAGCCGATCTCACTCGGGAGTCGTCAGGACGGTATCCGTGCTCTCCGTGAGCGGCATAGCGATAGGAGTGGCCTCGCTCCTCCTGCTCCAGGCCTTCACGACCGGATTCCAGCGCTCCATAGCGGACTTCCTGTCGTCCGCAAACCCGCCCGTCATCGTCTACGCTCCCGGGAACGGCGCCCTGGACCGAGGCGACATCGCCCTGGTCGAGAGGGTCGCGGGCTCCGAGCACGGACTCGGAGCCATCTCCCCGTTCATCGAGAAGGCGGCTGTCGCGGCGGGCGACAACGGAGAGGTTGCCGGCGTCATGGCCAGGGGGGTCGACTGGCACTCGGAGTTCGCGATCACCGGCCTGGAGTCCCTGGTCGGTCCGCAGCCGCGGGGAGCGGCCGTAGGCAGGATCCTGGCGGACCGGCTCGGGCTGTCCGAGGGAGACACCATCAGGATCGCCTCGACGGAATCGGCGACGATCTCCGCGACCGGGAGGGCGGTCGTGGACACCATTCTGTCGCTCCCGGTGTCGCGGGTGTGCGACTTCGGCCTGGAGGAGTACAACTCCGGGCTCGTGCTGATGAGCCTGGAGGATGCGGGAGCCCTCTTCCACCTCAGAGGCTGTGCCACGTCGATCGGCGTCGGAATCTCGAAGGGCTCCGATCCCGTCGCGGCGGCTGCCGCGCTCGGGGCGGCGCTGAGGCGCGAGTATGTCCAGAGGGGCTACCCCAGGTTCCTCATGTGCGACGCCTTCCTGGAGCGGCATGCCAATCTCTTCAGGGCCTTCGGGCTGGAGCGCATGGCCATGACCATCGTCCTCGGGCTGATCACCGTCGTGGCGCTCCTGAACCTCTCGAGCGCCCTCTCGATGATCGCGATGGAGCACAGGAGGGACCTGGGCGTGCTCCGCGCCATGGGAGCCCCTCCCGGGTCGATCCTCGGGATGTCCCTCTCGCAGGGGCTGGTGATAGGCCTGGCAGGCTGTGCCTTCGGGGGAGCCTTCGCGCTGGCGGTCGAGTACTTCGTGAACACTCTTGTCCCCATCAGGCTCGAGGGGACCGTCTACTGGATCAGCGCCCTGCCGGCGGCTCTGCTTCCGGGCCAGGCCGCGGCCGTCCTCCTCTTCACCCTGGCGGCCTGCCTCGCCGCCTCTCTCTTCCCTGCTCTCAGGGCGCTGGCCATCCCTCCGGCGGAGTGCGTCCGCAATGAGTGAAGCGGCCGTCCTGTCTTGCGAAGGGATCGTGAAGTCCTACCGCCAGGGCGAAGGGCTGGTGGAGGTCCTGAAGGGTGTCGACCTGGAGGTCACGCCCGGGGAGATCCTTGCCGTCACCGGGCCCAGCGGTTCCGGCAAGAGCACTCTCCTCAACATCCTCGGGATACTGGAGCCTCCCGACCGGGGCATCGTCAGGATAGCCTCGGCCGATGCGTGGAGCGTGAGCGAGAGCCGGAGGGCCGCGATGAGGAACAGGTCTCTCGGGTTCGTCTTCCAGTTCCACCATCTCCTCGAGGAGTTCACGGTCCTGGAGAATGTGATGCTGCCCGCCCTGATCGCGGGTCGCTCGAGGCAGGAGGCCGCCGGGGCCGCCGCCGCCCTTCTCGAGGAGGTCCGGCTGATGCCGAGGGCCGGGCACTTCCCCTCCAAGATCTCGGGAGGCGAAAGGCAGAGGGCCGCCGTGGCCCGGGCCCTCGTCTGCAGGCCGGATGTCGTCCTGGCGGACGAGCCCACGGGCAACCTGGACTCGGGCAACAGCATGAAGCTCATGGACCTGGTCCGTAATCTGTCATCCGCGCACCGCCAGGCCTTCGTGCTCGCGACGCACAGCGAGGAGCTTGCCTCACGGGCCGACAGGATCCTCAGGCTTGCCGAAGGAAGGCTGCACTGAGACCTTCCGGGGAAATTGCACGGGTCGATTCGGCCCGTTATCTTCGCTTCGGGGAACATCGGCACCTCTCGAGTGTAGATATCCCGGTCGGCGCCTGAAGCTCCGTCGGAGGGGATCTTGCCAGAGCAGTACAGCGAGCGAGCAAGAGCAGCGATAAACATCGCGCGCACGGAAGCCAGCAAGTACGGGCAGGCCAAGGTCGGTTCCGAGCACATGCTGTACGGCCTGCTCTCGGTCCGGGGCGCGACCGCGCTGTCGGTCCTGAACGCCCTCGGAGTCAACACCGCCGAGCTCCGATTCCGCCTCGAGGGCTACATAAGGAAGCCTTCCGGCGTCTCCATCCCGTCGAACGAGGTGGGCTGGATGACCAAGGCCAGGCTCGTGCTCCACGAGGCCAACCGCCAGGCGAACCTTCTCGGTCACTCGGTGGTCGGGACGGAGCACATACTCCTAGGTCTGATGGTGGTGAGCAGCTGCATGGCCGCCACGCTCCTCCGCGAGAGGGGAGCTGTGCTGGAGAAGGCCGTCGCCGAGCTGCAGAACATGCCCAGGCCCCGCGAGGAGAAGCCGGAGGAGGAGACGACCTCTGCGCTAGAGTTCTTCTGCCGTGACCTGACCTCCCTGGCACGCAATGCCCAGCTCGATCCGGTGATTGGCAGGGAGAAGGAGATCTCCAGGGTCGTACAGGTGCTGTGCAGGAGGAAGAAGAGCAGTCCGGTCCTGATCGGCGAGCCGGGAGTGGGGAAGACCGCCGTCGTAGAGGGGCTGGCGCAGATGATAGTCACAGGCAAGGTCCCCTCACTCCTGCAGGACCGTCGCGTCATGGCCCTCGACATGGCCGGTGTGATAGCAGGGACCAAGTACAGGGGGCAGTTCGAGGAGCGCCTGAAGGTCCTGCTGAAGGAGATCGCGGAGGCCGGCAACGTGATCCTCTTCATAGACGAAGTCCACAGCATCGTAGGCGCGGGCGCGGCGGAGGGGGCCATAGATGCGGCCAACCTCCTGAAGCCTGCGCTCGCCAGGGGCGAGTTCCAGTGCATCGGCGCGACTACTCTCGACGAGTACAGGCGCCGGATAGAGAAGGATGGAGCACTCGAGCGGAGGTTCCAGCCGGTCCCGATAGATCCTCCGTCGCTCACTCTCACGATAGCCATCCTGGAGGGCCTGCGGAGCAAGTACGAGGAGCACCACGGAGCGGTCTACAGCAGCGAGGCGATAGAAGCGTGTGCCAGGCTGGCCGACAGGTTCATCAGCGGCAGGTTCCTTCCGGACAAGGCCATAGATGTGATGGACGAGGCCGGGGCCAAGGCCCGCCTTCTGGCCTGCGCCGCCCCGCCCGAGGTGGAGGCGCTGGAGGCGAAGGTCGCCGAGATCCAGGGGGAGCTGAAGAGCGTGACCGAGAAGTGCGACTTCGAGGCCGCCCTCGAGGTCCGCGGGGAACTCGACGCCGCCACAAACAGGCTCCAGGCCGCTCGTGCGAGGTGGCTTTCCTCCGAGTGCCCGGGATCGGTCACCGTCGATCTCGTGGCGAAGGTGGTCTCCGACATCACGGGGATTCCCGTGAGCAGGGTCACAGAAGGCGAGCTCGCGCACCTTCGCGAGCTGGAGACCGAGCTCTCTTCGAGGATCGTCGGCCAGGACGAGGCCATTGCCGTGATCGCCAGGGCCATCAGGAGGGGCCGGGTCGGGCTGAAGGACGCCAGCAGGCCTTTAGGGGCCTTCCTCTTCCTCGGACCCTCGGGAGTGGGCAAGACCGAGACCGCCCGGGTGATCGCCGAGCAGGTCTTCGGCGACTCCGGAGCGCTGGTCAGGATTGACATGTCCGAGTTCCAGGAGCGGTTCTCGGGCTCCAGGCTCGTCGGCGCACCTCCGGGCTACATAGGCTATGACGAAGGCGGCCAGCTGACCGAGAGGGTGAGGAGGCGTCCCTACTCCGTGGTCCTCTTCGACGAGGTGGAGAAGGCTCACTCGGACCTCTTCAACATGCTCCTCCAGGTGATGGACTACGGGAGGATGACCGACAACTACGGCCGCCACGTGGACTTCTCGAACACCATCATCATCCTCACCAGCAATCTGGCGTCGAAGGAGCTCCAGGGAACGGGGCACCCGGGCTTCTCCACGGAGAACGAGACCGACAAGCGCAGGAGGCAGAGGGACATCGTCATGGAGAACGTGAGGCGCTTCTTCGCGCCCGAGTTCCTGAACCGGCTGGACGAGATAGTGATCTTCAACCCGCTCGGCAGGGAGCAGATCAACCAGATAGTCGACATACAGCTCGAGGATGTCAGGCGCAGGCTGTTCGACCTGGGGCTCACCCTCCGGCTGAGCCCGGAGGGCCGCGACCTCATCGCCGAGACCGGATTCAACCCCGCCTCAGGTGCGCGTCACCTCAGACGGACCATACAGCGCCTCGTGGAGGATCCCCTCACCGACGCCATACTCATGGGGGAGTTCTCGCGGGGCGACTCGGTGACCGCAGGCAGGAGCGAGGACCATCTGACCTTCACACGCACCCGCCTCAGGGAAGGCGACGCGGAAGCCGTTCCGGCGACCGGCAGCCCCATCCTGTGAAAGCTCTCCTTCTGATCGCCGCATCTGCGGCCTTGTGCGCGGCGGCTGCAGCAGCCCCCGCGGGACTCGTCACTGTGGAGGGCAACTCGTTCGTCAGCGACTCGCTCATCATCAGGACGCTGGGCATCGCCCAGGGTGCGCCCGTCTCGAGAGAAGCCGTTGCCCAGGGCATCAGGGACCTCTTCGCCCTCGGCTACTTCTCCGGGATCGATGTCGACGTGGACTCGACCTCCGGGAGGGCCGACCTCCGTGTGACGGTGGTCGAGGACCGGCTTCTGAGCGACTACACCTTCGAGGGCCTGGAGCACCTGAACGAGAACACGGTCCGCGACAGCCTGATGCTCTTCCCGGGGCAGACGGTCTCCACCTCCGACATCGAGCGCGCCAGGCAGACGATTCTGTCGATGCTGGCTGAGAAGCACAGGCACGAGGCCGTCGTCGAGACCAGGTGGGAGCCACCCGACGCGGGCGGCCGGAGCCGGCTGGTGTTCGAGGTGACGGAAGGCCCGGACATCAGGGTCGGTGAGATAGACTTCACAGGGAACACCATCTTCGACGACTCCGACCTGCGGGGGGCCATGAAGACCAGGCAGGACTCCTTCTGGCGCTCGGGGAGGTTCCGCGAGGCCGACTTCCAGGAGGATCTCGGGAAGGTCGAACGCTACTACCGCGACAGGGGCTACCCCGACGCGAGGGTTGTCGGAGTCGAGCGGAGCATGCTTCCGGACGGAAGGCACCTCCGCCTGGAGATACAGGTGCTGGAAGGCAGACACTACGACGTGGGGGACATCAGCTTCTCGGGCAACCAGAACATCCCCGACAGCACGCTCCGGGCGGCGATAAGGCTCCAGCCCGGCGAGGAGTACCGCATCAGCAGGTTCGAGTCGTCGCTCGACAGGATCTACGAGATCTTCCAGAACAGGGGCTACTTCTACGCCGGCGTGGAGCCCTCCTTCACCCCCGACACCACCGCGGGGACGATGTCGGTCTCCTTTGCCGTCTCGGAGGGCGAGAGGGCGCACATCCGCAGGATCGACATCGTCGGCAACACCCGCACCATGGACAATGTCATCAGGCGCGAGGTGACGGTCCATCCGGGTGACCTGTTCTCGAGGGCCGACCTTGTCCGCAGCCTTCGTAATGTCTACTACCTCAACTACTTCAATAATGTGGTACCCGACTTCCGCCGGATCGAGGGCACGCCCGACGTCGATCTCCTGCTCTCCGTGGAGGAGAAGTCCACGGGGAAGGCCGGCTTCGGCGCCGGATACGGGGCTTCCGAGGGCTTCAACGGATTCCTCGAGCTGGGCGAGACCAACCTGTTCGGCCGCGGACAGACCGTGTCGATAAACTACCAGTTCTCCAAGACCACGAACGACGTTCAGCTGGGCTACACGGAGCCCTGGTTCAGGGACACCCCGCTGTCGGTGGGCGCCGAGCTGTTCCACACTACCGACAACCGCGACGAGTACGATAGGATGCGGACCGGCGGCGATGTGACCGTGGGCAGGCCCATCCCGTGGATCGACTACACATCCGCATCGGTCAGGTATCTGCTCGAGCGCACCAGGGTCTACAACATCACGAGCGACTCCACTAGCTTCTACTACTCTCTCCGCGACACCGACTGGCCCCAGTGGACCAGCTCGGTGCAGTTCCGCGTCTCGAGGGACAGCCGCGACCGCCAGATCTTCCCCGGAGAGGGTTCGCAGAACATCGTCACCGCGGAGTTCGCGGGCGGCATGCTGGGTGGGGACATCGGATACTCCAAGTACCTCATCGACAGCAGCTGGTACATACCGACGATGTGGCGGTTCATTTTCATGATGAGGGCGAGGGCCGGCTTCCTGGCCTCTCTCGGCAGCGAGAGGCCGCCCGCATACGAGCTCTTCGAGCTTGGGGGGACCGGTTTCTACGGTGTGAGGGGCTACGAGAGCAACAGCATCGGTGCCGTGGAGGGGCTGGAGACGGTAGGCGGGAGGACCATGATGATACTCACCGCCGAGTACCGTCTGAGGGTCATCGACCAGATCCAGCTCTCCACCTTCCTTGACGCCGGCAATACCTGGAGCTCGATCTCGGCCATGGACATGAGCACTCTGCGCCGGGGCGCCGGCCTCGGCTTCCGCATCGAGGTCCCCATGCTCGGCGTAATGGGGCTCGACTACGCCTACGGGTTCGACGGCCCGAACAAGGGCTGGCAACCGCACTTCCAGTTCGGCGCCGACTTCTAGGGGCTCCCGCGGGCCCCAGCCGGAGGCACGAGTGAAGCCCTTGATAGCCATTGCACTGCTGGCCGCACTTCCAGTGTCCGCGCAGAAGATAGCCGTCATCGACTCCGACAGGATCTTCCAGTCGCTGGGAGAGGTCGCAGATGCCCGGGAGCTCCTCCAGAGCGAGATAGACGCCTGGCAGGCGCATGCGGACTCCCTCCAGGCGGACATCGACGCGATCACTCTCGACCTCGACCGGACGCTCATGATGAGCCCGGAACGGAGGCGCGAGCGCGAGGCCGTCCTGGAGCAGAAGAAGGGCGAGCTCGAGGAGTTCGTGGCCTCGGTCTTCGGCCCGGGGGGCCAGGTCGAGAGGAGGAACTCCGAGCTGGTCTCCCCGGTGATCTCGCGCATCAACGATGCGGTGAAGGAGATCAGCACGAGGGACGGCTACGACCTCGTCCTCGACTCCTCGGGCGGATTCGTGGTCTTCGCCACGGATGCCATCGACATCACCGATGAAGTGATCGCTCAGCTTTCGCGGTCGGGTTCGTCGCATGACTAGCCTCGGCGAGCTGGCGTCGAAGCTCGGGGGAAGGCTGGAGGGGCCCGACTCCGATGCCGAGGTCCGCGGGGTCTCGACCATCCAGGATGCAGGGGCGGACGAGGTGTGCTACTACGGGAATCCCCTGTATGCCAGGTATCTGGCGTCTACGCGCGCCCTGGCCGTCATCGTCTCGGAGAAGGTGGAGACCTCCGCGAGGAACCTCCTGGTCGTGGGGAACTCCTATGACGCCTTCAGACAGACGCTCGCGCTCTTCCAGCCGGACAGATCGAGCGGGTTCGAGGGCATCCACCCGACCGCCGTGGTCCATCCGTCTGCCGTGATCTCTGAAGGCGCGTCCGTAGGCCCTCACTCGGTTGTGGACAGGGAGGCGCTGATCGGGGAGGGCACGGTCATCGGCGCGCTCTGCTTCGTGGGTCCTCGAGTCCGCATAGGCACCTCCTGCCTGCTCCATCCCGGAGTCGTCATCGAGGCAGACACGCTCCTGGGGGACAGGGTCGTCGTCAACTCCGGAGCGGTTCTGGGCTCGGAGGGGTTCGGGTTCGTTCCGGATCCGTCGGGCCACAGGAAGATCCCGCAGGTGGGGAACGTCGTGATAGAGGACGACGTGGAGATCGGGGCAAACTGCTGTGTGGACAGGGCTACTACCGGCTCCACGGTGATCGGCAGATTCACCAAACTAGACAATCTCATACAGATAGCCCATAATGTCCGCATCGGTCAGGGCAGCCTTCTGGCTGCCCAGGTTGGTATTGCGGGGAGCACTCGGCTGGGCTCGGGAGTGGTGGCGGGAGGCCAGGCCGGGCTGGTCGGGCATATCGAGGTCGGCGACCGCGCAGTCATTGGTGCGCAGTCAGGTGTGACCAAGAGCGTCCGTGCGGGAGCCACGGTATCGGGATATCCAGCCAGGGAGCATTCGAGGGAGCTTAGGGTCGAGGCGGCCCTTTCCGGTCTGCCCGAATTCATGAGCGAAGTCAGGCGGAAACTCGGCGAGCCAGCCGGGGAAGAGGAAGAACGGCAGAAGTGACTCAGAACCAGTTCACACTCGAGAAACCGGTCTCCTACAGCGGAGTCGGCCTCCACACGGGCAAGGAAACGACCATCACGTTCAAGTCGGCGCCGCCCAACACGGGGATCATGTTCGTCAGGGTGGACGCTCCGAACAGGCCGGCCATCAGGGTCACGAGCACCAACGTGAGGCAGGTCGAGGAGCAGTCCCGGAGGACCACTCTGGGAGAGAGCTGCTACGAGGTCCACACGGTCGAACATGTGCTCTCGGCGCTTTACGGCCTCGAGATAGACAATGCGATCATCGAGATCGACTCCGACGAGCCCCCCGAGCCGGAGGACGGCTCGGTGGCCAGCTTCGTGGAGGTCCTGGACAGCGCCGGGCGACTTGAGCAGACCGACTCTCCGAGGAAGTTCCTGAGGATCACCGAGCCGGTCTCCGTGAGCTGCTTCGGGGCCGACCTGGCCGTCATCCCCTGCGACTCCGAGAAGCTGAGGATCAGCTTCACGATAGACTACGGCCATCCCGTGCTGGGCGCCCAGTACTGCTCGATCGATCTGGATCCGGAGACCTTCCGGAGGGAGATAGCCCCCGCCCGGACCTTCTGCTTCTACAAGGATGTCAAGGCGCTGCAGGAGAAGAACCTCATCCGGGGAGGCACACTCGAGAACGCCATCGTGATCGGCGACGAGGGGATCCTGAACCGCGAGCCGCTGAGGTTCCGCGACGAGTTCGTGAGGCACAAGATCCTCGACCTGATCGGGGACCTGTCCCTGCTTGGGATGAGGCTCCAGGGGCATGTCATCTCCGCCAAGTCGGGCCACGCCTCCAATGTCCAGTTCGTCCGCAGGATAGAGGAGACCTACTCGCGCCGGAACCGGGACGTGGCGCCCCCCCTCGGAGCCACCAACTGGCAGATAGCCGACGTGATGAGGCTCCTGCCTCACAGGTACCCCTTCCTCCTCGTCGACCGCATCCTGGAGACCGAGGCCGAGAAGAAGATCGTCGGTCTGAAGAACGTGACGATCAACGAGCCCTTCTTCCAAGGGCACTTTCCCGGGAATCCCATCATGCCCGGCGTGCTGATCATCGAGGCCATGGGCCAGGTCGGCGGACTGATGCTATTCAAGACGGTGGAGCATCCCGAGGAGTGGCTCGTCTACTTCACAGGCGTCGACAAGGTGCGCTTCCGCAAGCCCGTCCTGCCTGGTGACCAGGTGCTCTTCGAGCTGGAGATGGTCAAGCGTCGCGGGGCTGTCTGCGTCATGCACGGCATCGCCAGGGTCGAGGAGAAGGTCGTCGCAGAGGCTGATCTGATGGCCATGCTGGTCCCCAGGTGATCCATCCGACGGCTATAGTCGGCTGCGCCGCGCCGCACGACTGCGAGGTCGGCCCCTATGCGCTCATCTCCCGGGAAGCCGTCCTGGGCTCCGGCGTCAGGGTCGAGGCGCACGCCGTCGTCGATGGCAGGACCATCCTCGGCGACGGCGTCAGGATCGGTCACGGGGCCGTCATCGGCACCGAGCCCCAGGACCTGAAGTACGCCGGCGAATCGACCGAGCTGGTGGTCGGCGACCGGACCGTCATAGGAGAGCTTGCCAACGTCAGCCGGGGCACATCGGCCACGGGCAGGACGGTCATAGGCCCCGACTGCCTGATAATGGCCTATGTTCATGTGGCACATGACTGTCGCCTCGGGACTGGCGTGATCCTTGCAAATGCGGTCAATGTAGCCGGACATGTCGAGATAGGCGACTACGCCACGATAGGCGGCGTGGTGCCGGTTCACCAGTTCGTCAGGATAGGGGCCCATTCGATGACAGGCGGGGGCTTCAGGGTCCCCATGGATGTCCCGCCGTTCTGCCTGGTGGGCGGGTATCCTCTGCGTGTGGCTTCGCTCAATACTGTGGGTCTCCGAAGGCGAGGCTTCACGGCAGAGCGCATCGACGACCTGGAGAGGGCCTTCAGACTGCTGTACAGGGAGCCCGGGACTATTTCTTCGAAGGCGAGGCGGATACTCGACGAGGAGGGCTGGGGCGGAGACTCCAGGGTCCTCGCCACATTCGTCCTCGAGAGCAGGCGGGGCGTCGTCTGCTGATCCCGCGGGAGGCCGCAGGGGCATGCTGACCCTCGAGGCGCTTCTCACCGTGCTCGTTGTCGCACAAGGCTCCACGGACCGTCTGGCGGGGCCTGCAGACCACACTCCCATTCCACGCCGCAGCCCCATGGGGGCGCTCCTTCGCTCCTCGGTCCTCCCGGGCTGGGGACAGCTCTATAACGACAAGTACTTCAAGGGGGTGCTGCTGGGCACCGCCGAGCTCAGCCTGCTGACGGTCCTGCTGATGGAGAACTCGGCGGCCGGGAGAGCCCGGGACGACTACCTGGAGTCGGGCCTGCCGGCCGACGAGGCGAGATACGAGCTTCACCGCCAGCGAAGGCTCGACTTCATCTGGTACACCTCTGCGGCCTGGCTCTACGGGATGCTCGATGCCTATGTCGATGCGCACCTCTTTCCGTTCGAGATAGAGAACGAGCGATTCGACAGGGACGCCGGCCTTGCCGCGGGCATCGTCGTCAGGTTCTAGGGTCCGCCGCCCCGGGCATGGCCCGGTGGCACGGGGACCCGGGGGGGGAATAGAACTTGCTGCTGCTTGTATCAATGGCAGCCTTGGAGGTTGCCGATGAAGACGATCCGGAGCTTCTCCAGAGGGCCAGGGATGGCGACAGGGAGGCGTTCGGCGAGCTCTTCACGAAGTACAGCAGAAGGGTGTACAGGGTGGCGCGCCGGATGTGCCGCAACGACGAGGATGCCTGGGACGTGACTCAGGAGGCCTTCATCAGGGCGATGCAGGCGATGCCGGGGTTCGACACCCGCTTCCGCTTCTTCACCTGGATCTACCGGATAGCCACGAACCTGGCCATAAACCTGTCACAGAAGAGACAGAGGCACGCCGAGGTCGCATTCGACGAGGAGTACGGAGCCGATGGCCTGCAGGCCCTCCCCGACGACCTGTCGGAGCGGGCGGCCGCAGGGGAGCTGGCTGCTGCCATCGAAGGAGCCGTTCAGAGGCTCTCGCCTCCTCTGCGCGCCGTCTTCGTCCTGCGCGTGGATCAGCAGCTGAGCTACTCCGAGATCGCCTCCACCCTCGGGATAGCCATCGGCACCGTGATGTCCCGTCTGAACAGGGCAAGGAACGAGGTCCGCAGGGCCGTAGGGCACCTGCTAGAGGATGAGCGATGAACTGCCCCGGGTTCGAGGAGCTGATGGCCTTCGCTGACGGAGAGCTCGAGGGGGCCGTCGCGGAGAGAGTGAGGGAGCACGTCGCGTCCTGTCCTTCCTGCAAGTCGGTCATCGAGTCGCAGAAGCACATCGAGAAGGCTTGGCGCGACAGCTTCGTCGAGCCTTCGGAGCTGGATCTGCGGAGGCTGGAGAGATCGCTGACGGGGCGCATGAGCCGGAAGCCCCTCTACGCCAGGCTGCTGCCCGTGGCAGCAGTCATCCTGGTCGCGGTCGCCGCGGTCAGGCTCATGTCGACGGAGCACGTGCTCCTTCGAAGGAGCGCGCTCCCGGAGGTGCCGGAGGAGATCGCGCAGGCTGTCGAGACCGTCAGGGTGACCGCCTCGTCCGAATCCTCGACTGTCACCCCGACGGTTCCCCGGCCGGTCGCTCAGGAGCAGGCCCCGGCCTTTGCCGAAGAGGCGGACGACCTGACGCTGGCCCAGGGCCCCGAGACAGGCGGGGACGGAACCACGCCCACGGCTGCAGAGGGCCAGCTGCGGGCTGCGGCGCTCGGCGGGGCGGCCGGGCAGGCCGGCTCGGGAGGCGGCGGAACGGCGTTCCTCGGGACTCTCGACAGCGACATCGCGGTCATGGAGGCCCCGGTCACGCTTGCCGACCAGGCGGTTGCCGGGGGATACGAAGCTCCTTCCGGGGCTGGTGATCTGGGGACGGCATCGACGGACCAGACCTACAGGGAGATCGGGAATGCCGAGGCCGCTGCCGGGGGACTTGCTTCCGGAGGAGGCTCCGCAGGATCCGTGGAACAGCCCGCCGCCGTGGCTTCGAGCAGCCGGGCCGATGGCGAGGGAGCGGGCGCGGCCGCAGCAGCTCGGGAGAGGACGGAGGACGCCGTCGCCGAGATCCTGCAGACGACTCCCGCGAGTCACGGGCTGCTCGAATCGGAGACACGGCTTCAGGTGGATTTCTACTTCGACTCCGGCGGCATGCCGTCCTCGCCTGACTCGCTTCTACTTGACGAAAGCTTCCGTGGCTGGAAGGATTCCCTCGAAGGCCGGTTCTTCGACAGCCTTGTCGTGGTCCCGGTCAAGGAGCTCAGAGAGTTCCTCGAGTGATCCAAAGCGAAGCCGGGGGTTAGTCCCGGCCGCTCGGAAAGGAATCCGACATGGTTCCAGCCTGCCCGGCCATGGTGCTCGCGGCTCTCCTGTCATCCGCGCCCTCCGTCCCTCGCATGGGGGTCTTCATCCTCGAAGCTCCGGCCGGCATCGACCGGCAGGAGGTGGTCAGGTCCGCCGAGCAGGCTTTCTCCGCAAGCGGGCGGTTCGTGGTGGCCGATCTGCCGGATACGCTGCCCGCTCCGGCTCAGGGAGAGAACATCGTCTCGGAGATCCAGGCCGCAGCCTCCGATGCAGACCTGGACGTGGTGCTCGTCCTGTCGGTGAGAGAGCCCGACACCACGCAGACCACGCGCTACTCGGGCGACACGCTGGTGGTGTTGAGGCGCATAGGGCTCACGGTCGGCGGGAGGTTCTACTCCTCGGCCGGTGAGCTCGTCGGCTCCATGGACCAGTACCAGTTCAGCGAGGGTCGCATGCCGTTCCCGCCGGATGCTTCGCTGACGGCGGTGGAAGCGTCCAGGGAGCTTGCGATCAGGTCCCTGCTCCAGCTCTTCCCGGTCGAATTCTCCTTCACGGCCCCTGGGTCGCAGGGTCTCATAGAGCTCCCCGGGGGGAGGTCTGTCGGGCTGCAGAAGGGCATGTTCCTCTACTGCGTCGCCACGGCCTCCGAGATACCTGCCGACACCTCCGCGTACGATCTCCTGAGAAGCCGCGGGCTGCTGCAGGTGATCGAGTGCGACTCCACTTCGGCAAGGGGGAGGCTCCTGTCCGGAATGCTCGCACCGGGGGGGCCCGTCACCGCCGTCGAGCACGGCGCACCCGCGTTCCTCTCGGGAGCCTGGGAAGTCCTCCCGGTGACGCTGAGGCAGGGAGCAGAGGCTCCCGGCTTCGATGCGGGACAGCTCATGAACGGAGTGAAGATAGGCCTCTCGAACTACCGCTGGGGGCTTTGCTTCGGTGGTTCCTTCTCTGCCGCGACGGCGGACAAGGTCTCGTCCCTGATAGTCGGGCTCAGGGGGGGAATGCGCCTGCCTCTGTCGGGCCCGTCGCTGTCGCTCCGGCTGACCGCCGGACCCGATCTGGGCCTCCTGATGCAGGATGTCACCAATCCTCTGCTGACTTCGGATGCTTCGGCTGTCGTCTTCGGAGGATCGATCGAAGGGACGCTGGAGTACATGCTGTCGGAGCGCTTCGGGCTCACCCTCGACGCATCGGGAACCCTGGCCGCCGATGCCGATTCGTGGACCGTGCAGGACCAGTTCGGCAACAGCAGGAACGCCGAGGAAGGGGAGCTCTACTACTCTTCACTGTCCTTCGATGCCGTCAGGGCCGGAGCGGGCTTCTTCTACCTCATCTACTAGGGACGCCAGGGCTTCCTTGCCGTGCCCCGCTCCCAGATGATCTCGAGGGTCGACCAGGTCGACATCGCGAAGACAACTCCGCCCACTATCCCCGTGATCGGGGTCCCGCCCGACATCCCCAGGGCCAGCCCGCCTCCACCCACGGCGGAGTTGGCCAGCGCCACCGCCGTTGCCGCGAGCGAGGACGCCCCCCACTTCGCGAGGACTCTGACCCTCGCCAGGTGGAGCCCCCAGATGCAGACGGGGTAGCCCGCTCCGGCCATGGCCGCCACCGGCATTCCCCTGACCAGGAAACCGGCCAGCCACAGGGCGAAGCAGGGCAGGAAGAGCGCGACCGCCGAACGGGAGAGCGGGGACACCCACCCCAGCTGCTCGGCGACTTCGCCGAAGGCCGTCCAGACCAGGAAGCCCGAGACCAGTCCGGCGAGCAGTGCCGTCTCCCGTGAGTGCAGGGTCAGTCCGCCGACTATTCCAGCGAGACCGAGGACGAGCGATACCGCTCCAAGGATGACCGGGCCGGTTCGTCCGCGCTCCTGGAGCATGACGAAGACCCTGGAGCCCAGGATGTGGAGGAGTATCAGGGCGGCGATGGTGCACGCCGCAAAGAACCCGGAGACGAGCCATGGAGTGACGGCCGCTCTCAGGCCGTCGGACGCCGGCATTGCTGACAGAAGGGCTGCGCAGGTCAAAGGGAATCCTCCCGCCTTTTCGCGCCAATGTGGGTACGCGGGGCTCCGTCGTCAACACCAGCTTGCCCCGCTCGTTCCGGCGCGAGTAGAATAACATTCCGATTGTCTCTGGAGGGGCTCCTATGAAGGTCTTCTCGGGATCTCCGTGGAAGCGGGCTGCGATGGCTCTGCCATGGGCGCTCGTCGCATCCTGCGGAGGCGGCAGGGCTCCCGTTCAGGGCTCCTTCCTGCTCCTGGAGGCGGGGAAGCGCACGAGCATCGTCGTGCCCGTGCCCGACGGGATATCGGTCGACGACTCCGTGACGACCGCACAGCCAGGAGGCTCCCTGAGGCTCGAGCTCCCCGAAGGTGGCGCCTGCGTGTCCGCCATCCTCGTGCTCTGCTCTGACGGGGATGCGGCAGGCCGGCTGAGCGACCTGATAGCCTCCGACAGCGTGGTCGGAGCCGAAACGGAGAGCATCCAGCCCAGGGGAGATCCGCTTTCCGGCTACGATGTGGTGATGTACTCGGCAAGGGAATCCTGCTTCGTCGAGCGCCTGTGGCCCAGGGGTTCGGGGGAGGCGTTGATACTGAGGGCCTGCGGTGCAGGCGACACCCCGAGGGCGTTGCTCGGCTCGGTGCAGGATCTGCTCTCAGGGGCGTCGGTCTCCCAGTGGGCGGGCCTGAGGCGTGTGCGGCTCTCCGACCGTGGCGCGGAGCAGATCCGTGCCGGACTGGAGCAGCAGGACGTCACACTGCCTCCCCGTGTCACCCATGTGCTGGACATCGGAATCGACCCGGGGGAGATGACCCTCTCCGTCTCCGACAGCCTCACGGTCGACTTCTCCTCGACTCCGGGCCTCCAGGGGGCCTCCTTCATCCTCCCCAGGGTGGACGCCGAGGCGACCGAGGAGATCACTGCAGTCGAGGGGACATGCTACCGTGCGGCGGATTCCCTCCTGTGCGCTCCGGATTCCGCCAGCAGGGTCTTCCGGGGCGTCTACTCCTCGACCTACGACGGCTTCTACGTGGAGAGAAAGGGCTTCGTACACGGGCAGGTGAGGCTCTCCTCGTCGTTCTGCTGCGGGGAGTGGTTCTATCCCGGGAGCGCTCTTCCCTCGTCCTACTCCGTCCGTGCCTCGGTCCCCGAGGGGACGGTCTTCTACTGCCCTCTGGTCCTCACGGGCACGAGCCAGTCATCCGGCCGCTCGGTGTTCTCCTTCGTCTCCCCCGAAGGCGGGATGGCTTCGCCCCTTCCCTGGGCGGCGGCGGACTTCTCCGAATCCCTCGCGGCGGGTGGAAGGTGCAGGGTCCTCTACGGTTCCGACATCGACGCCGAGTCGGCCGACAGCTCGCTGAAGTGGGCGGACAGGCTGGGCACCGCCCTGTGGGACAAGCTGGGCTTCCAGGGCTCCAATCTCGATTTCGTCCTGCTGAAGAGCATAGGCGCCCCCGTCTTCTCCTGGGGTCCGGGCTGTGTGATGACGAGCCCCGACATCCTCTGCTCCCTCGAAGGGCACCCGGCGTGGGCCGAGTCCCTGAGCTCCGGCGAGGAGCCGGGAGCGCCGCTCGTGGTCGCCAGGGCCGCGAGGGCGATGCTCCTTCTGTCCACCTACCTTCCCGACGGGGCGGCGGACGCCCTTTCCGCATACTCCATCTATGTCTTCGAGCAGCGCTGGGGGACGGCCGGGTCGGCCGACAGCCTGCTCGAGGCCTTCCGCCTGTACTACCTGTCCTCCGCAGAAGCCGACGGAGGCGACGAACGCTCGATGGCCGACCCTCAGCTCACGGGCACTTCTCTGTCCGGGCCGGTGCTCCTCGGAAAGGCTCCGATGGTGTTCGCGATGTTCTCGAAGGCCCTTCCGGGATTCGATGCGGGTCTGTCGCGCGCTCTGGGAGGTCTGAGGCACTCCGGTTACGCCTACGGCAGGATCGCCTCCGCGGCAGGCCTCGAGGGATCCGACGCCGACTTCTACTGGAGCTGGCTCTACCTGCCAGGCGTTCCACAGATCTGCGTGACCTGGAGCGATTCCGCCGGCACGGTCTTCCTGAAGATCGAGCAGCTGCAGCCCGGGCGCGAGTTCCCCATGCCCGACGGGCAGATCCTGATCCGGTACTCCGGGGGCTCCTCCTCGACGGCCCGTCTGTCGGGTCCTGACAGGAACGGAGTCTACAGGGCCCCCGCCCTCCAGACGAGGATAGGGTCGATCCAGCTCTGGCCTGACTTCGTGCTTCCAGCCGACATCGTGTACGAGAGGCAGGGGAGCAAGGTCCTCTGATGCCGCTCCGACTCTCGCTCTGCCTCCACAATCATCAGCCGGTGGGCAACTTCGATCAGGTGATCGAGCGGGCCTACGAGAGCTGCTACCTGCCTCTCCTCGACTGCATCGACAGGCACGGAGGGATCAGGCTTGGCCTGCATCACTCCGGCTGTCTGCTGGAGTGGATCGGGTCCAGGCACGTGGACTACCTGGAAAGGCTCTCCGGGCTCTGCAGATCGGGCCGCGTGGAGCTGCTGTCGAGCGGCTACTTCGAGCCCCTGCTGCCGGTCTTCCGCCGTTCCGACATCCGCGCACAGATAGGGGCATTCGGGACCGAGCTCGAGAGGATCTCCGGGGCCCGCCCGACCGGAATCTGGCTGACGGAGAGGGTCTGGGAGCCCTCGATCCCTTCGCTCCTCGCGGGAACGGGAGTGAACTGGTCCGTAGTGGACGACTCCCATCTCCTTCTCGCAGGGGTCCCGCCTTCCGAGACCGGAAGGCCCTGGATGACCGAGGACGGCGGCTGGAAGCTGGTCCTGCTCGGGAGCAGCAAGGCCCTCAGGTACGCCATACCGTTCTCGTCGACAACGGACGTGTTCGACCTCCTGCACGGTATGGAGCGGAAGGGCGTTCAGCTTGCCTTCTACGGCGACGACGGGGAGAAGTTCGGGGTATGGCCCGGTACGGCGGACCTGTGCTGGAGGGACGGCTGGGTCGACAGGTTCTTCGACGGAATAGAGAAGTCCGACTGGATCGAGATGCTCTCGCCCTCGGAGGCCATCGCGGCCGTCCCGGCCGGCGGGCCAGTGTACATACCCGCGGCCAGCTATGCGGAGATGGGGGAATGGTCTCTGCCCGAGGAGCAGCAGGAGACACTGGCGTCGCTCGAGACGGACCTGGACAGGCAGGGCCTGCTGGAAGGCGTGAAGCCCTTCCTGAGGGGAGGGTTCTGGCGCAACTTCCTCTCCAGATATCCGGAAGCCAACGAATTGCACAAGCGGGTCCTGCTGGCCGAGAAGACGGTGAAGGCATGCGCCAGCGAGGAGGCCCTGAAGCACTTCTGGAGGAGCCAGTGCAACTGCCCGTACTGGCATGGCGTGTTCGGCGGCCTGTACCTGCCCCATCTGAGGGAGGCGGTCTGGACAGAGCTGTCCGAAGCCGAGAGGAAGTCGTCGCCCGCGGGCTCTCTGCCGAGGATCACTGCCGCCGACATCGACTTCGACGGCCGCCAGGAGGTGCATGTCCTCACGCCCTCGCTCTCGACCCTCCTCAGGGTCGGCGAGGGGATGACCGTCAGCGAGCTCACGCTGCTCCCGGTGGATCGTCGGCCCGTTCCCCTCGGGCACACTCTCACCCGCAGGAGGGAGCCCTACCACAAGGGGCTTCCGGACGACGCAGGTCCCGGAGAGGGGGTGAGGACGATCCACGCGAGCCTCCCGGCCGTGGAGGAGGGCCTTGCCTCGCGGCTGGTGACGGACCGCTACAGACGCCTCTCCTTCAGGACCCTCCTGCTGCCCCGTGACGGCGGGAGGGACTGCTGGCTGGCCGTCTCCCCGGAGGTGGAGGCACCGGAAGAGGTGGAGGGCGCTCCGTCGGCGGAGAGGCTCGGAGGCAGCGTGGTGATGTCGGGGGTTCTCGTCCACGGTTCGGCGAGGATCGCGAAGAAGGTGACCGTGGATCTCGAGAAGCCCGCATTCGAGATCAGGAGCGTCTGTTCCGGGTTGGACGGGCGGAGGCAGGGTTGCGAGATCTGCCTGAACCTGCTGACGGGATCGGAGCCCGACCGCTTCGTGCGGATCGGCTCCTCGGATCCGGTCACGACGGGCAGGACTGGATCGGGCACGTGCAGGGAGCTGGTGGTGGAGGATGGGTGGAGGAAGGTCAGGATCCGTCTTCGTTCCCAGACCGCTCTCGAAGTGGCCCACATGCCTCTCGATTCGGTCAATCGCTCCGAGAGGGGCTACGAGAGGGTCCACCAGGGGATGGCCCTCCTCGTGATGCCCGCCTCGGCCAGGGCCGGCACGCTCGAGTTCCGCCTCGAGCTCGAGGCCGTGAGATGAAGGGTTCCGCACCGGTCGAGGAGGCGGCGGAACTCAGGCGCCTCGTCGAGCACCACAGCAGGCTCTACTACGGCGAGGACCGCAGCGAGATATCCGACGAGGAGTTCGACGGGCTCGTGAGGAGGCTGCGCGAGCTGGAGGAGTCGTGGCCGGAGCTCCGGACACCCGACTCCCCTTCGGTCCGGGTCGGATCGCCTCCCGTCGAGTCCTTCGGCCAGGTCACCCACGCCCCGCCCATGCTGAGCCTGGACAACGCCTTCACGATCGAGGACTTCGCTGCCTTCGAGTCGCGCATCACGCGAGAGCTCGGGCTCTCCGCGCCGCCCCGGTACTCCGTGGAGCCCAAGCTGGACGGCCTCGCCGTCTCCATCGTCTACGAGGACGGCATCCTGACGAGGGGAGCAACCCGGGGAGACGGGGTCACCGGGGAGGATGTGACGGCGAACATAAGGACCATCCGGAGCGTTCCCCTCAGGCTGCCCGGGGCACCCGCGGGGACTCTGGACATGAGGGGCGAGGTCATCTTCACGAAGGCGGACTTCGAGGCCATGAACAGGTCGAGGGAGTCGGCCGGGGAGAAACCGTTCGCCAACCCGAGGAACGCGGCCTCGGGCTCCCTGCGGCAGCTGGACAGCGGAGTCACCGCGGCGAGACCCCTCTCTTTCGTGGCCTACGCCTGCGTTCCTGCACCCGAGTCGTGCCCTTCGCAGTCGGCACTTCTCGGATGGCTGGGCTCTATGGGCATCCCCGTCAATCCCTGGAACTCGGTATGCACCGGGATCGGGGAGGTGCTGAAGGCCAGGGAGTCCATGGAGAGCGGGAGGCACGGGATGCCCTGGGAGATAGACGGGCTGGTGGTGAAGCTGGACGACTTCTCGCTGGCCGAGAGGATGGGAGCCCTCTCCCGCACGCCCCGCTGGGCTGTCGCCTGGAAGTTCAATCCGCCTGAAGCAGCCACCAGGGTGGTCTCGATCGGCGTGAGCGTGGGACGGACCGGGAGGCTGACGCCTGTTGCGGTCCTGGAGCCGGTGGCGATAGGCGGAGTGACAGTCTCCAGGGCAACCCTGCACAACGAGGACGAGCTCAGGAGGAAGGACATCAGACGGGGTGACCTCGTGATCGTCAGGCGCGCAGGCGAGGTGATCCCGGAGGTGGTCAGGTCTCTCGGCAGCCCTCACGGCCGGAGGCAGGAGGAGTTCGAGTTCCCGACCGAGTGTCCCGTCTGTAGCGGCCCGGTGGTGCGGCCGGAGGGCGAAGCGGCCCACAGGTGCATCAATCCCTCCTGCCCTGCGAGGCTCAGGGAGAGCATCCTGCACTGGGCCTCGCGGGAAGCCATGGATGTCGAGGGAATGGGGGAGAGGCTGGCGGACCGGCTGGTCGATCTGGGACTGGTGAAGGACCTGGCCGATCTCTACTCGCTGGACGCCGGGGCCCTCTCCAAGGTCGAGAGGATGGGTGCCAGGTCTTCCGAGAAGCTGATAGGGGCGTTGCGGGAAGGCATGGGAGCCGGCCTGGAGAGGGTTCTGACCGGGCTCGGCATCCCCGGGGTGGGGCGGGTCGTCGCCTCGGCGCTCTCGGCGCGCTTCAGGACGATGGAGGCTGTCGCCTCGGCGGATGCGTCGTCTCTCCAGGAAGTGGAGGGGGTGGGCCCGGTCATCGCCGAATCACTGGAGGCCTTCTTCGCAAGCGAGATAACCTCGGGCGTGGTGAAGAGGCTGGCCCGCGCGGGCGTTCTGATGGAGTCGAGGGCGACTGGCGGGTCGGGACCCCTGGACGGGTTGACCATTGTCTTCACAGGTGCCCTCTCGATGAGCAGAGATGCTGCGCGGAGGCTTGCCGAGGAGGCTGGCGCCAGGGTCTCCGAGAGCGTTTCCCCGAAGACCGGGCTTGTCGTCGCGGGTCCCGGCGCCGGCGCCAAGCTGGACCGCGCCCGGGAGCTCGGAATCCGGACGACCGACGAGCAGGGATTCCTGGGCCTGATCGGTGCGAGGTAGGGATCCGGCCTTGCATGGTCCCTCGGCGCCCGGGTATCATATCTGAACCATGGAGATTCAGGCGGGGATCCCCGCCGCCAACCAGCCAGGGAGGGCCGAGATGCCTGAAAGGGTGTACAACTTCAACCCGGGGCCCGCTACTCTGCCGTACGAGGTTCTGAAGCAGAGCGCAACCGGTGCGGTCAATTTCAACGACCTCGGGATGTCCGTGATGGAGATTTCCCACAGGTCCAAGGACTTCGAGGGCCTCATGCACGAGGCCATGGCCGACATGCTGGGGCTCATGGGCCTCTCCCCGGAGGAATACGCCGTGATGTTCCTCGGCGGTGGGGCCAGCATGCAGTTCTGCATGGTGCCCTTCAACTTCCTGAGCGAGGGCAGGACGGCCGACTACGTCCATACCGGGGCCTGGTCCAAGGCCGCCATCAAGGAGGCCAAGCTGTTCGGGAAGGTCAACATCGCGGCTTCCAGCGAGGACCGGAACTTCGGCTATGTCCCCCGGTCGTTCAACCTGACCCCTGACGCGGCCTATGTCCATGTCACCAGCAACAATACGATCTTCGGAACCCGGATGACCCGGTTCCCCGACACCGGCACCGTCCCTCTCTTCTGCGACATGTCGAGCGACTTCCTCTCCAGGAGGCTCGACTTCGGGAAGTTCTCGCTCATCTATGCCGGTGCCCAGAAGAACATCGGCCCGGCCGGCGTCACTGCGGTGATAGTCCGCAGGTCCCTGGTCGAGACCGCCAGGGACGGCATACCGACGATGCTCTCCTACAAGACGCATCTGGCGAAGGACTCGCTGTTCAACACGCCGCCGGTCTTCGCCATCTACGTCGTCGGGCTGGTCATGAAGTGGGCCAGGGCCCAGGGCGGCCTCGAGGCGATCGAGAAGGTCAACGAGGCCAAGGCGAAGCTGGCCTACGACGCGATCGACGCGAGCGGGGGCTTCTACCGTGGGACGGTCGAGCCCGAGTCGCGCTCGATCATGAACCTGACCTTCAGGCTGTCCTCCGAGGAGCTCGAGGAGAAGTTCCTGGGGGAGGCCAAGAAGAGGCAGATCATAGGGCTCAAGGGGCATCGCAACGTCGGCGGCTGCAGAGCATCGATGTACAACGCCCTGCCGCTCGAGGCCGCCGTGAAGCTGGCGGAGTTCATGGAGGAGTTCAGGAAGGCGAACTAGGCCTTCTCTCAGCTCGTTCCCGGCCGGAACATCAGTCCGAGCCCTATCAGGATGAAGACCAGGTCTGCCAGGCCGGCTGCGACAAGGGGATCGAGCGTCCCCTTGTGGCCGAGCGTCTGTCCGAATCTCAGCAGAGAGAAGAACACGAAGGCCAGCAGGACCGCGAGCCCGATGCCCATAGTCTTTCCGCTGCGGGGATTCCTTGCGGCGAGAGGGGCTCCCACCAGCACCATGATGAAGCTGGAGAGGGGGAAGAAGAACTTCAGCCAGAGCTCCACGAGGTCGGCTCTGGTGTCTCCTCCCGCCGCCTCCTCCCTCCGGATGTACGTCATGAGCTCGAGGAAGTTCATCTCGGTGGGGCCCCTGGGCCTTGCCCCGAAGTCCGCCGGGGTCTCCCTCAGCCATGGCACGGGCATCGTGTCCGCCGCCGTGTAGACGAGTGAGCCGCCGGGCCCGAACACCCTCAGCCGTGCCCCCAGTGCGATCCAGCCGTAGTCCTTCCTGACGAGCTTCCTCGCGTCGAGTCTCCTGCTGATCGTCGAGCTGTCGCCGAGGCCGATCATGGTCACGTTCGAGAGGTCCCCGGTCCTCCCGTCGTAATAGCCTATGTCGAGTATCGATCCATCCAGGGTCCTGTAGGCGAAGTCGCTCCTCCTGGAGTAGTCGAGCGGCTCGTGGTGGTCGATCTCCACCCTCTTCACGACTGCCTGTCTGTACGTCGCCTCGGCCACAACGAAGTCGCCCACGACCATCTCGAACAGCGAAGCCAGAAGGCCCACCAGGAGAAGTGGTGCGAACGATCTGGGAACGCTCACGCCCGCGCAGGTCATCGCCATGAGCTCGTTCCGCCTCGCCAGCGAGTGGACGAGGAAGAGCGAGCACAGGAGAACCGCGACGGGCATCACGAGGACCACGATGTAGGGCAGCCCGTAGAAGTAATACCGGGCGAAGGTCTTCAGGCCGACGTCCTTGTCGACCCAGGTGCTGAAGTGCTCGAACGCGTCGACGCTGATGTAGACCACTACGAAGGCGGCGACGGCCAGGAGGATCATCCGGACGAACCGGGAGGCGATGTAGACGTCGAGCTTCCTGAAGATCAATCCCTCTCCCTCGAGAAGAACCTGATCAGGGGCTTCAGATCGGGCAGCCTCACCGGGGTCCCTTCCCTTATGCTCCGGATCGTCAGGTAGATGCCGAGCGCCCCGAGCACCGCATTGGGCGTCCACATCGCCACCACGGGGGACATGGCCCCCCTGTCCGCAAGTTGTTCGCCGCCCAACAGGAAGATGTAGTAGAGAAGGATGAAGACGAGGCTGACGGTCAGGGCGACACCCGCGCCGCCCTGCCGCGTGGAGATCCCGAGAGGGACGCCCAGGAGGACGAAGACTATGCAGGCAAAGGGTATGGATGTCTTCTTCTGGATCTCTACGCGGTACCTTCCCATGGTCCGCCGGATCGACTGTATCCTGTCACCGAGCACCCTCAGCTCGCCGCCTGTCCTGGACAGCGCATTCCTCGAGAGGTTGAACGCGGTCCTCGGATCGAGGGCGGCCCGGGCCGAGGAGGAGTCCGGCCGGAAGATCCTCTCGCCGGAGAGGAAACGCTCCAGGGGCGCCCTTCCGACGGCCCTCATGGAGTCGGTGAGCACCGCCACGGCGACCGACGACGAGTCGACGAGGGAGCGCATCTCGGCCGACGACATCTCCCTGTCGCCCCTATTCTCGCGCTCGTGGCGGGTCAGCTCGTCCGATCCGGCCACGTCGAGCGTGTAGACCTCGAAGTCCAGTGTTCGGCAGACGCTGTCGCCCTCCAGCTCCTGCATCTGGCCGGATCTCAGGACGAGGCGCATCATGCCTCCCGAGACCGGCTCCATTCTCCCGCTGGTGGCCGTGATCATCCGCTCCGGGCGCCCCGGTATGTGCTGCTGGATGACCACATCACGAAGCTCGCCGGAAATGTCGTCCTTGCTGCCCACAAGGATCCTCAGGTTCTCTATGTCATCGACGAACATCCCCGGGATTATCCTGGCAGTCGGCCTCAGCATGCCGACATCGAGGATCAGGTTACGGGCCATGTGATTGGCCTGGGGGAGAATCCTGTTGTTGAAGGACACCATCACTCCCGCGAGAACCGCCGAGAACGCGAGCACCGGCATCATGGGCGTGAGTATCCCGATGCCGGAGGCCTTCATGGCTGTTATCTCGAGATCCGCCGACATCCTCCCGAAGGCCATCAGCACCGCCGAGAGGACCGCCATGGGGATCACCACGGCTATCATGGACGGCAGCAGGAGGAGGAAGATCTCCACTACGGTCCTCAGCGGCACTCCCTTCGTGACTATCATGTCGAGCAGATCGAGCAGCTTGTCCAGAAGCATCACGAAGGTGAACACGCATATCGACAGCAGGAAGGGAGGGAGGAACTCCTTCAGCGCGTAAACTTGCAGCTTGCTCATGGTGGGTCCATGATACGCAGACGAAAAGGGCTCATCAACAGCCGCTCGAGTCGGCGCAGCCGGCATCCCGGCTGGAACCGGAATCGGCCGGCGGACTAAGAGCATTGGTGATAGAGAGCAAGAGGCTGCCCCTGTCGGCGTGTGTCCTGTTGTGCGCCGGAGTCTCTCTGGCCGCACCAGGGGTGCGTCCGCCAGCCCTTCTTCCCGAGTATCCCTTCGACTACGGCCCCCCGCCTCTGCTCCAGCTCTATACGCCCGCCACGAAGATTGACCTGCGCCCGTCCCTGATGCGCGGCTTCCTCTCGTGGAGGATGTACCTGGGCTCCGTCCCGGTTGGCACTTCGAGGGCGGCGACGACCCAGAGCCTCGTCGACAGGCTGCTCTCGCTCTCGACGACCAGGACGTGGCGGCGCTCGAACGCCACCGGTGCGATCAGGACTTCCCGCGAGGCCGGCAGCCTCGTCCCGACGATCTACCTGCCTCTGGACATGCCTCCGATCATAGCCAGGACCATAGGCACAGGCGGCCAGCTCGACATCTCAGGACACCAGCGGATCTCCTTGTCCGGAGTTACTCACTACAGGCCCAATGCGATACAGACCGAGGGCACGAGTCAGTCGCTCTTCCCTGACCTCAAGATGGAGCAGCAGCTCCAGGTGCAGATGAACGGCACGATCGGGGAGAAGATCCATGTGGACGTCGATCACGACTCGCAGCGCCAGCTGCAGCCGGAGAGCCGCATCAAGCTGGCGTACGAGGGCTGGCCTGACGAGATAGTCCAATCGGTGGAGATGGGCGATGTGAGCCTCGCCATAACCGGCCCCGAGTTCGTTTCCTACAGCATCCCGCACGAGGGGCTGTTCGGGGCCAAGATGCTCGCGCAGGCCGGCCCGGTGGACTTCACGACGATCGCGAGCAAGGAGGCCAGCTCGACCGAGAGCGCCGAGTTCGTCGGCCAGGCCACCATGGTCGCGGACACGATCCTTGACATCTATCCCGCCGACAACTACTTCTTCAGGCCCTGCCCGGACACGGTGCCGCCCCCCCTGATCACGAACATCAGGATCTTCACCGACGACATGGACGCCAGCGACAACGACGAGACCGGAGCGCTTCAGGGCGGGTGGTTCCTCGCCGACGGCGACTCGACGGGGACCGGCTTCTGGGACGAGCTGATCGCCGGCCCCGACCAGGACTTCGTGCTTGCCGACAGCCTTCACACGATACAGCTCAACAGTCCCTTGAACGACAACTACATGATGGCGATATGGATGGTCACGGCGGCCGGAGATACCATAGGCCATGTCCCTGCTTCACAAGGTGATACGCTGGATCTCCTCCTGATCAAGCAGAGCAACCCTCTCCCCAGCTACCCCACCTGGAGCTACGAGATGAGGAACAGGTACTTCCTCGGCTCCAACAACATCATCAAGGAGAGCTTCCAGTGCTCGATCCTTCTCGCCAGGCCCGGCCAGGAGCCGATCTCGACGCAGAACGGCATTCCCTTCATCCAGCTGCTCGGACTCGACACCAACGGAGACGGCAGCCTGGCCGACGAGGAGAACGCCGTGGACTGGCAGAACGGATTCGTCGTCTTCCCCGACGCCAGGCCCTTCGTCAGCGACACTCTGGAGACCACGAACGATGCGATCTACACGGAGAGGAACCCCGACCCGACGGACAGCAAGTACTCGCTGGCAGTCAGCTTCAGGGCGGCATCCACGACCTATTCGCTGGGGAACATCGGCATCGTGCCCGGCAGCGAGGTCGTCACGCTCACGGTCGCCGGGCAGAGCCATCAGCTCGTCAAGGACACGGACTACACGATCATCTACGAGATAGGCCTGCTGACGCTCATGGGCGAGGCCGCCGAGCAGGCTCAGGATCCCGCGAACACTCTCCGGGTCACCTACGAGTACCTGCCCTTCATGGCCGCCCAGTCGAGGACCCTTTTCGGAACCAGGGCCGTCTACAACCTGGGCCAGTCGAACTGGATCGGCGCCACCGCGATGTACGAGAGCTCGAGAACATCGGAGAGCCGGCCGAGAGTCGGTGAGGAGCCCACCAGGACACTCGTGACAGACGTCGACGCGCACTACGAGCTCAGGCCCGACTTCCTGACGACCTTCGCGAACGCGATCCCCGGGGTGAACACCGAGGCCCGGAGCCGCATCGTGCTGTCGGGCGAGGTGGCGGCCAGCTTTCCGGACCCCAACACCAGGAACAGGGCCTACATAGACGACATGGAGGGTACGGAGACCTCGTATCCGGTTGGACCCTCGAGGATCAGCTGGTCATTCGGCAGCATGCCCGTCGCAGGCTCGCCGCTGCTGTTCCCGGTCGGCTTCCTGAAGTGGTACAACGCGGCCAACCGCTGGAGGATGGAGGACATCGTCCCCGGGGTAACCGGCGACCAGGCGAACGACTGGGTCACGAGCGTGCTCGAGCTGGTCTTCGATCCGTTGGATGGCAACCTCGCCAGGTGGGGCTCGATCCAGCGCTGTGTCGACCGCTACGGCCTCGACTTCTCCAAGAAGACGAGGATCAGGCTCTACGTGAGGGCCACGGGTGTCGCCCAGGACGGGCATCTCTACCTGGACCTGGGGGAGAGGATCAACGAGGACAGCTGGTGGCTCGACCGGGTCGGAGGAGTCCTCGAGAGAACGGCGAACGGCCTCCTCGACACCGAGGACGAGGACGGCAACGGGATGCTCTCGAACGAAGAGGACACGGGGCTGGACGGGCTCTTCGACAGCAGCGAGCCGGGCTACACGGCAGGATCGGACCCGAACCGCGACGACTACAGCTACAACCCCTCGCTTCCCCCTGCCGAGCGCTTCCTCAGGATCAACGGGACGGAAGGCAACGGACACCTCGACACCGAGGACCTCAACAGCAACGGTCTGCTCGACAACTCGAACTCCTTCTTCAGGATCGAGATCCCCCTGAACGACCCGTCGTACATCCTCTCCGGGCCGAACGACGACGGCTGGATGCTCCTCGAGATCCCCCTCAGCGATTCGGCTCTTGTGACGGTGCCTGCGATGTCCGGCTCGTCACCGACCTGGGAGAAGATCTGCTATGCCAGGCTCTGGGTGGACGGGTTCAGTCAGCGCGACACGATAGACGTGTACGACTTCCAGGTAGTGGGCAACCGCTGGGAGCAGAGGGGAGTGGCGCCGGCTGACAGCATCTCGCCCCCCGTGTTCCCCGGCGAGGACATGGTCGTCTCGACCGTCAACAACAAGGACAATCAGGACTACGCCGCCGATCCTCCCCCCGGCATCGATCCCGGCAGGGACGCACAGGGGGACACCAGGATCGAGCAGTCGCTGGCCCTCGAGGCTCAGTCGATAATGCCGGGCCACGAAGGCCGCGCCGCTCAGGTCTTCTACGAGTCGGAGGACTACACCGGGTATGCCTCCTTCCAGTTCCCCGTTCACGGGGAGGCGGGCTCGACGGGCGAGATGTTCATGAGGCTTGGCCGCGACAGCCTGAACTACTACGAGGTCTCGGTGGATCTGGCGGCCGGCTGGCAGGTGATCAAGACCCAGTTCGACGACCTGACCAGGCTGAAGGCCCTGAAGAATGCCAGGGGGCTGGAGTATCTGAGGCAGGGCGATCTCGCCGTCAGGGGGAATCCCAATCTCGCCGACATCCAGGAGCTGACGCTCGGCATCCGCAACCGTTCCCCGTCTCCCCTGAGCACGACCGCATGGGTGGATGACATCACCCTCCGCGATGCCCACAGCGGTGTCGACTTCGCAAGGAGGCTTACCGGCTCGGTGGACATGGCCGATGTCCTGGCCCTCACGGGGGACTACCGCTCGGTCGGTGCGGATTTCCACGGGCTGGGACAGAGAACCGGGCAGGGGAGCACGACGACCAGCTACAGCTCGGGGATGACCCTGAATCTGGACAGGTTCACCCCTCCGTACTGGGCGCTCTCCTTCCCTGCCACCCTTGCATGGAACCGCGACATCTCCAGGCCGAGGTTCGAGCCGGGGTCCGATCTGCGCCTGAAGGGCCCCGAGGCGTGGGCCAACAGGACCGAGACCGACGCATGGGACACCAGCCTCAACCTCAGGAGGTCCCGCTCCTTCACCGGAGGATTCGGGCGCTACTTCATCGATCCATGGGAGTTCAGGCACACGTTCAGCCGGGCCACCGGCAGGTCCCCCAGCTTCAGGGACTCCACGCAAAGTGCACGCGGAGAGGTCATCTACGACCTGAACATGACCCACAGGCCCTTCTTCTCGCTTCCGTTCCTCGGGGGCGTCGGCTTCCTGCCGACCAGGGCCGCGTGGTCGGTGAAGCGCCAGAACCTCTGGGACACCCGCTGGGAGCTGTCGGGGGAGGACACCGTGCAGACGCGCGCCACCAGGGGCCGCACACTGGAGACGAGCGGCACGGTCGGCTTCAACTTCTGGCAGGGCCAGAGCACGTCGATGTCGCTCGGGGTCGACAGGGACCTGCTGTATCCATGGAGCCACGGATCACCCTTCAACCTGGGCCGGGAGATCTCGCGCAGCCAGAGCACGAGCGTCGCACAGGAGATCCGGCTCTGGCAGTACCTGTTCCCCAGGCTCAGCTACGATGTCGCATACGGCTCGAGCAGGCTGGCCCCGCACACTTCGTCGGGAGCCGACACCCTGGGCAGCCAGGACGTCTCCCTCACTGCGACGCGGAGGCTCAACCTGAGGATCGGGCTGGTCCAGATGATCCGCAACCTGGCCCGTCTGCGCGACGAGCGCCTGGACGAACAGGCTTCCGCGGGAAGCCCGCGATGGCTTCTCATCAGGCTCGAGAGATGGGCCAACAACATAACCGATCCGACCATCGTCATCTCGAGGACGGTCGGCAGCGAGTACAAGGAGCTGGGGTACTATCCCGGCTACGGCTACCGCTTCGGGCTGAGGACGGAACTGGAAGGCGAGGACGCCTACGACAGGACGAGAAGCGACAACCTGCAGGTCTCCGGAGGCTTCCGGCCCGTTTCGTCGGTCTCCGTGAGGACGGACTACTCCTCGAGCGACACGCGCCACTTCTACTCCGGCTACTGGAACAGGCAGATCTCCAGGACCTGGCCGTCCGTGACCCTGACCTGGACGGGGCTCGAGAGGTTCAGGCCGCTGGTCGACCTGCTGAGGAACGGCTCGTTGAGCACCGGGTACCGGCACGAGAGGACCGAGAGCGGACGATTCGAGGATGGCCAGTACATCCCGACCAGCAGGACCAATGCGGACAAGTGGGCGCCGCTGTTCAACGTCACGGCGACGCTGAAGAACAAGGTCCAGGTATCGTTGTCCGACAACTACACCCTCACGGAGACGAGGAACTTCACGGGGACGCTGGCCCGGACCAGGAGCACCAGCAGTTCCGTGCAGATGAACGTCCAGTACGCATTCAGCGCCCCGGGGGGATTCGCGATCCCCCTGCCCCTGCTCAACAAGCTGCGCGTCAGCTTCACGAGCGAGCTCACCACTGCCCTGGCGGTGACACGGAGCAGGATCAGGACCCTCATCATCGCCCCCGGCTTCGAGGACCAGCTCCAGAGCGACAGGGAGGAATGGAGCGTCGAGCCCTCGGCAAACTACGACTTCGGCACCGTCACGGCCGGTCTCACAGGCATTCTCGGATGGAAGAAGGACCGAGTCAACTCGATCTACGACCAGCGCGACGTGGGGCTGGACATCTGGGTCATGATCAACTTCTGAGGCCGGACCCGCCGGATTTTCCCGCTCCTCTGCCGCATTGACACCTCATCTTGTCTGCGCGAAATTGTGTCAGGGCAGCTTTGATCCGGATCCAGGCTCAGGCTTCCTGCGCCTACAGGAGAACCCGAGAGGTGCTGGAGAGGACATGAAGATCGGTCAGATGCTCCTCGATGCGGGGCTCATCACCCGGGACCAGCTCGAACAGGCCCTGAAGCTGCAGAAGTCCGAAGGCGGGCGGCTCGGGTTCAACCTGGTCAAGATGAAGGCGGTCTCCGAGGAGGAACTCAACGACTACCTCGCCCGCCAGCACAGGATAGAGAGCGTCAACCTCGACCAGCTCGAGATCGATCCTGCTGTCATCCATCTGATACCGCCCGACATCGCCAGGCGCTACGAGGTCGTCCCGATACAGAGGGTGGGGAAGACCCTCGTGGTGGCAATGACCGATCCCGACAACCTCTTCACAATAGACGACCTTCGCTTCTCCGTCGGACAGGAGATCGAGCCGCACATCTGCGCCTCCAGCATGGTCATGCGGGCCCTGCGGAAGTTCTACCCCGAGTCCGAGGCCCTCGTGAGCATGGAGCAGCAGAAGGCCCTCCAGGAGAAGTCGAACGCCACCGTGCCCGAGACGAAGCTGGCCGAGAACACCGAGGATATCCTCGTAGGCGACGAGGTCTTCGAGTCCCTGATCGTCGAGGAGGACGACTCCGCGGTCGAGGAGGAGGACCTGTCGGTCGCGGTGGCCGACTCCCCCGTGGTGAAGCTGGTCAACAGCATCATCGCGGATGCCGTGAAGAGGGGCGCGAGCGACATCCACTTCGAGCCCTTCGAGAAGTTCGTCCGCATACGCTTCAGGATCGACGGCGTCCTGCACGAGATAATGCGCCCCAGCAGGAAGTACAGATCAGCCATAGTGAGCCGGCTCAAGATCCTGGGCGGGATGAACATCGCAGAGAGGCACCTGCCCCAGGACGGGCGACAGAAGATACGCGTGAGCGATCGATTCGTGGACATGCGGCTTGCGACCCTGCCGACCCTGTTCGGAGAGAAGGTGGAGGTACGCCTCCTCGACCGCACGAAGGTCATCCTCGACCTCGAGAAGCTCGGCATGGAGGAGGAGGCGCTCCACGGCTTCAGGAAGGGGATAAAGCGCCCGTTCGGGATCGTCCTGGTCACGGGCCCCACGGGCTGCGGAAAGACGACCACCCTCTACTCCGCCCTTACCGAGCTGAACGAGATCGGCGTCAATATCATGACCGCGGAGAACCCTGTCGAATTCAACCTCAAGGGTATCAACCAGGTACAGATGAACGAGGATATCGGGCTGACCTTCGCGAACGCCCTCAGGGCATTCCTGAGGCAGGACCCCGACATCATCATGGTGGGCGAGATCCGTGATCAGGAGACGAGCCAGATCGCCATCCGGGCAGCGCTGACGGGTCACCTGGTCCTCTCCACCACGCATACGAACGATGCTCCGAGCACTATCAACAGGCTGATAGACATCGGCACCGAGCCCTTCATGCTCAGCACCTCGCTGATAGCGATCTGCTCGCAGCGCCTCATCCGGCGCGTCTGCACCAAGTGCAAGGCTCCCACGGTAGTTCCGAAGGAGGCCCTGGTCGAGAACGGCATCGATCCGGCGAGATTCGAGGGCATGACGTTCTACGAGGGCACGGGCTGCGACAACTGCAATCACACGGGCTACAGGGGCCGCGAGGGCATATTCGAGGTCATGACGATCGACGAGGAGATAAGGATGCTGATCGAGAGCGACGCCAACTCCGTCCAGATCGAGAAGGCGGCTCTCGCCAAGGGCATGGTCAACCTTCGCGAAGCGGCGCTTCGGAAGCTCGAGCGCGGGATAACCACGTTCGAGGAAGTGATCAGAGGTACCGTGGGTGGCGAGTAGGGGGCCGACCCCGGGGCCGCCCTTCAGGGGTGGTCCGGCTTGCTGAGCCGGCTGGCGATGATGCTCGTGGAGGCCGGAGTGGTCTCCACGGACGATGTCGACGAGATAACCAGCGACTTCGGGCCCGGCGAGACCGACCTCGCAGAGGCGCTGGTCGCGGGGGGCAAGGTTCCCGAGGAGATCATCACCGAGTTCCTCGCGGAGATCTACAGCGTAGATCCGATCTACCTCAACGAGACCGGCATCGACTCCGAGCTGTGCAAGCGCATCCCCGAGGAGATGGCCCGGAAGTTCATCCTGATCCCGGTCCTGGAGGAGCCCACGCTCTTCCATGTCGCGATGGCGAACCCCGGCAACCTCTATGCGGTCGACGAGGTGAAGTTCGCAACAGGCCGGGAGGTCGTGGTCTATGCCTCGGCCCCCTCGGCGGTCAGGCGGACCCTCGACGAGCTGTACGGCAAGGTCGACGACCTGGTGACGGTTGAGGAGAAGCTCGAGACCTACGACGAGAAGGAGAGCGAGCTCAACGTAGTCGAGAGCCTCGAGGTCGAGGACGACGAGGAGGACATCCTCGAGCAGCAGACGAGGGACGCGACTCAGGACGAGCCGGTGGTCAAGTTCGTGAACAAGCTCATCAACCGTGCGGTTCTCAGCGAGGTCAGCGACATCCATGTCGAGCCGTACGAGAAGTTCCTGAGGGTGCGGTACAGACGCGACGGCACCTGCTTCGAGGTGACGCGACTCCCCAAGACCATCCAGCCATCGGTGTTGAGCCGTCTTAAGATATTGGCAGGAATGAATATAGCTGAACGAAGGAAGACCCAGGACGGCCGCATCAAGGCCCGCGTGGAGGGCAGGTCCATCGACTTCAGGGTCAACTGCGTCCCCACGGTGAACGGCGAGAAGATCGTCATGAGGATCCTCGACAAGGGCAATCTCGAGTTCGACCTCAGGCAACTGGGATTCCCCGAGGACGCTCTCGCCGAGTTCATGAAGGGCGTGAAGGCTCCCTACGGGATCGTCCTCGTCACGGGCCCGACGGGCAGCGGGAAGACGACCACCCTCTACTCCGCCCTCAGCCAGCTCAACACGCCCAAGGTCAACATCGTCACTGCGGAGGACCCGATCGAGTACAACATCGACGGGCTGATGCAGACCCAGATCGACTCCTCGATCGGCTACGACTTCGCCTCGGCCCTGAGGGCGATCCTCAGACAGGACCCCAACATCATCATGGTCGGGGAGATACGCGACCTCGAGACCGCGAACATCGCCATCAAGGCTGCGCTGACGGGTCAGCTCGTGTTCTCGACGATTCACACGAACGACGCTCCCAGCACCATCAACAGGCTGGTCGACATAGGCATCAAGCCCTTTCTGGTGGCCTCCGCGGTGCGCACGATCATGGCGCAGCGCCTGATGAGGAAGGTCTGTTCCAAGTGCAAGGAGCGCTTCGACTATCCTGACGAGCAACTCCTCGAGGCTGGCATCGAGCCTGACGACATGAGGGGCGCCTCGACTTTCGTCGGCACCGGGTGCCCGGTCTGCTCGGGCAGCGGATACAAGGGCAGGACCGGAATATACGAGGTGCTCACACTTGACAAGACTCTTCGACAGGCCGTTATTGATAGACTGCCGGCGGCCACGATCCGCGCAATGGGGGTCAGGGCCGGCATGAGGACCCTCCGCATGGACGCGGTCGAGAAGTTCCGTGCGGGTGTCACTTCTCTGGAAGAGGTCATGAGGGTGACCGCCGAGGACGATCCGGAGGTCAGGAACGCGAGAAAGCAGTATCAGGCCAGCGCCGCCAAGTCGGATCTCGAGACTGCGGGCTGATCTGGACTCGACCTGAAGGGGCAGCGGGCATGAACATCCGGACTCTCTTGAAGGAAATGATGGAACGCCGGGCCACGGACCTCCATCTCACCGTCGGAGCGCCGCCGGTCATCCGCGTGGACGGCGACCTGCTGAGGATGGAGTACGACCCGCTGACGCCCCAGGAAACACAGGATCTGGTCTACAGCCTTCTCAAGGACGAGCAGAAGAAGCGGTTCGAGACGGACAAGGAGCTGGACTTCGCCTTCGGCATCAAGGGCCTGTCCAGGTTCAGGTCCAATGTCTTCCTTCAGCGGGGCTGCGTCGCCTGCGCCATCCGTGTCATCCCGTACGAGATCCTCGGCTTCGAGGAGCTCGGTCTGCCGCCCGTCGTCTCCACGCTGTCGGACAAGCGGCAGGGCCTGATACTGATCACGGGCCCGACCGGGTGCGGCAAGTCGACAACGCTGGCCTCCATCCTCCGCAAGGTGAACAGCATGAGGCCCGTGCACATCGTCACGGTGGAGGACCCCATCGAGTATGTCCATCACCACGACAAGGGCATCGTCAACCAGAGGGAGATAGGGGAGGACACGAAGGGGTTCACCAACGCCCTGCGGTATGTCCTGCGCCAGGACCCTGACGTTGTGCTGATAGGCGAGATGCGTGACCTCGAGACGATGAGGGTGGCGCTGAACATAGCCGAGACGGGCCACCTGACGCTGGCCACCCTGCACACGAACTCCACCTACGAGTCCATAAACCGCATCATCGACACGTTCCCTCCCCAGAGCCAGGAGCAGGTCAGGAGCCAGCTTTCCTTCGTGCTTCTAGGCGTCATGACCCAGCAGCTCGTTCCCAAGGCCAGGGGGAGCGGCAGGTGCCTCGCCGCCGAGGTGCTCGTCTGCACGCCCGCCGTCCGCTCGGCGATCCGGGAGGACAAGCTGCACCAGATCTACGGCATGATGCAGGCCGGGCAGAAGTTCGGGATGCAGACCATGAACCAGGCCCTGTACAAGCTCTACGCGAAGCGCGAGATAACAAGGGAAGTCGCACTCGAGCGCGCCCCGGATCCCGTCGAGCTCGAGCAGATGATCGTGACCGGGCGCGACATCCTGTAACGGGAGGGTGCAATGGCTGAGTTTCGATGGACAGGCGCGAACAAGCAGGGCCGCACTCTCAGCGGGACCATCTCGGCGGCCAACCGCAGGGAGGCTCAGGACACCCTCGAGAAGCGCGGAGTCAGCGTCACGAAGATCCGCGGCAAAGGGTTGGATCTCAGCAAGTTCGGCCAGTTCGGCTCCAGCATCACCGACAAGATGCTGGCGGCCTTCACGCGCCAGTTCGCCGTCATGATCAACGCAGGTCTCCCGCTGGTGAACTGCCTTCAGATCCTGGCCCGCCAGCAGGAGAACAAGACGCTCGCGAACGTCATCACGGACATCGAGCAGGAAGTGGAGAAGGGCGGCACCCTCGCCGATGCGCTTGGGCGGCACACCACCATCTTCAGCGACCTCTACGTCAACATGGTCGCTGCCGGCGAGCAGGGCGGTATCCTCGACACGATCCTCAACCGTCTGGCCACCCACCTCGAGAAGGCGGCCGCCCTCAGATCCAAGATCAAGACTGCCATGATGTACCCGATGGTGGTCATGATCGTCGTCGTGCTGGTCGTCTCGGTGCTTCTGCTGTTCGTCATCCCCATTTTCCAGAGGATGTTCGAGGACCTGGGCAGCGAGCTCCCCGCTCCCACGCAGTTCGTCATCAGCCTTTCGCAGTTCCTGCAGCACTACATCCTGTTCGTCATCCTGGGGGCGGTGGCCCTCGGATTCCTGTACAGGATGTACTACAAGACGGAGAACGGCCAGCGACTGATAGACTCGATCAAGCTGGGGCTGCCGATCTTCGGCATCCTCCAGCGCAAGATGGCCATCGCCCGGTTTACGCGCACTCTCGGAACGCTCGTGTCATCTGGAGTCGCGATCCTCGACGGGCTCAGCATCACGTCGAAGACATCCGGCAACAAGGTCGTGGCCGATGCGATCATGCAGGCCAGGACCAGCATCTCGGGCGGAGAGAACATCTCCTCGCCCCTCGAGGCCTCGGGGGTCTTCCCCGCATTAGTGACCCAGATGATCGCGGTCGGCGAGGAGACCGGCGGACTCGACGAGATGCTCCTGAAGATCGCCGACTTCTACGAGGAGGAGGTCGACGTGGCCGTCGGCGGCCTGACCTCCACGCTCGAGCCGGTGATGATCGTCATCCTCGGCGTGATAGTGGGCGGCATAGTCATCTCGATGTACCTGCCCATCTTCGACCTCATCGGCGCCGTGGGCCAGCAGCACTAGGCGGGTAAGAGAAGGCGCCTTGCCCCTCCTTTCCGGTTCCGGAAGGCGGCTGAACTGGATACTGGTCGGCCGCCTTTCCATACTCGGCGTGCTGGCGGCCCTGGGCATCGGCTTCCTCGGTGTCGGCACCGTCGGCGCGGCCTACGGCCTCACGGCGCTGGCGGTCGTGGCGACGACCGCCCTCACGGCCTCCCCGCTGGGCCGGAAGCCGGTCCTGCCCGCGAAGCTCCTGCCCTACATCGACTCGTTCCTGCTCGGTGTGATAGTCCACTTCGCCGGAGGCGTGGACGGGCCCTTCAGCATCTTCTTCTTCGTCCATGCCCTTTACGCAGGCAACGTCCTGGGCACGCGCGGGGGCTTCTACTGCGCGCTTCTCGACACGCTGATCCTCGCGATATCAGGCCAGCTCATGATCATGCACCTGGGCCCGTCGGGAGGGAGCGCCCTGCTCGCCTTCCTCGGGAGTGCGCCGAAGATACGGCTCACCTACACCTACCTCGGTCTGAGGGTCCTCCTCCACGCCTGTCTGCTGATAACGTCCGCGCTGGTCTCCGGATACCTCACCGAAGGCCTGAGAAGCCAGGCCGGGAGGCTCCGGGAGGCCATCGACGCGCTGAGGACATCCAACGCGAGGTCGAGGGACATCCTCGAGAGCCTCACGGACGGCATACTGGTGTTCGACTCGACGGGCCAGCCGATAGGAGCAAACCGCTCCGCCAAGGAGATGCTCGGCCTCGGAGAGGCCTGGGAGAGCCAGGTCAGGGCGTCGCCCGTCTATCGCCTTCTCGGGCGGATGAAGACTTCCGGGGGAGGGCCGGAGGCTCACGACCTGGCCATCGGGGAGAAGGTGTTCGAGTGCAGGGCCGGGAGGTTCGAGCAGGGCGGTCAGGCCTCCCCCGGGGTCATCCTCATCCTCACAGATGTCACCGAGCTCAGGAACCTGCGCAGCCAGCTGGCCGAGAGGGAGAAGCTGGCAGTGATAGGCAGGCTCTCGGCTACGATGGCTCACGAGATCCGGAATCCGCTGGCCTCCATCAGCGGGGCGGCGCAGGTGATCCGCTCTCGCTGCGAGGCGCCGGTCCAGGAACGAATGACCGATCTGATAGTAGGGCAGTCGAGAAGGGCGTCGGACATCATCGAAGGCTACCTGGAGCTCGCCAGGGGAATGCGGATGAACGGGGAGGACGAGGTTCACCTGGAGCAGGTCGTGGACGAGGCGATCGAGATCGCTCGCGGGAGCTTCGCATCCGGCGTCGAGATCCGGGCGGGCTCCCTGCCCGAGGCGGTCGTCCTGGGGCGTGAACAGAGGCTTCTGCAGTTGCTGGGGAATCTCCTCAGAAACTCGGTGGAAGCCCTCGAGTCGGTGCCCGGAGGTCTGGTGGAGGTCTCCCTGCTCCCGGACAGGACTGCCGGACTGGTGAACCTCGTCGTCTCGGACAATGGTCCAGGCATGGCCGAGGAGGTCCTCTCGAAGGCGCCCGAGCCCTTCTACAGCACTCGTGAGTACGGCACGGGGCTTGGCCTGTATGTCGTCCGGAGGGTTGTCGACGAGCACGGAGGGGAACTCGGCATGAAGAACAGGCCGGAAGGTGGCCTGGAGGTCACCGTGACTCTGCCTCTGGCGGGGCGCGGCCTGCCGGGAGGCTGATCGTGAAGAATCCCGTTCGCATGATGATCGTCGACGACGAGCCGACCATGCTGGAGTGGCTGACGGTGCTTCTGCGCCAGAAGGGCCACGAGGTGAGCGCCTTCACTTCGGGGAGCAAGGCCCTCGAGTCCGCGGGGCAGAGAGTGCCCGATGTCGCCGTGGTCGATCTGCGGATGCCGGTCATGGACGGCATAGAGCTTCTTGCCGAGCTGAGGAAGCTCAACCCGGAACTGATCGGGATAGTGATGACAGCTTACTCGAGCATTGACACTGCCGTAAGGGCAATGCGCGAGGGAGCCACGGACTACCTGGTGAATCCCTTCGACGTCGAGCAGCTGCAGCTCGCGCTGGAGAGGGCCCTGAGGGAGCGCCAGGTCCTGTCCGAGAACATGAACCTTCGCAGGCAGGTCCGCACCAGCTTCGATTTCAGCGAGATCGTGGGCAAGTCGGGCGTGATGCTGGAGCTGCTGGACCAGGTGAGGACTGTTGCCGACAAGGAGAGCGTGGTCCTGATCAACGGCGAGAGCGGCACGGGCAAGGAGCTGATCGCTCGCGCGATCCACTACAACAGCCCCAGGGCCGAAGGGCCCTTCCTTGCAGTGAACTGCGGCAGTTTCACCCAGACTCTCCTCGAGAGCGAGCTGTTCGGGCATGTGAAGGGGTCGTTCACGGGGGCTCACCGCGACAAAACGGGCCTCCTGGTCGCCGCTTCGGGCGGGACCTTCTTCCTCGACGAGGTCGGAGAGCTGGACAGGGAGCTCCAGGTCAAGCTGCTGCGTGCCCTTCAGGAGAGGCAGGTCCTCCCGGTCGGGGGCACAAAGCCTGTTCCCTTCGACGCGAGGCTGATAGCGGCGACGAATGCAGACCTGAAGGGGAAGGTGGAACGGGGGGAGTTCTGGGCCGATCTCTTCTATCGTCTGAATGTGATCCCGCTCAGGGTGCCCCCTCTGCGTGAGAGGATGGTCGACATCCCGCTCCTGGTGGATCGATTCACCAGGCTCTATGCGTCGCGTCTCGGCGCGGCGGTGAAGACCCTCAACGACGAGGCGATGGACGTACTCAAGTCTTACTCCTGGCCGGGCAACGTCCGCGAGCTCGAGAACCTGGTGGAACGGCTCACCGTGATGACCAGGGCGCAGGCCATAGGGGTGGACGACCTGCCCGAGTTCCTCGGGGAGGGTGCCGGAGGGAGGTTCTTCGGGGAGGGCGCGGAGGGCACTCACTCTCTGTCGAAGCCCCCCACGCTGGCGGAGGTCGAGAAGGCCTGGCTCTACTATGTGCTCGATCACGTGGCCGGCGGGCAGAAAAAGCTCGCCGCGAGGCTCCTCGGCATAGACGAGAGCACGCTGCACAGGAAGCTGGACAGGTACTCGCGCAACCAGCCCGCGCCTGACGAGGGAGCCGGCCACGACTGACCACGGCATGCCTGTCCGCTCGGCGGGCATCATCCGGCACGTCCCGCTGATGGCACTGCTCTTCGTGGAGGGAATCCTCCTCGGACAGACCGGGATCCCTGTCGAGGACGGTGGCGAGATCCTCACCGTGGGCTTCCTCGGAGGAACCTGTCACCCGCCCGGCATGCCTCTGCTCGCGCTTCTGTCCAGATGCGCGTGCGCCCTCGCCGGCGAGGACGGTCTGCGCGTTCTCTTCGCCGCGGCGGCCGCCGTGGCCCTGTGGGCCCTGTTCCGGCGGTCCGGGCTGATCGGCTGGGCATTTGCGATGGCGATACTCGCTCTGCCTCCGTTCAGGGAGAGGCTTCTGCAGTGGGATGCCTACGGCCTGCTCTTCCTCTCGGGCGCGCTCCTCGTCTCCTTCAGGAGCGCCGGACCGGCGATGTCGGGCTATCTGAGCGGGTTGGCATCCGCGGCTCATCCGCAGGGCCTCTTCCTCGCGCTGACCGCAGGAACAGGGAAGCGACAGGCATCCTCGCTCCTGCCGGCGCTGGTCCTCGGAGCATGCCTCTATCTCCTCTTGCCACTTGCCGCGGCTTCCGGCGCAGTGATGGCATGGGGGAGCCCCTCGAGCCTTCCTCTCTTTCTCAGGCAGATCACTGCCGCAGGGTATGTGGAGGTCTACGGCGGGAGGATGGGTCTCTCCGGGCTCGCAACCCTTCCCGCGCACCTGTCGATGCTCTGGCGGAGTCTCTGGCCGGCACTCCTGGTCCCCGTCGCCGCCGGCGCGTTCGACCTCGCCAGATGGAACCGCCCGCTCCTGGTCAGGCTCGCTCTCCTGCTCCTGGCCGACGCGCTCTTCGTCATCTTCGTGAATCCGATGGCGGCCGGCTCGTCCCAGACCGGCTGGTTGTCTCTTCTCGTCTTCGCAGCACTGTGCGCGGCGGCGGCGGAGGCCCTGCCAAGGGGTTTGTCCGTGCTGCTGGCTGCCGCCGTGGCTCTGTCGGCGGTGCCTGCGGTCGGCAGGCCCGCCCTTCCTGATCAGCAGGCAGAGGTGGGGGGAGTGCTCGATCGCATGCCTTCGGATGCCTGCCTGTTCGTCGCCGACAACGATCTGCTCTACGGCGGATGGGTGGTCAGGTACTGCAGGGACCTGAGGCCCGACCTGGCCCTTCTCTCCCCCGACAACTTCTCGGGCTGGTTCGAGCGGATGGCGGCCCGCTACTCACCGGGCCTGGACCTCTCCTCCGGCCTCGCTGACGTAGGAGGCGTCGCAGTCGGCCGCGACAGCGCTTCGCGGGCACTCATCCAGTTGACGGCAAGGGACAATCCGGGCAGGCCGGTGATAGTGGTCCAGGGAATCGGGCAACAGAGCCCATAGGGTGTGGATCGGGGACTGGGGACTGGGGACTGGGGACTGGGGACTCGCACAGGAACTCCTGGCAGCTCAGCAAAGGGCTTGCGAGAGAATGAGATCAGTGCTCGCGGTCTTCTCTTCTCCGAAGGGACCGGATCAGGCTGTTGAGCAGCCTGGATACCGACTCAGCCAGGGACGCCAGCTCGGTCGCAGAGTCCTCTTCGACCAGCTTCAGGTCGGAAGCGAGTTCCAGCATGTAGCCGAGTTCTCTTGCCGATCCAAGGGCTATGTGGAGGAAGTGCACGTAGTCTGCCTCGGTGGCCCTTGCGCATCCCTCGACGATGTTTGCAGGGATCGAGACGGCAGCCCTGCGAATCTGCGACACCAGGCCGAACATCTCGGACCTGGGGAAGGCCTCCGTCGTGGAGTACGCTTTCCTCGCGAGCTCGTCGGCCTTGTGGAATACGGCCAGCTTCCTGTGATCTCTCACAGCCACCTCCTCGACCATTGTAGCCGATCAGCCGAATCCTTCAAGTGGCTCCGTGCGGATGGCTCGCCACCAAGGGGGACATGGTCAGGCTGCCTGGAGTGACTGGCCGCAATACGCCGTAAGGTATGCTAGTTGGAGATGTGATGATCGGCCTGTTGCTTTCCCGGCTGCGAGTCCCCGGTCCCCGGTCCCCGGTCCCCAGTCCCCAGTCTCCAGTCCCCAGTCCCCAGTCCTCCCTGGCACTCTTCTTGCTCCACACTGACCAGGGGGTGTTCCATGAAGAGTGCTTTCACTCTGATAGAGTTGATGGTCGTGGTCGTGATAATCGGCGTCCTTGCCGCCATAGCCATCCCGAAGTTCTCCTCCATGAACGAGCAGGCGAGGAAGGCTTCATGCAGGAGCAACCTGCACGCTCTGGCCGTCAGCGAGTCCATCTACTTCGCCTGGTACGGGGTCTTCACGGCCGATCTCACGGAGCTCGACGCGGTGCAGGAGAAGAGTTCAGAGATGCGGTGCCCATCGGCTCACGGCCAGTATCCCATCGTGCTGCCGACCGACAACGAGTATGTGGTGCGCTGTCCCGGTGAAGCGTTCACACAGCATGGCTCGGTGGCCACGGGCTGCTCCAGTTGGCAATGAGCGGCACCGGCTTGCATTCTGCAAGACGTGTCGGGCCGCCCGGGCGGCCGTTCGTGTTGCAGGTGCCGTTCTGGAGGCCTTATACTCAGCGTGGAAGAAGGTCGCGGTTCTGGAATGTTTCTTGCTTATTGAATGAAGATTAGAGAGTTCTGGTAGTCCCATGAAGGAAGGAGAGAAGATGAAGAAAGGCTTCACCCTCATCGAGCTGATGATTGTGGTGGTCATCATCGGCATCCTGGCGGCCATCGCCATCCCGAAGTTCTCCAGCGTCAAGGAGAGCGCGGAGATGGCGTCCTGCCGCAGCAACATGCGCAGCCTTGCGACGGCCATGTCCATGTACTACGGCGTCTACAACACCTACCCCGCCAACCTGGCTGCTCTCACGGTTGCCGGAGCGCAGGGCCAGGGCATCATCATGGAGAACGCTACTCTGATGCACTGCCCTCAGGCAGCGGCTGGCGTTCTGTATGTCTACAACTTCGTTGCTGGCCCTCCCATATCCTACAACCTCGCCTGCCCAGTTGGTGCCGCTGGAAGGCCGATGAACCACGGTTCGGTCATCGACGGCATCCAGAGCTGGCAGCAGTAGAAGACATCGGCTCGATGCCTGAGCGGCGGGCCTGCGGGCCCGCCGCTCCCGTCTTGCGCGCCCTCTGCCTCCGCCATTGCCCTGATGCCGCTCCAGCAGCTATGCTGGCTCCATGAGAGAGGCCGGCCTGCCCTCGAGAGCGAGACGATTCCGTCTGCCTGGTCTCGCCCTGTCCATCATCCTAGTCGCAGTGGCCTCCTCGTTCTTCACCTACCACCCGTATCCCTACGACAACGTGGTGTCGCGCTGGGGGCTCGTGAGGTCGCTCACCGAGCAGGGCACCATCGCCATAGACAGATTCGCGATCGATACCTCCGACAGGGCATCCAGCGGTGCGCACTTCTACACCGACAAGGCCGTCCTGCTCTCGCTGGCATGCGTCCCGGTGCAGTATGCAGCGCTGGCCTCAGGCCTTGCGTCGGCCGACACCGGGCCGACCGGATTCCGCGATCCCGGCAGATTCGTCAGCGAGAGGATCCTGGTCACCGGATCGCTGCTCCTTCTCCTTCTCTCGATCCGGAGGCTCTGCGCCCTGGAGTCGGTCGGGAGCGCGCCTGCGCTGGCCGCCGCCGGGCTTGCCAGCATCATCCTGCCATACTCGTCCATCCTGTATGCCCATGTGCCTGCAGCCTCGCTGGTCTTCCTCTCCTACCTGCTCCAGAAGCAGGGCAGGTTCGTGCTCTCCGACCTGTGCGGCGCGCTGGCCTCGGCCCTCGAGTACCCGGTGCTCGTCCTCTACCTGGTCCTGCTGGCTTACAGAGGGCGCAGGTTTCTGTTCAGCACCCGGGCCCTCGTTCCCCTCGTGATGCTTGCTGCAGCCTTCGCTCCGCAGATAGTCCACAACTGGCTGGCGTTCGGGGGACCTTTCAGGCTCGGCTACTCGATGGAAACGGCCGATGCCTTCGAGGCTCTCGGCACAGGCTTCTTCGGCTTCGGTCTGCCCAGCCCGGCGAGGCTCTTCTACCTCCTGTTCCCACCGGAACGGGGGCTGTTCTTCTACATGCCGTGGGCTGTCCCGGCGCTTGCCGGGCTCTTCGCAAGGAGGCTCGGAGGTGGCCTGGGAAGGGACCCGGCTGCGGCCATGCTCGTCGTCTTCCCCGTCCTGTTCTCGGCATTGTGGACGCGCACCGAAGGCTGGGCTTTCGGGCCGAGGTACCTGATCCCGATCGTGCCGTTCCTCGCGGTGGGCCTGGCCCGGTTCGCTTCTTCGGGCCCCCGTGCGAGATGGGCTGCGGCGCTCCTGCTGATCCCTGCGACACTGGAGGCCTTCCTGGGCCTCCTCGGCGAGATGCACCTTCCAGTCCACCCATTCGAGAGAGCCGTTCCACTGCCTCAGGTCAACATCAGCCTGGCAATGCTCCTGCACGGCCACCACTCGGTGTGGCTTCTCGGCTCTGCGGGTGGCCTCATTCTGTTCTTGGCCGCCCTCTGCCTGGAGATCAGGCTCTTCGCAGGGAGCAGGTTCAGCCCTGCGGCCCTGGCGGTTCCCGTCTACATGGCGGCGGCCGCGGTACTGTCCCCCGGGAACTGGGGAGGCAAGATCGACTTCTATCGGGGTCTCCTCGCCGAGCATCGGCAGGAGTTCTCGCTGGCTGCGGAGTACTACACGCGGGCGGCTGCGGACCCGACCGCCCCTTCGTGGGTTGCGGCAGCGGCCGCGGACATGAGGACACTGGCCGGGCAGGACCCCGGCGGGCGTTCGCCTTGAGCTACGATGCGTCGTGGCATGGCTCGCTCAGGGCCGCCGAGGAGGGCGGCCATCCCTGGTTCCGGGCAAGGGCGGCGCTGGTCGCCGACCTTCTGATGAAACACGGCCCTTCGACCTCCACCGTCCTCGACCTGGGCTGCGGGACCGGATATGCCGCCGCGCTCGCGTCCTCGCGCTTCCAGGGCACCTTCGTCGCCGCCTGCGACCTCTCGGTCGAACAGTCGTCCGGGTCTGCAGGCAGGGGAGTTTCGCTCGTGAGGGCCGATCTCGCAAGACTCCCTTTCAGGAATGGCTTCGACGCGGTACTCCTCCTCGATGTCCTCGAGCACTTCGAGGACGAGGCGGCGGTCCTGGCTTCAGCGCGATCGGCGCTCCGCGAAGCCGGGCTTCTCGTGGTGACCGTGCCGGCGATGCCCGGCCTCTGGAGCTCGTACGACGAGAGGTGCGGGCACTTGCGCAGGTACAGGCCGGGGGAGCTTGCGCGGACCCTCGAGGACGGCGGGCTCGAGATCGTCATGATGAGCCCTTTCATGGGCTTCCTGGCCCCGTGGCTGTTCCTCTCGCGGCGCGTGTTCGCGGGACGCAGAGGATCGGTTGGAGAGGCTGGAGGCATCCGCGAGTTCAGACCGGGCAGGCTGACGGCGACCATGGCATCTTCTGCGGCATCCGTCGAGAAGGCCATGATCCTCCGGGGCGTCCGCTTCCCGTTCGGGAGCTCGATAGTCGCCGTCGCCCGCCCCGTGTCCACCTGAGACAGCGCCAGCGGCTTTCGCCTTTCCCGGTCAGTCCTTGAGGAAGGCGCCCCCGGGGCGTGCACTGCCGCCGGCGAGCGCCGGTGCCAGGAGCCCCGCCAGATCCTGCATGACCTGGTCCGTGGCGTGCTCGTTCAGATGGCTGTTGAGCGGACCCATCTTCCAGTCCTCAACCGTGATGGGGATCTGGAAGAAGGTGAAGCCGGAGTTGTAGTCCTCTACGTTCCTCTGGTACTGGTCTCTCGAGACGTGGTAGAACTTGCCGTTGAGCGAGTAGGTCGCCTCGTCTACATCGCCGGTGGGATCCGGTGGTCCCGCCGTGGCGAAGAGAACCAGCGAGGCGCCGTTCACGGCCGCGAGCGAGTCGATCCTCTCCAGCAGCTTGTGTGTCAGGTCTATCGAGTACTGCATCCTGGGGCTCCTCGGAGTCAGGTAGATGGCCAGATGGCTCTTCTCCGTGGCCAGGTTCTCGTCCCTCATCAGGCCGAGGTCGGTGTCCCATCGCTGCTGCCAGTCAAGGCGGACCGGCCCTTCCCAGGCCGTGTCGGGGGAATAGGGCCGCGGAAGTCTGGCCTCCCAGTCCCGATCCCTGGAGGGCCTGGCGAAGGCGGAGCGCAGAAGCGCCAGCAGCCTGCACCTCGGCACGGGAAGCCGGTCCCCCATCTGCTCGCTGGGTCCGGCAAGCCTTCCCCCTTCCAGCCAGAAGGTGGGCTTGGCCCAGCCGTCGGCCGGCCAGTGCGTGGGGAATGTGTTGTTCCACAGATCGTTTGCTGGTGTCTCCCAGAGCACTACCATGTCGGCCCCGAAGCTCCTGAAGTAGTACTCGAGGGCGAGCAGCTGCTGATCCTGCCCGTAGCCCTGCGCGGCCACCGAGACCACCCTCACGTCCCTTCCGAGCAGTCCTGCCAGATACGACTGCAGGCGGCACTCCGGCATCCAGTCCCAGGCCAGGTGGGTGGCCTCGACCTGTGAGTCGCCGACCAGGACCAGAACGAGCGTGCTGTCGCCGTACTCGATAGGGTGTCCCCTGAAGCCCATCTGATTCTGTTCCTGAGGCGGAACGGAGGAAGAGCAGACCCATCCGCTTGTCACGGTGGGGGGATGGTAGACAACCCTGAGCAACAGCTCTGCCACGACAAGCGCGAGGAAAGTGCCGAAGAGGATCGCGAGGCCGGACCTCATCGCCCTGCGGAAAGACACGCTCATGCCTCCAGTCCGTCCCTGCGCGGGACTCCGCTCATCGGCCGCCTCCCGGACCGGGCCATGAGGGAGCAGACCAGGCCGGCAAGCCTTCTGGCGACGACTCCCGTTGCCGCCCTCTCGACGAACAGGCTCCTCGCCGATCTCCCGAGCGCAGTCCGCAGGGATGGGTTCGCGCTCAATCGGAGGATTGACGCGGAGAGATCCCCCGGATCTCCCGGCCTGCACAGGAGAGCAGTCTTCCCGTCCTCGAGAAGCTCCCTGGCGGCCGGCGTGTCCGCGGTGATGATCGGCTTCCCCATGGCCATGGCCGCGTAGACCTTGTGCGGGATGACCCTGGAGGCCTTCCCGCTTGTCCCGAAGATGCCCAGACAGATGTCCGCCTTCCGGACCTCCTCGGCCAGTCCCTCGAGGGGGAGCCAGTCGACGAACGCAAGGCTCGTCAGGCCCTTCTCCTCCGCTAAGGAGGCCACGTCCTGCCTTGTCTGCCCGTCCCCGACCATCCTGAACCTGATGTCCGGATGATCGCGCGCGAGGATCTCCGCCGCCTGCGCCACGACCAGCGCCCCTTGGAGCGGCACATACGATCCGTGGAAGAGAACCGTGCATTGCCCTGCGACCACTCCATCCGCCTGCGCGGGCTCTCCGTCGAATCCCCTCGGCGCCCCGGCGGGGATGACTGCAAAGCTGTCGGGACGAAGGCGATACCTCCGGGAAACGAAGTCGCGGTTGGAACAGGTGTCAATCAGGACCTTGTCAGAGAGCCTGCAGGACAGACCATCGACGAAGGAGATGATCGAAGCCCTGAGAGACCCGTCGGGGCACAGTCCACGATCGGACACCACCGTGTCGTAGAGCGAGTAGAATGCGTCGAAGACGAGGGGCTTCCCTCTGAGCCATGTGCCCAGCCTGGCGATTGGAATGTCGAGATGGCCCGGTGCGACGACCAGGACCAGGTCATGCCTTCCCGTGAGGAGCAGGTAGCGGCAGAGAAGCCTGATCTGAATGAAGGCGAAGCGAAGTGCGGCAAGAAGAGAACCGCCCCTGGCTGCGACGATCTTGGCCCGCGTTCCCGTCCACGCAGGGATGCTGCAGTAGATAACGTGGAAGCCGGCTGTCTCGAGGGCCTCTATCAGGAGCACATTCCTGACATACTCGGGGGTCAGACTGCCTGTCCCGTAGACGCAGACCGTGGATTCGGCCAAGGGGTTTCTCCTTTCGGCTCACATTATAGTCCCCGAAGCAAAGGAGAGCCTCTTCACGCATGTCTCTGTCGTCCGGACCATCCGGGGGTCACCCGATTGCCTTCTCCAGCTTCGCCGCTCCAAGGTACTACCTGAGACTGGATGCGCTCGAGCTGGCCTGTTCAGGCCTCTCTCCAGGCCACTTCATAGAGATCGGGGCGGGGAGGGGCGACTTCGCCGCCTGGCTGATCTCGAGGGGGGGAGTCGGCACGCTGGCAGAGCGCTCACCGATGGCTGCAGAGTACCTCCGCAGGAGGTTCCGCGGTCTCGAGGGCGTGACTGTCCTCGAAGGCGATGCGTCTGCGCTCCCCGGGGGAGATGCACAGGGCTTCGACACCGCTCTGGCCCTCGAGGTTCTCGAGCACGTACCGGACGATGCAGCTCTTGCCCGGAGATGCACGACCTCCTCGTCCCGGGCGGGAGGTTCATCGTGACCGCCCCTGCATTCCGTTCCTGCTGGACAAGACTCGATGACTTCGCCGGACACCTCAGGAGATACGAAGAGTCGGAGATAACCGGCCTTCTCTCCTATGCCGGCTTCACCGAGATCAGGCTGACGTGCAGCGGATTCCCAGCCAGCTTCGGTCTCAGAGCAGTCAGGCAGGCCTACTACTCCAGGAAGATGAGGCTTGCGGGCCGGGACTCGGCGTCGTCGAGAACCGATCGAAGCGGGATCGACAAGCCGCTGCAGGTCCGAGGGAAGCTGCTCCCACTGGTCTTCCATGCTCTCCTCTGGCCGATGCTCCTGGTTCAGCGCACGACGCTGGAGAAGAGAATCGGCGATGGCTGGGTGGCTGTTGCCAGGAGGCCCTCGTGATGGAGATGCTCAGACCGGGCGGCAGGTTGACGCAAGTCGGTCTCACTGCCTATCATTCCGGGCCTTCCGGTTCCCCGGTAGCTCAATCGGCAGAGCGGGTGGCTGTTAACCACTAGGTTCGAGGTTCAAGTCCTCGCCGGGGAGCCACGTCTCTATCTGGGCGAACTCTGCATCCTTGGTTGACAAGGCATGGGTGTAGAGCAGAGAGCTGGGCAGGAATTCCAGATCCAGTTCCTCCTTCCTGACGAGGACTCTCTCGCAGGAGAACTTCAGTATCTCTCTTCGTTGCTCTTCAGGAGCATTATCCACGATCATCCGGAGGTCTCTCAGCCGCTTAAGAACCTCCTCCTTGGTGAGGCTTGTCGATTCGATCTGTCTTATCGACCTGTCGATCTCTGCAAGCCGTTCCCTTACGCGTGTTAGGCGAGCCTCCAGGTCTTCGATTTCCTGGCGGAGCGAGTCGCTGGCTGGAGATGACTTATCCAGGTTGGCAAGGGCTGTGGCCTTGCTCTCGATCTCTTTCATGAAGCTGCTGTCTGCTTCACCGAGCTTCCGTTTCTCAGCGCGCAGCATAGGCAGTTCGATCTGGGTGAACTCGTTGGAGAGTTTAACGATCCGTTGGATGTTCGCCTCGTTCGAAGCGATCCTCCCGAAGGCATCATAGACCGAGTGGTCTGCCTTGTCGGCATCGACCTTGTTCCGCCTTGCTCCAGTTGCGAAGTGGCTGCAGTCATTGTTCCTGCAGATGTAGTAGTGGTGACGCCTGCCTGTCTTGCTGGTCCCAGATCCGGTCTTCATGGCCTCCCCGCAGAATCCGCAGGACACGATGTCTCGCAGCAGGTAGAAGTGCCTTGAGGACTGCGCGATGTTGCGGCGCGTAACCAGTGTCTTCCGTCTGGCTTCCTGTACAAGGTGGAAGAGGTCGTCATCAACGATGGGTATCCAGCAGCCCGGCTTATCCTTCTTCTCCTTCTTGCCTGTGCCAGGATTCACTATTGTGATGTGCTGCATCCCTATGTAGATGACATTGGTCAAGATTGTCTTGACCACACTTGCTGTGATCGGGCCTCCGCCTCGCCTCTCGCCAGTCTCTCTCTGAGTCCACGCCTTGTTTCTATACCCGAGGTCGGTCAGCCTCTTTGACACTGCGCTATCTGACCCAAGCTCGAGGTAGAGCCTGAAGGCGAGTCTTACGATCTCAGCTTCGGCCTCGTTCACGAGCAAGCGCCCAGCCTCTTTGGGGTTAGGATTCAGGTCGTACCCGAGTACGGGTCTCTTCCCATTGAACAGCCCCTCCTGCGACCTCTGATAGCGGGCCTGCAACACCTTCTCTGATTTGATACGGTTCTCGAGCTGGGCCATCGCCATGAGGATCACGACGATCGCTTCGCCTATGTGAGTGCTGGTATCGAGACCGAGTCTAGTGCTGACCAGGTCAACATGGTAATCGCGAAGGAACTTGAAGAAGTTGACGAACTCGACCACATTACGGCCGAGCCTGTCCAGATCAGTACAGATGACGACGTCTACGTCGCCCTTCACGATGTCTGTCTTGAGGTCAACGAATCTGTCGCTGACTATAGAGTGCTTTCCGGACACCCCCTCGAGCTCATAGACTTCGAAGCGTTCGTACCTGGGCCCATCCTTGACCAGGTTCTTCATCTTGATGAAGGCTTCGATCTCGGACTTCTGGTTGTCTAGAGAGCTTCTGTCCTTCTCTGCCTGGCGGGGATCACTGACCCTCACGATGATGGCGCATCGCTTCACATTTAGCATAGGCCCTCCCGGTCAGGACAGGGCTATGGATGCATCAATGTGGTGCGTGAAGCAAGAACTGGGGAAGCGGGCGAACCTTCCGGGCAACAACCTATGTGGTCTAACCCTTCAGTACAGCCTGTGCGATTATATCGATGACTTCATCTGGCAGGCGGATGCTGTTCATCTCATCATCCATGGCAGGTGGAGTTACCTTCCGGATAGATATCCTTACGGTTATGGATGGGAGTTCGCTAGAGGACTGTGTGTTCAGTTGACCGGAGAGACTTCTTCTTCCGTGTGTTTCCGGTTCAGGCTCCGGCTGAGGTCTGCTGCTCGTTGGCCTATCACACATCGCCAGACCTGGTAGAAGGGCAGATCTAGCTTCATTATCCCTGTCGGGGATCCTTGGTGGAGTAGTGGCTCTGCCCTCAGATATGGGCGATGAGTTCTCAGAATTCCTACTCCCGTTCGAGCCCGACACCTCTTCGCATCCCATCTCAGCGTAGCTGTGCATGCTGCCCTACGGATGCACATGACGACTCCGTTCGTGCGGCGCGGGCATGGACCCGGACGCACCGGTTTCGGTTTCTGTTTCTGAGTTGGTTTCTGTTTCGTGTCCGAGAAGGGGACTGACGGGAGGTGCATCGCCCTCGGGACTATGATCGCATCGGATTGACGCAGGGTCAATATCCCTCCGGGAGAAAATCGGCCGGGAATGCATGAGGTCTAGTTTTCAGTTTCGGGTTCCTCTCCCCCTCATTCACCCCTGCTCTCAACGCGCTCGTCCATTCCCAAACCATTCCCCGATGTTCGATAGGCACGCCTCGCGCGCGCGATATGTCCACCCTTTTTGAGGTGCGATCGGCGCTTTCTTCGCTAAGCGTCATTTATCCAACAATGTCATCTTTAATCACAGAAGGATAGCAGGGACATATCGGGGACATATCAACCACTTATCCCCCACATCACAGGGGGATAGCAGGGACATCCGAACCACCTACGCCCTATAAGCAGGGGGATAGCAGGGACATCCGAACCACCTACGCCCCATAAGCAGGGGGATACAGGAGCTTACCACCCCTTAAGGCAACATCACAGGGCCTCATTGCCGAATCAGCAGGGCATCACGTGACGTCGTACGAGCCTTTCCAGGGCATCTTGGATGCCTTGGCGAGTAGCTTCTGCTTCGGATCCCGCCTGTGCTTCTTCCCCACCTAAAGCGAATCAGACCTGGGTATAAAGAAATGAGAGAAGGTATTGCCGTGACTGTCATAGCAGCCAGGGAGGTGAAGCATGCCATCCATTGCTCGGGCCATCGCCGCGCTCGTTGCTGCTGTCCTCGGAGAACTGATCGCCTACGCCGTCCGGCGCAGGACCCGCTAGTTCGATTCATCGTGGAAGGAGAGGTCATGATCGAACCGAGAGCATCCAGAGAGGAGAGGGCTCCTCTCATCAGAACAGCAGTCGCCACTGCCGATCCCTTCGCCCCGGTCCGCCTGTCACCCGTCTCGGTCAACGGC
>Ga0172364_10000074_pt1 | contig 53828 bp, 77 predicted proteins | sample LakKivSesite10cm_FD_114545 | JGI IMG/M metagenome (GOLD analysis project Ga0172364, IMG submission 114545) | Sediment microbial communities from Lake Kivu, Rwanda - Sediment site 10cm | ecosystem: Environmental > Aquatic > Freshwater > Lake > Sediment | place: Rwanda: Western Province, Lake...
TGTTCCTGGGAGCGCTAGAGAGGCTGACCTGTGTCCCCTGGCCCTGCGCCCTGGCACTGCACCCGGGCCCTGCGCCCTGGCCCTGGCTCTGCGCCCTGGCCCTGCGCCGTGGTCCTGGCCACGAACCCTCACGTCCACTCCGCGTCCCGACATTCTCCCTGCTCCGCGCTCCCTGCTCCGCGCTCCTTTCTCCGCGTCGCTCCCCATCCCTGATACGGCTTACCTTATCCTCCCAGGTCCGGGGCCGCCTCATGCAACGGGGCGGCTGGTGGAAATCTTGCCAGGCCCTATTATCAAAGTTAGACTATTCCGATGGATTTGGATACAGGGGAACTGCCGGAATGCCGAAGCTGAACATTCATTTTACTCAGGCGGAAAACTTCATCCTTGCCAAGCACGCGAAGACAACTGGGTTGGAAGTGGGTGCTTACGTGAGACGGATGCTTGCGATCATTTGCTCGGATGAAAACATTGGTCGGAGGGTGAAAGGATTGGAGGCTGGTTTAGACACGACGGTATCATCGCTTGTGATACACATGCGGGAGTATCCGAAGGGAAGCTCGTTGAGGACGGTAGTCTATTCTTTTAACATTTCGGTCGAGCAGCACGCTGTTGCGACATTTCTTTCTGTTCAGAAGGGGATGACCGTTGGTGCTTTTATTCGCTCGCTTGCAATTGCTCCACCGTTGCCGGGGATGCCGAAAGCGTTGACGAGGCGTGAAGTCGCTGAGGCTCAGCGGTTGGTGAATGAAGGGCAGCAAGAGAAGGAGGAGAACAGTGTGGGTCCGGTTGGCGAAGGTTTGAACGATGAAATCTCTGAAGGCGAAGACGATTCGTGGACGCAGAAAGGAATACGCAAGAGTAAGAGATGGTCGAAGGCTGAGGAGCAACTGAACGATCTTGGATATGTTTGGGAAGGGGGAGATTGGACTATTCCAGAGCCAAAACCTATGACCGTCAAAATCGAAGAGAGTTACGATTTGATCAGGCCGTTTTTGATCTCGACAACCAAGAAGACATTGCCCTGTACGGTTTCGGTACGATTTGAGAAGTCGGAGGAGCAGGAGGCCCGTGATATCGCGAGCAAGCATGGCTTGCCGTTATTGACGTATGGTCGAGTGGTAGGGGTGGCGAAGGGTAGATTGGCCAAGCTCAATGGGATGGGGACCAGTGCGCTTTATGATTTTTATTTTGGAACGGGTGAGATGCGTAAGTTGCGTTCGTTTGCGAGGCAAGCCGAAATGACGGTTGAGATGTATCTTCGTCGTCGCATACTCGGCGGTTTTCAAGTTCCGTTGTTGTTTGACGAGTACGGTCACTTCAAACTCTGGGATGTGTTTTAGAAGCGAGGAGAAAGGACAGGAATGTCGGGAAATAAGTCCACAAAGAGAACGAAAGAGGGCCGCACTTACACCTGCTGGCAATGCCACCGCCCCGGCTTCCCCGCCGACCTTCTCATTTCGCATCGCTGTCTCGACTGCCGTTCTCAGAATTCCCTTATCATCCGAGGTAACGTTTCGTTGGGGGCGAGTCCCTGGACGGAGCCCGGGCAGGAAGTCTGGAAAAAGGACGGTAGTTTGGGCGTGGAAGGTGGGGTACACTTCAAGGAGCGCAAGGAGCGGATCGGGCGGAAGCCTGCCGCTCGGCGCTTGAAGCAATTGAAGAAACTGAAAACATGGAACGCGAATTCAACGGACTGAAGAAATTCCCGGTGGTGAAGCTGGTCGACAAGTTGCTCGACAAGAACTGGGCTGCGCAGTATCGGGAGAGCGCGAAACCGCCACGGATTGAGCTGGGGATGGTTCTGCTGACCTTCAATCGCGAGCAGCGCCGGGTCGCGGTGGTGCATGAGATTGGCCACTGGCTGCGCTGCGAGCACCTTCCGAGGCCGAAGGGTGGACGTAAGGGTGAGGAAGAATTCGCGGAGGCGTTTGCGAGTTATTTCATTTCGCCGCGCACGTATCGCCAGGGGAATCCGCAGGGATTCGAGCAGTTTGAGATGTTGATGCGGGGTGGGGTGCGGCAGAAGCTCGCTGCGTTTGAAAAGCAGATCATGCGGGAGCTGGATGCTGTGGCTGCAAGGGCGGCGTAGGTAGCACTGGCATTTCAGGATGGAGACTCAGAAAACGGCCTCGGGGCGCGAGCCCATGATAGTTCGGGAGCGGCGGGCTTGGCGGATGTTCGTGGAATCCTTTACGCATGGGCCGTATCGTATCACGCAGGAACATGTGGGCGCAGTTCTGCGCCACTGGGATTTCTTGGAGGCGCGGTTTGTCATGGGTTCGGTTGACTTGCATCCGCCGGTGACACAGGTTTTGAATGAGAATGTGTCGATGGTGTGGAACACGAAAACGCGGGTTTTCGAGTTGGAAGTTGCGCCGGACGGGAAGATCTACTGGTTTTACCGGAACAGGATGTCGCGCGAGATTGCGGGTACGGAAGACGAGGGTGAGGTGGAGGTTTCAGAGGAAGCGGTGAAGCGATTGCGGTCGGTGCTTCAGGTTTTTAAGCGAACGCGGTGAGCGTTAGGGTGTTCGGAAGTCGCCGGATTCGATGATGCGATGAAGGTGATTTTCATCTCGGAGCACGAAGCGAATGTGATACTTTTCGCTTGTGTCTGTAGTAGTGGGACACATCGGAAATACGCATTCAAGGGGAAAGCGTTTGGTAAGGGATTCCAGCCGGAATTGGTGGGTCGCGAGGTATGAGATGATGTCGGCTTCGGTGTGGAAGCTTTCGGCATTTGTTGCGCTTGGCATAAGGTGGAGCGTGAGTTTATTTGTCGGCTGAATCGAGTCCGACTTGTTTTGCATTCGAGACTTCGTCGACGGAATAGGCGAAGTGGGTATCGGTGCCACTGCGGACTCGTGAGACGGCTGCGGATGATGCGCTGAAGAGGGCTTCGGAGCCTTTGGCAGAGCGTGACGACTGGTTGTAGGCCGAAGCACGGATACCGATTGAATTTGCGACGTTGGCGTGAGCTTTGTCCATGGAGGCCGCAAGGTAGGTGAAGTGCCACTTGTATTTCTCTTGCTGGTGTTCGATCATCTGTTTGACTTGAGCGCCAGAGAACTCTCTTGAAGCGTTTTCGAGGCCGTCGGTGATGATGACGATGATGACGTGTCCGGGTCGGTCTTTTTCGGCGAGCTTGGATAGTTCAGATCCGATGGCGTTGATGGTGCGTCCGACGGCGTCGTTGAGTGCGGTGTTGCCTCGGGGGACGTAGGTCGTGGAGTCGAGGGTGGGGATGTCTTGGATTGATTTGTTGTTGTGGACGATTTCGTACTGGTCGTCGAATTGAGCGAGTGTGACGGAGCATTCGCCGGAGTTTTTGCGTTGGTCGGTGATGAAGGTGTTGAAGCCGCCGATGATATCGTCGCGGACGACGTTCATGGAGCCCGAGCGATCTAGGATGGCGGCGATGAGGGTTTTGTTGGGGTTGGGCATGGTAGTCCTTGGGAGTTTGGTGGGGGTGTTGAGGGGTGAGGGTGTTGAGGGAAATCAGTGGGAGTTGGAATCGGTTTGGATGGAGCGGATACGAGAGACGATATCGTAGGCAAGTCTTGTGAAAGTATTGGATTTATCTTTTTCATTTTCCCCTGACCTGGCCACGAAGAGGGTAGCCGCGATGCGCATGAGCATGACGAAACCATCGAGATCGTTGTCGACTTTTTTGAGGGCGCTTTCGATATCCTCTCGGGTCTCGTCCCAGGGAACATCGGCTCCGGCGCGTATTACGTATGTGTCTGATGGTTTTGTCTTTTCGTTGAGATCGCTACCGGTGATGATGGTCGGCATGACAGGGGCCTTTGTGATACGGTTATATAGAGAAAGGCGGGGAGACGGCTTGGAAGTCGAGGTTATCAAGGTTCACGGGGAGGCATTCCTTGAGAACCATGGCTTTCCACAGGCGTTCGCGGTCGTACAACGTGTGAGAAAGAAGCCAGAATCGGTAACGTTCGACAGATGACATGCGGTCGCCGATGATGTCGTCGAAAACACCCATTGGGATGGACGGGGAATTAGCCTCGAACATTTTTCGGTTTTCCTTTCCTGCTTTCCTGGCTCAACCGCTTTGCAGCGATCTCGCAGTCACATTCGAGTCGGTTCATGCGTATCCGGTTGATGCACTTAGTCCCAACCTGTTGTGGATGGTCTTGATGCACTTTGGGTCGTTATCGATCAGAATCGCTCGGCGCCCACATCTCATAGCAGCCTCACCTGTGGTGCCGCTTCCGGCGGTGCAATCGAGCACAACTTCACCCTCATTTGAGTAGGTGCGAATAAGGTACTCGAACAAGTCCACCGGCTTCTGCGTCGAGTGGAGCTTGGATTGGCTTGAGTGTTTAGGAAACGTTTGGATCGACTTCGGAAACTTGAGGCCACTAAGATCATCCTTCACACGGTCTCGGATAAGGCGTGTCTCGGACACGTTGGTTTTCGCGTTCTTACCTTGTGCATGATTTTTCGCGCCCGGCACCTTTTGCGGGTTGTAGGTCGTTTGCCCCGACGCAAAAACGAGGACGCTCTCATGGACCTTGAGTGGCTGCTTGTTGGCGTTGGCGAAGTTGGCGGCATTGACCTTGTCCCAAATCCATTCGCATCGGAACCACTTAGCGTTTGATAGGACCAGCGTGGATGTGAACGGCTGAGACGCGGTGAGGACGATAGCACTCCGTTCCTTGAGGACACGCTTCCAAGCAGACCACAGGCCATCGAGGGATATGAGACTGTCCCAGGGCGAATAGGTCGTGCCATAAGGAAGGTCAGCGAGAATCATGTCGACGCTGTCCTCCGGCAGTGTCGCCATGACTTCCAAGCAGTCACCGAGTAAAGCTGTGATCTGGGTGCTCATCTACTGTCCCTTGGGATCAAGTGTGTCAACCGGATAAGCATGGAACATTGGCTTTGAATGGAGCGTCCGTGAATTAGCCTCGAACATTTTTCGGCTTTCCTTTCCCGCCCAGGCCGACTTCGCGACCGCTATCAACGGACGGTCCGCCGGTTGAACCGGTCAGGGTTTCTTGATTGCCGACGGCGCCGACATTGGGGGTCAGCACCTTGTCTTCTTCGCCTGCGACGCGGGTATTGTCGCCGGACGCGGCGATGTACGTTTCGCCAGCGCCGACATTCATCGTGTGGCGGCCTGCGAAATTGCGATCATCCTGGCCGGGCTCTTTGGTGAGGTCGCCACCACCGCCGAAGGTGGGGCTCTCGCCGATGTTCAGTTGAGCGGGGCGGCCTGGGACGATATGAACGTCTTTGTTACCTGCTGTGATGTTGTTGAGGACGCCGTTGTCGGGGGAAGGGTGAACGGGGTGAGAGGCTTGGATGACGGTGTCGCTCTGTGTGGCGATGGGCTGGGGCGAGAAGGTGAAATGGGGTTTCTCGTTGTTCACGGCGGCATTGGTTATGCCCTGGATGAACTCGGGCATTTCGAGCTGGGTATTGGGCGGCAGGAGGCTTGCGCGTGAGGCGTCGGAGGCGTCGGAGGCCGGACTGCGCATGATTGCCACGTCGGCGTTGTTTGAGATCGGAGCGCCGGGGGTATGGGTCATGTGGACCTCGGTATTGCCGACGGGGGTTGGTGGCTTGGGCAGGTTGACGTGTCGCTGCGTTGGGCCTTCGCCATAGATGGTGCCAGCCCTGCTTTCGTTTGAGACGGGGGCGGCATTCGCTGTGAAGCGCGTTTCGGTCGAGCCGACTGTCACGGGAGGTCGGAGGTCATCGCGCCGTGGGAGGGCTGGCAGGGGGGTCAGGCCGAGCAGGACGGTGGCATCCGGGTGGACGACGCTGGCGGGGTCGGTATTGGCCTGTTGGCCCAGGATGATCGGGGCGTCGTTTCGGACGATGGGTTGGGGGGCGGGCGGAAAGAAGCGGAGACCCTCGTTTTCGACCGGGGTCTCGCTCTTCGGCGGCCAGTTTTCGTCGACGATGACGGGTTTGGTTTGTCGGATGAATACGTCAGCCATGGTGGGGGGACAATATCAGAGTTTGATTTAGATGTCGTCAAGCTTGGCGGGTTCGTAGTTTGAGTAGATTCCGTGAATATCTGCAAGTTGGGCTGGCTCGTGATTCGAGATCACATGGGGGTAGTCGTCATTCAGGGTTTTGAGAAGTTCGCCGAGGACCTTTACGGGGGAACCGTAGAACGACGTGACATTGGGATGCGACGAGAAGATGTGCTTATAACCCCATTTGCCGCCGGTGATGGAGGCATTGGCGGCTTCTTCGTTGGATGCGAGGACGAAGATGGGGATGTCACCCGCGAGCGCGACACCCATTTCGGTATACGCTCCACGTCCACACGGCATGATGACGATGAGGACATCGGCATCCTGGACGGCCTGAACTTCCTTGACAGCGACCTGTGACGCCTCGGTGTCGGAGGTGGGTTCGCCTTTCAGTGTGAACCATTCGTAGGTCGGCTGCATGCCCAGGCCTTTCAGAATCTCAGAAAGCTCCAGGGCTTGTTGGTGATTTTGCAGCGCGGTTGCGATGTAGTACTTTTTGAAGCCGGTTTTGAACATGGGGGGTGATTCTTTGGTGAAGGGAGAATTCTACGTACGCGGATGAACTGGGATCTCAGGCAGGACTTCTTTCAGCCACAACGGGATCTTGAAGCTCTTCTTGACGGCGACTTCTTGGAAACGGGGGGAGAGGTACTGCACATCATCCAGGTAGAGCGGCTTGGTATTGCCATCCTCAAGCATGATGCGTTTGTCATATTCGGAACGTAGGCTCTTCTTGATTTCCACCATCTTGGGCGTGTTCTTGAATCCCTTTTTAGCGATGGCGCCGAGACGCTCTTGATTCGTGAACTTGACGGTGTGTCCAGCCTTGAGAAGCGCGATGGTCTCGGGGGTGCGAAGGTCGGACGGGAAGCCCTTCATCATGATCTTGTATTGGGCGCATCCGGGGCAGGTTTTCTCGCAAGTGCGGATACCATCGCGTTCCGCGTGCTGGCCGGGGATGAGCTTTCCGTTGGCGTCACGGAGACATCCGGGACACGTCTGGAGACACTTGCGCTTGTAGTTTTCCTCGGGTCCAGTTTTCTGGTGCTCACCTTCAAACGGGGTTTCCTTGCGCATGTAATACATTTTGGGCGCATAACAAAAGACGTAAATCTTCTCGCCGTTGTACTCTTTCTTGATGCCTCCAAGCAGGGTTGAGGTCGGCAGGTCGGGGTAGTCGGTGAGAATCGAGTCGGTGTCGCTGTAGAAGATGCTGTATCCGGCCTCGATGATTTCCATCGCGTAGTACCACAGCAGCATGCGGGAACTGGCGGTGATGTGAGCAGCGATCTGCGGGATGATGTATGGGGCGTCGACGTGGGTGTCTTTCACGCGCACGGGTGAGTCGTGCTCGTAGATGGCACTGGTGAAGGGGACCTCGATGGTACGCCAGTTGCCCTGCTCATCCTTGGCGTTGGTTTTCTTGATGCGCGGGGGTGGCGGCCAGGCTTTTTTCTTTTGGAGTTCATCGCGCTTCTCCCATTGCGGGATGGACTCAGACGGAAAGCGGGTTCCCCAGGGCTCTTCTTCGCCTGGCTTGACGATGAGCATCTCGCTGCGCTCGTGTTCCATGCCGAACTTGCCGAAGGTCGAGTTCAACATGATCTTGGCGGTTTGGTCTTTGCCCTTGTCGTAGTCGATGGCGCTCTTGTCGCGGAAGGCGTACAGGGAATCGACGAAATCGGCAAGGAAGCGCGTGGCCCGTATCCAGACGGATTTTTCGACATGGATAATTTTGCCGCCGATCTTGCGGAGGACTTGGAGTTCGAGCCAGTTCCAGGTGCCGGAGAACTTGCCCGTGGGGAACTTGAGCTTGCCGTCAATTTGAACAGGTAGTGGTGGGAGGTAGGCGGTCTCAGGGATTTCGACCGTACAACGGATGAAGCCGACGTGAGAGTCGGAGCGCACGAACTTGGTGAAATCTTCATTTTCCCCAAGGACCTCCATGTTGCCGGTTGGCATCATGTTCTTCATCGAGTAGGGGTAAGAGCTATTGATGTCATAGTACCAGCCGTATCCTTCGCGGCGGTAGACCTCCGTGCGACCACCGAAGTAGGCGCTTCGGAAGAAGGCATGCGCGCATCCTTCACAGCCGCCATCCGACTTGCGTTTCTTTTGCTTCTGGATTTCCTTGAGTTCTTCGTCGGTCGGGGTGGCCTTCTCGCCATCGTTGAAAAACGGACAATCTGGGAAGTGCAGATTGCGTTGAATGGGCTCGGCTTCACGCAGGTAGCGCTTGCGCAGGAGCTTCATCGCGGTGGAGGGCGCGGTGATGCCGACTTCTCCGCCCATCTGGTCGATGAGCGAATGGAATTTTTCGAGGACGAGCCAAAGCTGTTGCACGTCACCGAGGAGGTATTCGTCCCAGCTTGGGTCGTCTTCGTGCATGTGCAAATCGTGTTGCACCTTGCCCTGGAAACCGAAGGATTTGGCGAGCTGCTGGAGTGACGACGGCATGATTCGCATGCTGTCCAGGAAGCGCCAGGTGCCGGAGGATTTTTTGTCTTTCTTGTCAGCTTCCTTCTGTTCGTTGAAGGATGAGCGCGAGCGACTGGGATTGTGGCGCCAGACTTCAAGCATCTGGATGCGTCCCTGGACCGGCATGATCTTGAGGGAGTAGGCCCGGTGGTTGCGAATCAGCCAGGAGGGGAGGAACAGGCCGTCGAAGCCGCCCATGTTGTGGGCGTAGATGTCGCAGTCTTTGAACCGGGGGATGAATCTGCCTTCTTCGGTCTCACCGAAGGCGAACCGAAGGAACTTGTCGATGCAGCCTCCGCGCGAATAGCAGCGCTGATCCCAGGGGAGTTTGTTGGTTTCGGGGTCGTTGCGGAAGCTGGTGTAGTTTTTGCCGTCGTAGACTCCGACCATGAAAGGTCGCGTGAACCCTGCGCGTTGGGTGTCGTCGTGTTTCGATTCAATGTCAAAGGTGATGAAACGGCGGGGCTCGGAGTGACGCTTGAGGGGGGTGAGGGTTTGGGCGCGGCCTTTGGAGATGGCGGTCATGCGTTAAACGCCTCGGCTTGAGAATCCGGAGCGAGGGCGGGAGAGGGGGACTCGGCAGGAGGCTGCGCCAGGGCATATTGGATGCGTGCGACGAGGCGGGAGTTGCGCTTCTTTTCATCGGTCTCGATGATGGTCTTCAAGGTCGTGTTGCCTTTGGGCGTGAGGATGATGGTGATTTCCTTTCCGCGAGTCATGGCAGTGTAGAGCATGTTGCGGTTGTAGAAACCGGGGCGGGTGCCGGGAGTGGCGAGGACAATCGCAGCACGGTATTCGGAGCCCTGGCATTTATGCACGGAAATGGCGTACGCAAGTAACAACTTTTTCTGTTGCTCCTGGTCGAACTCGTATTCATTGCCTTCGATTTCGACCTTGATGTATTTGCCGCCAGTTTGGGCATTGGTGACGACGCCGATGTCGCCATTCATGACGCCGACATCATGGTCGTTCTCAGTGAACATGACCTTGTCTCCGGTGATGAATGGGATGTCGGGTTGGGACGAGACGCCCTGGATGCGTTCCTGGAGTTTGTTGTTGAGCGCGGTGATGCCGAGGGGTCCGTCGTAGACGGGTGCGAGGACCTGGATTTCCGTGGGCAGGATGTCCATCAACTTTGGGATCTTCTCGGTCACGAGGTCGAGGAGGATTTTCTGCCCATTCTCGGGTGAGCCGTAGGTGAAGCAAAAGAGATCGTGTTCATCGGGTTTGGTTCCGAAGGTGGGGAGGTTCTTGTTAAGAACTTCGCGGGAGCCAGTGATGACGAGGCTGGATTCGGCTTGGCGGAAGATGGTGTTGAGGCGGATGGTGGGGACGCAGGCCGAGCGGATGAGGTCACGAAAGAGGGCTCCGGGGCCGATGGGTGGAAGCTGGTCCACGTCGCCGATGAAGACCATGCGAGCGCCGGAGCGGACAGCGGCGATTAGCGCAGAGCCGTGCTCGATGTTGACCATGGAGGTTTCGTCGCAGATGATTACATCGGCGGGTATGGGCGATTTTTCGTTGCGCTGGAATTGCTGGCGCCGTGGATCGAAGGCGAGGATTTTGTGGATGGTGAAGGCCTGTTGTTGGGCCGATTCGCCGAGGCGGCGAGCGGCGCGGCCTGTGAAGGCACAGAGATCGATGTTGAGGTTTTTGGAACGAAAGAGGGAGACCATGCGCCGAACGATGGTGGTTTTGCCGACGCCGGGGCCGCCGGTGATGACGGAGACGCCGTTGTTGAAGGCGAGGCGGATGGCGGCTTTTTGTTCGTCGGTGAGGGTGATTGTACCGACGGCAGAGGATTGGGTTTCGAGTTCGGAGTCTTGCAGGGGGATGGGTGTGGGTGTGGAGTGAACGAGGCGGATGAGGTGCTCGGCGGCTTTCTTTTCGGCGATGTAGAGGTGGGTGGGGTAGACGAGGGTTTTGCCGTTGACCTTTTCGATGGTGATGTAGGCGGGTTTGGGGTCGCCAAACGGATCGAGTTGAGGCTGGGCCAGGCGGTTGATGGCTTCTTCGATGTGCTCGTAGTCGAGATCCAGGTCGGATGCGGCTTTCTCGACGATTTGCGTCCAGAAGAGGTAGCAGTGGCCGCCGTCGAAGGCGGCTTTGTCGAGGATTTCGATGACCTTGGCGTCGATGCGGCGGTCGTCGTACGTTTCAAGGCCCATTTTCTCGGCGATTTTCTCGGCGGATTTGAATCCGACCTGGGGAACGTCGCGGGCGATGTTGTAGGGGTTGGCGGTGATGATTTCGCGGGCGCGTCCCTTGTATTTCTCGAATACGAATTGGCCGCGTTTCTCCATGCCGAGTTCCTCGAAGATGAACTTGCAGGCATCGGAGATGGACTTCTGGGATTCGTCGACCTCATCGGTTTTGGGGAAGTCGAACCAGCGCACATCGATTTGTTTGCCGAACTTTTTGTGTTCGTACCAGTGGCCGTGAAGCTCGACGAAGTCGCCGATGTGGGCGGAGGGCAGGAAGCCCTTGAATTTGATTTCGCCCTTGGGGGTCGAGATGATGCCGATCATGTCGCCTTCGGGTTTGGACCAGAAGACGTGGCAGATGCGGCCTGATTCGCAGGCGGGTTTGCGGTCTGCGGTTTTGTCGTCGTTGATTTTTCGGTCGACGGGCTTCTTACTGGGAGACATGCTACGCCTTTCGTGGGTCTCGGGGCTACGCGAGACGGGAGAGGGAGCTAGTTTGCCGAAGGAGCCAGGATTGTCAAGGCTTGATACTGTCGGTAGAAGCTTTATTCCTGATCTGTTTTAGGTCCGCTTGGCATTGGAGGGTGAAGTCTTCGTAGTAGATGGCCTGCTCGATTGCATCAAGCACCGCCCCGCAAATGAGATCCGCTCGTGCCGACCCTGCCGCCAATGCCGCCTGTGCCACCCTTTTTGCCTCTGCCGCCTCTGCCGCCAATGCCGCCTCTGCCGCACCCGCCGCCTTTGCCGCCTCTGCCGCGAATGCCGCCCTTTTCGCCTCTGCCGCCAATGCCGCCTCTGCCGCCTCTTCCGGCTCTTCCGGCATTGTCGTCCATGTCGCCCATGCCGTCACTGCCAGATCTGCCGCCTCTGACGCCGCTGCCGCCCATTTCGCCCTTGCCGCCCGATTGATCTCTCCCGTCTCGACCGCCGATTCGTAACACGCGATCATCCCGGCGACGGCCCTTCGACACCCCCACTCGTCGTCGGTCTCGGGCAGCGCGGTCCGCAGAATCGCCGCACCCACACGGTAAGAGGCTCGCTCCCAGCGTTTTTCGTCCAATTCGGGGAATCGCTGCGCGATTGCCCCATACCGCTCTACCACGGACCACCAGTGGTCCCATGACGGCGCGTCGTCAATCCAGACCGTCAATTCGGCCATCCACGGCGGCATTAGTGACGCGGGACAAACCGAGGCGGACCTTGCAGCGCCGCACGGCGGGTGCAGCGCCGCGAGTAGGCACGCCGTCGAACGGCCTTGTTCATCGGTGCCCATCCACTGTTTCCGCGCGATACGTTTCTCAGCGATCATTTGCTGGAGATTCATCATCTCCATCATGGCTTCTCCTTTAGTACAAGTGGGACCCATTGCATTTTCTCAACCACCGCCGCGCTGGCCGACGAAACCACAGCAGGCTCGCCCGGATTCCAAGCCGCGATGGCTCGAACACTTTACTGGGAGATATTGTGGTTTTCTGTTGGGATTTCTTGCGACATGGAGAGTTCCAGCGCGACAATCTCAAGGCGAATCTTCTCGGCCTCAAGTTCCTGTATTGTTGGCGGTCGCTTGATGTAGAACGGTTCGTCTCTATCGGCCCGTAATGCCGCAGCTAAAGCGGTCCCAATTATGTATATGATGCAACCACACCAAGCTGTGACTGCGGAAGCTAGAGACCATTCCTTACTAGCTGTGATGTGTGTGGTGACGCCAACGTTTATCGGAATCAGGCAGACATACATGATCCAGCGCTTCCAGATGGGGTTGATTACGAGTTTTGATTGCATGGCGCGAGGAGGTTCGCTCATTGTATTCCTTGACTTTCTGCCACCTTGGCGAACTTGTTTTTCAAGAGTTAGCTTGCTGAAGGCGCGTGGATTGTCAAGGCTTGATACTGCCGATGGAAGCTTTTTTCCCGAGCCGTTGCAGGTCCGCTCGGCATTCGAGGATGAAGTCTTCGTAGTGGATGGCCTGGTCCTGGAAGAATCGCGCTACGTGCCAAGTGAAGAAGGCGGCGGAGGCGCCTGGAAGAACCATCAAGATGTTCATTTGCAACAGAGAACCGGCGGTGAAGATGGTCCAGAAGGCAGTAACGCCGAGACTGAATTGCTGGAGGACGAAGTAGATGTGCTTGCAACGTCTTGCTCGTTTCAGGATGGAGCGCATTTCACTTAGGCAAGTGCCTAGTCTCGCTTCGAGTTCAGTGATTCTGCGGGCTTCACCTTCGGTTTCGACATCAATCTTTGGATTTTGGCTCATGATTCATACTCTTCCGGCGAGATCGGCTCGAACATTTCTTGATAATGCAACACTCGAATCACTTGGCAATCCTCACACAGCCGCATCGTGAGTTTCTTGAGCTTCATTTCCTTGGACGGCGTATCGCCGCAAATCGAGCAGACTTCGAGATTGTGTTTATTTTTCTCGATGTGAAGCTCGGCGCACTGGGCGAGCATGAGGCTCTGTGCATCACCTTTCTTTTGAAGGTGATCGAACCAGGCGATGGAGTGTGGTTTGAAAAGCATCAGTTGGGTTTGCAATACTGGTTCAACTTGCGACAGGTTTCTTCGTCCATCAACTTGTTCATGTGGCTTTCGATGAGACCGACCATTTCAGGTGGGGGCTGAAGAGGACCGAATACATTGGCTGCGCCGCCAGGGTAAAGCCCGAGGGTGTAAGCGGTGTAGATTGCGTCCTTGTGTCCTGAAGCGCGGACGATGCACGCGCCGAGGAATTCTTCGTTGTTGATATCGTCATCGTTTGTGAAGAGTATCCACCAGAGCTGACGATTGGGGACGGACATTAGTTATTCGCTACTCGGTTGAAGAGTTCCATACATTCCGTCACGCTTTTTTCATCGAGGAGCTTCTCGAAATATTTGCTTTTAATCAGAGCCGACGTGAACTCAGCCGGAAATGACAACGGTCCAAGGATTTTTGTATCGCCCCCAGGATGAATATTGAGACGGAGAGCCACGATGACGGCATTCACTTGACTGGTAGCGTGGACGCAGCATGCTCCAAGGTATTGAGGCTTTTTGGACTTCGCGTCCTTGAGGAATGACAGCCAGTAGAGGTTCTTTTTGTTCATGGGCGGGGGTTTTAGAGTTTGATCTTGAGGCCCAATTTGTCGCGCATCTGGAGGAGCGCCTCCGCGTTTCCCATGGCATCGTCGACGGGGTTGTGGGTGTGTTGGGTTCGTCGAAGATGCTTGAAATTTTTGAAGGTGTCGTTGATGAGGCCCTTGTAGAGCGAGCCGAGGTTGGTTGAGGAATGGCCGAAAGGATTCGCGCCAAGGAATCTATGGAAATACCAGGCAATCCACATGGCGTCATACCCGTTGTTGTCTGAGATCAACATGAGGCGGTCGTCGTTGTGCTTGCGCTTCATGGAGTCAAGCCATTCGAGGAATTTAGACATCGTATCAAGGGGTAATGGCCAATCCGAGATTTCAGTCGCGTTGACTCCAGCGAGACGTAGGCCGATGTTTTCTGTTGGGCCTCCCTCGAATCCAGCGTCCTGGAGAGGTCTGACCTTTCCCTCGAAGGTGTCTTCGAGCCCAGGTTTGACGACAACTGCGCCAAACCAGAACATGGAGTAGAGACCCGGGACGGGGCCGGTGGCTTCAACGTCGAACATGATCCACATATTGGTTAAGCTCCCATCAATTCTCGATAATTGAACTTGTCTCCAAGGCACGCTTCGATCCCAACCTTTTCATCGGAAAAGCGAATGACCTTGCTATTTGAGACGTAGGCGTACTTGGGAACTGGGAGAGAGCCGGAGACAAAGGCTATTCCCTTTGGCGTGATACGGTAATGACCATTGCGGCTGCTGCCATCCTCTCTCGTGCCGGTGAAAGGCTCGATGAGTTCCCAGTACACAAGCTTGGCTTCGTCAGAGCGCTGAAGACGTTTGCTTGCGAGTAGGGTGGGCATGTGGACCCAGTCCGATCCAGTGGCTTGTTTCAAGAGCTTGTAAGCATTTGTTGTGGCTTTATAAAGCTCGATGAGAGCGCGCGTCATGGCGCTCGTGATTTTGCGACGGTACACCTTGACGAACTGGTCGCAGCATGGGCAGAAGAGGCCGACCTCCGCGAACTTTTTGACGTGGGCGCGAGCGTCGGCGAGTGTCATGGGGGTGGCGGAGGTTTGCGGGAGGGGGAGTTGGTTTTGTGCTGATGGCATGATGTTTTTCTCTACAGTCCTGGCACGAGAGCCCATGGGAAGTCGCAATCCGAGCACTTGTATTCGTCCTTCCCCTTGACGATGATGTCCAGGCTATGGCAGCGCGGGCATGGAGTTGGAGTCTCGTGCTGTGAAGCGCGCTTATTCCAGGTTTGAATAGCAGCCAGCCGGGTATCGCCCCAGGCGTAAAACTGGCAATCGTCGCACGAGACCTCATGCGGGTCATCATCCGGTGGCGAGTTTTCGTGGAGTTGATAAATAGAGGCTTTGCCATTGCACCCTGGACACGGCAGGAGCGTCGGTGATGTCGGTTCCGGATCGGAAGCGTGACGGTTTTTATGATGGGGGTGGGGATTCGGTGGAGGAACCTTGGAAGCGAGCCATTCCGTCAGAATGGGGATGATTTTTTTCACGTCTTGAATCGAGAGGGATGCGCCGCTCTCAGGGTCGTACTGCCAGTTTTTTGAGGAACCGTCGGGGTATCTGGATTGATAGGAAAATGAGACATTCTTTTCTGAAAGAATGAGGACGCGGCGCTCTGAGACGCAGTCGTCGGGCCGGTTGTTCTCTTCGAGGACGATGAATTTGGGAGGTGTCGTCATTTGTAGTTCTCGACTTCTTTCACGAAGCGTCGAGGAACAGCGCACACGAAGTGGCCATATGCGTCAGTGAAAGACGCGCTTATCTTCGAGCCTTCGACATAGGCCCATGAGCGTCCATCGCGGTCGTCTTGGACAAGGACGACGAGGTGCCTGGTGCCAGCCTCAGCAGTCCTTTTGCAGTGTTTGACAGCCTCCGCGTAGGTGTCCGTAAATATGTAACCGAGAACTTCGTTGTCTTCGTGCTCGGCTGTCTCGCCGTCGGTCACTATTTCGCAGGCCCATTCGTATACAGCGCTCATTTTGCTCTCCTTGTTATTAGACTTTCACGAAATACAAAATATTCAAAGCGGATTTCCTGAGTTCTTCGGCAGGAGGCGCCAATACTTGTTTTCGGTACTCCACGCACGCCAGATCGGTCGCGTGCGACTGGAGATGCGACTGGAGAGGACAAGGGAGACGGGGCTGCGAATGCCTGTGAAGGCATCCATGAGGTTGACCTTGACGAAGAATCCGCTGTTTCCGTCGAGGCCGGACACGATCCCTTCAATCCAGGACGTGTAGGTCAGTTCGTCGCCGGTGTCGGAGCGGACTTCGACTTTGTCGCCGATGGCGAGGGGTTTGGGATTGGGGTTATTGAATGTGTAGTCCAATCACTTCCAGCCTTTCAGTTTCCGCATTTCGACCTTTCGGCCCTGTTGTTCGGCGCGTGCTATGCCGAGTCGCATGCCGTCGGAGATCCCACGGTCGGTGTAGACGACGGTTTTGTCGGCGGCTTCGCCCCATTCGAGCCCTGCATCGATGCCAATGCGTCTCTCTTCGGCGTGGCTGTCGTTGAGGACGCCAGGGAGGGTGTAGAGGGCGTGGGATGCGAATGGGGCCTCACCGTTGAGCAGGCAGGCTCGCATGATGAGGTGGAGGTATCGGAGGTTTTCTTCGACCTCCTTGGGGTCGTTGTGGGCGTAGGGGGATTCGATGATGACCCGTTTCCAGTTGGAGCGCATGGGGAGCATGCCGATGCGGGGGGCGTAGTCCATGGTGTGCTCGGGGCAGACGAGGCGGGTTTCGCTTTTGGATTTGGATTTCTTGCCGTAGCGCGTGAGCACGACGTGACCCCAACCCTCCGGGGGTTTGTCGTGCTCACGCCAGTCGAGGCGTTTTTGGCAGCCGGGGTAGCCGCATTGGCCGTCGACCTTGGGCGAGTATCTGGAGGGTTTGGTCATGACGCTACCACTCGACCGGCACGTCCATGAGGCGCTGGTAGAGATCCAGGGGGATGTTGACGAGCATGGTTTCGGGTTTGGGTTCTTTTTGGACAAGGACCACGCATTGGTAGACGAGGTGTTTGCCGCCTTCCTCGTTGGTGTCTTCGAGAGGGGCGGGATTGCGCCAGATGATGGGAGCGCCGCCGAGGACGGGCGCGAGTTTCACGAGACGCCGAGGGCCGTGGCGTGCGATGTGGTGAGGTGCAGGCTGTGGGACGGCGTCGGCGAGGTTGATTTCCTGGATGATGTTGCTCATTGGGTGGGCTCCTCGGTCTTCTCGGCTTTTTCGATGACGGATGTCGGATAGGCTGACACCGCGTCGATGTGTGCGACGGTTTCGCCAGCGTCGTTGATTTCTACGTTCTTGGCTTTGACTGTGAAGTTGTTTGGGTCGGACTCAGCTTCAGCAGTGTTGGCGTCAGACTCGGGGGCGTCGTCGGCGGATTCGGTAGAGTCGGTGGATTCAGTAGACTCGGATGGCTCGGCGGATTCAGCAGATTCCGCTTCGCTCGAAGTTTCAGCAGCAGGGGTTTCTGCATGGCCATTCTTGAGCTTCTTCTTTTTCTTTCCAGCTTTGAACTTGGGCTTTTCTTCATCAGCCTTTGCGCGTGCTTCGACTTCTTCCGGCGTGCCAAACTCGGGGAGAGGCATCGGGGCATTTGGATCGCCTGATGGGCCTTCATCTTCGGACTCCAGGCCGGTGAGTGGGGAGGGTTCGGCTGTTCCACTTTTCGTGTCGACCGCCGTCGGATCGACGGAGGTCGCTTGCATCTCCTTCTCCATCTCGGCGATTGCGGCGGCGAGTTCGTCGTCGGTTGAGGTTTCGGTTGCGACGGTGGCGTCGGCCTGTTCAACTGGTGTGTTGGGGTCGGCTGCGGAAGCTTCGCCTTCTGCTTGAGCAGTGAGATCGACAGGCGGCGCTTCGACCTGGAAAAGACCGCTGAAGAGTGTGGCGAAGTTCTGAGCGCACGCATTCGCGATGGGGAGCAGCACGTTTTTCAAAACGTCAGGGGAGTTCTGCATATCGGCCCACGAATAGCCCGACCAGTAGAACTTGCCGAAAGCGGCCTGAGCATCGGCGCTTGGGAACTCGGTGAGTGCAAAGATTTCATACAGGATCTTGGTGAGGGCGACGAGTTCCACGTCGTCCATCTTGCCGAGGGCAAAGGCGATGGTCTGTTTGTTTTCCTCGGAGAGCTTGGTCAAATCATTGGCGAGGTTGCCGCGAAAGATGGTGTCACATGATTTGATAAGCGGGAGGCGAATGGGCGCTTCGATGCTCGCCTCGATTTGTCGAAAGGAATCCCAGGGGGTTTTCTCTTGCGCCATGCGGGCGAGGCTGGAGATGGCTTTCCAGCCCATGCCGTTGGGGTTGTGGGGTCCGAGCTTGGCATCGAGCAAGGTAGCGTAGAGCAGGCGGGTGATGGCAACGTGGTCAATGGGCTCGATGGCGGCGAGGGCCGTGTCGAGGACGGATTTTTCTTCGGTGGTAATTGGCATTGAGATGGACCTTTCAGACGAGCTTGGATTCTTGGAACTTGGAGCTTGAGAGGGTTGTGAATTAAGCGTTTTTTCCGATGAGTGACGGGTGGAAACTACCGCGACGGGTGAGGCCGGGGACATCTTTGCGAGCGCCGATGGTGAACTTGATGATGTGCGCGCAGATTTCTTTCACTGGTTCGGTGAGCTGACTTTCGTAGACAGCTTCGAGCAGTTCTGTGATCTTCTTTTCGCTCGCGCGTCGGGCGCGGGGCTCGAAGTCTTCTTTCTTGGCGTAGCCGTTTCGGCCTGGTTTGTAGGGTATGAAGCTTGAGGCCATGGTGATGGTGCGGCTCCTCCAGGCTGCGAGAATTTCTTCGGAAGATGCCGTGTGAGCGTAGTTTTCAAGCAGGCTGTGATTGATGAGCGGGTGTTTTTCCCGCCACGCCTCGCGTACGATTTCTGGTAGGTGGCGATACCATCGCATCAGGTTGTAGACGTAGGGCTTTGAGATACCCATGATTTTGGAGAAGAGAACGCCTTGAACTTCAAAGCGTTTTTCCATGTAGAGGGCGGTTTCAGCCAATTCGTAGTCAGACAGAGGGTTGGTGATGTGGCGTTCGATGAGTTTCACCCATTCCGGCACGACATCAGGCGTGGGGGATTCATCGGGAATGACGATGGCTTTCATTTCCTTCCACCCGAGTTCGCGGGCGGCTTCGAGTTCCGTGCCACCGCTGCGGACGGTGAACATGCCGGGTTTGGTGATGGCGGGCTGGCCTTCTTTCGGTCGGCGTCGAGCTGAGATTTGTGGACGAGAGGTGGAGAGGATGAGGCTGACTCTGATTTGGCCGTGCTCCTTGAGAGCGGCCTTGGCGCTGTCGATGCTTCGCTTGAGGTGTTTGGGCGCGCCTTCGTACTGGATTTTTGCGAGTGGTACGATTTCGCTTGGGGGTTCGCTGAGAATGCGTTTCATGGTGGAGGGCCTATTCGGTGGAGGGCCTGTTACTTCAGGAAGAGTTTGTTTTGGTCGATGAGGCCGAAGAGTTCGGAGAGTTCAGGCTTGAGGGTCATTGCTGTCAGGATGGATTGGACGGCTTCCTGGTACTTGGTGAGATCGATACGGCCCTTGGTGAGACGCCACCGCAGGAAGACGAAGGCGGTTTGCAGGGTGTCGGAGGTGCAGTAGTTTGCGATCTCCTCGATTTTCCCGGCGAGGTACATTTCGTTGACTTTGGTGCCGTCCATATCGCCGTGTTTGCCGGGACATCCGGTGAGCTGGGCGATGTAGTCGAGTTTGAGAAAACGTGCTGCACCGTAGTCGGCCATGGCGTCCATGAGATCGGCGTGTTTGTCTTCGGTGTAGCGGTAGCGGTAGTCTTTGTTGCCGAAGTACCAGGCGAGGTTCAAGCCGTGGCGGAAGCTGCGAAGGGTGAGGACGGGCATGTCGAAGGAGCGACCGTTCCAGGTGACGATGGTGGGGCGTTCCCGCGCCATGAATTCGTTCCATTCGCCGAGCATTTTCTTTTCGCCGTCGAGGAGCGAGAGATTGGAGTCGATGCGGAGGCATCCGATCTTGCGAGTGGACATATCGGGACCGAGCCAGACACAGCCGATGGCGATGGGGGTTTGGGCGTGCAGGGGCGCGAATTCGGCGGGAGGTGGGGGCTTCTTCACGACGAGTTCGGAGAAGAGTTTGAATTCGTCCTTGAGGTCAGCGCGACGAGCGATGTCGCAGGCTTTCTCGATATCGTCGGGGTGAACAGGGATGCCGTCTTCGAGGCGCTTGCTGGCGATGGTGACGAATTCCAGGCTGGCCTTGGATGGTTTGGAATCGATCTCGATTTTCTCAATTTGGTTCGCGAGAGATGCGGGCTGCCAGACGGAGTAATCGGGGACAGTTTCGATGTCCATTACGAGGTAGGAGTCGTCCATGGGTTTTCTTTCGTGGGGGTGGGAGGGGTTATTTCAGATGGTCGATGGCGCTGGATTCGTTCGAGAAATCAAGTTCTGGTTGAGCGGTCGTGAAGGGTTTGTATTTACGTTTCTTCACGGGCTTGGGTGGCGGCGGTGGCTCGATGCCGAGGCGGTCGAGGAGTTGTTTTGTGAGCTGGCCGCGATATTTGGTGGCGAGCTTGAGCGCAAGGTGAGCCTCGCGGTCAGAGAATGCCTGGCGTTTGAGTGCGAGGCTGTTTCCGATGACGGCATCGAATTTCGAGAAGCCGTGGCTTCCTTCGGTGGCGGCGTCTCTGCGCTTGGCGATTTCGAGCAAGGCCTCTTTCGCGAGGATCTTCTTCCAGAGTTCGACCGGTGGGGGTGGAGGTTCGGGCACTGCGGGCTCGGGGCGTGTGCTGACAAAGCCTTTCACAGCAATGTCGGTCGAGTTGTCGAGGGCACGATCTGCGATCTCTTGCTTCTCGACGATCATCTGGGCCATGCGTGCGTCGAGCGACCCATCCAAGACCAGATGTTGGACCAAAACTGACCCAGATTGGCCGAGCCGATGACACCTGTCCTCTGCTTGAAGTACGTTACCTGGCGTCCAATCTAGCTCGGCAAATACCACATTTGAGGATGCAGTCAACGTGATGCCGACGCCGACAGCGGTGATGCCGCCGATGAACAGCTTCAGGCTTGATTTCTTGTCCTGGAACTGGTCGACGGCTTTCTGGCGTTTCTCCTGTGAGATCTCACCGTAGGCCATGGCCGAGATGTTGGGGAAGGCTTCGTGAATCTTCTCGATGACTTCCTTGTGGTGGGCGAAGCAGACAATCTTCTCGACGCCTTCGTCGAAGAGCGATTCGAGGTGCTCGATGACCTGGGGGACTTTGACGAGCGCGACCTTCTTGCGCATGGAGGCCATTTCCATAAACGCAACACGCTGGATGTACTGGAGTTTGTCGACGGCGTTGTTGTATCCGTTTTTGTCCTTGTTTTCTTCGGCGGCAGCAAAGGCCGCGTTGACGAGTTCGATTTCTTCGCCGAACTTTTGATCCCAGAGTTCTTGTTCCTCGGCGATCATAATTTTGGCTTTTTCGGAAGGCGGCAGCGAGATGACCTGGCGGCGTTTGGGCGGCAGATCTTTGAGTACGTCTTCTTTGAGGCGACGAATCATGCAGATGGAGCGGAGGCGCTCCTGAAGCTCTTCCAGGTGGCTTGCGCCGTCGAATACGAAGACCTTCTTGGTCTTGCTGACCATCTCTTCGTGGCCGTTGCAGTAGCGCATGGCGAAGGCCTTGAAGTTTCCGAATTCGTCGGGTGCGAGGGCCGAGATGATGGGCCAGATCTCGATGGGTCGGTTCGGGATGGGCGTGCCGCTCATGAAGACGCGGATGCGTCCGAGGTCAGCGAGCCCTGGCTTTTTCTTTTGGCGGTCGCCGAGGACGGCCTTGGTGCGTTTGGCGTCCTGCGATTTGAGAAAGTGACACTCGTCGGCAGCAACCAGGTCCCATTGCCGCTTGAACAACGACTCAACAATCTTGGTATTTTGCGATGGGATCTTCGCCTTGCCATTGCATTTCGGACACGGAATCGTTTTCCTGCCCTGGCACAGATCGCATAGCAGGGGTTCGCGTTTTCCATTGCCAGTACCCTTGCAGCGCGGGCAGGTGACGGGGGCCTTCTCGCCCTTGCAGGGACCGTCGCATTTCTTGTGGAGAATCGTCACACGGTTGTAGTGGACGATGACGAAGTTGGCTTTGTCTGGAATGGCCTGATCTTCGTCGACCACATGGATGAGCCAGCGGCGGTCATCGGGGACCAGCCACTTTTGCGTTTCGCGTTTCCAGTTAATTCGGAGGGAGGCGGGGCATATAACCAGGACGCTCTTGATGGACTTGTCAACGTTCACAAGTCCTTGAATTTGCACAGTTTTTCCAAGCCCGGGGGCATCGCCAAGCAGTGTCCCTTCCCGCTCCGACATATACTGAATTCCGGCCTTCTGATACCCGAGGTAGGACAATCCTTTGGGGCAGGGGATTTCGAGATCGGTATCGGTCGCCCTCGACATCTGAACAGCCTTCAGGTGTTTCGCCAACGCTTCCTTGGCGAGTTCGTCGGCGTGGGAGGAGAGCCGCGCAGCCGACTCATACCGGCGCGTCCACCAGCCTTGCTTGAGGCCAGCACGACACGCGGCACACGACGCGGGACCTTTCGGGCATTCGTTGAGGCCCGGGTGCCACTGGAAGGCGGCGGCGCGAAGGTATTCCTTTTCGTCGAAGTTGGCGATGGCAACGAAGATGCCGTTACGAAAGGTGATGCGCATGCAGCAGGCTTTTGTTTGTCACGAAATACTTAGAAGTGCAAGAGGGAAGCGGGTTTTGTTCGCCAGAGTATGTATCCCGTAAAAGTCCGAATATGATTGACGATGGCGTCCCGTTCTGCTTGGACCTTCAAGTGGTCCCTGCCTTGGACGGTAATCATATGAGGTTCGAGATCATCCTCATTCGGCATAAGCTTGACAATCACCCTCTCATCTTCGGCGCTCTGTCGGTTACGTGAAGCTGACAAGATCTCCGAACGCGGGTCTTTACCAGAAGCGTGCAGGTATTTTTCGGGAACGGTGAAGGCGATGATGACGCCGTGAAAGGTCAGAAGAGGGAAGTAGTCTTCGGCAGTGCTCACGAAAGCTCCTTGCATCATGTCTTGATTTTCAAGTTGCCCTCGACGGAGGCTCCTTGCACCGGTTTTGCTTTGAAGTGTTCGGGGAGCTTGGGTCTGGGATCTGGATGACAGGACCAGCCTTGCGCGCCCATGTGGCCGCGAGGCCCACCAGGGTAGACTCGTTGGCCATGTTCATTGAATGGGATCGGATCGGTTAGATACGATGGCGGGGTGCCATGCTGACCCGGACAATTTGGGCATGTCGTTATGCCGCTGTATTGGTTCGTCCACAACGTACCGCCACCGCGTTCATGCCCTCCGAATTTTCGATGACAGATAGGACACGGTAGCCAGAAACGACCTGTGACGAAAGCTCTGAAACAATGATAAAGGCGGGAGAGGCTCATGTTTCTTTTTCCTTTTCCTTGGATTGCTGGAGCTTGATGGACAGAGGCAAGGCGAGTTGAAAAATTTCTTTATACGCTTTCACGTTGTCGAAACGTTTTCCATCGAGCCAGGCGGAAGGGTCGATGAGAGGCATGATGGATTCATGGGGCCGTTTTCGTCGCCGAACAGGAGGGTGAGAAGGTTGTCTTTTTCTTGCATGGTCATGTTCCGCCTTGTGACAGCTTGAAAAAGAACTTCATGATCGGCGTCATCTCTTTGATCATGTGATGTTCGGTGAAGCGACAGCTATTGGTGCTACGCAGGCGTCCACAGTAGTCGCATTTGTTTTCAGCCTGAACGCAGGCTCGGCGGATCAATTCGGCAATCAGCGTTGATTCATGGTATTCGCAGAGTTCTTTGGGGCTGCCCATGGTGCGATTGTCCTTTACTTTCCGAAGGGGACGATGAAGACGACTTTCTTCCCGCAGGACGGGCAGGTGTGCTCCCAAGTCCCCGGACTGGAGACCATGTATTTTGGACGTTCGTGCTCGGGGTCTTGGCATTGTTTAGGGAGTAGCCATGATAATTCTGCGATCTTTAGTGTGGGCGTGGGCATGGTTTCCTTTCACCGGCGTCTCATGGCCGCCAGATCTTGCTGTTGTGCGATGGCTGCAAGCTCGGCAAAACGCCTGGCTTGATTCAGATAATCTTTGGCGAGCAGGAAGTATTGTTCGGCGGCGAGTGAGAGCCCGGCGGGGTCGCGTAGGGTCTTGGCCGAGAAGGCTGCGATGAGTGAAGCGATTTCGCTCAATTCGTATTCTTCAGATTCCTCATTTGACATGGGCGTTCCGTCCTGGTCACTGACCGTTGGGGTGTGTCTGCATGTCCTTGAGGGCTTCCCAGTTTTTCTGGAGCCACTCATTGCTGTAGCCATACGCCTCGCGCATGCGGAGGTACAGCCGATTGAGCAGTTCCTCATGTGTGCCTACGCGGATGATCTTGGTGGCCTTGTAGATGCCGAACGAGGTGCGGCCCTGGAACGGGATGTCGCTCTCGTAGGCGACGGCGACGCGGATGGCATCTTCGCCCTTGCCTCGGGCCTTGTGGCTGTCGGCGCGCAGGGAGGTGTAGACCTTGACCCACACGTCGGGGTGGTGGTGGTTGGCTCTGACGTAGACGATCTCGGAGCCTTTCACGCGGCGCGAAAAGCCGAGGCCGACGAGGAAAGCCTCAAGAATCTGCGGGTTTAGCTCGACGTACTTTGCCATGGGTCTGCTTTCGGTATTTTGTTGAGAGACGGAGTATTTTGCTGAGAGAACTAAATACTCACATAAGAGACGGCCTTTCTTCAATAATTATTTCAGAAAAGGCTGTTTGACGCTCTTTTTGTGCGCGTGTAGGTTCTTCCCTGTTCGACGGTATCGAAGTTCGATAGTGAGCCAAGATACCAGATACCCTCAAAAAGAGAGACAAGACAAAATGGCAACGAAGCAGACGAATGGAAAAGAGAGCGCAAAGGAAGAGACCATGGCACTCCCGGCAGGATTCCGCCGCCGCAGCTCGGTCACGGATGCGCCCTGGGTCGCACAGGAGAAGGGCAACGTGTGTCGGGGACATCTCCTGAACCGTTACCCTATGAACGGCATGGAGCCTGCTCGGTACTACTACCAGATCGAGTTGACGGCGCCTTGCAAGGTTCGCGTGGGCCGTGGCGATGATGCTGAGATCCAGCAGGCCGAGGCCGGTGAGGTCGTGAATCTCAATGAGAATCACAAGACCTCGTGCTTGCGCGATGTGGAGATCCCCGAGGTCATCGCAGGCGCAGCGTACGATGTCATCGTCCAGTTCGGCGACAAAATGAAGATCGGCGGCGGCAAGACGATGTGGAAGATCGACGTGTCGACGAAGCAGTTGAAGGCGCCAACCTCGCAGGTTCGCCCGCTGGTCGACGTGGGCGCTTCTGCATCGGGCGAAGGTGAAGAAGCACCCTTCTAGTCTGTAGACGGGAAAAACCTGGTCAAAGTTTGACAGGTTTGATAAAACCGCCGGACGGTCTTTCGAGAGAAGATCGGACGGCGGTTTTTTCTATTGTGTGATTTTTGAAAGGATCTGAGATGTCTCAAGCAGAAGCGCAAGAAGCAGAGGTTTTCATTCGCTACATCGCAGACGAAAAGGCGTATGAGGCCAAGATTGGGACGGAAAACGCGCCGTCAATGCGATTCGATCAGGACAAGGTCTCGCAGATTTTGTCAGTGATGACGGCAGACATGGCAAAAGTTTTTTCGTTGCTTGTGACCGAGGCACGCAAGGAGCCCGAGGGTCGCTGGGTGAGCGCCAGTACGAAGCCCGCGCAGAAGGGGCAGGTGGTGCTGTAAATGGACCGCGATTTACAAGAAACGTTTCTCGATGCTGAAATTATGCGTAGTGCGAAGACAGCTTTGAGTGTGCCCATGAAGATGAGGCTGATGGTCGTAGAACTGATATTTACGGGAATGTCGAAAGACTTGGCGCTCGCTCGATTCAGTTCTTTATGGGACCATGTGGAGACGAATCGAAAAGAAGTCGAACAGAAGATACGTGCCGAGGCGGGACTTGGAACCAAAGAGGATGTTGGATAATTGACTGTTCCTGGGGCCTATTTTTGTGGGCAATGTGGAGAGGACTGGGGTGAAGACCTGAACTCAGTCTGTACGCGCTGTGGGAGCGTCGAGAAGGTTGATTTGTTGGCGACAAAGGGCCGGATCGTGGGAGAAGCCCTCGCGACAGCGGTATCGCCCGGGGATGCGCTGACGAAGACACTGATGGGAACACTGGGGTCTTTTGTCGGGCGGCGCATGACCCGGGGACATCCTTTGATTTCGATTGGTGAGGTCAACTTGCGACCGAAGGGCATGCGAATGCCGAAAGCAGCGAAGACTCCGAAGCCACCGAAGGTCCCAAAAAAGTCGCGTATTCGGAATGAACTCACGAAACGCAACAAACCGAATGACAAACCTTGACACGACTCTGACTTTGTTGAGAATACCTCCATCCTCCATGACAATTTCCGAAGACTTCCTTGCATTCAAGAACGTGGTCGTCAAACGTCACTCTTTCAAAAGAGGGGACAAGGTTCCGGTCGCAGTCGAGGGGGGCAGCGTGGTGCGAAAGCTGATGCCCGCCGACGGTTGCATCTACGTCGACCGGGAAGGTCGTGAGATGATCGAGTTCATCTTGGACGAAGGACCTTCAGCGTGATTACCAAGGCCGTTCAAATCACCCTCACCATTTCTCGGACCATGACCGTGGTCCTCCCAGACGAAAGCCGGGAAGAGGAAATCATCAAGCGGACGCTCGACAAGGAGCAACGCAAACTCGAAACCATCGGGTGGGAAATCGACGACATCGACCGCATTCACGCAGACCCACGTTCGGAGCATGACAGCGACCTGGATGACGACGATGACGATGATATCGAAGACGATGATGAGTTCAACTCGAAGACGGCTGACGCTGAAGCAGCAGACGATGATGACGAGGATGCGGACGCCGATGAGAACGAGGGCGAGGACGAAGATGACGACGAAGAAGACCCAGACGAGGGAGAGGACGAGGCTGAAAGAGAAGATCGCGTCGATGCGGAGGACGAGGACGAGGAGCCAGACGAGGATGAGGATGAGGAGGATGATGAGGACGACGAGGGCGGCGAGGCTGATGAAGATGATGAAGATGGTGAAGACGCTGACGACGATGATTCAGGCGATGACGACGGGGAAGATGACGAGGAAGAAGAGGACGAATAGTGGACCCCAAGCTGCTTGCCCTTTTGTCTCAATTGATGTCGGCCTCTTCACTGGAGAAGATGGGCCAAATTGAAGGAATGATCGCAAAATACAAGTTCGCCGACGGCTCTACGACTGAACTTGTTCCAGCGCTCTGCAAGTTCATCATGTCCAATCTTGATCAGAAGGAAAATGCTGTGTTTTTCGTATCACACATCATTGATGCTTCATTCGCCGCAGGCCCCGAGTTGGAACGACTGATGGCCGATAACGCCGACACGATTTTAGCCTTGATAAAACAAGCTGAAGCCAAGGTCGGAGTGAACGGAGACGCCAAGTGATCGTGGTCGTGGAAGGCGGAGACGCATGCGGGAAAAACACCCTCTGCCAGTCTCTTCATCTCTGGGGGAAAACGGTCTTCAGCGAAGTCAGGACCTACTCATTCCCTCAATACGACAGACCCTTCGGTAAGATCATCAAAGAATGGCTTGTCTCAGGTCGGGCGAAGGAAGAAAAGCTGGCCTTCCAGGCCATGATGACGACCGACCGATATTCGGTCGCGAGTGAAATCGCCTACGGAGGCAAGGACATCAACACACTCATCATCATCGACCGGTGGTGGCAATCCAGTTACGTCTACGGTGTTGCTCAGGGACTCGATCCGAACCTTATTGATTGGATTTCTTCGCGTCTCCCGAAGGTTGACTTGAACATTCTATTGGACTTGCCCGCGAGCATTGCAAGCGAGCGCCGCCCTGAGAAGCGTGACAGCTACGAAAAGGATTTCGGGCTCATGCAGCAGGTCGAATGGGGCTACCGAACGCTGTGGCACAACAAGCAATCGTACGGAAACTGGTTTAACATCGACGCCAGAAAATCAGCCGAGGCCGTGCTGAAGGAAGTCGCCGGGCTGATTCGCGAACGAAAGCCGGAGTTTTAGAAGGGGTACAGAAGGGGCATGGCAAAGGGTCTCGCACAACTTCTTCGTGACTACGAGAAGCACGTTGTTTATACGACCTTGAAGGCCAATGCCATGGACAAGGCCAAAACAGCGCACGCCCTTCAGATCACCCGTCGAGCCCTGGACAAGATGCTCGAACGCCATCGGCTGGTGGCTCCTCGATATGCGAAGCCACTTCCGATCCCACGAATAGCGAAAGAATCAAAATCATGACGACTGAAAAGACCGCACAGAACAAGGACATCCTCGAAACGCAACGCCTTTTGCAAGGCTTGGCTGAGCGCGTGTATCAGACGCAGTGCCAGGTTGGGCTTTGGGATGCAGGCGAGGTGAAAGAAGATCCAAAGTCGGTGATGTTGGATTTTCTTTTGCTGAGCATGCACGCCAAGCTCTCGACGATTCATCAGTTGGATGGTTCCGAGGAATTTGATGGGGCAAATCCGGAGCGCGATGAGATTGCAGAATTGCTCGTGGAAGGCGCCGTGGAACTCCTGGGAGCTGCGCAGATGCGGACCTCGAAGGCAGGTGAAATGTTCCTCAACACAGTCGTCTTGCAGGCTCGGCAGGCGCGCGAGATGCTGAACGATTTGCCGCCTGAGCTGGAAATTGACACGCCAGAATCCGCTCCAATTCCTGAGCCCGCCCCTGAGACCGAAGATATTTTGCAGGCCGCCATCAAGGTTGCGCGGGCATCGGGATACATGCCGAAACCGCCCGCCGAGTAGTTATTCGTGGTCTAAACAATGTCGAAGGAAAGAAAAAACATGAACAAGGAAACCCATGCGTCGGATTCAAAGGTACAAAAACCGGAAGTTGTACGACTCACAGGAGAAAAGGTACATCAACATGGGGGAGTTGATGGCCCTCGTGGTGAGGGGGGAAAACGTCCAGGTGGACGACAAGACGTTGGACCGGGACCTGACGGGATCGGTGCTGGCGGAGGCGATCTCACGTCGTCTGCGGGTAAAGAACAACGACCGGGCAGTAGTCGTTTTGACGATGCTCATCCGGGAGATGGACCCAAAGGCGGAATGCCTCGAAAGCCCATAAATGCTTCACCGGAGCTGCTCGCGAGGCTGAAGGCTGAATACGAGCGTGGCGCTGAGAAGTACATGCGTATGCTGGACGCGCTTCGGCCTTCACGGCGCGACTATGTGATGTTGAAGCATGGCCGACGCAAGCTGTGGCTGAGTGATCTTCGGCAACGAATTGCCTTGATTGAGGATGCGCTGCAAAGCCGTAAGAGCTGAGATGGATGTGACTCGGGATGCTCTCTTGGAGATGGCAAGGAGGGAGTGTTCGGCCCTGGAGCGCGAACGATGTGCGGCCTGGGCTGAACACGACCGATTGCCAGAAGGGGAGCTTCGCGAGGTCGCTTACAGGAAGGCATTGAGGGTCGATCAGGATTATTTGAGTTCGGTATGGCGGTTGGCCGAATTGAGACCGGAATGGAGTGGAACATGACGACGATTTTCAAAACGAAGAGAGACATCGCAGAATTTCTGAAACAGTCGTCGGTGGTAGCGGTGGAGAGGGATAATTGGGAGGGGCATGAATCTTTCAAGGAGGTTGAAGAAGAGCTTGTGAGTCTCATCGCAGGCGCCAAAGATTCGCCTGATTTCGGTGAGGACTGGGGCGAGTGGCTCGAAGAAAATATTGATGAGTTGCTTGGTGAAGCGGTCTCGATTGTTGCTTGAGGCACAATATTGGAACGCACATTCACCATCGGTCTTGTTGAGGGCTGGGCCGCGCGATTCGTTGCCATCGGACGTGGGATGGATTCCACTGGAGATTGCGGAGTAAAATGCACGAAGATGTTCTGGAGATGTCGACAGAGCAGTTGCGGGAGGAAGTTTTTCGGCTGCGCAGGTTACGTGGTTCAGCGTATGAAATGATTGCGTTCGCGACCGAGAAGATCGAAACGCCAAGTGGTGAAAGAGATGAAAAATTGCGTGAGTACTGGCTCGGATTTTGTTTTGCGCTTCGGGAACTTTTTGAGATCAAGGACTAAATGCTGAGTCCACTCGGTCGTTACATTCTGCTTTTTTCTGGAATGGCGCCACTCACTCTGGCGGCAGGTTTTTTTCAATTGTTGTTCGGAGGAGAGTATTGGCTGCACTGTGTGGTAATGGCTTTCGCGATGATTGTGGCGTTCGGGCTGATGATTCGCCATGGCGCTCGGAACTTGCAGTTTCAATACCTGGATGCGGTTATTGTGAAAAGTTTACCGACGCTCGTGGCGAGGCTGCTCGGGTATAACCTGTATTGTTTCGAGACTGCGGGAGAGGATGATGGGCCTTGCTTGCTGATGACGAGGTTGCGTTTTCAGATGGATGTGATACGGCAATTGCGCGTGGTCCGGCTGACATATTCTTTGTATCTGCATGTGAAGGAACCCCACGAATGACAAGAGAGCAGGCGCGCTGCCGGGTGTGGAAGGTCCTCTGGACTTCCCTTGCACGAGACTTGAATGCTTCCGAGCGGGTAGCTGGCGAGCCGCACTGGCTCGTTCATCATGGGAGTCCAGAACAGCGACCGCTCTCGAAGAAAGACATCGAGCGGTTGAAGGAAGCGGGGAAGGCGATTCTCGATGAGCTTTACGACAAGGCGAATGATCTGTAGGTAGTGCATGTGATGACAAACCTGGAGAAAATGGCGAAGATGTTGCGAGCCACGAGTAATGGCGACGCAGTTGGTAAGGCTGCGGTAGAGGCTGTCTTTATTGCCTTGAATCAGCCAGGCTCGGTTGTGCGTGTGAGCATCGACGACGTGGCGCACATTGAGATATGCAAGCGCATCACGCAGGCTCTCGATATGCTCTTCTGCATCGACTGGGATAAGACGATGGCGCTCGTTGCATCGGGGAAGAATGTTCTGGAGCTGGTGAATGAAAGCGCGGTTGAGTTTCAGATTGCCAGTACGGTAAAGGGATTCGGTGAGGCGAAGGAGATCTTCAGGGGCGAGCTTTTGAATTTGTTCACCCGTGCAATTCGTCACTGAGCAGCGACGCTGTCGCGACGACACTGGCCTCAAACGGTTCGCGGTTTTCGGGCGGTGGGGACTGAGCGGGGATCGACGGAAAATCGGGGACGAGTTGTTCGGGTGGGGCAGGAGGGTCGGGTTCGGGCTTGGCGAGCGGACTGCCATTGCCGAGTCCGGTGAGCGCGAGGCCGCGCACGACTTCTTCGAGCTGGACCCATTCGTCGCGGCTGAAGGTTGAATGGCCCTTGGCCTTGTTGTAGAGGCGGGAAGCCAGGTTGTGGAAGGCCCGCCACTTGGGAAAGTCGTTCAGATCGATGGAGGGGCCGTCGATGCGGTGGGTGGGCGCGGCGGTTGGGGCCTTGACGCCCTTGGATTTGCAGGCCGAGCAGGGGGAGTAGTACGACGGAGCGCCGCAGGATACGCAATGAGCCATGGTCCGGGCAGTCTATCGGATTTTGAGTATGGCAGGGTTCAAAAAGAAATAGAGCGGGGCAGGGGGGTTTTGCCAAGGGTGTCGAGCATGCTCACGAACCATTCGAGTTCAGCGGCGTAGGCGAGGTGGAACTCGCTGAGCTGTGGAGAGGTTTCGGCCATGCGGCGGGCTCCTGCGGCTTTTTCGAGCAGCTCAGGAATGCTGGAGCCATTGGCGCCGGAGCAGTCGGCCAGAGCGCCGTAAGCTCCCAGCAGAAAGTCCGAGTTGTCCTTGACGTGGTACTTCAGATCGGATTTGCGCCATTCGATGATTTTCCGGACAATCGTGCTGTGCAGCATGGGGCGAATTATGTTATCAATGTTTGAGAAAATTTCCAATCGAAGTGGAGCGGAAAATATGGTTTCCTGGGCCGAACATGAAACATCTGTTCGAGCATGATCATCGTCCATATGTCCTGGCGCTCATCGCGTTGGGCGCGCTCTGTGCGTGGATTTTTTGAAGAAATATTTGGTATCTTGAAGAATCCCGAATACCGTGGAGTCAGTAGAGAGAAACATGGAGAGTAAAGTAGTAGGTAGCGCCCAGGGCGGCGCGCGAATTTCGAGTGGCGCTGATTCCAGGCAGGATTACCAGACGCCCGCCGATTTCAAGGCTGCTGTCGAGGCCCGCTTTGGGCGCATCGTTTTTGACCTGGCGGCACACGCTCGGAACGCGCTCTGTCAGGATTATTATGCGCCGCGATATTTCTTCGAGAACCTTCGCCTGCCTGCTTCCGAATTCAAGGGAGGGAGCAGTAAGTTGATCGACATGAATGCGCTTGGATGGGGGTTCAAGAAGCACGACAAGAAAAAGGATGAATATCACCTGTTCCGCCGGACCCCGAACGACGACCCGAAGGCCTTTCGGTTGGACGCGCTTGCGCAGGACTGGCACGGGGACCTGAGTGGGCGAGCGGACCTGAGAGACGGCAAAGGCATCTGCTGGCTCAACTGTGAGTTCGATGACTGTGCGACCTGGGCCGAGAAATGTGTCGCAGAGGGCAAGCTGGGCCTTCCCATTGCGCTCCTGACGCCTGCCTCGGTGGGCGCTGACTGGGCACGGGATTTCATCTGGCCTCACGCCGATGTCTACATGCTGAATGGCCGGATTTGCTTCGACGGCAAGGACCCGTACCCGAAAGACTGCATGCTTTCGATCTTCGGTCAGAAATCGAAGATTCGTTTTCTGGCCGAAGATCGAGTTCGATTGGTTTGGGATTGGCGTACAGATCGAATTTTTTAAGGAGAACAGAGATGGCATCAAAATCGGAAAAGAAGGCCGAACAAGAGTCTGGGTTCGTGCTGAGAGCAGTGGGTTATGAGCTTGAAAAGTGGGTGGTGCGGAAGGAATCCAATCCGGAAATCATTGCTGAAATGGTGGGTATTCACCTGGGCCGACTGCTGGGGATTTTTAAGGGGCAAGTCTCAGACGTGACGCTCAAAGAGATTTCCGACATCGCGTATTATCTGAACCTTGAATTCAAGGCGAGCGTCACGAAGGGCTGATTTTCAAGGGACTGTCATGGCCGACCTATACAAAGTTTTGGGCACAACCCCGGACGCGGACGCGACCATCATCAAGCGTCGCTACCGAGAGCTGGCGCTCGAACTGCATCCAGATCGCAACGGTGGCGACCCGAAGAAGACGGAGCGTTTTCAGCAAGTGTCGATTGCATATTCGATCCTTGGCGATGAGAAGAAACGGGCCGAATACGATCTGCGACGGAAGCATCCACCGGCTGCGTCGCCAGGTTCCATTTTCGGACCGCAATTCAACGACCTGGTTGAGAAGGTGGCGGCTGAAGGCGTCACGGGCGACAACTGGCGCGAGCTTTTTTCGGACCTTTTCGGCGCTGCAACCGAGTTTCAGGAAAACATTCCGAACGTCACGAATCGGGCGAAGTCGGCTTACGAAAGACATATGAGGGGCTCGGACAAGGGCAAATCACCGTTCGCAACCGGTGGTGTCCTTGACACCCTCGAAGAACTCTTTGGAACGAAGGAATCAAAAAAATGAGCATCAGTCTGGTTACGCCGTCGAATGAATCTTCTGGTCCTGTGGACGAGGTTGAGCAGCTTCGGAAGGAAATCAAAATTGCAGTGGTCACGCCGACGCACGACACGCGCTATTTGATGGAGACCTTTGAGTCACTGAAGCTGCAAACCTACCGCAATTGGGAATGGTTTATCATGGTGAATCATCCGAGTGGCGCGCCCGTAGAGTTGGAGCGTTTGCGGATCGAGGTTTCGCTCATTGTGGAACATTTCGATGGGCCGAAGATCCATTTGTTTGCGGATGCGATGGCGCTTGCGCCGGGGCAGGGGGTCGGGCTGCGCAAGAGCGCGGCCTTCCGTGCGGCGATTGAGGCTGTGAATCCGGATGTGCTGGTCGAGTTGGATCACGATGATTTGCTGGTGCCGAGTGCGTTGGAGAAGGTCGCCAAGGCATTTCGAGACGATCCAGAGGTGGATTTCGTGTATTCGGATGCGGCGTATTTTGAGCCGGAGGGGAAGCCGCAGGGGACGCCGTCGTACATGCGTCCGCAGGTCCGTCGCGAATGGGAGAAGAATGGCTTCGAGTTTTACGAGGCAAACATCGAGGGATTCAGGCCGGGCAAGTACGTTTGCGTGCGTGCGTTCGAGCCTTCTCCGGTTTCATTTTCGACGGTGTTTTGGGCGCCAGATCATGTTCGGGCCTGGCGGCGGGATTTCTACCAGAGCGTGGGTGGTTACAATCCGGCGATGGAGTTTTGCGACGATCATGAGCTGCTGTGCAAGACGTATGTCGAGGGTCGGAAGCTGGTTCATTTGAGCGAGCCACTGTATTTGTATCGGCATTCGACGACAAATACGTGGGAGTCGAAGGCGCAGCGGATTCGCGAGCTGACGTATCAGGTTGAGAATCGGTTCATTGTGCCGATGGCGGTGCGGGACGCGAAGCGGCGTGGTCTCAAGGTTCTGGTGCTGGGAGATGATCCGGAAGTCTTGAAGAATGACAATCCGCAGAGAATTGTCGGGGCGGATGTGTGGAACGATGGTGGGCTGACACGGTTCACGCCTGAGAGTTCAGTGGGTTTGGTTCATGCGCATGATGTGATAGGCCAAATCAAAGACCCGATGAATTTCATGCGGGATGTGTATCGGGTGTTGGCGCCCGGGGGGATTTTGCACGTTCGGACGCCGTCGACGGATGGGCGGGGTGCGTTTCAAGATCCACGGAATGTGAGTTTTTGGAATCAGAATTCGTTTTGGTACTGGACGAGGGAGGCGCAGCGGAGTTTTTTACCCGAGGCGTATCAGCATGTGCGGTTTCAGGTGATTGTGCTGGACACCTGGTATCCGTCCGAGTGGCACAAGCAGAACATGATTCCGTATGTCGACGCGCATCTGGTGGCGTTAAAGGACGGGTGGGTTGGGCCGGGGATGGATGTGACGTGAAGGAAGCGATGAGGTTTTGATGACATTGCTTGTTGAGGACATGGTCTCGTGTGCGGGCTCTGGTATTGATCCGAACTGCGAGGATTATGCCATGGTCGAGTGTCACGGTTGCGGTTCGGCGCTCTGCTTGAATTGCAAGTACCATCAAGCTCAGTGTGAAGATTTCTCGTTGCTCTTTGGTCAAACGGGGCACGGATGAAGGAACCATGGGAAAAACAAACAAAAGAGAACACGACACATCGAATACCAAGGCTTTGGACGACAAGGAAGAAGAGTTCGAGGACATCGTCTTCATCGGCGAGTTCAAGGAGGTCTGTCCTTTCTGTTTCAACGGTGTCCGGGTGCATGAAGATGGTGTCATTCATGCCTTGCCGACGTGCCGGATGTTCGAGCAGACGGAATGCGAAGAATTCATTCACAGGATGAGAGCCAAGATCAAAGAGATTGCCGAGCGAGACCGGAACGTGAATTGATGAAATTCCCCGAGTGGTGTGAACGAAGGAGACACGATGAGTTCTAAGTCAAATTGTCGGGCATGTCGTTTTTCTTACTCTGAACCCGATTCAGGGATTATCTGTGGGCATCCGGATGCTGGATGGGCTGGTCAGACCATATATCGAGAGCCGCTTTCGCATTGTCCTGATTTCGTGAAGTTTGAACAGCATGAACTCAGAAATCCCGATGGGACTTTGAAATTGTCACAGGTAGAGTGAAAGGTCACGAAGACCAAGGGAGGTACAATGGCTGACATGAACAACGACAAGATCGCACTTTTCGACATGGATGGAACCCTGGCGGATTTCGTCAAGGGGATGCAAGACGGCATGAAGCCGCTTGAAGGTCCCGGTGAAAACTGGGACTACGACAATTACGACCAGGACAATGAGCTGGCCTTCATGAAGGCTCGCAGACGCCTGGTGAAAAACAGGCCGGGGTTCTGGCGAGAATTGCCGCCTTACTTCCCGGGCTTTCAGTTGCTTACGATGGCCGCTGAAATCGGTTTTCGCATCATGGTATTCACCAAGGTCCCCATGCGCCAACCATCGGCAGCAGCCGAGAAAATTGAGTGGTGTCACAGGACGTTGGACCCTCTCCTGGGGCATGAGGGCTATGACATGGCACTCGTTTCCAACAAGGGTTTCACCTATGGGCGGATATTGGTTGATGACTGGCCTCCCTACATCAACGCCTGGATGAAACACCGGCCCCGTGGCAAGGTCATTATGCCTGCACACAAGTACAACCAGGGTCACTACCAGGGCAATTCAAACGTCGTGCGTTTCACCGGTGCGATGGATAGCTACGTTGCTGCGAGGGCGGCGATGGTAGAGGCCTTCGAGCGGTGAAATTCCACGACGGCATACCAGGTTGGTTTGACTTTCCGGACTTTTACGACTGGGCCGTGAACCAGGCGCCCGCGAAGGCCCGCTTCGTGGAAATCGGCGCGCTCTTTGGCGCGTCGACGGTCTACCTGCAAAAGCGGATCGTGGCGTCAGGGAAGGACATCAAACTCGACGTGGTGGACTCCTTCGAGATGATGAACTTGAGCCCTGAGTCGAGGTCCTTCGCACTACCATTCGGCGGATTTCGCCAGACCTTCGACACCTTCACCAAAGATCGCCTGGGACCAAACGTCGAGGTCTTTCACATGCGCTCCGGCATCCGTGCGCTCGAATACGAAAAAAGCTCGCTCGACTTCGTCTTCCTCGACGGGAGCCACAAGAAAGTAGACGTTCTCCTTGACATCCAAAGCTACCTCGACAAGATCAAAATGGGCGGAATCCTGGCAGGACACGACTTCGATATGTCCGGTGTCTCGGAAGCCATTACCGAGATTTTCGGAGAGAACAAGGTGGAACGCTTTGGACGGTCGTGCTGGTACACTCGGCTGTAGAAGGAACCAAACTTGATTCGAGTCCGCTGCGATGTTTGTCTGAACGAACTCAACGAGCCGGGCGGCCTGGCATTTTCGCCGCCGACGGAGTCGCATTTGTCCTTGAAGTTTCACCTCTGCGTGGGCTGTTGGAAAAACTTTGCGGAATGGTCAGCGAACGAAGTGAACCGATTGAATCGCAAGAGAGAGGAAGCTGGTGATGTCGAAGAGTAATTGGCTGGACGAGTTGGAAGTAGACCCAGAGCGCACGGTCTTGCGTATGGACGGATTCGACGATTGCGCAGTGGGTTTGGTGGAGCGTTTTGGGATGGAGCCTGTGATTTGTTACGACAAGACAAAGGTAATCCGAAAGCTCATGACCCGGGACGGGATGAGCATGTCTGATGCCGTCGAGTTTTTTCACACGAATCAGCTTGGGGCGTGGATGGGTGATGGAACGCCGTGTTTTTTGACAGTGGTGGGTGGCGTGCTGATGTCGGGTGCGCCGTCAGAAGATGACAGCGATATTCCTGACCCCGACCCGATGTTTTGATGGGGACAAAAGGATGGGGAGAAACAGTTATTTGATTTACTTGGCGATTGCTCGTTCTGAATTCGATCCAAAGGAGAAAAAGACGATCACCATTGAGCCGCTGGTGAAGCTCTTGCCATGTTGGTTGGTTGTGCCAAAGACGAGTCGTGAATTCGTGCTTCACAACATGACATGGGTGGACGGCCCATCTCATACTCCAAAGAGTGGAATTCCACTGCCATGCAACATTTTCGCGCCACATTCAGGAATTGAAGTTCGACTAGACCAATGGTTTGGATACGAGGCCCGACTAAGCAAGATCGCTCTTGATGTCGAAAACGCCGGGGACAGTAAAGCGTTTTTCGACTTGGTATTGAAGTGTGAAACGGGGTGAGTCGTGTTCTTACCGGTCTGGGCCTGTCTATTTTTCTTCCTGCGACTCATCGACATGAGCTTCTGGGTGGCCTTTCTGACGCCGATTCCGTTTTGCCTGCTTTATTTCTCAAACTTTGATAGGAAGTTGAGGTATACTCCCCGGAGGAAAGGGCCTGGCAAGGGAAGAGACGAGAAATTCTGAGCGGCGAAGCTCAAGTGGAGAGCACTCGGCGAAAATGCCTGCACGCATGATTGTACCTGAGAGGTTGTGGGTTCGACTCCCATCGCCGTTCCAAGGAAATGTTTGAAGGAGCAATAAGATGGCCAATGAAGTGATGTCTCCCTCTTTTATTTGTCGTGAGATCTTCAATGAAAAGACATGTGGAACCATATTTTGGCTTGACGGCACCTGTCCCTTTCATCCGTACGGCAGAAGAGCCACCAGATGCAATGGCTGTGGCGCCGCAATAGATCCAGGCTATTACGACAAGATCGCCGATGGCTGTCCATGCAATTCCATGCGAGGTATCAATCACGGCATTGTGCCTGCGCGGACCTGCACCTGTGTCGTTTGCGACCCGGCGCAAACTGGCTCTGTGCGTCCGTCTTACACTCATCTCTTGCAGATGTGGTTCGAGAAAGAAAGAGGCAACGGTCTGGTAGACTTCAAGCTCTTTCCTCGCCAACCTGAAGACGGGCCTTTTGATTTGGAGGCCACGGCCAAGGCAATTTACGAGACCGTGACCGGCATCCGAAAGTCAACCATTGTCACCCTGGAGAAGCTCTGATGGCGACCTTGGGTGAAAAGACTTTGGCAATGGTAGCGCAGTTGGAACAGTATGTGCGCCATCTCGAAAAGAAGAATCTTCAACTGGAGGATGAGCTGAATGTCCAGCGATTGGCTGTCGAGAAGTCTGCGAACGATTACCGGCAGCTCAAAAACGAGTTTGATGTGATCTTCAACAAGCTGATTCAGGTTGAGCACGAGCGGGACGAACTCCTTGCTTTCAAGAATTCCAGCGAAAAAGATTCACCAACATCGGAGGATGAATCACGAGCGGAATTTTATGAACGAATCATGGGCGAGTTTGTTGCAGCATTCCTGAACATGGACTCGTCGATTGGTATTCAAACAGAAAAAGGACCCCAGACCATGAAACTCAGGAAGCTATCCCTTGAAAACCTTTCCCTTGAGCTGCGGTTCTGGGTGGACGCCGTCCATGGGACCGCAGTCGAGAAGGGGTGGTGGGAGGGCGGTGAGCGGAATGTTGGGGAGGTGTTCTTGCTCATCAAGAGTGAGATCATCGAGGCGTTTGAGGAGTATCGGAACGGCAAGCCGCTTCAGGAGATTTATCGGAAAGAGGGTTCCGAGAAGCCGGAGGGGTTTCCGATTGAGATTGCGGACGCTGTGATACGTATCATGGATTACCTTGGGAGTCTCAAAATGACGCCTCTTTTTGTCTCTCCAGATTATCCAGTATTTGAGTCTTCATCATCGAATTTGGGAGAGGCGTTGGATGACATCATTTGCGCGATGTCCATCAATATGCGCTCGGCTTCCCATTCAACTCATCACAGTGAACTCTGTCACGTAATCGCGCGCCTTTTCAAGCTTTGCGAAGAACGTCATGTCGACCTTGGCGCAGCGATTCTGGAGAAGTACGAGTACAATCGAACGCGGCCTTATCGGCATGGTGGGAAGAAGGCCTGACGAATGTTGTTCCCTTTCTTTGGCGCGGACGGCAATGGCATCCATGACCTGGAGCCGAAGTTTCGTGAGGTTCCGGTGAAGGCGGGAGTCAAGGCGCCGAAGAACACCTGGTCGCATGGGGTTGCGATGGTTGACAGGGTAAAGAAGAGGTATGAACAGAATGTGCTTTCCACCGAATGTTGGAAAAACTTCCCGGACGTGGTGGATGGGTATCGGCAGATTGCGATAGGGAACAACTGGGCGATCTTCATTGCGTATGTGGAGGCGGGCTCGGAAGAGTCAGCGCGCCGGTGGTTCAGGGAGAAGATGTTGCACAGCTAGTCTGGTCAAAGGATGTTGTCATGGGATTTCCGTTTTTTCGTCCTGGCGAAAGCGAGCCGACCTTTCAAGAAGAGGTTGGTAGCGGCGAGGGTGACTCGTTTTATTTTCCGGAATACGTCGATTTGTTCGATGTTGAGAAGGGGCGATTTGAGACTTACAAGCGAATGCGAATCGTCCATAACGGTTGGACTCATTTCGCATTCGTCATACCGGGCGCCGAAAAAGATGCGCTCTCGTGGTTCAAACAGCAACTCAGAAATTAGAAACAATGGACATCCCAATCAAGCCGAGTGAGATTTCGCTTCATACAACGTATCCGCCGTTGGCTGGGACGATGGGGAAGGCCGAGGCCGAGGCGGCGGCGACCTTGATTGTGCGTGCGTGCCAGGTCAAGGGAGACCGGTGGCAGTCGCTTGCATTTGATGAAATCTCATCGGTGGTGATGGCGGATGTGCGTGGAGGTGTTGAGCCGTTGGCGTCGTTGTCCGAAAATCCGTTCTGGAAGCCAGATTACGAAGAAGTTGTGAAGCGGGGATTTGCTCGGTTGACGGGTAGTGATTATGGGTCGGAGGCCTTCGTCGCCTTGACCGAGGATGGTATCAAGGCGCTTCAGAGACATCGGACGCACGTCAAGTTCTAGGAGAATCGGCGGTGGCGAACTCAGACGACTGGCGGGAATTCAAACACATCCGCAAGTCAAACTTCCCGGGCAACACGATGTGTGGGCTCAACGAGTTCCGTGACGGCAAGATTCGCTACGCGAAGAATCGGGCGGACAGTGATTGTAAGCGATGCGACGAAGGCGTTGAGCGCTCCATCGCAAGTCATCCGAAGAAACGCACAGTCGAGTCGATGACACGGCGGAAGGAATTTTTGAGCAAGAAGGGTTGGCGCCTATGACCTTGGAGAAGCGGGTGAGAGTGCCAGAAGAGGCGGATAGGTTACTCTTCGTGCTGGCATCCTGCCTCGCGAACGGCACTGGCGAGGACCGCATGCTCTCTCGGATCTTGTTGCGCATGTTGTCCTTCAGGCCGAGCGTCTCGGAACTGACGCCAGATCGAACTCCGGCGGATACGAGCCGCTTGTTCGGGAAGGTATCCCGAGGACGCGCTGGTGTTGGAACTTGACCCCTGTTGGTGATACTGTGTTGGGGTAGGCTTGCCGAGTGACCCCCTCCTCGGCTGGCCCCATGAAAGTCACACGAAGCGATACGAGGGGCGATGTTGCATTCAAAGCAAGAGTGGGTGCGGTTGTACCTGGGCAATCTTCCTTACGCCCTGGGGCCTCTGGAGTTGCTTGGGTTCGCGAGCAAGCTGGGGTACGTCTGCGAGCGCCCTGAGATCGTGCGAGACCAGCAAAGCGGGCAGTCGATGGGCTTTGCCTTCCTCGACGTGCGCAAGGAGAACGCCGACGAGGCCATCAGGGTGATGAACGGGCAAGACCTGGGGGGTAGGACGATTCGAGTGGCCAGGGCCAAGGAGAGGAATCGCTGACATTTTTTCCTTGATTTCTGTTATTCTGTCGTCCCGGAAAGCTCCTGGGAAAGCCCCTGGGGAAGCCCCTGGAAGTTTCCAGGACATTCAATCGAACCAAACGAGGAACTCACCATGGCCCAGAAGATCGCCCGTCTACATATCGCCCGGGAGCCGGGCCACCTGTATTTCGTAAAAGACTCCGCTGTCTTCGCGACGCCCATCAAGGGCGGCAAAGGTGGTCGGAAGAAGGTGGGCACCTTCAAGCATGAACATGACCCGGCGTACATGTACTTCTTGGATGCGGATGGTGACGTGGCCCGGGCGATGAGGGGTGGGCGAAAGAAGAAGGCCGCGAAGGCTCCGAGAGCGGCAAAGGCAGTCAAGGCTCCGAAGGCGGCAAAGAAGGCGGCAAAGAAGGCCTCGAAGCGTGCTGCGAAGTCCACGAAGGACGAGCGCGCCAGGGCAAGAGCCACATTGAACGCCGTCATTCGTGACATGCGTGGCTTGAACAAGCGATTGCGATAAAGCAACGATCTTGCTGAATCGGAACTCGATTGGTTTGGTAGTGCAGTACTTAACCCGAACGAAAGAAACCGAAAATGACCGATGAATTGAAAGCAGTCGAAGGGACCAAGGTGGATGGAGGGACAGAGGGGGCAGCGGAAGAGGGAACCAAGGTAGACAAGCCCCGCGCCAAGCCCAAGAAGGTGGTCGAGCGCTCCGAAACCTGGATGGCCCTCGTTGCATCCTTCGGCGCCCTGGCAAGCGCCACGGTGGGCTCTCACTCGACGGCGCAGACGATTGTGTCGGTCGCGGTGCTGGTCTTGACCGTTGGGATCTACGCCTATTACAAGACGGACCTGCCCTCGAAGCATTCGGGCGTGAAGACGAAGGCTTTCTGGGTGTCGATGGCCACGGTCGTCGGCTCGGTTGCACTGGCGCTGTCGGAGGCCGACATGCTCGGCCTTGGACCCAATGTCACGAAGTATGCAGCGTTGGTTTCGACGTTGTTGTCTGCGGCGGGGTATACCGTGATTCGGTACAACACCAAGATTAAAGGCTGAGTTCTGAAAGGGAAAATCCAGTGAAGCACATTACAAAACAAATCATCCAAAAGTTCTTCAACGCATTCGCGCTCGTGTTCGTCCTCGGCATCGCAGGGGTCGGCTGCCCGAGCTGTCCGACGACACCCGACGTGATGGGTGTCATCAATTGCACGGGTCCAGCGGTGCAGCAGTACGGCATTCCACTCATCCCGAAGGTGAATAACTGTCTCACGGGAACGGTGAACTGGAAGCAGTGCCTCATCAGTTTGCTTTCACCTGCGGCTGGAATCACCGAAGAAGTTCTGGCGTGTGTGACGAGAGACCAGGGAGGCAAGTTTGCGCAGACGGCAGACGATCCATTGGAGAGTCAGGCGGCGTGTCGAGCCGATGCGTTTATCACGGATAAGAAATACACGTTTGAGGACGGATACACCCGGCCCGAAAACTTGAACACGGACATCTGCAAGTAGCGCCTTCGCGCACTGGTGGAATCAGAGATGCCGTTCGTCTTCCTGGCTTTCGTTGTCGGCGTGCTGCAAGGTGTGGCACGTCGGGGACGTTGGCCGGGGGCGTAGACGCCTGAGAGTGGAAAGCGTACTGGAGGAACCATGGCCACGAACATCACCCCGCCCGGACACTACATTCCAAAGCACATCGCCGTGCAAGACCACAGCTCGATGATGAACGACATTGACGTGGCCTTCCAGGTCGAGGCATGTCGCATCCAGTTGAAGGAGCACGTCGCGCCCGCCTGGGACGCTGAACCGCCAGGCATGTCATGGCTTGGCAAGTCGGCGAAGTTGAAGCCGAACGAGGCAGCCTTGCTTTCCTTCGTGGATTCAGACGGTAATGCGGACTCGGCGGGCTACCACGCCCAACTCGGTCAGCTTGTCTACGGCCTCGTGGACGTGCAGCAATCGGGGAACACCGGTGTCACGCTCTCGCACGAGGCGGCAGAGATCTACGGCAACGCCCGGCTGGAGCGCGTGGTCTACGGCCCGAACGACTGGCGCTACTACGTCGAGCTTGCTGACCCTACCCAAGATCAGACCTACCCCATCAAGGTGACGCTCTTCGGAAAATCGCGTGACGTGCTCGTCTCGGACTTCGTTTATCCGGCCTGGTTTGGCATGAAGAACCAGGTTGGCGGCTTGCGTACCACGCACCTTCAACAACCCCTGAAAGAGTTTCAGGTTGCCCCGGGCGGGTATCAGATTGCCTTGCTCAAGACGGGGCGGACGGTGTTCCTGAACGAAGGTCCGTTCGCCATGCGCCGGTCGAAGCACTCTCGAACAGGGCGAATCATGCAGGGTGTCGGTGGATCGCCGGAGCCAAAGAAAGCCTGAGGCAATGAGCGTTAAATCATTCCAGAAGTTGTATGAGCTTGCCCTGGCGAGTGCAGGTCAACAAATCAACGTATCTCGTTCCAAGACCTATAACGAGATCTCAATTGGAGCCTTGGAGAGAGGTGTTCGTACTCTCGCTAAAAAACTAAAGCTGATTGGGCTTTCGAGTGAGATTGATGTATTCAAGACCGGACGGGGAGGCGCGCAACATTATGGTCCATCGTATGTCACGTTGATGGTCACAGGAATCGCGCCATCGAAACACGTCTCAGGTGATACACATGAAGTCAATGTTCATTTGAAGTTCTACGCGGGTGGGTATGATGATGCGGGGAACCGTCGCGGCACGTTTGGTGGAGGCACTGGGTGGACGTTCATGTCGAATCAAGCTCAAACGTACATCATGAAAGAACTCATCAGCCGAGGCTGGAAGTTTCCAGGAGTGAGTCCGTGAACCTCTGGGACTTCTGCAAAACAGGTGCGGCCTTGGCCGAGAAGGTCGAGGCCACCCGGCAAAGCTACGACGACACAAAGTCCGCCATCCTGGGGGCCTGTGACATGGCCGAGGCCACCGTGGGTCGTGGCATCTTGACGGCGCGTTTTATCGACCGGGGCGTGCAGATGCACGACAATCTCCTGGAGGATGCCGAGACGAATCCACCTGGTATCGTGAAGACGGCCAGTGAGGTTTACAAATTCTTGAATGGCGGAAACGTCGAAGGCGAAAGCGAAGAACGATGATCAAAAAATCAAACGAAGAAAACCGTGACGGAAGCCGTGAAGCAACCCGCCATGAAGAGCGAGACTCGCGCCCCATCGTTGAGACCTACCAGAACACGCTCGCGGGGGACGTAGACACGATTCGCTGGTGGGCGCACGAGAAGATCTTGATGGGAGGATCAATTCTCTCCCAAGGCGACTGGCAGCACTTGAAGGACTTCTACAAGGTCGAGGGCGTGCTCTCGGTCGAGGCCGAGCGCCACGACGGCAACAAAGGGATTGACGGACCGTATGTGCATCTCCCGGCACCGGACGACGGTCTGCCGAAACCGGCAGAGTGGTGGGCGGCGGGACTCGTCTTCATGGCGGGATACTTCCGAGATGGCAAGCGGGGGCCGCTCTACATCCACAGCCAGTCCGGCCTTGGCCGTGCGCCTGCGATGGCTTACCTGTGCATGCGGGCAATCTTCCAGATGTCGGTCAGCGAAAGCCTTCAGATGATTCGCGCGACGCTGCCGGATTACGGCAAAGCACCGAGCCATGTCGCGTATTTGCGTTCGGCTGAGGATGCCCTGACGCTGCTTGCGAGTGTCTTTGAGCGCCTCGGACGTGACCGTGGCTGATAATTTGACCGAGCGACTTTTCAGGAAGGCCCTTCGTGCTGCCAGAATCAAGCGAGTTACGGCGCTTGGATACGAGCCAGATGAGAGCGCTCCTCAAGCGGGTTTTTGGGATAAATCGAGTGGGTTGCCCATTTGGAAGCAGCAACATTCTCGACTGGTTCAAGATGCAATCAACTCCATCAAGGGAGCTTATTCGGATATGCAGATTGCAGTCGAGGACGAATTGAGAAACGAGCCCGCAGCACCCTCGGGTTCAGGAAAAATAATGCGTCAACGCGGAGCAGCGCTCTTGTGGGAACTCCTGAACAATGGAAGAAAGACGCCCAAGTTGTACCGAGGTAGCCATGTTAAGCCGTCAGGATTGACAGCATGGACCGAGGATTTCCGAATTGCTTCTGAATGGGCGAAGAGGAACGGCGGGATCGTCTGGGAGAAAGAATCAGGAGGAACAGGACTGCGAGCTGCTGATTACATTCTTCACGATGTGGAAAAAGAATGGATCTTAATTGCGTAACGGTGGACACTTAAATCATGGACAGGAAACTTGAGAAGCTTTTCGCGAAGGCGATGAAGGCGACCGGTGGTGCCACCGGAAGGAACGGCGGCGATTCACACGCAATCAGCGTCAGACCAGCGCGGCGGAACGCCCTTGGCATGTCGACCTCGAAGGTGCCAGGCCTTGTCCACGGCCTTCCAGCCGACGGGCAATACGTCGGCACCTGCCAGGCTTGCTTCGGTCAGTACGTGGTCAAGCAAGCCAAGAGCAGTGAGTCTCGTGCGGGCAGCCGGGACGGCTATGAAAAATTTCGTTCATTGCCGCTTGGGAGCCTCGTGGTTGTGCTGCATGGCTATTCCCGGCCTGGACACGGATACGTTGAGGGAGAGTGTCCTGGACGCGGGGCAGAGCCCTTCGAGCTTTCCAAGGACTTGACCGAGAAATTCAAGCGAGAGAGGCAGGATAAACTGCAAACCACGCTTGCGTTCATTGAAAAACTGAAGACAGGAACCGTAACCTTTACGCTTTTGCGCTTTCGTTATCGAAGGGATCAACGAGAGCCGGAAGCAGTCCAAATATCGCCTGGGTGGCGTGATGTCGACAACACCTATGAGAGAGAGTTAAAGCGCAAGATTCATTCGGAAGAATTACACGCGCATAGTCTTGTCGAGGACATCAAATACCTTGACGAGCGGCTCAGGAATTGGAAGTTCGATCCGCAGAAGTTGATTGACGGAAGGCCGCGCAAGATTGGCGTTCGTGAAGAAGCTCAACAGGCGGCGGCAGCGGCGGTTTTATTACGTAACCAAGAGCGTGATGCCAAGGAAAAAGAGATCCTCGCCGATATAGAGGTGTTTTTGAGCAATCAAGCCCTCATGGATTACATGGGTGCTTCCATGATCACATGGTTGGAGAAGGCCAGACTCAATCGGAGTCAGACTCAACGTATCCAGGAGTTTAAGAGCTGGAATGCGGAAGCCAAGCGACAGCTTGCCAAGTATCGCCGCTCACGTCCAGAAGAGGTGGACAAAGCCACGAAGAAGATTCAGCAACTCATTCGAGAGATTGAGGCTCACATCTCGAACGAGCGCCTTGAGGCGTACATGCGAGGTCTTTATGAAGGCCACATCAACATGAGCACAGAGACCAACTACTTCGATCACGAGGTGATGCTGTTCAAGTATCGCCGTGACAACCCATACTTCAGCGAGCCGGATGCTAGGGTGCGGGTGTTAAAGATGTCGCTCAAGACCTTCAAGCAGTTTGCGGCTGAGGCGAGCCCGCCGATCAAAGTGGCTGTGCCAAAGTAACGAGAATTGCCAGTGGGCCTCCCCCTTTTCTATCCGCCAGTCGAAGTTGCCTTGTCCTTGCTCAAGGGCGAGCGTGTGACCGTGGCGGAACTTTGCGCACGGGCTCAGATCCGGTGAAGGCCAAGGCTTCAGCGCGGCAAGAATAGCGAGTGTGACACCGAGTGGTACGGCATCTCCTGGCGGGGGTGATATCCGTTTTCCGTCAGATCGGGGAACATGGCGCGGATGACATCTTCACATTTCTGGTTGATGGCGCCGTCTTTGAACAGGTGATTTTCAACCACGATCTTGGGCCGGTGTTTGCGGATGGTTTCGGCGGCGCCCCGGAGGACCTCGACCTCGCAGCCTTCCACGTCCATCTTGATCCAGTCGACGCGGTCGAACTGGTAGTCGTCGAGGGCTTTGACCTCGAAGATGATGTCGGAGGGGGAAATTGTGGCAGGTTTCTCGCCCAGGAAATTGGGCATGGGATTGCCATCGAAAATTTGGAGCCAGCCGGGGCGTGACCACAATCCGAGGTCGTGGAACTCGACCTTGTCGCTCCAACTGTTCACCATGGCGTTGGCAAGGAACTTGTCCTTGTAGTTCTCTGGCGCCCAGGCGATGACCTTTCCGGCGCCCTGAGCGAGCGCGGGGAAGCTGTAGGAGCCGTAGGCGCAGCCGATGTCCAGGACGACTTCCCCGGGCTTGATGTGCCACCAGGCGGCACGGACGCTGTCCTCGTCGGTGAATGACCAGTGGGAGGCGTGGACGGCGGGGTCGATGAGGAAGTGGAAGGTGTTGCCGCCGGGGGCGACCTTGGAACCGAGATGTTCTTGGGACATGGGACGGAAGGGTATCAAGTCTTGAGGGGAGAGGAAAGGCTTTCTTCCTTCTTGAACTGATACTTCATTGGGTGCTTGGTGAGCAGGCCACGTTCGTCCAGACGATGAAGGTTGACGCGGACAAGGTTCCGCTCTCGATTTCCGATCCGTTTCCAGAGTTTGGAGCAGATTTCGTCGACCGAGAGCGGGCATTCGGCTTCGCGCAGAATGTTTTCGATGTCGGATGCGACGGAGGACATGGTCGCTTATCGAAGGAAGTCCGAGATGATGGATGGCATGGCGGCGTCGAAGCCGACGAAGTCCATCATTCCGGCGTCGTCGGGGTTGGCGATGGTTTGTTGGTTGGCCACCATGCCGACGACGGCCAGCTTCGCGGGGATACCCATACCCTGGCGGTAGCGCTCAAGCGCGATGTGCGGGTGGATGTTCCCGTAGTTGGTTTCGCTGTCGGTGTAGATGCAGAAGGCATCGACTGGGATCTTGTTCTTGAGCGCCCAGACCATGGGGAGTGCGCAGTCGGTCCCTGCGAAGGGAAGACCGCTGATGGCCTTCACAACATCGTCGAGGCGCTGTCGAGGGGTGATGTTGAGGGGGATGAATTGTTCGGAGAAGCCCATGAAGTGAGAGGAGTCTTCCACGTTGGCGGTGACGAGCGCCATCGCAGCCGAGGCTTCCCGAGCCGCCAGATGAGTGTTCATGATTCGCGCGCCAGCCATCGAGCCCGAAACGTCGAGCGCAAGCAGGTGACGCTTTCCGGTCGGTTCAATCATCTTGAAGGTGGCGTAGAACGCTTCATCCATCGCATCGGAGATCGCCTGGACGGGTTGCCAGGTAAGTGCGCCCTTCACTCCACGGCCAGAGGCATAGGTCGTGAGTGCCAACAGAATTCCCATCGGATGGATTCGTGCCTTCCGCAGCTTGTCGTGGTCGCGAAGGCTCTCCACGACGAAGCGCGTGTTGCCGTTCAACGGCGCGAGTACGCCGTTGCTGGTCATTTGTCCCAGTCGACGGATCATCGCCGTCATGCCCATGGAGGGCAAGAGGGCTTCCCAGACTTCGGGCATGGCCAGGGCCTCGTTGGAGAGGCATTCGTGTGGGAGATGGTGCTGCTCGATGAGGTTGAGCAGTTCCTTCTTGGAGGCGGTCTTGCTGCGCTCGAAGGCCCAGAGGGTGCGTGTGACAGCGTCCGGAGGGGCATCGTCATGCGCTTCGCCGAGGTCGAGTCCGGCGTAGCCCTTGGCTGCGAAGGCAAAAAGGGCGCGCTGGTCTGCCGTGCGCGCTTCAGGCTTGATCTTGCGCATGAGGTCGCGGTGAGACCACCCGTCGCGGGATCGGTACTTGATGAGCTGGTACGCCAGCTTCTCCGACGGCATTTCGGTGTACCACTTCCGGAACATGCGGCGTGTGCGGCGGCCCCAGCCGCTCTTGAGGGCCTTGTGGTATTCGGCGAAGTGGAAGAGGTGGGTGGAGGTACGTGCTACCTTTGGCAGAGCCGCTTCGATTGCAGCGTATTCTCGCGTCCAAGTCTTCCCGTCTCGGAGGTTACGCGAAGCCACAGTCTTGGAGCATGCTGCGAGAGCCAGCAGTGCAGGGTCGTTCTTGTAGGCACGGCCTGAATCGGAAATTTCGACGATTCGCTTGATGACACGCAGGGCGTCCGTCTCGATGCAGCGCTCAACGGCCTTCATGTTTTCGATGGTGAGCTTTTGCTCGGACTGGTAGTAGGTGCCGCCTTCCGACCCCATGATGAGGAATCGGTCGAGGCGCATCCAGTCGTCGACGACAAAGGAAAAGCCGCCTCCGTGGTTGGGCTGTTGCTTGGGAGACACAGCCTCGGTCTGAGGGGTCTCAAAGGCCAAGTGCTCAATGTAGGAGATGGTCATGTTTGTTCGTCCTTGAAAATCGCGGGCATGGGGTGGTGTTGGTACATTTGTAAGGTAAACCGAGACCGTCGGCCCGCTAAGGATGCTTGTAATTCAGAATTACACCCAAGGCAAACTCTTTTTATCAAAATTCGACAAAAAGTTTCTTCGGAAGCTGAACCGCGATTCACAGGTTCCGCGAAGAAAGGGTTCGCCCCAGGGGGGCGAGGTCGAGAGGTTGTTCACCGGTCATCGACAAGAAAAAATTCGGGCGTGAGGTGGTGTCGGAGTATTTTGTTCCTGACAGGTAATCCAACACCGTCGGCCCGATGGAGATGCTTGTAATTCAGAATTACGACCGAGTCAATACCCTTTTCTCAAGATTTGACACGACGAGGGAGTTTTTTGTGTTTTTGTTGTCAGTGCGCCCATGAAAGTCGACGTTTACCGCAACCTCCACACAGGAAATCTGAGCGTCCGCGAGAAGGGCCTGGTGGTGGACCATGTTCATGACATCTGGATATCGAAGGCGCATTTCGTGGTGAATCCTGCGGGCCGGGCGCGGGTGTTGCGGCAGCGAAGGAAGAATGTGCATGCGTTTGTGCGCGGGTATCAGTTGTCCGAGATGGCGGACCGAGCGTTGATTGCGCATGGGAAGGATGGGTCGGTGGGCGCGACGCTTCGGTACAATCCGTATGAGTCGGATGGGTTTGTGGAGATCCAAACGGGGCGGAAGGTCCGGTGGGCCGAGTTGGCGTATGTGGGACCGGAGGGTGTTGTGGCGTATGGGCCGATGGAGTATCACGAAGAGACTTCAGAAACTTCGGTTTGAGTGGAGATGGTGGGTACCGCCCCCACGCGACCTGTCTTGCAAGGACTGGCTCCGGCCTTCCGGCATCCCCGGCTGAAACAATGGCGGCGGGTCAGAGTTTCAGCGTTGCTGGAGTGAGGAAGTCCAGTAGTACTTCCATTCTTCCGGAACGTCTTCGTTCATCTCGACTGTGACAGTCGGGAGGCGCGTGGGTTTCTTGGGAGGGCGGAGCAAGGTCAGCCCTGCTTCTTCGGGCGTGCGATTCCCCTTAATCGTATTACACGAAAAACAGCTCGCCACGATGTTCTCCCACGACGTTCGCCCTCCCTTTGAGCGGGGCTTGACGTGGTCGAAGTTGAGCTTCTCCGAAGGAAAGCGGACACCGCAGTACTGGCAGGTGAAAGCATCTCTCGCGTAGATGTTGATGCGAGAGAACTTGATGACCTGTCGGTCACGCTTGAACCTTCGTAGCACACGGACGACCGACGGCATCGGGAAGTTCTGCGAGACCGTCTTGATGGTACGGTCTTCGGAGTTGTGGATGATTTCCACTTTTCCGTTGAAGTAGTCAGAGATGATTTGCCTCCAGTGTTCGATCCGGAGGGGTTGAAAGTCCACGTCGAGGACGAGGACCGCGTTGCTGCTCGTTTGCATGGGCTTTCTCCTTTGCTTGTTGGTTGTTGAGTTTACCTGTGCCCCTCGCCGGAGTCGAACCGGCACGCCCGAAGGCACCTGGTTTTGAATCAGGCATGGCTGCCATTACATCAGAGGGGCGGATACCGAAAGTGCGGGTGGAGGGATTTGCACCCTCACGTCCGAAGACACTGGCTTCTAAGACCAGCATGGCTGCTGTTACATCACACCCGCGAACTGAAAAAGTGCGCCCTGGGGGAGTTGCACCCCCACGTCCGAGGACACCAGGCTCTCGACCTGGCGCGGCTGCTAATTACGCCAAGGGCGCGGGAAGGAAGCCAGGATGACACCCGAGAAGTCCCGGAGCGTCCTGGTTAGCGGAGAAATAGACTGTCGTTGAACACAGGCCGGAAGGATTCCAGCGCAGCGCTGAGCCTCCCATTGCGTTCGAGCTGCTCATCGGCAAGCTCGACGATCCAGAAGTTCGGCGAGAAGCGATTGCTGCCATCGGACGTGATGCCGTGGCGGGCGACCTGGCCGACGGCGTCTTTTTCCTTGCCTGGGCCGAGGGCGACCGCGCACAGGAGGATGGCCGTGGCCGAGGAGCGGCTGATACCAGCCTCGCAGTGGATGAGGCATTTGCCGTCGACCCGTTCGCAGAAGTCGATGATCCGCTGTATGTCGCTCTTAGAGGCCCGGCGGTAGCCGTTGTAGTTCACGGTCACGTCGTCAAATTCCAGGCGAAGGCGTCGGCTCTCCGGCATCTCTTTGAAGCCCAGGCAGGGCGAGCTTCGCAGGGTGTCGCCAATCGAGATGAGCCACTTGTAAGAGGGGCCGTGCAGGCCAGTGAGCGCGTGGCCTGCGTCGATCTTGGACATGACCTCGAAGTGGACGTTGGACATTTGGGTAGGGCTCCTGGGAATCGAACCCAGAGTATCACCCGATTTTAAGTTGGGCTGCTTTTCCTTTTTGCATAGAGCCCCGTTTTCTTTTCGTCCAGGCGACAGGAGTCGAACCTGCAATCCCTCGCTTATAGAGCAATCGCTTTGCCGTTAAGCTACGCCTGGAAATTTCTGCGACGCCACCGAGAGTTGAACTCGGGCTTTTGCCGTGACAGGGCAACGTCAGTTCCGCTTGACCATGGCGCCAGGGATGTTTGCAATCTTTCTTTTGTCGCTCGTGTCGGTGCCGCCCCGACTGAACTGTCCTTATGAGGGACGGTCGCATGCTGATGCCCGAGCGAATGGTGTCCCCGGAGAGAATCGAACTCCCTGGCCAACGTTCGTAGCGTCGGCACCGTATCCATCGGCGGGGACAGTGTAAAAAGGAAGCGCGCTCGAAAGGACTCGAACCTTCAAGAACCTGCTTAGAAGGCAGGGTGGCATCCAGTTGCCGCGAGCGCATGGCTGTGAACCCGGTGGGTTTCGATCCCACTTCTTCGGCGTGAAAGGCCGACAATCTAGCCAGTGATCTACGGGTCCGAAAAGAGTTCGGCGTGTCCCTGGCGGGATTTGAACCCGCGTTTTCGCCGTGAGAGGGCGGTGGCCTGAGCCGGACTAGCCGACAGGGACAGGTTTTGTGACCCCACCAGGAATCGAACCTGGAGCTTCGGTTTAGGAAACCAAGGTGCGCGATCCAGCGCTGGGGACGTGGAGCTGAAGCGGCAGGACTCGAACCTGCAAGTGCCTTTCGGACGCACGGTTAACAGCCGTGTGGATTGCCATTATCCTACGCTTCAATATGGGAGAGTCCACCGTCAGAGTCGAACTGACCTCGCCGGTTTACAAGACCGGAGCGTCGCCATCTACGCTTGGCGGACAAACGAAATACGAATCTGTAGCGGAGGTGTGAATCGAACACACTGTCTCTTGGTTATGAGCCAAGCGGCTTGCCGGTTGCCTTCTCCGCATCAAGGTCGCATCGGAGCGCGCAGCGGGAGTTGCACCCGCACGTTCGGTTTGGAAGACCGACATGCTGCTGTTAAACATCATGCGCGCAAAGGTGGCGTTTCAAACAAGCTGATCAGGCTTGAGGTTCGCAAGCGGGCTGAGCCACCACACCCTGTACCCGTTTACTCGCGTAACAGGCGAGCAACCTTGGATCTTGCTACGGTCCGCCTGGGTTCCCCGAGAAGAATTGACCAGGTACTTGGACTTGAGGCTCTGTCCCGACTTGCACGGGAATCACCGGTTTTGCAGACCAGTGCCTTGCTACTTTGACCACAGAGCCATTGCTTCATTGGCGGAAAGCGGAAGTCACGATCTCCATGCCCTTGCAGGCACGCACCGGTTAGCAACCGAGCACAACCCCTTGGTTGTTTCACTTTCCAAGTCTGAGGAGAGCGGACGTGTCGACCGCCATGGCCATCGCTGACCACCCACTGTTTTCGAGACAGGTCCAGGGGCCGCCCTGGTTCACTCTCCAGTTCGTATTGCGAGCAGTCTGGGTGTCGAACCCAGCGAAGTCGGTTTTGGAGGCCAACGTGCGCAGCCAACGCGCCCTGCTCATACGGGAAGTTGTCCGGGTGGAGGGAATTGCACCCCCGTCTGCTTGCTCCCAAAACAAGCCGTCTGCTGCTGACTTACACCCGGATGTTGAAATTTGTTCGGGCACCAGGACTCGAACCTGGAACTAGCGGCTTCAAAGACCGCTGATCTAACCAATTGATCTATGCCCGAATATGGAGGGCGAACGAAGGGAGTCGAACCCTTACTTACTGTATCACAAACAGTCGTGCTTGACCGTTACACTACAAACGCCATGTGTCCTCGCGGGAAGAATCGAACTTCCATCTTTCGCTTATCAAGCGAACGCGCTGTGCCATTGTGCTACGCGAGGATGGTCCGGGCGGCAGGACTCGAACCTGCGCATCGTGGATTCAGAAACCACTGGCTTTGCCAACTTGCCGACGCCCGAATGTGTGCTCCGTTGCAGAATCGAACTGCACCCTTCTGTGCTTCAAACAGACGCTCGTCCCATGAGAGCTTTCGGAGCAAAAGGCGGTCTTGGCTTGACCGCCGCCATTGTTGCTATTCAATTTTCAGAGAA